>Ga0316228_1004347_pt1 | contig 10627 bp, 12 predicted proteins | sample TBH18021metaG_FD_206005 | JGI IMG/M metagenome (GOLD analysis project Ga0316228, IMG submission 206005) | Freshwater microbial communities from Trout Bog Lake, Wisconsin, USA - TBH18021 | ecosystem: Environmental > Aquatic > Freshwater > Lake > Hypolimnion/Profundal zone | place: USA: Wisconsin... | reverse complement strand
TGAGCAATCGTGACATCACTACCAAAACCCACATTAATATGACTTTGCGTCGGCTGTGTGTGCTGATCGTAGTTGGTCTTATCTAATTCCATTACAAATACAGAGGCCGCAGCCATATCATCAACGTAGAGGAATTCGCGTCTTGGTGTCCCTGTACCCCAAATGACCACCTCTGGAGCATTGCCAATTTTTGCCTCATGAAATCTTCTGATAAGGGCAGGAATCACGTGACTGTTTTCTGGATGATAGTTGTCACCCGGGCCATATAAGTTGGTTGGCATTACAGAGCGATAATCGATGCCATGAGTTTGTCCATACTGACGGTTATAGCTCTCACACAATTTAATGCCAGCAATTTTTGCAATAGCATAGGGCTCATTGGTAGGCTCAAGCGTCCCAGTTAATAAAGCAGACTCACTTATTGGTTGAGGGGCTAGTTTAGGATAAATACAACTAGATCCCAAAAATAATAACCTCTTAACACCGCTCATAAATGCTTGATGAATGACGTTGGTCTCAATCATTAAATTTTGGTAAATAAACTCGGCTGGAAACGTATTGTTCGCATAAATTCCGCCAACTTTAGCAGCCGCTAAATAAACTTGGTCTAGCTCTTCTTGTTCAAAAAAAGATTGCACTGCTGCTTGATTAGTAAGATCTAGTTCTTTATGGGTGCGAATGACAATATTGGTATAGCCCTTCTCCTGAAGATTGCGGAAGATGGCAGAGCCCACCATGCCGCGATGTCCGGCTACATATACCTTTTGATTGAGATCTGTAGTCATTATTGGAGTGCTCCAACTGCCGTTCTACACATTTAATTTTCCTTACCGATGGTCACTGAGTAACCATGTTTTTGCAGGAGGGCATGCCGCTTGGCTTGCTCTAAGTCATTCGCTACCATCTCGACAATCATCTGATCAAGGGTTATTTCAGGAACCCAGCCCAGCTTGTCTTTCGCTTTAGTTGGATCGCCCAAGAGAGTTTCCACTTCAGTCGGACGGTAGTAACGTGGATCAATTTGCACAATCACATCGCCTACTTTTAACGCGGGGGCTTTATCACCCTCAATGGAAGCGACAATAGCCTTTTCATTTTCATCTTTGCCTTCAAACTTGAGGGTGATACCCAGTTGTTTGGCGCTGCGGGTGATAAATTCACGAACGGTAAACTGCACACCAGTAGCAATCACAAAATCTTCCGGCTTATCTTGTTGGAGCATCAGCCATTGCATATGCACATAGTCTTTAGCATGACCCCAATCGCGCAGCGCATCGATATTGCCCATGAATAAACACTTCTCTAAACCCTGTGCAATGTTTGCCAAACCACGAGTCACCTTACGCGTGACAAAGGTTTCGCCACGACGCTTAGATTCATGATTAAAGAGAATGCCGTTACAGGCATATATGCCATAAGCTTCGCGGTAGTTCACGGTAATCCAATACGCGTAGAGCTTGGCTACGGCATAAGGACTGCGAGGATAAAACGGGGTGGTTTCCTTTTGGGGGATCTCTTGGACTAAACCATAGAGTTCAGAAGTAGATGCTTGGTAAAAACGGGTTTTCTTCTCTAACCCGAGAATACGGATGGCTTCTAACATGCGCAGCGGGCCCATGGCATCTACATCTGCCGTGTACTCGGGCGACTCAAAGGAGACGGCGACATGAGACTGCGCACCCAAGTTATAAATCTCATCGGGCTGACATTCTTGAATAATGCGCACTAAGTTACTAGTATCGGTCAAATCACCATAATGCAAAATGAGATCTGGATGATTGACATGGGGATCTTGATAAAGATGATCGATCCGCTCGGTATTAAACGAAGAGGCGCGGCGCTTAATGCCGTGAACAATGTAGCCCTTCTCCAGAAGGAACTCCGCAAGGTAAGAACCATCTTGACCCGTTATACCTGTGATCAATGCTACTTTTTTCTTATTCGTCATTTATCTACTCTTTTTGATTTTTCTTCTACCGTTGCTAAGTAAAAATTAGCTGCGCCCATAAGTATCTTCAAAGCGCACAATGTCATCTTCACCTAAATAACTACCTGACTGAACTTCAATAATTTCCAAGGGTGTCTTCCCAGGGTTAGCTAAGCGATGTTTCTGTCCCTGCGGAATAAAGGTGCTTTGGTTTTCAGTCAAGGTAATCGTTTGATCACCATTGGTGATTTCAGCCGTGCCTTTAACTACAATCCAATGTTCGGCTCGGTGGTGGTGCATCTGCAATGACAAACTTGCGCCTGGTTTAACTTGAATGCGCTTCACTTTAAATCGCTCGCCTTCATCCACGCTGTCATACCAACCCCATGGCCTAGCAACTTTACGATGTAAATTTTTCTCTTCACGTTTTTGCTCTTCGAGCTTGGCAACAATGTTTTTTACGTCCTGACTGTTGTTTCTATTGGCAACCAATACTGCATCTGCAGTTTCAATAATGATGAGATTTTCAACACCTACTGCACTGACTAATCGGCCGCTAGCATGCACTAAGGAATTTTTAGTGTCACTTAACAAAGCATCGCCACTCGTGACATTGCCATGCGGATCCTGCTTGCCTACTTGCCACACCGCATCCCATGCGCCAAGGTCATTCCAGCCAGCATTTAACTCAATCATCTTCACTTGATAGCGATTGGAACTTGGGCATTTTTCAATCACCGCATAGTCAATCGATTCACTTGGAATTGCCTTAAATTCTTCTTTGCCAGGACGCACAAAGGTGGTCTGCTCCGCCCTATCCTGCGCTCGCGCAGCCCATGATTTTTCAGTGGCAGTCAAAATATCATTCCGAAATTCTTTCAAGGCCGCCAACCAAGTACTGGCACGCAGCACAAACATTCCGCTGTTCCAGAAATAATGGCCATCGGTTAAATACTGTTCCGCTGTTTTTACATCCGGCTTCTCAACAAATTTTTCTACCGTACATTCTTGGTGAACACCAAGCACTCCACCACGCTTAATATATCCAAACCCGGTTTCAGGCGCAGTGGGGGTAATGCCTAAAATAGCAATGGTTAGATTATGAGGATCAGCCTCCACCACTGCCACACAATCTTGTAGGGCCTTAACAAACGCTTGTGTATTTTTTACTGTTTGATCTGCTGGCGTGATGACCAAAATGGGATCTGCTAATCCACCATCCCCTTGTTTGCTAACGTCCTGAGCACTCAGCGCTGCTAGGGTTAGGGCTGGCGCGGTATTTCGGCCGAGCGGCTCTAGCAACAATGTAGCTTGAATATTGGTCATATCCCGCAGTTGATCTAAAACCAAAAACCGATGATCTTCATTAGTTACCACTAGTGTCTGACCTAAAGCCATATTGGGATTGTTAGCTGATTGGCCAATCGCATTAATTCTGGCAACAGCCTCCTGAAATAGGCTCTTCCCTGCATCGCCCCCCGACAAAGCCAAAAACTGCTTTGGAAAGCCTGAACGGGATAAAGGCCAAAGTCGCGTGCCAGATCCACCACAAAGGATAACGGGGGTGATTTGGGTCATAGTGGGATTGGCATACCTTAGGCTTTATTAGTAGGGCAACACTGGGGCATATAAAAACATTAATTTTATATGCTTTTAAAATTACTCAAATTTATTAAAATCTCTACTTGGAGTTCTACCAAGCGTAGACTGCAAGAGTCCAAAACTACAACAAATCAGGTGGAGAAAATAATGAGTAATATTCCAAAAATTAATGTTCGTAATTCAGTTTCTGAATGCGCCCTGTCCCTGCGCAAGGAAAATCAAGGAAAATATCGCAACTACGGGATTAAAGACTGTATAGCCTCGATCGCTGCTACCAAGGTGAAATAAGGCACTTTAGACAATATCAGTTTGCACTTGGTCTATTGGGGTAACGCTTACCAGTCATATTGCTGTATGCGGCCCCAGCCAAAATCAAGAGAACAGAATCAATCATGACCGGAAAAACGGCATAGCGGTACTGGGTAATATGCCCTAAGACGGCAATCAGTGCCACAGCAGCAGCTGGCGGATGCAAGCAACGCAATGCAAACATGCCCATGATTGAACAGGCTGCGGCAATGGGCATCGCAAACAAGGGTTCACTAATGAACTTAGCAGCGGTTATCCCAATCAGGGCCGACAGGGTATTGCCTGCAATAACAGCCCAAGGTTGAGCCATAGGACTCCCCGGCAAGGCAAAAACTAACAGAGCGCTTGCACCCAGCGATGCCATCAGCCATTCATCCATTCCAACAAGATCACCAAGGTATTTAGCGAGAGTAAGCACTAACATCAAACCTATAAAAGCACCCAGAGAGGAACGCATACGCTCCCGAAAACTGACCGTTGGTTGATCACCCCCAAAATAAAAGGAGTAGCGCTTAAGATAATATTTAGCCGTATGTCTCATCTTTTATTTCTTTAATCGAAATTTAATTATTAGTTGTTTTTAACTATCAAGCCAATACAAAAATATGATTATTCGATAGCCTTGTTTTGTACATAATAACCCCGTGGTGAGTGGTTTTTTCTCATATTAAGGAATACTCGCCCTATCCAAAATAATCATTTTTAGGAGTCATTCATGGCTAAAACTGTAAAAGGTACAAAGACTGAACAGTCTTTGAAAGAAGCATTTGCTGGCGAATCCCAAGCAAACCGTCGTTATTTGTATTTCGCGAACCAAGCTGATATTGCTGGGGCAAATGATGTTGCAGCTGTTTTCCGCTCAACTGCTGAAGGTGAAACTGGTCATGCCCATGGTCACATGGAATATTTGATTGAAGGCGGCGCTGGCGAACCTGGTACAGGCATGCCAGCAAAGACGGTTGCTGAAGCATTGCAAGCAGCGATTGCTGGTGAAACACATGAGTACACCGATATGTATCCAGGTATGGCTAAAACTGCACGCGACGAAGGCTTTGACGAAATCGCTGACTGGTTTGAAACTTTGGCAAAAGCCGAACGTAGCCACGCTAACAAGTTCACCAAAACTTTAGAGGCACATTTAGCTAACGTTTAATTTTTAAAACAAGTCAATAAAAAAGCCACTGCAGTTTTGCAGTGGCTTTTCTTTTGCAGAGAAAAATCTCAGCAAGAGCAGGGCTTAACTCAGTAAATTAAGCCTTCTTAGCGTAAGCAGAGCACCAGCCTTTGCTAGCGACTTGCTTGCCAGCAAACAATGCACAACCGCCAGCAGCAGAACCAGCGGCACCTTGATAAAGGGCGCAATTGCTACAGGCTTGGGGAGCAGCATATTTAGCAAACTTCGCTTTATCTACTTTAGAAGCATCAGCTTTGTAACCTAATGCTGCAGCTTGTGGATCAGTTTCAGCAACCATAGCTTGAGCTTGTACTTTGCTGTTTAAAGCCAAAGTAGCAGCACCAGCAGCGGACATGATCATAAATTGACGACGGGTAGTTTTCATATGGACTCCAGTGGGTTAATGGGTAAATTCAAAGCGAAATATAAAGCGATTAAGGAAAGCTTAATTGGCAACTAGAGCGATCATAGAGCAGAAGAAATCAATTCCGTAGCCCACGCTTAAGTAACTGATTTATATGGATATTAGTTGAGAATTATTCTCAACCATTGATCAACTTGAATCAAAATTAAATTAATACTGAAGAATCAATTTTGACTAACGCCTTTCCAGCAAAGAAAGGAACTCACGTCGCAAATTAGCGTCTTTCAAGAAAGCGCCACGCATCACACTATTGACCATCTTCGAGTCACGATCTTTCACGCCACGCCATTGCATACAGAAATGATCGGCATCCATTACGATTGCGACGCCAATCGGTTTGATCTTTTTCTCGAGCATGTCTGCTAACTCCACCACCGCCTCTTCCTGGATCTGTGGACGGCACATCACCCATTCAGTTAAGCGAGAATACTTAGATAGACCAATCAAAGCAGAATCCTTACTTGGCAAAACACCAATCCAAATACGACCCATGATCGGGCAAAGGTGGTGTGAGCAAGCGCTACGAACCGTAATGGGACCAATGATCATCAACTCATTAAGGCGGCTGATATTAGGGAACTTCGTTAAGGTTGGCTGCCCAACATAGCGGCCATTAAAGACTTCTTGTACATACATCTTTGCCACACGTCTGCTCGTATTTTTGGTGTTGTGATCACTCTCTGTATCTATCACCAAACTCTCCAATACGGCCTGCATCTTTTCTGCCACCTCATCAACCAAACCTTCTAACTCACCAGGTTTAATAAAGGCGGAGATATTGTCATTCGCATGAAAGCGCACCTTTTGCGCTTCAATCCGACGGCGAATCACTACAGACAAAGGAAGTCCAGCAGTTTCTTCTTTAGCAACTTTTTTTGCCATGATTTTTTTGGCTGGAGTCTTTTTGGGTGTTGTCTTATTAACTGACTTAGCTACTGACTTAGCTACTAGTTTCGTAGCCGTTTTTTTAGTGGGCATAAATATATTTTTTCTAAAGGATTACTAATGATGAATCTAAATCTGAAAGAAGATCGCAACAACGCAAGCGATCCCACATAACCAAACAACAGAGCGCGTAGTTGGCCAATTGCCTACATAACAAATCAAATAGGCAATGCGTGAAATCACAAAGCCAAGCGCTAGTAGATCTAACCTAGCTTGGGGCGCCTGGGTGAGCGACGCAATGATAACTACGGCAAAGAAAAGTGGCAGGGATTCAAATAAATTGGCCTGCGCAGCATTAGCGCGCGCCCGAAAGCCTGTTTGCTTAGCAAGCCATGTGCGTGGCTGACCATTGTCATAACCCTCAAAGCCTTTTTTAGCGATGCCGGCAGCAACATAAGGGAGTAGACCCATGAATAAGACACAGGCAAATGCAATCGTCATAGCTTGATATTTTTAGAGCCAATTCTGGACTCGGTACCATTCATCAAATTGCAGATGTTGCTACGATGACGCCAAATTAACAAAGCACAGACTACCAGTAGCGCAATGCCCATTGGGTGAAAGCCAAACAGAAATACAAAATAAATTGGCGCAAACACTGCGGCGGCTAATGCGGCTAAAGATGAGTAACGCATGAACTTCGCCACGATAATCCATGTAGCCAGCGTTGCTAAACCCAAAATCCAATTAATCCCAAACAAAATACCGCAGGCAGTCGCAACCCCTTTACCACCGCTAAAGTCATGAAAGATTGGGAAGATGTGACCTAAAAATACTGCGACTACTACACCGCACAAAATCCAAGAATTCAGGCCAGAGCTCAGAGATTCCTCACCTAAAATCATTCTAGCTAACACTACCGCTACAAATCCTTTTAATGCGTCGCCCAACAATGTCAGAACGGCAGCACGCTTATTACCCGTTCTCAGCACATTGGTTGCACCAGGATTGCCCGAGCCATAAGAGTGAGGGTCTGGCAAGCGCATGCATTTGCTCACCACTACCGCAAAGGAAACTGAGCCAATCAGGTAAGCAAGCGGAATTAAGAAAATATCCATGCCGCTATCTTAAACACTTATCCAGTATTGGGTTGTTGGTGACAACCGAATCATTTTGCAACCTAACTACCGCGTGGGTGATGTTGCTGGTGAATCGACTTCAGGCGCTCCCTAGCCACGTGAGTATAGATTTGGGTGGTAGAGATATCCGCGTGCCCTAAAAGCAACTGTACTACCCTTAAATCAGCTCCATGATTGAGCAAATGGGTTGCAAAAGCATGGCGCAAAGTATGGGGTGATAAAGCAACTGGAATACTTGCTTGCAAGGCGTAGCGTTTAATCAGCGCCCAGAATGCCTGGCGGGTAAGCGCCGTGCCTGTGTGGCGACCAATAAAAACTGCATCAGAGGTCTTACCTTTTAACAAGACTGTCCTGGCTTCAGCTAGATATTTACGCAGCCACTGCCCTGCTTCCCCACCAAAAGGTACTAAACGTTCTTTGCCACCCTTACCATTAACAATGCGAACCACGCCTTCATTTAAACCAAGTGCTACTGTTTTTAAAGAAACAATTTCAGAAACGCGCAGGCCACTGGCATACATCAATTCCAACATGGTGCGGTCACGCAAGCCCAAAGAGTTCTCAATATTTGGGGCATTGAGCAAACTCGTCACCTGATCCTCACTCAGTGTCTTCGGAAAGCGCAGCGCTTGCTTTGCGGCACGTAAGCCAATACAAGGATCACTTTTGACAAGATTATTGCGCAGAGCATGTCGATAAAAACGTTTGAACACTGTGAGTCGTCGGTTGGCAGTTGTAGCCTTATCCGCCCTTCGATGGGCAATATACGCAGTAAGTTCTTTTTCATTTACGGAGTACAAATCAAGATGCGCAGTTTTATACAACCACTGCGCTAACAGCGAAAGATCTCTGCGATAGGCGGTAAGGCTATTTTGAGCTAGGCCATCTTCTAGCCAGCAAGTGTCACAAAAACGCTCAATAGCTTCCTGGCTGGCAGGGGCTAATTGCGCAGGACTAGCTTTTTTAACCAGCCCTGCAACTGAGTCTTGCTTAGTCACGGAAGTTATTAAAGCCCAATGGCGCTTCAGTTACTTCTTTTTTCAGCAATGCCATGGTTTCTTGCAAATCATCACGCTTACCGCCAGTAACACGTACGGCATCGCCTTGAATACTGGCTTGCACTTTGATCTTGCTATCTTTAATGATGCGCACGACTTTTTTTGCCAACTCCGAAGTAATACCCTTTTGAATCTTCATCGTTTGCTTGCGCTTATCACTACCGATAGTCTCTTTTTTATCGTCTTTGAGGTAACGCACATCGACGTTACGCTTAGCCATCTTGCCAAAGAGCACATCACGCACTTGACCCAACTTAAAGTCATCATCGCCAAATAAAATCAGAGTTTCATCTTTTTGCTCTACGCGACTATCGGAACCCTTAAAGTCAAAGCGATTGGTAATCTCTTTATTGGATTGCTCAACCGCATTTTTTAACTCAATCATGTCTGGCTCACAAACTACATCAAATGTTGGCATATCAAATCCTTTAATTTTTTTACCTTAAAACCCATAAACACGCTTTAACATTGCCAGCAAGTCCTTTTTTCATGGAAATTGCCGAACACGAATAAGATTGTGGCATGAACTGTGCAAAAAATGCGCCTGCAGCCCCCCGGCCACTCTCAAAATTAGCCCTTGAGAGCAAAAATACATTTGGCTTACCCGCTATTGCCGAACTTGCTTACGAAATTACCGCCCCTGATCAGTTGCCAAAATTACTGGCTGAAATTCTGAATCAAGGGGGTGCTTGGCGAGTTTTGGGTGGCGGTAGCAATGTAGTGCTCCCAAATACCCTAGGTGGCACCACCCTACTGATGAGTATTTCTGGGAAAGAAATTATCAATAGCAAAGGGCAACACACTTTGGTTGAAGTCGGTGCTGGCGAAAACTGGCACGACTTTGTAGTCTGGACGCTTGAGCAAAAGCTGCCCGGACTCGAGAACCTCGCCTTAATACCAGGCACAGTTGGCGCAGCTCCCATTCAGAATATTGGTGCCTATGGCACAGAAGTAGCAGACTACATAGACTCCATCGAAGCTTTTGACTGTAAAGAGCAAGCCTTTGTCACTCTGAGTAAAGCCGATTGCCTTTTTGCTTATCGCAATAGCCACTTTAAGAAAAATCCTGGACGCTATATCGTGACAAAGGTCGTCTTTAGTATTCCAAAAGCATGGGTGCCGGGATTAACTTATGCCGATCTAAAAAAACAGTTTTCTGGTCATTCATCTCCCAGTGCTCAAGAGATTTTTGCTGCGGTCTGCAACATCCGCCAAACCAAACTCCCTGACCCTAAAGTGATTGGAAACGCTGGTAGCTTTTTTCAAAATCCAATTATTGGTACCACTCAGTATAAAATTCTTTTAGCCCAGCATTCGAGCCTAGTTTCTTATCCAAATGTCGCTGGAACTCGAAAGCTTGCAGCTGGATGGCTGATTGATCAGTGTGGCTTTAAAGGTTATCGGTCTGGGCCTGCTGGTGTTTATGAAAAGCAAGCTTTGGTTCTAGTAAATCATGGTGGCGCAACTGCATGCGATATTTTGGAGCTTGCCAGCACCATTCAAGAAAAGGTTAAAGAACGCTTTGGTGTTGAGCTACAAATAGAGCCAAATATTCTGTAAAGCCTGAAGAACTACTTTACAGAGCTTAGTTCAATTTGCGCTTCACCCTCTGCCAAACGTACTTGGTAGCTTTCATTTGCTTTAAATTCTTTAGGATTGCGCACTGCTTGAAGGATTTCATTTTCTAGAGTAAGGATGACTGCATACCCACGCTCTAAAGTGCGCTGGGGATTGAGCATCTCTAACTGAGACTGGTAATGGCTTTGATTACGCTTCCAATTTTCAACTCTGACCATCCACGCCTGATTCAGACGCTGTTGCCAATTGCCAATTTGCTCACGCATCCGATCAGGGTTAGGTAATGCATGACTGAGTCGCAGAGCTAATTGATCTAAGGTTTGTGCTTCGCGTTCAACTCTTTGAGAAACCCGTTGCAATAAAGCCTGTGCGATGGCATCTAGCTCTTGCAACATTTGGTCTCGCCTTGGCGCAGCCATTTCTGCAGCGCCAGTGGGAGTTGGTGCCCGCAGATCAGCAACAAAATCAGCAATCGTCACATCAGTCTCATGGCCCACACCACTGACTATAGGGATGGGTGACTGCGCAATG
>Ga0316228_1004344_pt1 | contig 10629 bp, 8 predicted proteins | sample TBH18021metaG_FD_206005 | JGI IMG/M metagenome (GOLD analysis project Ga0316228, IMG submission 206005) | Freshwater microbial communities from Trout Bog Lake, Wisconsin, USA - TBH18021 | ecosystem: Environmental > Aquatic > Freshwater > Lake > Hypolimnion/Profundal zone | place: USA: Wisconsin... | reverse complement strand
ACAAAGACAGTCTTTGACAAGCTCGATTTCACGGCTACCTACACCAACATGATCGCCGCCGGAGCGCCTGAACTAGCCAGCATTCCGGTGGTCATGGAAAGCGAGCGGGATGCTATTATCGCCGCTGTAAGGTGTTGTGGCCGCATCGATGAAGTCAGTGGTCCGCGAATCGTGAAAATCAAGGATACGCTGCATATGGGTGATATCTGGGTTTCGGAGAATATGCTGCCATTCATCAAAAATGATGATAGACTCGCTATCACCAAGTAGAGTTTCATGAACAGAAACCCGCAGCTGAGGGTTTGGTGTTCATCAAGAGAAAAACGCAGGCTTTATCGCGAGAAAGGAACAGTTCGATGAAATCCGGAGTAATGGTTCAATCGATTGAACGAGCGATTAAGATTATGCAGTGCTTTACCCAGCAAAGGCCGGAATTGCGCCTCAAAGATATCGCGGATGAATTGAATCTAAATAAGAGTACTGTTCATGGGATCCTCAACACTTTAAAACACTATGGTTTTGTGGAGCAGAGTGAAGGACTGCAGCAATACCGGCTGGGACTGACCCTGCTGGCGCTCGGCAGTCAAGTGCTAAGCAGCCTGGATGTCCGGTCGGCGGCTGGACCAGTCATCAGCGAAGTTTGTGTGCAGACTGGTGAGACTGTGCATTTAGTCTTGTTGGAGGGAATGGATGTCGTTTATATCGATAAGCAAGAGTCAAATCAGTCGATTCGAATCTTTACCTCCATCGGAACTCGTTATCGCGCTTATGCCACAGGTGTCGGTAAGGCGATGCTTGCCTATCAGTCGCTGGAAGAATTAATGGCAATGCTGCCGGCAAAACTGGAAAAATTGACTGAGCATACCATTACTGATAAAGAAGAACTTATTGAGCAGCTGGTGGCAATCCGTGGTCGGGGCTATGCCATTGATGATGAGGAAACGCTGATTGGGCTCCGCTGTGTTGCTGCCCCTATTTTTAATTATCGTAACCAGGTTGTTTCAGCGATCAGTATTTCAGGGCCCTCTGTCCGGATGACCCGGGAGCGTTTACCGGAGTTGACTGATCTGGTGTGTCAAGCCGCTAAACGGATATCGCGTAACTTGGGACTGCGGGAGTAAGGGTCGGCCGGCAGAGGGTTGTTTGAAAGCTTAATAAATTACAAAAAAATAACATATAAATGGAGGGTAACTGGAAGATATGTCGAAGGTGCAAATAGCGAAATATTTGCGATAAGTTGCATTTTTTTATGCCGAAAAACGAGAACCGCGTAGGATAATGTAGAACCCGGAGATTGGTGTAGAATGCGATGGAGTTTTTCAAATCAAATCTTAATGAGGAGGATGAACATGGATCTCGGATTAAAGGGAAAAGTCGTTCTTATCACCGGTGGGGCAACTGGTATTGGCAAGGCAAGTGCATTAGCGTTTTTGAAGGAAGGCTGCCGGGTGGCCATTTGTGGCCGCACGAAGGCGAAAATTGACGGCGCGGTTCAAGAGTTAAAAGAGCAGGGCTATGATGCTATCGGCGGTGCAGCCGATGCCGGGAACGTTGCAGAGATTACGGCTTTTGCCAACACGGTTGCAAAAGAGTACGGCCAAATTGATGTCTGGCTTAACAATGCGGGAGTCTATCCGCAGCGGGCGATCTTGGATATGACGGAAGAGGAATGGGATGAAACTTTCCGCATCAATGTCAAATCAGTTTTTATCGGGACGAGAATCGCAGCCGGATACATGAAAAAGCAAGGTAAGGGAGTAATTCTTAACGCGGCCTCCTTCGCCTCGATCATACCGTCGGCAGGCAGCAGCGCTTATGCAGCGACCAAGGCTGCAATATTAAGTTTTACACGTACCTCGGCTGCAGAGCTGGCGCCGCTTAACATCCGTGTTGTCGCCTATATTCCCGGCATGATCAGAAGTGAAATGACTGAACCGGTTATTGCTACCAAACGCAAGGCTTTGACTGAGCAGGTTGCTCTGAACCGCTTGGGCGAGCCGGAAGACATTGCCGATCCCTTGGTGTTTTTAGCCTCAGATTTTGCAAGGTATATTACCGGCAATGCAATAGAGATCAGCGGCGGCAAGTTTTGCGTTCAAAATCCGATGTACGCCTGGTAACCTGTCCAAGTAGGGTTTAAAGAATAGGGGGAGGGAAAAGTATGGAGACACAATCCCATCCAATGGCAGTGGATGCCGGCCAAAAGCCAAGTAAAATCCGGATCATGCTGGGGGTTATCCTATTTATCACCTTGATGGTTGCTTACCTTGATCGGGTAAATATTTCCGTTATTCTTGCTGATCCGCTGTTTATTGATGAAATGAGCCTTAAAACCAATCCGACCGCCCAAGGTTTGATCATGAGCTTCTTCCTGTTTTCTTATGGCATATCCAACGTCATCCTGGGGCCGATCGGCGACTGGATGGGGCCGAGAAAAGCGATGTGTTTGTCCATTTTATCCTGGGGTGTGGCTGTTATTCTGGGCGGTTTGGCCAAAACGCTTAATCTCTTGTATATGTCCCGGGTTATTCTGGGGGCCGGTGAAGCTATGCACTGGCCAATGCAAAGTACTTTTGTGAAAAACTGGTTCCCTGTCAGTGAGCGGGGCAAAGCAAATTCAGCATGGGTCGTTGGCTTAATGGTGGGACCGGCACTGGCAATGCCATTATTTACGTCGGTTATCGGCGCTTATGGCTGGCGCTCAAGTTTCTGGTTATGCGCAATCCTCGGGTTTATTGTTTTGCCGATCATCTGGTTTTTGACGAAGGACCGTCCTGAAGAGCATAAAGGGGTTAATGCTGCAGAACTCAAGTATATACAGGAAGGCCAGCGTGAAGAGCGGGAAAAAGAAAGCCAAGCGGCAGCGGACGGCAACTTCATTGACAATTTCAAGATAGTGGCTAAAAACGGTGATTTCTGGCTCAACGCCATCTCCTATTATGGCACTGCTACGATGTGGTGGGGAGTCATGGCCTGGTTGCCGCAATATCTCAAGGTTGCCAGAGGCTTAAACTGGGCTCAACTGGGTTTGCTTTCATCGCTTCCGTATTTGCTGGGCACCATATCGGTCCTTCTTGTCGGTATCATTTCCGACCGCTATGTCAAGCGGGCATCCTTTTCGGCGGTTGGTCTGGCCGGCTCGGCGCTGTTCATCTATCTTGGCGCAACGGTTCAGGACAATATGACCAGCGCATATTTGATCGCTGTCAGTGTTTTTTTCCTGGGGATTAACATTCCGATGTCCTGGTCAATCCTCCAGGCTGTGGTCCCGGGAAAACAGATTGGCACTGCTGCCGGTTTGCAAAATGGCACCTCGCAGTTTATCGCCGGGTTGGGTCCTGCCATTATCGGTTACTTAATAGGAGCAACAGGCGGGTATCTTGGCGGCCTGATGTATCTGGTAGTTTGGGGTGCCGTTGGCGCTACCTGCGCCGGTATCCTGGTTCTTAAGAAATATTAACATCATGCTGTTTGCTGGAGAATAACCAACCAAACACTAGCACACGATGGCCGCTGGTCCGTTGCCGGCCATCGTGTGCTAATATAGTATTTGGCAGTAGGAATTCTGCGGGTTTCACCGAATGGGTACAGCAGAGGGCAATATTGAAAACATGATTAGCGAGAGTGTGTTCAAAGTTGAGTTTGGGGATCAAGAGGAGGTTAAATTGTAATGGATGCTGTCAATCCCAAAATGGTGACAAGCAGCAGTGAGTTGCAGGAGATTTTTCAGTGGGCGCAACAGACAAAGACGTCGGTATATCTTTATCGAGATAAGCCTGCAGGCAGCAACGGTGTTGTGTTGGATTTGGGCGACTGGAACAAAATTGAGCAGTTTGATGTGGATAATCTGATGGTCATTGTGCCGCCTGGCCTGCTGTTAAAGGATCTAAACAACGTGGCTGCCGCTCAAGGACTGCGGTTTGTCCCGGCAGATACGCCGGCGTTTGCCAATCTGAGTATCGGCGAATGGGCCCATCGAGGCTGTCCCAACCCTTCGGCCTGGAAATATGGCGCAGGTAAGCATTTCTTGCTTGGGGGCAGTTATGTCTTTCCGAGTGGCGATATGACACCGGTAGGCGGCAAGTGCATCAAGAATGTGACTGGCTATGACTTCACTCGTTTTCTGACAGGACCTTATGCCGATTTGGCTGTAGGGGTGCAGTATATCATCAAACTGATGCCCCAGCCGGCTTTTCGGACCACGTATGACGTGGAGGTTGAGTCGATGGATGATGCGATCAAACTGGTCCGTGCCCTGCAGGATCGTCCCGTGCCGCCGGCGTACCTGTTCTGGCTGGATAAGACCGTGGGCAGCAAGCTGGGCCAGGAGGCTCAGAGCGGACACCGTATCCTGTTCGAACTGGACGGCAACGAAGCCGAGGTACTCGAATATGCCCAGGCCATTGACGACATCTTCGCTGGCTGTAAGGCGAAACTCGCGACCGGGGACGCCTGTTTGCCGGAGTTAGCTTCTCTGGAAGAACGACAAAATGAATTCTGGCTGTTGGATGAATTCAAAGTTCCCTATACCGAGGCAGCGAAGTTCACGACCGAGGTGGAGCGCCTGCTGAACAAAGCGGGCTGTATAGGCGGCCTGTTCGGCCAGTTGGCGGATGGAAAAATCCACTTATACCTGGAGCGGGATCGTAAAGACGTGGCCGATCTTGTAGCTGCAATTGCCGTTGTGGCGCGTCAGCTAGGGGGCGCGGTAAGCGGCAAGTACCAGCGGATATATAACGGCGGACCGACTGGGAAGCTGGCGGAACTGGAAATGGCGTTTAAGCGGAGGATGGATCCTGAGGGAATCTTCAATCCGCCAGGGGAGGTGTCAAGATGAACCAACAGAAAATGCTTGATGAAATCGCCCAGGAAGTAGTGAAATGTAGCCGTTGCGGCAATTGCCGCTCTATCTGTCCGGTCTTTCTTGTCGAAAACAATGAGAATACCACTCCTCGCAGCAAGGCCCGGATGATGGAAGCGGTGCGGGACGGTGAGCTGGAGCTGACGCCAGGCATGCAGGAACGGTTCGGCAAATGCCTGTTTTGTAAAGCCTGCAAGGCCAACTGCGGTGCAGGTGTGGCCACAGATAGCCTTATCCTGGAAGCCAGGGCTGCTTTGGCAGAGCGTAATGGTATCCCGCTGTTGAAAAAGATGGCCTTTACCGGCCTGCGTTATCGCAAACTGTTTGATTTTTTCTTGCGGAGCGGGTCGCTGTTTCAAGGACTTGTGTTCAAGAAACTGCCTGACGGCCGCGGCCGGATTGCCCGTTTTCCGTTTCCCGGAGCCGGGCTGAGTGTGCGCCGGGTGATACCTGATCTTGCATCCAGGCCGCTCCGCTCCCGCCTGGATAACGTCATCAAGGCAAAAACCCCCGCCAGCAAGGGGAAAGTCGTCTTTTTTACAGGCTGTACGCTCAACTATATCTATCCCCAGGCCGGCGAGGCTGTGGTGAACATTTTGACCAACAACGGCTGGGATGTCGTCATTCCGGAAGGGCAGTGCTGTTGCGGCACACCGGCCTTTACTTCCGGGGACCTGGACAGCGGCCGGTTGTTAGCAGAGCAGAATATCAAAACCCTGACAGAGGCCGGAGGGGATTATATCATTACCGCCTGCGGCACCTGCGGTGCGGCGCTCCAGCACGAGTACGCACTCTTGTTGGAAGGGACCGACAGTCTGGAACCATGGCAGGCAATCTCAGGCAAAGTGCTGGATATCTCCCAGTTTGTTCTGCAACACTGTGACTTGTCGCAACTGGGATCCCTGCCGCTCAAGGTAACCTATCATGATCCGTGCCATCTGGTGCGGGGTATGAATGTGTCGACCGAGCCCCGGCAAATTTTTCAAAGGATTCCAGGGATGGAGTACGCAGAAATGAAGGATGCCGACCGCTGCTGCGGCGCAGGCGGCACTTTCAGCGCCACCTACTATGAATTGTCACGCCAAATCAATGATAAGAAGCTGGATAACGCGGAGGCCACAGGGATGGAAGTTCTCGTCACCGGGTGCTCTTCCTGCCGAATGCATATTACCGACGGTCTGTGTCAACGGGGCAGTACGATGAAAGTGCTCCACACCGCAGAAGTGATTGACATGGCCTATGCCGCAGGCCGAAAGGAGCAAACGAAATGTTGAATAGCACCATCGTGAACGAGCTGGTGGCTGTTGTGGGCCGCGGCCATGTGCTGCAGGCGCCTGAAGATTTGATTATCTATTCCAATGATGCGACGGTGGTCAGTTCCAAGCCGGAAGTGGTGGTTCAGCCGGCCAACCGCGATGAAGTCGCGGCTGTTGTCAAGATCGCCGCAGCCCATCAAATCCCGATTACCTGCCGCGGGGCGGGGACCGGCCTGTCCGGCGGAGCCATGCCGGTCAAGGGTGGGATCGCTCTGGAGATGACGCGCCTGAATCGAATTCTCAAGATTGATGTGGCCAATCGCGTGGCCATAGTGGAACCGGGGGTCATTACCTTTGCACTGACCACCCAGGCAGCCGCTGCCGGCCTCTTGTATCCGCCCGATCCCTCAAGTCTGAAAGAGTCGACCATCGGGGGGAATGTCGCCGAATGCGCCGGTGGACCCAAAGGAGTCAAATATGGCATCACCCGCAATTTTGTGATCGGCATCGAGGCTGTATTGGCTGATGGAAGCATTGTAGAAATGGGCAACGATGTGGATGGCGACATGTGTGGGCCGGATTGGACCATGCTGTTTACAGGGTCGGAAGGAACAATGGCGGTGATTACCCGCATTTCACTGCGGCTTGTCCGGCCGCCCCAGGTGAAGAAAACGATGCTGGTGGTCTATGACAAATTGGAAGATGCGGCCGAGACGGTAAGTATGACCATGAAATCCGGAATTATCCCGACAACGTTAGAAATCATGGGCAATTCGTGCATTGTCGCGGTGGAAAATTATTTGCGAATCGGGCTTCCTGTTAATGCAGGGGGAATATTGCTGATTGAAGTAGATGGCGTACCCTCGACAGTGGAAGAAAATGTTGAACGTATCGAGGAAATCTGCAAACAGTGCGGGGCGACTGAAGTGAAGATCGCCCGGACGGCCGAAGAGGCGGAGGATTTATGGCGGGCCCGGCGGGCTATTGCTCCGGCGTTCGGACGGGTTGCGCCCAGTAAGTATGCCGAAGACTCGACCATTCCGCGCAGTCTTGTTCCTGAACTGACAAAACGGATGCTGATCCTCGAAGAAAAGTATAATTTACCGATTCTTATCTGCGGCCACGCCGGTGATGGCAATATGCATCCGACGATTCTGTTTGACAGGCGCGACAAGGACCAGACAGAGCGGGCCGATAAGGCGCTGGATGAGCTGCACTGGATTACCCTGGAACTGGGTGGAACATTAAGCGGCGAACATGGTATCGGTTTTGCCAAAGCGCCTTTCTTACGGGCTGAGACGGGTGCGGTGGGCTACCAAATGGGAAGGGATGTTAAAACAGTCCTTGATCCGGCTGGCATCATGAATCCCGGAAAGATGTTCTTTTTCGAAGGCGAGCTGCATTAAGCCCCAAGGTAACAACTGTTTAAAGGCCTGAATTGGCACGTTTTGATGATAGGCAGCAGCATTTTACCGAGGAGAGCGGGCGACCTGCCCTGAGAAAATCACTCCAATTGTTGAGAGCGTTTCGAGCATTCACGCATGGAGCCGGTTTTTCAGGGCAGGTCACTTTTTTAGCAGGAAAAATATGGGCCGTATTTTCAGACTTTTTTGTTGCCACGCGCCGGTCATGAGCTTATAATTGAGGGTGAAAGCAGCAGTCACGCTTTATCTGTAGAAGCCACAGTTGTTGGTTTGCCTATAACGTTGAATTGTTGAGCCGGCAATGAACTAATTTCACAAAAAATAAAAGAGGGATCGGCTAACCGACCTCTTTTTGTTTGGTAGCACTATATGAGACTTGGGCAGGGTTTTGACGAACAAGAAAAAGATGAGATGGATCAATAAGGAGAAAACGTATGCAACAGATCAAAACAATAAAATTGAATTGTATCCTTATCAGCTTTTTGACGGTTGCGCTATTATTCAGCGGATCAGCTTTTGCGGCGAATACCACTCAAAGTGGTGATGATCCAAAAAGCCAGGGCGTTATTCTTAAGGTCGCGCCGTCCAGTGCTGAAGGCAGGGCTGATTTGGTCAAGGCCTACTCGATCAGTGAGATCGACCAGTACCTGTCCCAGATGGATCCTGCCGACTTGGCTGATGCCTTAAAACTGTTTCGTGTAATGCAACTGGTAAAAGCAAAATATGTTGGCGATGTATCTAATGATATGCTGCTGACCGGGGCCGTAAAAGGGGCAGTAAATGCGCTGGGTGACCCTTACTCCCTGTACATGGATCCCAAGACGTACAAAGAAATGATGATTACAACCAAAGGGTCTTTCGGCGGAGTGGGACTGGTACTCGGTATGAAAGACAACGTCATTACGGTTGTGGCTCCTATCGATGGAACGCCTGGAGAACAGGCTGGTATTTTGACAGGAGATCGGATTGTTAAAATAGACGGGCAGGAAAGCAAGGACATGACTCTTGATGAGGCGGTGAACAGAATCCGCGGCCAAGAGGGCAGTGAGGTCATGTTGACGATTCTTCGAACCGGGCAGGAGGCCAAAGAATATACTCTTGTGCGGGCCACGATTCCCATTAAGACGGTTGCCGGGAAGATGCTGGAAAATAATATCGGCTATATCCGGATTGCGATGTTTAATCTAAATACCGGTGACGATTTTGCAAGCAAGATGCAGGAACTGGCAGGACAGGGTATGAAGGCGGTCATTTTGGACCTTAGAAATAACCCGGGCGGTCTTCTGGAAGAAAGTGTGAAAGTGGCCAGCCAGTTTATTCCGCAAGGGCCGGTGGTTTCGGTTATAACGAAAGATGGCACCAAAGAAACGCGGTATTCGCAACTAGAAGCACCGAAATATCCACTGGTTGTGCTTGTCGATGGCGGTAGTGCCAGTGCTTCGGAAATCGTGGCAGGAGCGGTGCAGGATACAGGCGTGGGTACGCTGATTGGCACAAAAACCTTCGGCAAAGGTTCTGTGCAGAATATAGTGCCGCTGGGCGATGCATCGGCAGTAAAACTTACTATTGCCAAGTACTACACCCCGAGCGGCCGGTCGATAAACGGCATCGGTATTGAACCTGACATCAAGGTCGAGATGCCGGACTATAAAGAGACAGGCAAAGATTTGCAGCTGGAAAAGGCGAAGGAAGTTCTCGAAGAAAAGCTGTAGAGCGGTCATCAGGACGGGTGAGGAATCACACAGAGGAGGAGTACCATGCATCCTGAAATGGAAATGCTGCGGTGTGCCATTGTGCGTGGAGGTACCAGCAAAGGCGTTTTTATTATGAAGAATGAATTACCAAAAGACCCGATAAAGCGAGATGCCGTTATCCGCGCGATTTACGGCAGTCCCGACGTCCGGCAGATCGACGGTCTTGGTGGCGCCGATGTTCTCACCAGCAAACTTGCCATTATCTCTCCTTCAACCCGGGAAGACGCTGATGTTGATTATACCTTCGGGCAAGTCAGCTTTGAGGCCGAGTTTATTGACTACAACGGCAATTGCGGCAACATCTCGTCCGCGGTGGGGCCATTCGCCATTGATGAAGGCCTTGTGGAGCCGGTTGAGCCTGTGACCACCGTCCGGATTCATCTCACCAACAGTGACAGCATTTTGGTGGCTGAGGTGCCGGTCAGAAATGGCAAAGCAATGGTTGAAGGTGATTTTGCTATTGACGGCTGTCCAGGCACCGGCGCAAAAATCACCCTGGATTGGGCCGATACGGCAGGCGCGATTACCGGTAAGTTGTTACCCACAGGGAAGGTTCAGGACACGATTGAAGTCGACGGGAAGAAATATGTGGTGTCCCTTGTGGATGCTGCTAACGCCGTGGTGTTCATCAAGGCCCCGAACCTTGGAATGACGGGCATCGAATCGCCGCAGGAGATCGAGGGCAACAAGGCCCTGATGGAACTTATCGAGAAGATCCGGGGTCGGGCCGCGGTTATGATGGGCATTGTTGACAAGCCTGAGGAGGCTGCAGCCAAAAGCCCCTATAATCCGTTCTTTGCGATAGTCAGTCCGCCGACTGATTATAAAACCATAAGCGGCGCAGCAGTGAAGGCGAGCGACTGTGATGTTGTTTCGCGGCTTCTGTTTATGCTCAGAATGCATAAAACCTACCCTGTGTCAGGCACAGTTTGCACCGGGGCTGCCGCTCGAATTCCCGGAAGCATAGTCTGGGAGGTTTTGCGGGAGGAAGCCAAGTCGCGGATCAATATCAATATCGGGCACCCTGGTGGCATTATTCCTGTTGAAGCAGACGCGGAAGTAACCGGCAATGGCGTAAAATTGAAACGGGTGGGTGTATACCGGACTGCCCGGCGGATCATGGATGGATATGTTTATGTAAGAAAAACAGTTTTTGGCTAAGAACGATTTATAATGGCTGAAGCAAGAAATGGCTGACCTGATGGTCAGCTCAGACTGTCGGCAAACCCACCGTTTTTCACGGTGGGTTAGACATATCTAAGAATAATGGCTAAAACTAATTAAAAGCAGCCCAAAAACGGTTAATATTTCATTAACAAAACAGAACCGCCACC
>Ga0316228_1004341_pt1 | contig 10633 bp, 10 predicted proteins | sample TBH18021metaG_FD_206005 | JGI IMG/M metagenome (GOLD analysis project Ga0316228, IMG submission 206005) | Freshwater microbial communities from Trout Bog Lake, Wisconsin, USA - TBH18021 | ecosystem: Environmental > Aquatic > Freshwater > Lake > Hypolimnion/Profundal zone | place: USA: Wisconsin... | reverse complement strand
CAAGCGGCAGGGAAGGTGTTTTTCCACCAATCACGATATTGATGAGTTGTGGGCAATACGATTGAGATGCGATGATTCTCATCTCCTCAATATTTTCAGGAGCCTCGATAAAAGTCATATCCGCGCCTGATTCAGCATAACTTACAGCTCTATCAAGCGCATCACTTAGGCCATGAGTTGTTCTCGCATCCGTTCTGGCAATGATCAGAAAATCTTCGTGAACTCTTGCGTCAACTGCCGCTTTGATCTTGCCGCACATCTCTTCTTTTGTGATGATTTGCTTGCCTGCAAAATGTCCGCAACGTTTCGGCATCGCTTGATCTTCAATTTGCACCGCATTAGCGCCGGATCTCTCCAAAACTTTAACGCTATGGTAAACATTAACCGCGTTACCAAAGCCTGTATCAATATCAACAATTAAAGGGATCTGCACCACATCACGAATCGCCGCTGCATGCGCAGCAACATCATTAAGGCTAATAAATCCCAAATCAGGAATGCCATAGAACTGGTTGGTCAGCCCCGCACCGCTTAAGTAAACCGCTTCGAACCCAGCGTCTTCAATAAGGCGCGCCGCAAGCGCATTTCCCGCACCAGGCACTAAAAGCCCGCGCCTTTCATTAACCAACTTTCGTAAGACGCTTCCTAAATATGCCGACATCTGGGCCCCTCATAGAACGTATGGGAATTATATGGGGCGCACTCGTCCATTAACGTAAAGTCTCGGTTGATTTCTTGACTCCAAAAAAGATGATGAAAGGCCTTCAGTCCGCCTTCATAATCAAGCGCCCCCAGGAATCTAGCTGGCAATCCACCCATGCAATGGCATCCGCCACCGTTTTTAATGCTTACCCTCCTGCCAACCACCGCCTATTGCAACATATAGAGCAACGGTATCTTGGTAGCGCTGGGCTAAAGCCTGAATATAAGCAATACTTGCCTGGTGGTATTGGACATCCGCAACCAATACGCTTAAATAATCAACCAAACCAGCGTTATAGCTAATTTGCTGTAGCCTTAACGCATCGGCCGATGCTTGCTTGGCATCCAACTGCCCTTGCAGAGCTTCAGCATCATTCTCAAGCGCTGTTAAGCAATCAGCCACTTGGGAAAATGCGGTTAATACCGTTTCTCTATAACCAGCCTGCGTTTGTTGATACGCATCTAGCGCAGCCTGTCTTTCATAATAAAGACTTCCCCCCATAAAAATAGGGACATTAATACTGGGGCCTACAGTCCAGAATTGCTGATTTGAGCTAGACAAAGCTGAAAACGTATTGCTCGCTACTCCGTATCCAGCATTTAAGCTAACGCTTGGAAACATATTTGCAGTGGCTACACCAACATTTGCACTGGCAATATGCATTTGCGCTTCAGCTGCGAGAATATCAGGCCTGCTACGCACCAATTCCGATGGAAGATTTACAGGTATATCAGAAGGCAAGGTCAAGCTTTCCAAAGAAATGTTTGGCAGACTTACATGAGAAGGATCAACCCCTTCTAATACCGCCAATAAATGCTCTGCCTGACTGACACGTTGACGCAAGGGAGCAATGGAGGCTTGATTACTGGCGATCAAGCTTTGAATACTCAGCACCGTTGCATAAGCAGCGGTTCCACCGGCAACTTGAGCCTTCGCCACCTTCAGCTGCTCTTGTTCTAGGCTAATAAGCTCTTCCGTTGAGCTAATTTCCTCCAAGTAAGCAGCACGGGCAATACTGGCATTCACCACATTAGCAGATAACATCAAATAAGCGGCAACCGTGGAATTCTTTTGAAAATCAACCTGCGCGCGCAACGCCTCCACCCGTCGTCTTTCGCCGCCAAATACATCAAGTACATAACTTACGTTGGCACTGGCTGTTCTTAGATTAAATATGGATCCAGAATTTGGTGACCCCAATTGCATTGGAGCGGTCGACGTTCGTGAGACACCGAAACCTATCGAGACCTGAGGAAAGAAAACCCCGTAACCAGCACGCAATAGATCTTGGCTTTGTTTGAGACTTGCTTCGGAGGCTTGCAGTGATTGATTGTGCTTCAGAGCCTGCTCGACAATCTCATTGAGCGAGTCCGCCTTAAACATCTTCCACCAATTCTCATCCGCCAGCGACCCAGAATAAAAGTTTTGTGATTTGCCATCAAGCTCCAGAGTCTTTCTAGGAAGTGGATGAGCTAAATACGCGGCATCTTTTGGAGCTTCGGGAGAAACAAAATCCGAGCCCACAGCGCAAGCGCTAAGCCCGGCTGCAAGCAATACGCTAACGATCAACCGATTACTGGGCAACATGTTTTCCTATATACACATCCACCAACTGACCGGGGTAAATTGTTATATCTTTGGGTCTTTCAAAACTGAAAATGACGGGAAGCACTCGCACATCCACCCTCTCAGTCCTTTGGTTCGACAATTCTATCTTTGGCGAAACATTAGGCTGAAAGCGCACAATCCTTAAGGGAATTTTGCTACTAGACCCACGAATAAACATATAAGCATCAATCTCTCCGGCGCTTGGTAAACGCTGCAATAACACTTCATCCACATAACACCGTACCGCCAAAGAATCTCCGCTAGAGCCCATCACCATAATTGGTTGATTCTGTTGGGTGTACGTATCGTAAACGCCTTGAGCGGAGATATAACTTCCCGCAGCAGTATTAATTGAAATAACCTTACCAGCTGCTAAAGCATTAATTTGATACTTAGCCAATAGACTTGCCGCTGTCTCATATTGCTTTTGACTAACCTCTAAATTCGCCCTAGCCAAACCAAGCGCATCTTTGGCGCCGTCCAAGGCATCTTTACTCACCGCCCTTGGATCAATATCAAACGCCGCCTTTTGTTTTTGATATGCGTCTTCCGCGCTCTTGAGAGCAGCGCGAGCTGCACCAATCTGCGCCTTAGCTTGCTCTGTTGTGGCCTTTTGCACTGAATGGTTAATGGCCAATAGCGGCGCTCCAGCAAGCACGTCCTGACCTTCTTTAACAAAAATTTGATCCACAGTGCCAGGAACCTCGGGATATATATTGATATTGCTACCGCTAGCTTGTAGCGTCTCAACAATGCCTTCAGCGTAAATTCCATTTTCATAAGGATTGGATGCAGGGGTAAAAGCAGGCGGTAGTGGGTTTTGCTTTCTACCCCAATAGTAGGCAGTAGATATAGCCAGGAACACCCCAATGATTGCCAAGGCAATCAGAACTTTATTTTTCATTTACAACTCTCTCGATTCCAATGACTTTCCCATCTTCCATCTTCATAATAGCGTCAGCGTATTCAAATATGCGATTGTCATGAGTCACAATAATGATGCAACGATTTGGATTCAGAATCTGACTCTTAACAAATTCAATAATTTTTCTTCCAGTATCGCCATCCAGCGATGCCGTAGGCTCATCAAAGACCAGAATATCAGGCTGAGCGGCAATTGCCCTCGCTATCGCCACCCTCTGCTGCTCCCCTCCACTTAACTTCATCGGGGGAAGGTCGGCTTTATTCTTTAGGCCCACCACATCCAAATACTTGCGCCCAATATCAAGCGCCTCGCCCCAACCCATTCTTCTTAAGATCAGCGGAATCGCAACATTCTCCGCGGTGGTAAGGCGCGGGAACAAATGAAAATCCTGAAATACAAACCCAATCTTATTCAGACGAAAGTCCGCTAAGTCATTGGAAGATAGGCTCCATAAATCTTTATCGCCAATGAAAACTTCGCCGGAATTTGGCTGAAGAATTCCTGAGATCATGCTGAGCAATGTAGTCTTGCCGCTGCCAGAAGGGCCAACGATGAATAACATCTCACCAGCCATAGCCTCAAAGCTGACATTCCGCACCGCGAATGTTTTAGATTCGCCTTCACCAAACCATTTATTTAAATTACTTGCTTTTAGGGCTACCTTATTCATTTAGCCCCTAAAAATATCAAATGGTTGAATTTGCAAAACCCTGCGAATGCTGATGTAGCTAGAAAAAATAGCGATGATGACTACCAGCAGAAAAGCCAAGCTTAAGTTTGCATAAGTTACCTGAGCCGCATAGTCAGGCATTCTGAGTTTGGCCAAAATCATGATGCTGGTAGCAAGTCCCACCCCAAGACCATAACCAATGAGGCAGGTAAATGTGGCTTGAGCCATAATCATCGCAACTAACTCACGGCCCTTGGCCCCAATCGCCTTCAGGGCGCCAAATTTCTCTAAGTTTTCCAAAACAAAACTATAAAAAGTTTGTCCTGAGATTGACAGGCCAACAATGAAACTGATAATCGTCATGATGAGCACATTCATGCCCATGCCAGTTTTATATTTATAAAAGTTGGATATCTTTTGCGTGAACTGCTCACGGGTCAACGCTTCATAACCCAATGCCTTAATTTGAGATTGAATGTAAGGCACGTCACCCCCGGACTTGGGCTCTATGAGTACATAGGACATCGTGAAACGCGATGAAGGGATATAAGTGATAGCCCTGTTGTAGGTTGTATAAAGTGTTGGCACGCCAAATAAACCAGACTGAGGAACATGCGCAATGCCCACAATACGGCCACGGTGGTCATTAAGCTCAAACTCCGAACCCATTTGCGGGTTCTCAAGTTTGTCATACTCGGAATCCTTAACAACTATGAAACCATTTTCAGCGTAGATATCCTCTATTTTCCCCTCGAGCAATAGAGGTCTGCCATAAAGAGTGACGTCATCCAAACCGATGACATTTACGCCTTGATAAGTGCCGTCTCTTAACTTCACCATAGCGGCGCCAAAATAAATGGGCTCGGCGTGTTTAACACCTTCGATACTTTTAGCAAAATCTAAAACGTAGTCTGGCATGGGTATGCTGCTAGAAACATTATTTACCGCGGGATCGAGTACCCAAATTTGAGCGCCCACATTCTCGACAGAAGAAGATGCTCTTAATAAAATGCCCGAGAACATCGACATCATCATGATCATCAAGAAAACTGCAAAAGTTATCCCCATCAGCAAGGCGGAAAACTTTCCCTTGTCATTCATGAGCAACTTTAATGCCAGCTTAAAAATACCAAACATGCAAACTCGTCTCTGATCGTTCCCTTGCCTTATTTAATCATATAGATACGAGCCTGAAACAGATGTGACATAGAACAAATACTTTGTGACATATACAGAAAAACGCCTTAGGAACGCCTTTCTAAGTCGCTGATTTTATTGAATTAATAGGGATCTATTCAGTTCTAGCTAAAGCATGCCAGCCGAAGCTTAATAAAGGGTGTAGATCAATCGCAAAGCTTGTCACCTCCTTAATTAAGTCTTTGGAGCAAATGACAGAACGAGGTAGTTGCTTTCTGATGATCCAACCCTTTAGTTTGATGGCCGCCTCGATTTCTTTCGGTACATCATCAAACCCCCTGGGAACGCGTGCCAGAGTATGTGTGTAATCGAGGATGTAACCCTTGCGCTTCAAAGACTTTTCTAGGGTTAGCCAAGCTTTTGGATTATCCAAAATACCTTGTCTTAACTTTTTCAGAATATGGCTTTCAGGCTGCATATAACCCGCAGCGCATCTGCTTCCCAAGGGATCTAAACGAAAGTACAAAACTCCAGGCGAGTGCTTGTCACCCGTTCTCGTAAATAAACCGCTGGCATGCATGTTGTAAGGATGCTTTGCCTTCGAAAACCGAGCGTCTCGATTAATCCTAAAAAGCGATCTTTTGGGGTCACCCCATAAAGGAACGTCCTTGCTGGCCAAACTTTCTGAGAGCGCATCAGTAAAACGCTTCATTGGCTCGCGCACAAACTCCTCATATTCAGAGCGATGCTCACCAAACCACACTCTATTCTGGTTGTTTGTTAGCTCTTCTAAAAATGCAAAGGCTCGAGGATCGAAGCCAGAAAACTCAATAGCTTGGCTCAAGACAAGAATCCAGTAGATAACCAGGGTACAAACGCAATCACCAGAATTCCAATCAGCAATGCAAACAAATAACCCATGATTGGCTTCACGCCTTCATCCGGATTTACTTTGCCAATCGCACACGCGGCGTAATAGCCAACCCCTAAAGGCGGCGCAAACAAACCAATGCCCATAGATAGGATGACAACCATCGCGTAATGAACTTCGTTAATACCCAGTTGACGCGCCACCGGAAACAAGAGAGGACCAAAGAGAACAATTGCGGGAATGCCCTCGAGAACCGAGCCAAGAATGACAAACACTAAAATGGAAATCAGCAAAAACAAGTGCGGGCCACCATTAAGATCAGCCATGATTTGCGTGACGACCTGAGAGAACCCGGACTGGGTCAACCCCCAAGCCATTCCGGTAGCGGCGCCAATGATCAATAAAATGGCGCCCGATAGAGAAGCGGTATCAATCAACATCGGCAAGATGCGCTTCACGTCGAATTTTCGGTAAACCACAATTCCACATACCAGCCCATATACGATGCCAATCGTAGAGACCTCAGTGGCTGTAGCCACACCCTCCACTACCGCGGCACGTATCACAAATGGTAATGCTAATGCAGGTAAAGCAATCAGGAAGAGCTTGGCTACTTGAGAAAATCTTGGTCGCGCAACCTTCTCGATTTGGATATGGCGATTGCGCCACCAAACCAATAAACACAAAATGAGCCCCAAAATAAATGCCGGCAGCATTCCGCCCGTAAAGAGCGCCGCAATCGATACCCCTGTGACTGAACCAATCGTAATCAATACCAGACTCGGGGGAATCGTTTCTGTTTGCGCGCCAGTAGCCGCCAATAATGCGACCAACTCACCAGGAGGCGTAGTACGCTTCATCTCCGGAAATAGGGCTGGCGCGATTGCAGCCATGTCTGCCGCCTTAGATCCAGATATGCCGGATACCAAATACATAGCGCCAACCAACACATAAGAAAGGCCACCGCGCACATGACCAAGCAAAGAGGCTAAGAAGGCAATCATTGCCCTAGCCATCCCAGTCATCTCCATCAAAAGACCAAGAAAAACAAATAAGGGAACCGCCAACAAGACCATATGCGACATGGCCTCATCCATACGACCAATCACTACGGAGATAGGCATATGAGTACTCAGGCCTAAATAAGCCACCGTGCCCAAACCAAATGCAAATGCAATCGGCACTCCAGCCAGAATGCTAAAACCCGCTACCCCAACAAAAAAAATAAATAAATTGTATTTACCAAGATTTGCAAACCAAGGAGAAAGGTAATCAAAAACACCAAAGCCAAGCAGGAATAAAAGTATGCTGAAAGCAACTACTTTCAAGCTAGCAATTCTGCCGAGCCGAAACAAGCAGAAGAACATCATCAAAACAATACCCGTTGGAATGGCGGCAGCACGCCAAGCATTGGAGATCTCCAGGGATGGCGTGGTGACAATAATTTCTTCTAATGCGAAGTGGTATGCAGGCTTCAGAATGATGGCCAGATAGAAAAAACAGGCCACAATACCAAAAGCCTCTAAATAGACTCTTTTGTTTTCACTGAATCTGCTGATGCATGCCGTCATGCGCATATGCTCGCCACGCTTTAAGGCAATAACCGAGCCCATCATTGCAAGCCACAAAAACAAAATAGAGGCCAGCTCATCCGACCAAACTAATGGGGCATTCAGTAAATAGCGCCCCACCACACCAGAAAATAAAATCCCAATACAAGCTAAAACCAGAGAAGCAGCGAAGCACTCAACTACTTTGGCAACCGCTGCCTCAACATGCGAAATAAAGCCAACTAGACTCACGCAAGCTTGCCTGTGTATTTCTCAAGCAAAGACCATGCCTCATCTCCAAATTTCGCTTTCCATTCAGAATAAAAGCCAGCTTGCCTTAATTTTTCACGGAATGGATCAGGATTGGTAGGGTTGATTGCCATACCCTTTGCCTGCAAATCCGCCTGCAAACCTTCATTCATCTTGCGTACGTCGGCTCTTTGCAGCACAGCGGATTCAGCGACATTGCGCGTCACAATCGCTTGCAAGTCCGGGGGTAGCTGCTCAAATAATTTTTTATTGCCCATGAACCAATAACCATCCCACATATGGTTAGTCATCGAGCAATATTTCTGCACTTCGTACAACTTGGCCGTATAAATGATGGCCAAAGGATTCTCCTGGCCATCTACCACTTTAGATTGAAGTGCCGAGTAAACTTCAGCGAAATTCAATGGTGTTGGGGATGCGCCTAAAGCTTTAAACAAAGACACCCACATTGGGCCTGGAGGGGTACGCAACTTAATGCCCTTTAAATCTTCTGGCTTATTGATTGGACGTACGCTATTAGTTACTTCGCGGTAACCGTTATCCCAGATCTTATCGAATGCAAAGATGGTGCCTGTTGCGGCGATTTGGCGGCGCACATACGCACCCAACTCACCATCCATTGCAGCCCATACTTGCTTGTAATCCTTAAATGCGAAACCAACGCCATTAATTTGCGCTTGCGGCACAAGTGAACCCAAGATCAATGGTGACAAAGTCATAAAGTCCAACGCGCCAGAGCGCAATTGGGACAACATATCCGTATCGTTTCCTAATTGGTTATAAGGAAAGACTTGAATATCAACGCGTCCTTTTGTCTCAAGTTTGATTTTGGACGCCATCTTATACGCATGAATATTTAATGGATGCGTAGCGGGTAAATTACTACCAAACTTCAAGTTAAATTCCGCGCTTTGTGCAAATACATTTCCAGCTACCAAAGGCAGTGCCGCAATACCAGCATGCTTCATAAAGTCACGTCTTGTAAATGTCATTTCATCTCCATTAAATCGTTCGTAATATTTTTGGCCAAACTCAGAAAAACCAAGCGCCAACCGAGTTATCGGCTCATTTTAATATACGGTCTGATTTTAATTAAACGGGGTATATTGAGGGAAAACCAGTGGGCTAGGCCCCGCTTGAGCCTGCCGTATTGCGACGCAGAGTGGGCAAGCCAACCCCGGTGGCCTCAAAACCCCCATCCACAGCAAGTACCTGGCCGTTGATAAAGGCCGCCTCATCACTACAAAGAAAACCAACTGTATTAGCCATTTCCTCGGGCGTACCATAACGACCCAAGGGAATAGTGTCGTAATAATCAGAACGAATGGCGACGCTATGAACAAGCTTGGCCATTTCCGTATCCACTGGACCTGGCGCCATGACATTCACCCGCACATTTGAATTACCAAGCTCAACGGCATATTGCTTAGTCAACTGAATAATGGCGGCTTTGCTGGTGCCATAAGCTACTCGCAAAGTGCTTGCTCTCAGACCTGAAATAGAGGCAATATTCACAATGGCACCGCCGCCATTCTTAACAATCCATTCACCAAATATCTGCGAGCAAATGAATGTGCCGTCTAAATTAGTTCCCAAGACGGTACGCCACTCTTCAAAAGAAGTTTCTAGGGCGGGTTTGAATATAGCCACCCCAGCATTGTTCACCAAGGCATCCACCCGACCAAATCGTGAGATCACCTCCTGCGCAGCGCGACCAACTTGTTCCACGCTAGAGACATCGCAATGAATACCCAATATTTCATTTGGCCGATTAATGCGCTCGATAGTTGCATCCAATGTGGTCTTATCGATATCCAACAAAACCACTTTATATTGATGCCGCAAAAACCACTCGCCAATCGCAAGCCCAATGCCTCGCGCCCCACCCGTAACAACTGCTACGCGCTGACCAACTGAAGTATTTTTATTCATTTTATTTTTTCCGAGAATGGCAACCCGCAAAAGCGATGTATCAATCGCTCCAAAGCTTTCCGGCTGTGGCCCAATCCGATTTTTTAACGTCTTGGTAAATCACGTCCACAGCATCAGCTGAGCAACCCATAATTTTTACTGCGGCCTCAGTGATGGCTTTTGCGTACTCTCGCTTCACATCATCGGAACGTCCTTCAAACAATTGAATTTGAATCAATGGCATATCTATTTCTCCCGGTGATTTAAGCCAATAAACGTAAATATGCAGGCCATTCTATCCGACCCTCAGCATCTCCGTCGGCAACCAATTGCCGATATGTGAGCTCGCATACCTCGGGCTCAGGCAAAACAAGGTTTCCTGTTGACCCAGCCAATAATTGAATTTTGCATGCCTTATCCAGCACATCCATCAAATAAAAAGCCTGCTGAATTGTTGATCCACAAACTATGCTGCCATGATTCTGCAAGAGAAGGGCTTTTTTTGATCCCAAATTTTCCACAAGTTCTTTTTGCTCAGCGGAAGATAGCGCCAAGCCTTGATATGGATGGGAGGCTATGTCTTTATAAAAACGCAGAGCATGTTGTGAGATGGGGAGTAGACCAGTTTTTTGCGCCGATACCGCAATGACCGCATCTGCATGTAAATGCAATACGCAATGGGCATCTGGCCTGGCAGCATGTACCGCCCCATGAATAGCAAACCCAGAACGGTTTACAGGGCCATTACCAGAGAGAATCCCGCCATCAACATTCACCTTCACCAGATTTTGCGGCGTTACTTCATTAAATAGCAGGCCGAACTGATTTATTAAATATGCGCCCGGCTCACCTGGAACGGCCGCTGAGATGTGAGTGTAAATTCCATCACCCCAACCCTTAAGATCAGCCAGGTGATAACAAGCGGCAAGATCAATCCGAATCTGTTTTTCCTGATCATCTAGTGGTAAATTTTGCATCGTTATTTTTG
>Ga0316228_1004340_pt1 | contig 10636 bp, 6 predicted proteins | sample TBH18021metaG_FD_206005 | JGI IMG/M metagenome (GOLD analysis project Ga0316228, IMG submission 206005) | Freshwater microbial communities from Trout Bog Lake, Wisconsin, USA - TBH18021 | ecosystem: Environmental > Aquatic > Freshwater > Lake > Hypolimnion/Profundal zone | place: USA: Wisconsin... | reverse complement strand
AAGGGGCATTCTGCCGATGGCATGGGTGGAGCAGGAGAGGCAGGGGTCGTAGGCGCGGATGGCGGCTTCGATGCGGTTGAGGGCGCCTTCGGTAACTTTCTTGGGGTCGATGTAGGTCTTGGCAACCTCGTCGACGGCGCGGCTCATGGCGTAGTTGTTGTGGCCGGTGGCGACGATGAGGTTGACCTTCTCCAACATGCCGTGCTCGTCAACCCAGTAGTGGTGGATCAACGTGCCGCGCGGAGCCTCGATCACGCCGACGCCCTCGTGGTTGGCGACCGGACCGGAGATGCGGATTTCCGTGCCCAATACCTCGGGGTCGAGAAGGATTTGCTCGGCGCGCTCGACGGCATAAAGGGCTTCGATCAGACGGGCGTAATGGTAATAAAGGGTGCCGGAGACAACCTTGCCATTGCCGCGCTGATGGAAAAGCTTGTATTCCACCTCGGCCAGCGGCGTGGCCATCTTGCCGGCGGCGTTGAGGCGGCCCAGAGGACCAACGCGATAGACGCCGGCCGGCCAGCCCAAAGGCTTGTAATAGGGGAACTTCAGATAAGACCAGGGTTCGACGCGTTCGGCGATGTACTCCAGATAGTCGCTGCACTCGAAGGTCAGGATCGGCTTGCGCTGGGGATCGACGAGCTTGAGCCGGCCATCGTACAATTCCACGGCGCCATCGGGGGAAATCAGGCCCATGTAGGAGGTGGGGAAGACGCCGAACTTGTCCATGTCGGCCTTGTGCTTGTCCATCCAGGCCTTGACCACCACCAGACCGGCCTGCACCGTCTGGCGCATCTCCGGCAGACGTGCCAGCAGGACATCGCGTTCCTTGACGTGCAGGGTGGCGTTGACGCCGCCGGGAACTGCCAGGTTGGGGTGGATCTTGCGCTCGCCGAGGGCGGCGATGATCTCCTGCCCGAACTTGCGCATGGCGATGGCCTTGCCGGCCAGAACGGGATCGAGTCCGGCGACGCCCACCACGTTGCGGATGGCGGGATCGGCGTCAAAACCCAACAGCAGATCGGGGCCGGCCAATTCGAAGAAGTGCATGCCGTGGGACTGGATGATCTGGCCCATGTGCATGAGCTCGCGCAGCAGGCGGGCGGTGGGCGGAGGCACAACGCCGATGATGGCGTCGCAGGCCTTGACCGAGGCCAGGTGATGGCTAACGGGACAGATTCCGCAGATGCGCTCAGTGATGAGGGGCATCTCGAAGAAGGGACGGCCTTCGCAGAATTTTTCGAAGCCGCGGAACTCGTTGACGTGGAGGGTGGCGCGTTCGACGGCGCCGGCATCGTCCAGGTGAACGGTGACCTTGGCGTGACCTTCGATGCGGGTTACCGGCTCGATGACAATTTTACGGCCCACGGGGTACTCCGGCGTAAGGCTCGGCCCGTTCAACCCCAAGGCCAGGCGGCCGCGGAGTTGCCCAAGGCGGAGCTTAATCTAATCTAGTGCCAATCCAACAACGGTCCTTTGAGCACAGGCTTGCGGCCAGCGACCAGTTCGCTCAATACGTAGAAGATCACGTCCGCCGAGGGGGGGCAGCCGGGGACGTTGACATCGACCTCGACGACCTCGCTGAGGGCCTGGGTGGGACGGAGGGTGGCCAGTTCCGCATCGGCGGGGATCTGGCCGGCCACGGTGCTCTCGGTTTCACAGTAAGCGCGCTGCAGGGCGGCCTGGGGGTTGGCGCCCTCGCGCATGGCGGGGACGCCGCCGAAAACGGCGCAGTCGCCCAGGGCGACCAGACACTTGCAACGGGAGCGCATCAGTTTGGCCACTTCCTCGGTGGCCGAGTTGTTCACGGCGCCTTCGAGCACGCCGACGTCCACTCCTGTTTCGGGTGGCCGCTTCAAATCGGTGATGGGCGTCGACAGCAGTTGCACCTTCTCCAGCAGGGCGAGAATGCGCTCATCAATGTCCAGCAGGGACATATGGCATCCGGCGCAGCCGGCCAGCCAGTCGCTGGCGAGTGTGACCTTCTTATCCATAACACAAGCCTTTCGTAGCTCGAACGGCAAGACCGCGCCGCACGGACTCACAACGCCGCGGTCGCATCGGAAACGGTGACGCAGGCCAACGGCTGGCCGAGCTTCACCGAAAGCATGAAAACGGTGGCCCAGTCGCTGACGATCTCGCGCGGGGCCTCAATGGAACGGGTCAAGGGCAGGCGACGGCCTTCGATATTGGTCAGGTGTCCGGTCTTCTCGAACCAGGCCTTGGCGGGCAGGACAATATCGGCGGCATCGGTCCAGGCATTGCGATAGCTGGCCTGGACAATTGTAAACTGGGCCTCGGGCAAGGTCCGTCCATCGGGCTGCTCGTCGCCGGCCAGGACGTAGAGGGCATCGCCCTGCACGGCCCGCAGCGAGAATCCAAGGCGGGCGGCTCCGACGGCGTTGGCACCTTCGACCAGGGGCAGGAAACTGGTCTTGGCCGGCAGCGAGCGCAGAGCGGCGTAAAGTTCCTGATCCAGGCCAGCGCCGTAGAGCACGACGGGGCTCCGCAGCGAATCGATTTCCTTTTTGACCTGGGCCAGGCGATCGGAGCGCAGGTGGAAGATGCGTTTGTGGCTATCCCAGATGGTCTTGGTCTGGGCGCTGCCATCGACATCAAGACGGATGCACAGGTCGGCCAGGTGGTCCAGGCCGGTTTCTTCGCCGCTGGCGACAATCAGGCGGGCCCCGTGGTCCAGGGCCTTGCGGACCATATAGCCCAGAACCTTCTGGTTTTTCAGAGGATCGCCGGCGATGACGATGATGCCATCGGACTTGGCTATGCCCTCCAAGGTGGCGGCGGCACCGATGCCCAGAGGGGGGGTTCTGCCGCTGAGAAGGCCGACCTGGGAACTTTTGAAGATATCGCGGAAAAGGCGGGAGAAAGCGATGAGCGATTCATTGGTGACGCGTGGGGTCACGAGGCCGGCGACGGTGCGGGCCTTGGACAAGCCGTCGGCGGCGGCGCGGAGGGCTTCGTCCCAGGAGACCTGGCGCATCTGGCCATTAGCGCGAATCAAAGGCTGCTTGATGCGCTGGGCAGGGATTTCATCCAGCACGGAGAAGCGGCCCTGCTCACAAAGGACGCCATGGTTGGGTGCATCCCACAGGCCCTCGATGCGGATCAGGGAGCCATCGCGGGTGAGGGTTTCAATGCCGCAGCCCACGGCGCACTGCATGCAGGTGGTGCGGGTTCGCTGGGTATCGCATTCGTGGCCGAGGTAGGCGCTGCGGCGGTCATAGAGGGCGCCGGTGGGGCAAATCTGCAGGCAGGTGCCGCAGGAGACGCAGGTGGACTCGCCGAAGGGCACCGAATCATCGGCGCAGATCATGGTGCGCGTGCCCCGCTGCTGCAGGCCCAGGGTATGGTTGGAGACCAGTTCGTGGCAGGCGCGGACGCAACGGCGACAGAGAATGCAGCGGGCGTGGTCCATCATGAAATGGGTGCGTGTCGCATCCACGGGCCAGCGCCGGGTGTAATTGGGGGCGTACTTCCAGCAGTCCAGGCCGTAGCGATAGCCCAGACGCTGCAGTTCGCAATCGCTGCCGTGCTCGTTGCCGCTGGCCGTGCAATACATGCAGTAGTGCTGGCGTTCGGAGAAGAGCATCTCCAGGACGAACTTGCGGGCCTCGACGACGCGCGGCGACTCGGTCTGCACGACCAGCCCTTCGGCGACGGGGAAGGTGCAGGAGGGCTGAAGGGTGCGTTGCTTTTCGATCTCGACGACGCAGATGCGGCAGGCGCCGTGGGAAGGCAGGGCCGGGTGGTGGCAGAGCACGGGCACGAAGATGCCGGCATCGGTGGCCGCCTGATAGACGGTCTGTCCGGTATGGCCGATGACCTTCTGGCCGTTGATGGTGAGGGTGACCGGCACGGCGGTCGAGGCGGGACGGGGTGGGGTTAGAGTCTGAGTCATGGCTTGGCCTCAACCTCCTTGAGAGCTTGGGGAGCTGGGGATGCTGAAGAATTGACGGGGCCACCGGGCCTGGGCAGGTGCATGGCATCAAGCCATTCCAGGTCGCAGCGGAGACAACGACAGGCTTCCTGCTTGGTGGTTTTTTCGCTGAAGCCGACCTCGACTTCCGCGAAGTTGCCGCTGCGTTGATCGACGGGCAGACGCGGAGTGGCCGGACGCGTGGCGCTGGCGTAGTCGTCAAGAACGTGAGTGAGTGGGATGTCGTGGCGTGACATCTGGACGACGGGTTTGACAAACTTGCCGGTTCGCAGCCAGGCGTCGGTGGCGATGGCGACAAGATTACCGTCGGCGATGGCCTCGACGATGGTCGCCGGTCCGGTGACGGCATCGCCGGCGGCAAAGACGCCGGGGCGGCTGGTATTGAAGGCTGGGCCGACAACCAGAGTTCCCGACGAGGTGGTCTGGAGGACGGCCTCGCCAAAGCAGGATACATCTGGCAACTGTCCGATGGCGGGAACCAGCACATCGAGTTGGAGGTTGTAGATGTCGCTTTCGATGCCAACGGGACGACGGCGTCCGCCGGTATCGAACTCGGCCAGGCGCTGCCGCTGCACGCGGATGCCGGTGACCTGTTCCTGGCCAAGCACCTCGATGGGGTTGACCAGGGTGTGGAACTGGACGCCTTCCTGCATGGCGGCGTCAATTTCCTCGGGCAGGTGGGCGGCGGGCATGTTTTCGCCGGAACGGCGATAAAGCACATGGATCTGGCTGGCGCCGAGGCGCAGGGCACAGCGGGCAACGTCGATGGCGACGTCGCCGCCGCCGACGATGCCAACCCGCTTGCCGCGAAGCTTCATGGATTCGGCTTCTTTAGGTCCGGCGGCAATCATGCGCAGGAAGTCCAGGCCGTTGATGACGCCGATTTTGCTGTCGCCGGGAATGCCCAGGCGCCGAGTTTTGTGGGCACCGACGGCCAGGATGACGGCATTGAAGCCCATCTGGCCCATAAGGCTATCGAGCGTGAAATCCTTGCCCAGAGCGGAGTTACAGCGGATTTCCACTCCAGCGCGGCGGATATTGTCGATCTCGGTGGCCACGATGGAGCGGGGCAGACGGTATTCGGGGATGGCCCAAACAAGCATGCCGCCGGGAGTGGGATATTTTTCGAATACGGTTACGCCGTAACCCTGCTGGGCCAGGCGAAGAGCCGCCGTGAGGCCGGCGGGTCCGGCGCCGATAACAGCGACCTTCCTGGCGGAGTTGGCGCGGCGTTGTTTTTCGTCAACCGTTGGCTTAGGTGTCCAGGGACGTTGGAGTTCCTGGTCGGCCATGAAGCGTTTGACCAGACGAATGGCAATGGGCTGGTCGAGTTCGGCGCGGCGGCATTTCTTTTCGCAGAAGGCGGGGCAGGCTCTGCCGCAGATGAGTGCGAAAGGATTGCGTTGGCGGTGAATTTCCAGGGCTTCGGCGAAACGTCCCTGGGTGATAAGGGCCAGGTAGGCCGGGGTATCGACGCCGGCCGGGCAGGCATTGACGCAACGGGCGCGGACCAGAGCCCGGCACTGACCGGCTTTACAGGTTTTGTCTTCGACGTGGTCGACGAATTCCTGGCCGAAGAACTGGAGGGCGGCCATGACCGGTCCGGGGGTGCGCTGGCCGAGTCCGCACAGGGAAGTCTCGGCCATCTTGGCGGAGACCTCGCGGATGGTGGTCATGTCGCGTTGGTTGCCATGGCCTTCGGTGATGCGGGTGAGGGCATCGAGCAAGCGCTGGCCGCCGACGCGGCAGGGAACGCACTTGCCGCAGGACTCGGCGGCGGCGAAGGTGAGGAAGTACTTGGCGAGTTCGACCATGCAGGTGTCTTCGTCGACGACGATCATGCCGCCGGAGCCCATGACGGCGCCGGCTTCCATAAGGGCGTCGAAGTCAACGGGGGTATTGAGGGCGGCGATGGGAAGGCATCCGCCGAGAGGACCGCCGGTCTGGACGGCTTTGAAGGGCTTGCCTTTGGGAATTCCGCCGCCGACATCGAAGATGATGTCGCCCAGGGCGATGCCCATGGGTACTTCGATGAGGCCGGTGTTATTGACTTTGCCGGTGAGGGCAAAGATGGCGGTGCCGGGACTCTTGGGTGTGCCGATGCCATTGAACCACTTGGCTCCGCGCAGGACGATGCGCGGGGTCATGGCGTAGCTCTTGACGTTGTTGATATTGGTAGGCCGTCCCCAGAGTCCGCTGACGGCGGGGAAAGGCGGGCGCGGGCGGGGTTCGCCGCGCTGGCCTTCGATGCTGGAGATGAGCGCGGTTTCCTCGCCGCAGACGAAAGCCCCGGCCCCTTCCTTGATGCGAATATCGAAGGAGAAATCGCTGCCGAGGATGCGTTCGCCGAGGAGGCCGTATTCATAAGCGCTGGCGATGGCGGTTTCCAGGCGGGCGATGGCCAGAGGATACTCCTCGCGGCAGTAGATGAAACCTTCCCTGGCGCCGATGGCGCGGGCGGCGATGGCCATGCCTTCCAGGACAGCGTGAGGGTCGCTCTCGAGGATGGAGCGGTCCATGAAGGCGCCGGGGTCGCCCTCGTCGCCGTTGCAAATGACGTATTTGAGCTTGCCGGCGGCCTTGCGGCAGAGTTCCCACTTGAGGCCGGTGGGGAAACCCGCCCCACCGCGGCCGCGCAGGCCGGACTCGCGGACCTCGCGAATGACCTCATCGGGGGTCATCTGGTTCAGGGCCTTGCCCAAGGCGCGATAGCCGTCGCGGGCGATGTATTCTTCGATGCTCTCGGGGTCGATCATGCCGCAGTTGCCCAGGGCGATGCGAACCTGGCGGCTGAAGAAGGGGATTTCCTTGTAGAGGGGGATTTCCTGGACTTCGGCGGGTTCGACGTAGGCCAGGCGGTCGATGACGCGGCCCTTGACGAGGGTCTCCTCGACGATGGCCTGGACGTCGGCAAGCTGGACGCGGCAGTAGAGCAAACCGCGCGGCATAATGATGACCACAGGCCCGGCGGAACAAAGTCCGCGGCAGGCGGTGGGCACGACCTGTATCTCTTCGGCCAGGCCGCGTTTTTCGACGCGGCTCTGGATAGCCGAAAGAACCTGGGCCGCCTGGCTGGAGCCGCACCGTTCGCCGCCGCAGACCAGGACGGTGGCACGATATCGCCCTGCAGAGTCTTGGGCGTCACCATTTCCGGACATGCGTTCCTCTCCATTCTTAAGCGGGCGGGAGCGATTGGTCCGGCCCGGATTCCACTACATGAGAATTCTCAATCAACCGGCAGCCTGCCGACGACCCATTCCTTAACCGGGCGGCCCTCGACCAACTGCTGCTGAATCAGCCTGGGCACCATATCAACCTGGACATTGGCGTAGGTAATGCGGGGACGACCGGCCTGTTGGATATCGACCAGCGGCTCCTTGGAGCAGATGCCGATGCAGCCGACGATGCCGACCTTGGCCTCGATGCCTCGGCGGGAAAGCTCCTGCTGGATGGCGGCGCTGACTTCGCGGGCGCCGGCGGCGATGCCGCAGGTGCCCATGCCGACGGAGATGATGGTGCCGGTCTGGGCCTGGGCCTTCATCTGCCTCTGCTTGCGTTCGCGGAGCTGATCCAGATCATCAACATTTGCTAACTTGGGCATGACGTTCACCGAATGTAACGAGAATTACCGCACTCTCCGGCGCCGCTTACGCCAGCAGCGCCGTGTGACGAACCAATTCCTGGGGATCGAGACGGCCGAAAACTTTTTCATCCACGAGGGCGACCGGGGACAAGCCGCAGGAGCCCAGGCAATAAACGATTTCCAGGGTGGCCCGGTAGTCCTTGGAAGTTTCGCCGGCGGCGATGCCGAGGGATTGGCTCATGGCCTCAAGAATTTTGGCGGCGCCGCGCACGTGGCAGGCGGTGCCGTCGCAGACGCGAATCAGATGGCGACCGCGCCGGGTGAGGCGAAATTGGGCGTAAAACGTGGCTACGCCGTAGAGACGGCTGATGGGGATGCGAGTGCGGTCGGAGATGGCGGCCAGCACTTGGCGTGGGAGATAGCCGTAGACATCCTGGGCCCGCTGAAGGATGGGAATGACGGCGCCGGGTTCGCCTTTGAGTTCGGCGAGGATAGGGTCCAGCAGGGAAAGGTCGAAGGTTTCCACCGGGACAGCATCGGCGACAGAAGACGCATTGCTCATCAGGACCTCCGGGGCCCGAGCACCAAGGGGTCGGGCAATGAAAAGGGAGTCTATCATCCTTTTATACGTAATCAACCCAGTAAAGTGTTTTGCCAAGCATGATTTAGGACTGATTTGATGCAGTTTTTACAAGAAGGTAGAAAAACGGTCAAGAAGTGGAGAAAGAGGGGCGAGGGACGAGGGGCGACCCCAAGCTCTCGGCCGTCCCCACGCTTCAATGGGGCCGCGCTCTGGTGAGCGCGGAATAATGCCCGCTCGTTTACGTCGGATGAACCATTCATTCGCTTCAATGGGGCCGGGCTTCATCAGCCCGGAAGGCGGCATTAATCGTAGCCGCCGCGTCGGGGTAGACGCTGCTTCAATGGGGCCGGGCTTCATCAGCCCGGAAGGCCTGGGTTCAGGATTCCAACCTGGCGGCATAGGACAGGCTTCAATGGGGCCGGGCTTCATCAGCCCGGAAGGCCGGGGAATGGGCAGCTGGTGGTGCCGGTGCAGGGCGCTTCAATGGGGCCGGGCTTCATCAGCCCGGAAGGCCGGGATGCAGGAATAGACGAAAAGGCAATTCTGGTAGCTTCAATGGGGCCGGGCTTCATCAGCCCGGAAGGCGTGAGCAGCTCATCGATCCCGTGATACACGTCGAAGCTTCAATGGGGCCGGGCTTCATCAGCCCGGAAGGCCGTTCCAAGGGTATCGGGGCATGAACGCGGCGTGGCTTCAATGGGGCCGGGCTTCATCAGCCCGGAAGGCATTTGCAGGAGAACAAAGACTGGGGCAGGGTTAAAGCTTCAATGGGGCCGGGCTTCATCAGCCCGGAAGGCTGTAGGGCTCGGGTCGCATCGCCGTATTGCGACATAGCTTCAATGGGGCCGGGCTTCATCAGCCCGGAAGGCCTCGGTCTTGCGGCGTGCATATTCACATCGGATGGGAGCTTCAATGGGGCCGGGCTTCATCAGCCCGGAAGGCACGACTCCGTACAAAATATTACAAGTTACGCATTTGTGGTGCTTCAATGGGGCCGGGCTTCATCAGCCCGGAAGGCTCTGCATGTCCAGTGTATCCGCAATGCGGACACTAACTTCAATGGGGCCGGGCTTCATCAGCCCGGAAGGCCGGTTTGCAGCATCTCGGCGGCAGCGGCGACAATACTTCAATGGGGCCGGGCTTCATCAGCCCGGAAGGCAACCTGTACGAAGGATGCAAGCTCGCCGCGACTGCACTTCAATGGGGCCGGGCTTCATCAGCCCGGAAGGCACCTTCATGCGAACTGGGATCTTGGCCGTTTCGATACTTCAATGGGGCCGGGCTTCATCAGCCCGGAAGGCGCGCCTGAGAGGCTGAAGGCGAGGGACCGGAGCCGACTTCAATGGGGCCGGGCTTCATCAGCCCGGAAGGCCTATGAACGCAACATGGTCATCTACGACAGTGATGAAACTTCAATGGGGCCGGGCTTCATCAGCCCGGAAGGCATGAAATACTCGGACAGCCAGGAGGATGATTCATTACTTCAATGGGGCCGGGCTTCATCAGCCCGGAAGGCCTTGCCGATTACCAAGCAACTGGGGGAGGCCATCGGACTTCAATGGGGCCGGGCTTCATCAGCCCGGAAGGCAAACTCCCCTCCGTGCCAACGCCCATAAACGGCGGCTTCAATGGGGCCGGGCTTCATCAGCCCGGAAGGCCCGGAGCAATGGGCCAAGTTCGTTGCCGACGGATTGCTTCAATGGGGCCGGGCTTCATCAGCCCGGAAGGCTTGGGCGACGCCGCACGCCATGGCGTCTATTATGGCGCTTCAATGGGGCCGGGCTTCATCAGCCCGGAAGGCAGGATTACGAGCCGAAGGAAATCGCCTGGCCCCTCCCGCTTCAATGGGGCCGGGCTTCATCAGCCCGGAAGGCGCCTGTTCCAGTCGCATAACCTCGGCGAACAGCAAGCTTCAATGGGGCCGGGCTTCATCAGCCCGGAAGGCGTCATAGTAAACACGCCATATTTTATTGACACCTAGCTTCAATGGGGCCGGGCTTCATCAGCCCGGAAGGCTCGGCGTCATCTGGACTATGTGACGGACTTTCGCCTGCTTCAATGGGGCCGGGCTTCATCAGCCCGGAAGGCGGCAAGACAGGCGATGAGCGATTCCGCCTGTTTGCTGCTTCAATGGGGCCGGGCTTCATCAGCCCGGAAGGCGTCGTCAGGACCGTGGACGCGTCCGGGGAGAGCCTGCTTCAATGGGGCCGGGCTTCATCAGCCCGGAAGGCATGTGTTCACCGACCCGCAACATGGGGATATCTGGGCTTCAATGGGGCCGGGCTTCATCAGCCCGGAAGGCAGCAGGTATACGTACGTGGCGTTTTACGAGGATTCGCTTCAATGGGGCCGGGCTTCATCAGCCCGGAAGGCAGGCGGAGGGAAAGCTTGATCGCAGGCGCAGACCAGGCTTCAATGGGGCCGGGCTTCATCAGCCCGGAAGGCGCTAACGCCAAACTCTACTACGATCCGACCACCAGGCTTCAATGGGGCCGGGCTTCATCAGCCCGGAAGG
>Ga0316228_1004333_pt1 | contig 10644 bp, 10 predicted proteins | sample TBH18021metaG_FD_206005 | JGI IMG/M metagenome (GOLD analysis project Ga0316228, IMG submission 206005) | Freshwater microbial communities from Trout Bog Lake, Wisconsin, USA - TBH18021 | ecosystem: Environmental > Aquatic > Freshwater > Lake > Hypolimnion/Profundal zone | place: USA: Wisconsin... | reverse complement strand
CCCGCACCAAGGCACTCGCCGAGCGCAAGGTCACCGACTCGGCCGCAGAAACCTTCTTCCGGCGAGTACTGACCTATTCGACGACGAATCTGGCTGATCGTGTAGTCGTCAACGAGCGGGCCATCAAGGCGGTGGGAGAACTCTATACCGGCAGCGGTAAAGGGGCGGATCTGCCATCTGCGGCCGGTACGGCGTGGGGCCTGGTCAACAGCATCACGGAGTTTGTCGACCACCATCGCCGCGCACGCAGTGACGATCATCGCCTGGATGCAGCCTGGTTCGGTCAGGGAGCCGCCCTCAAGCAGAAAGCCTGGGATGAGGCGCTCAAGCTGGTCGTCTGATCCTCACTTCTCTTCTCACACAAAGCCCGGTCGAACTTTGGTTCACCGGGCTTTTGTGCTTCTAAGGAGGTACCGCTATGTCCGACGCCTTTCAGACCGTACGCGGTAAGGAACGGGGCCGGCCCGCTCTTCGCCTGGTAGAGACCAAGCAGCTAAGTCGCTCCGATTGGCTATCCGTCCGCAAGACGGGGATCGGTGGGTCGGATGCCGCTGCTGCGGTTGGCTTGAATCCGTACAAGAGTCAACTGGAGTTGTGGCTGGAGAAGACCGGGCGTGATGCCGACCTGCCCAAGCCCGACCCCGGCGACACCAGGGAACCTGTCTACTGGGGGACGCTGCTGGAACCGATCGTGGCCGCTGCCTACACCCAGCAGACGGGCAACCGGGTCCGCAAAGTCAACGCCGTCCTACAGCACCCCACCATCCCGTTCATGCTCGCCAATCTGGACCGGGAGGTCATCGGCGCATCCGACGTGCAGATCCTGGAGTGTAAGACGGCGGGCGAATTCGGAGCCCGCCACTGGCAGGACGGCGTGCCCGAATACGTGCAGCTGCAAGTGCAGCATCAGTTGGCGGTCACCGGCAAGCGTGCTGCAGATGTCGCAGTGCTGCTATGCGGCCAGCAATTGGCCGTACACCGCATCGAGCGGGACGACGATCTGATTGCTCGATTGATCCCGCTTGAGGCGCAGTTCTGGCATTACGTCGAGACTGATAAGCCACCACCGGGAGACGGCTCCGAATCCGCCGACCGGGCGCTGCGCTGCCTCTATCCCAAGGACGGCGGCGGCACGGTGGATTTCTCCGACAACCGTCAATTGTCCGCCGCCTTTGCTGATCTGGTGGCCGTCCGGGCCGAGATCGAAGCCCACCAGCAAGTCGAAGCCAAGCTCAAGCAGACCCTCCAGCAGGCCATGGGCGATGCCTCGCGGGCGCTCTTCGAAACCGGCGAAGTCACCTTCAAGCGCAGCAAAGACGGCTCGACAACTGATCTGGAGCGGCTACGTGCCGACCACCCGGATCTCGTGCAGCAGTACGCCATTCCCAAAACCGGCTCGCGCCGCTTCCTCATTTACCCCTGACTTCAGGAGCCCATTCTCATGCTCAAAGGTCTCGCCATTACCCCGCCCGTCATCGGGCGCATCTCAATTGGCCGCGTAGTCGAGAAGAACGGCAAGCGCCTGCCGGAGAAAGATGATCAATTCACGCTGACCACCCAGGTGCAGAACCGGGATGGGTGGATGCTCCATCCGCTCAACGAGTCGCTACGTAAGGCGACACCGGGCAAGTTGCGCTCGATTCCCGTGCGACTCTTGTTCAACGATCCGGACCTCAACCTCCGTGCTGAGTACTGCCTCTTCGACCGCGAGACCGGACGCCCTGTCTGCGTCGGCAACGGCGAGCGATGCAAGCGGGTCGAGCAGGACGGCATTGCGATCTTGCCCTGCCCTTCACCTGACGGCTGCCAGTTCGGCGGAGCTGGCGGCTGCAAGCCGTATGGCCGGCTGAACGTGATCGTGGGCGACGAGGATGAAATGGGCTCGTTCATCTTCCGCACCACCTCATTCAATTCGATCCGCACGCTGGCCGCGCGACTGCAGTACTTCAGCGCGGTGTCCGGCAACCTGCTGGCCTGCCTGGCACTCGAACTGAAGCTGCGAGGTAAATCCACCACCCAGAGCTATCGGGCCGCGATCTACTACGTGGATTTGGGCGTTCGGGCGGGGGCGACGATGGAAGCCACGATCGCCGAGGCCCGCGAGCTGGACGCACGCCGTAAGGCCAGCGGATTCGATCAGACCGCCCTGGATATCGCCGCCAAGATCGGCTTTGCCAATGGAGCCTTCGAGGACAGCCCTGAGGAGGTGACGGCGGTCGCGGAGGAGTTCTATCCGGAGACCGGTGGCGACAGCCAGGCGTCCGGCGACGCTGGAGCGACTGGCGAGCCCGGACCATCCAGCCTGTGCGACAAGCTGGACCGCAAGGCGGCCTTGCTAGGCGGGACGGCTGCATGATCCGCTTATCCTGCTGGGCACTGTCGATCGGGGCAACCGGCACCGCAATCTGCCTGTCGGTGCTGGCCGGTTGGCAGCGTGGCGGATCGTTGGCCGAGCGGCTGGTGTGGGTGGCGATCAGTGTTGTCTTGGTCGTCAGTGCACACCTGTTGCCTACCCTGGTCCGAGAGTCGCCGTGCCGGGTGCGTACTGTAGCCGGCGTGTTGTGGCTGGCCTGTATGGCAACCGCCTGTTTCGGCCACCTGACGTTCTTCCTGCTGGCCCAGCAGCATGCCGGGGATCTGCGGGCAGCGGCAGTTCCGGTGACCGAGCCTGTGGCCGGACGCAGCCTCACGGTAGTCATGGCTGAGCGGGCCACCGTGACCGCGCAGCTAGCGATAGCGAATGCACGTCGCTGCCCGCATGACTGTTCGGTACTGGAAGCTCGTCGCGTCACCCTGACTGGCAAGCTCGATGCGCTGGAGGCAGAAGCCGGCGAGATTCGGCGTCGGCAAACGGCGGATGACCTGACGGAGGCACGGCGCGACGCTCTGGCAACCGATTCCGTCACGGTACGACTGGCTGCGTTACTGGGCACCACCGTGACTCGCATCGACCTGCTGACAGGCCTTGTCTTCGCTGCGGTACTGGAGAGCGTCGCCTGCCTGCTGTGGGCCGTCACGCTGCGGCCAAGACTTGCGGCACCAACAACCACAGCAGTCCCGGAACCGGTCACGGTCAGTCATCCACCAGTCATGGCGAGTCACGAACCGGGCGGCAACCCGGTCGCGCCACCCAATCCTGACCTGGTTCGGCTCGTACAAGACGTGGGTGCAGGCCGCGTGCGGGTTACCGTCGCCGACATCCGCCGTCACCTTGGCTGCTCGCAGGCCCGAGCCATTGCCCTGCGTCGTCAGCTCGCCGAATTCAACCTGACGGCATAAGCCGGGCTACCGCCCGGCTGCTTTTCTCTCTCTTTCCTACCCGACGTGTCCCATCCGGTTTCTTCGGAGGCCGATGCACGTCCCCATTTCAGGAAACCCACCATGCAACAACCCAATATCGATTACACCAAGCCGCGTTTCGAACTCGGCGTCACCCTGGTTACCCCAGCCGCTCTCGCGGCGCTCGAAGCCGCCAAGCTACCGGAGGTACTGTTATTGGCCCGACACGTCCACGGTGATTGGGGTGAGTTGTCTGAAGACGACCGCCTGCAGAATGAACTGGCGGTGCTATTGGGATTGCGCATCCTGTCGAGCTATCCAATTCCGACAGGCGGCAAAGTCTGGATCATTACCGAGGCGGACCGGTCAGCCACCACGATCCTGCTACCCGACGATTACTGAGGTGCCTGCGGATAGTCAGCGACGACCCAAGCGCCCTGTCAGGCGCTCGACGATCTCGACCACCATGGTCCGGTCGTTATTGCTTAGCTTGGAGAGCAAGCGGGTCATGTAGCTGGCCTGATCGCTGGAGCGATTGCTCACTTCGGTGAGTAAATCTGGCAAATCGCACTGGAAAATGTCAGCCAGTTCCGCCAAGCGGGCCACGGTCGGCATGACCACGCCTCGCTCCATCCGCGATACCGCTTCGTTACCGATACCCAATCGTTCTGCGACCTGCTCCTGGGTGAGGTTGCTTGCAACGCGGTTTCTCGCGATCGCCCGCCCCACCATCTCCGCAAGTCGGTCCATGTCGGTACCCGCCATGCGCCCTCCTTTTCCACCCGAATGGTTGGATACCGTCCGATTGGAATGAAGGGTTTTTAGGGTTGCTATTCAACTTAATTAGTTGAATGACGATATAGTCGGAGGGATGGCGACCTCGAGAGATCTCCAGCGCCACAGGGGACCGAGTCTCGAAGGGGTGGTTATCAACCAATACCTCGCAAATCCGCAAGACGGTCGACGCCGCATCGGAAACACGTTTCCAACAACACCAACAAAGGAAGCTGAAAATTGAAGAAGATCTACGTAAGGGGTGGCAAATTCGTCCTGAGCGCCATGATGGCTGCCGTTCTGGCAGCCTGTGGCGGCGGGGATGGCGGCAGTGCTGCTGGGAGCGGCACTTCGACGGCTCCTGCAGCCAGCCCGCAGAGTCTGACGGGCACCGTCGCAGTCGGCTCGGCACTGTCGAGCGCCAAGGTCGTCGTTGTTGATGCCAAGGGCAAGACGACATCGACCACCAGTGACGCCAATGGCAGCTATACGGTGCAGCTGGCTGGCCTCACCGCACCGCTGCTCATCACCGCCAGCGACCCGAGCGGTATCTCGCTGCCGCTGTATTCGATCGTCGCGAGCACAGCAACCGGCAGCGCCGCACCGGTGGTTGCCAACGTGACGCCGCTGACCACGGCCGTCACCGCGCAACTGACGTCTGATGGCAATCCGGGCGGTCTGGCCTCGTCTGCAGCGCTAGCGGTCGTCACCTCCTCTGCCGTCTCCGCTTCGGTGACGAAGCTCAATGCCGTTTTGTCAGCCATCCTGGCGGCAAAGGGATTGGATGCTGGGTCGTTTGATCCGATCGGTGGTGCTTTCACGCCGAACCAGACGGGTGCGGATGCGGTGATCGATGCCATCACTATCACGCAATCGACCAAGGACAGCGGCCTGCAGCTCTCCAGCGTGGCGGACCCGAACACGGCGATCCAGTTGAACCAAGGCGCGTCGTCCACGGCGACCTTGGCGGTGCCGCCGCAGCCGGCGAACTATCTGGCGACGCTGGTTTCGCAGTTGGGCCAGTGTTTGGCGGGCACGGCCTCAGCTTGTTCGACGGCCATTGATGCTGGCTATCTGAACCAGGGCTTCTCCACCCTCCAGGCGCGTCATCCTGGCCTGACGGCCGCGGGCTCGAAGTTGACGGGTGTGAAGACGGTAACGTTCCTCAAGCCCAATACGCTGCCGAACATCACCGGGAACGCTGCGCTGGTGTATTTCCTCTTCACGGACGCGACGGGGATGGCGAACTTCGCCAGCGACATCGTGCAGCAGCGGTCCGATGGCTCCTGGGACATCATCGGCAATCAGGAGCAGTTCAACCTGTACATCGCTTCGTTCCTGGGCCGCAAGCAGTTCCTCAACGCAGCCGACGCGGGCAACGGGCGTTTCGAGTCGGGGCTGGATATCCGGATTCCGGCCAGCTTCACGGTCGGCACCACGACCACGCTCGTCACGTCCGCCTCGGTGCAAGGTCCCGGTCTTCCGGCCGGCGGCGTCTACATGACGAACATCGATCCGCGGATCAGTCCGCGCCTGACGTTCCCGGCGCCGGCATTGACTGCGCCGTTTGTGACGAATGGCCCCGTCCCCAGACCCGACATCGGCATGTCGACGCAGTACAAGTGGTCGTGGGCGTCGCTGTCGGGAGGCAGCAGTTCCTACACTCCTAGCGGGCTGGCCGAGTACGCCTCGCAGCCGGTGGATGTCTCCGGCGTTGCGCAGTACGGTGTCTACACCGTCACGATGTACGACGCGACCGGAACCGCGATCGGCACGCCGCAGAAGGTGCTCAATGTCGGTCCCAACGTGGCCGCGGCAGCGGGCATTCACGCACCGTGGCAAACGCTGAGCAACGCAACGGTGGCCAGCTATCTGACGGCCGGCACCACGGGACCGGGATGCAATCCCCCCAGCAATTCCGCCACGGTGACGTGGACCAACCCGGTCAACGCACCGGCGTATCCGAACCTATGGGCAGCGTTCGCCTCGTCGTTCCCCAGGTCCGTGGTCAACGGCGTGCCCTCCGCGCTGACATCGGCCCTGGCGATCAACTCGTCCATTCCGACTGCCAACAGCGACGGATCGCTCTCATCGACCATCGCCAATGCACTTGGCGGGCTGACGGCGACCGCCAGTTGCGGTGCGGTCAAGGCTCAGCAGGTGCAACTGGGCTGGCAAGCCGGCGGCCTCTACTACAGCAATGCCTGGCAGTACAACAACTAGCCCATGACACAGAACGGCAACCTGCCCCAAAAGGCAGGCGACCGTGACGGGGACCGACTGAGCCGTGCCTGTTCTGCAGGCACGGCTTTCTTTTGAACATCACCTTACAGAGCAAACACATGAAACCGCGTACTGCAACCCTGCTGGCTTCTGCACTGGCCGCGCTGGCGCTCACCGCCTGCTCGGGCCGTGTGCTGGATTACCGGAACATGACCGTCTCGGGCGGAAAGATCTATGCCCGGAACAGCGATACGCCGTTCTCGGGGAAGGTCACCAATGTTCCGTTTGAGACAGCCATTGGCAATACAGGGCCGCTTGCTTTCATTTACCGAATTGCCGATACCACCGGCATTGCTTACAACCCGCTGTGTGACATCTCCGTGAGTGACGGTCGTCTCGACGGCGACGTTGTTTGCCGTGATACGCGAAGCGCTGATAAAACTTACGAACTCTCTTTCAAGAAAGGGCGTTTTTACGGTGACGTAAAGATCTATACCTCTTTGAGCAATGGCAAGCCAGTTGTGACAGCCACTATTGGCGAGAAAGGTATCGATGGTACGGTGAAAACCTACCGCCCGAAGGATCATGCCTTGACCTACAAAGGAGGGTTTTCGGATGGTGTGAATACCGCTGGCGAGAAATACTATCCGGATAGCGGTAAAGTCCAGCAAACCTTCTTGCTCGATGGCAATGCTCAGCCTAAAGGAACGGTAGTGACTTATGCTGAAGATGGCAAGAAGATCAAGTACAGCCTCTTTGGTTATGAAGGCTCCCATGGCGACTTGCCTCTTAACTATAACCTCTACCCGGAGACCGGGAAAATCCAGTCATGCTATCTCGGCATTGATTCACCAACCAATGATTGGAGATTTTCGTGGGATGAAAACGGCGTGATCACGCAAACACCTGATCGACTGGATACTTCCACCTATGGAATCTTCAATACGACCTTCCAACCCTGCAAGGCACATATTCCGACAGGGACACCGAATGCTGATAAGGTGCTGGCTTCGCTGGACGGTCTTCTGACTAAATCCGCCAGTACTACGGTAACGCCGACCCCGGTAAGCGCTGCCGAAGTAGTCGTGGGAGCCATCAAAGGAGAAGATCGTACTGACTGGCCAACGGAGAGCAATCCCTGCACTCATTCTTGGGAAGACGCTTTTCGCAAGGAGAACGGTAACACCGCAATGATCAATTTCGAGATGGAATGGGAGTGGGTGGACAACTGCCGCGCGGGTAAGCTGCCTCATTGAGACTCGTCCGTACCGGATAACAAGCGCCGACTCGATTGCAAGCCTCTTCTGAGGCTTGCCCTTCTTGCCGCGCGCTCCTTTTTTTCGCGGTCACAACTTGATGAGAGCGCTAAAGCGCCGACTTCCGAAACCGGATCACCGCCGCCTAAGAGCCGCTAACCAAACCCAGCGAAGCGGTCCTGGCTATGCCAAGCACCATGACTAGACCGATGATCACTGAAAACAGAACCGCCACATGCAGCAGGCCGGCCATATAGTCGCGGTTTCGCAGCAAGGCCGCAGGAAGCAGTTGCGATTGACCGGCGCGATCCTTCGTCGCCCGCAAGGCCATAAAAAAGCCAAGACCCAGGGCGACACCGGCGGCAATGGCGGTAAAGGCCCACCGCAGCCAGCCGAAGACCTGCCCCTCGATCAGCGGTAGCACGACGAGGATGATTGCCGTGCCAAAGACCAAGGTGCCGAGCTTGTCGACTTTCTCGCCGGGGTTCGCTTCAATCTCGGGGATCAGCGACAGGCTTGCAATCACAGCTGCCCCGATGGGCAGGTTGATCAGGAATATGCTCCGCCAGCCGTAGCCACGGCGCTGAACTTCAGCCATGTCGCACCCGCGTGTCGCGCGCATGGCGGTCGCTGCGGAGGCTCATGTTCTGGACGACGTGGCCTCCCTGAATCCGATGATGCGCGACCGCATGCGGTTCTTCCGAGGGCGACCTTCGGTATGGGACCTGTCGGCCGAGGTGATCGTGGCATATCCGTGGCCGACGGGCCTGCTGGAGGACACGGGTATCCGATAAGCCGACGCCCCCCCATCCATCCGTCGCCTGGAGGAAAGGGTTGACAACCGATGGCTCCAGAGCAGCCGGTCCGAGCGAGAGCTGGGTCGGCCGGACTTCACGACTTCATCGCAGTCTCGAAAGCCGCGCGGCAGTGACGGCGCTGAAATGTCGTGGGATTCCGCATCCATGCCAGCGCCGCGCACCAGGCCTGCATTAACGCATCGCGCGAACGGTCCCAGCTTGCTGGCGAATGACTGACGGCCAGGTGCCGATACTTCTCGCCCTTGAGCGTGTACGCGTATTGACGGGGCAGATCGTCTGTCTCCCACCGGTCCACATCCGCATGGGGCATTTCGTTGAGCGCCGACAGGGGGAGCTGCGGTGCCGGCCCCTTGTCGAGAGGGCTGGCAGCCAGCTCCACAGCATTGTCGGCATGCCGCCATTGCCTTGCGTACCTTGCAGATCCAGCCACGCCTGCAGGCGGAAGCGTTCGGCGCCTTCGGTCTGGATATGCAGGATCCCACCATCCAGCAGCACCTGCTTGTCCACGGCCAACCCTCTGTTCTCGTCAGCGATTTCAGCAGCCTCATACAGGTTATCGAGCACGGCTGAGAAAGCCTCTGCAAACCAGACGGGCACGTCGGCGAGAAACTGACCACATGCCTGGAGATCTTCGTTCTTCATGGAAAAGCCGGTTACGTTCTTGCCAAACATCGCAGTCATCCCGGTGGACTGCGCGCCATACTGCTTGCGGATCGATTGCAGCGACGGGAATCCGGTCGGGGAGCGGTAGCGCGCCGGTTCCGCATTCGCTCCGCTGGATCCATAGTGCAGCGCCGCACGCCGCAACGCGCGCCCAACATTGCCCAACAGCGGCAATTCCGCGTCGCCCGACTTCCTGACAAACGCCACGACCCAGACCTGGCCGGCATCTGCAGCCAGATAGCCCCAACGGCGGCCGCGATTGAGGGAGGCTATCCAGGACCGAATGTCACCGACGGACGCCGACAAGCTGCTTTCGCTGGCCACCTGCGCGCGCACCAGCCAGAAGGTATCGTCTCCAACCGATTCGAGCAGCACCTTGGTACCGTCAACGTGCCGGGGTGCCAGAGCGGCTGTGGCAGAAACGCCCCCAGACAACGCCAGCGTATTGGCGTCATCGTCCCACACGAAGCCCTGGGCCGTCAGCGCAGGATTACCCCGGACTGCGCACGGCACCGACACTGCCAGCACATCGGCCAGATCAGCCCCGCCTGGCAGCGCATGCCATGCGTCCGGCTGGCGAGGTGCGAGCCATTCCAGACGGTGTGCCACCTCGAAGGTCCTTTTCCTCCGCTTGCCTGTCGAAGTGGCAGTCTCCGCCGGAATACAACATGCCAACCGTGTCGATGCAGGCAGATCCACACTCACGGCGACGGCATGCCATGCGGCCAGATACCTGCGGCGTTCAAGATGGATCGTCAAGGGATCCTGCCCAACACGCCTTACCGACGCAGGCAGGCGCAGCGGCGTCGGCTCAGTACCGTCGGCTGCCTGCCGTGCCAGATCGGGAAAGAACACGGCATCGGGACTCTCGCCAGGTGCAGGCAGCGCGGGCGCAGGGTCCTCGCCGCCGCCGCCCGGCATGGATGCGTCCATTTCATCCGACTCGTCACTGCGTTTGGCCAGATCCAGCCGCCTTTCGCTCTCCTTCTTGCGTCGCATGACGCGCTCCGCCTGGTAGCGATCAAGCGTCCCATCCAGGAAGGGAAAAATCACTTCAAGGCGAGGCAAGCCCTGATTGGCCCCGGCGTTGTATCTGCTGATCCGCTGGCTAATCAGGCTCCCGAACCTGTCCACCCGACCGATATGCTGCACCGTACATCGCAAGGGTCGCGCCGAGTGGCGCGGCCCGCTTCTTTCACTAGATTCTTTTCTTGTTCCTTATGTCGATCGGTATTCAGAAGTTCACTGCCGACGAACTTGACTCCGAGAAGCTGGACTGGCTGATCTTGGGGAACCACTCGTTCCAGGTCGTCGCCGTTGGTGATATCAGCGCTTGGATACGTGTGGCGGCGGACTGCAAATCGAAACCATTGAGCCGAACGAACCGTCTACGCTTGTAGGAGGGCAAATTCCGCTTGGGTACCGACTCACCCCCCGGTGGCCGCTTCGACCGGTTTGCTGCGGTGCAGGGCATGCCAACCCGCCTGGTCGTCAAGAAAGGCTGCAGCGGCCTCTAGAGTCGGCTCAGGGCCAGGGTTCTGTTCAGCCTGTTCCAGCGCGACCACCACCCGTTGGCCACGCTGGAATTCCTGCTCCAAGCCTAGAGTGTCCAGCACCTTGCGGCAGGCACC
>Ga0316228_1004323_pt1 | contig 10668 bp, 8 predicted proteins | sample TBH18021metaG_FD_206005 | JGI IMG/M metagenome (GOLD analysis project Ga0316228, IMG submission 206005) | Freshwater microbial communities from Trout Bog Lake, Wisconsin, USA - TBH18021 | ecosystem: Environmental > Aquatic > Freshwater > Lake > Hypolimnion/Profundal zone | place: USA: Wisconsin... | reverse complement strand
GTTAGGCCTGACACCGCTGCAGAACTGCAGTGGCGGCAAGGAGCGCCTGGGCCGGATCTCGCGCATGGGCGACCGCTACCTGCGCCGGCTGCTCGTAGTCGGCATGACCTCTCTGATCCGGCGTGCGAAGACGACACCGACCTCGGTCGACCCGCGGCTGCCGGCGCTGCTGCAGCGTAAGCCGGTGCGCGTGGTGACCGTGGCGGCGGCCAATCGCACGGCGCGGGTCGCCTGGGCGATCATGGCCCGCGGCGGCACCTACCGCGCACCGGCGGCCACGGCCGCCTGACAGCACGTAGAGGAGACGTTTCCAGGTTGCGAGGACGATGAGAGTTGATGGCGAACCGGTCAGACCGGGAGCCGGGACACCCCGCCGCCTCTCCAGGGCGTCATAGCCCGCGAAGCAGAGTGGGACCCAGCTCGCGGATACCATCAGGGCCAGCGGTCAACATGAACGACTGCATCGACAGGCCGGACACAAGACTGCACCCGACCAACGCGTCAGAAGCTCAATTCGCCACTTGCAATGCGGGAGCCATCCACATAGGACAGGCCGCTGTCCACCCCGACCCGAAGTTGCCGAAGGGCTGACCAACGGCCGCTTTGGAGAAGCGCCGATGGCGATCCGGACGGCCGGATTGGGTCGGACGCGGAAGGGCAGCTTGGGGTGGAGGCTGTGTGAGAACGCATCTGAGGTCTGGAAGGACCTGACAGCGCGTTGCGCAGTGAAGCCGGGTTTTCAGCCTCGGATGGCTGCGATGAGCGGGCCGGCTCCGAGGATCGCGATCACTCGCTTCATGTTGTAGGCGAGAACCTGCAGGCTCATCTCACCGGCCACGTTCTTCAGCCCCCGGGTCACGAAGTGGGTCGCTCCCATCCAGGCTTTGAGGGTCCCGAACACGTGCTCGACCGTCTGGCGGCGGTCACGCATCGCGTTCGGGTTTTCGTCGAGCCGGCGCTGCACGGCTTCCAGCACGTGCTCGTGTTCCCAACGCGTGACGCGCCGCTGCTCGGCGGGCGTACAAAGGTTTTTGATCGGGCAAGCCGGACAGGCCGACGTCCAGTAGCGTCGCAGGGTCATCCCGTTCTCGACCCCCTCGAAGCGGTAGGTCAGCGTCTGGTCTCCCGGACAGCGGTATGTGTCGTCGCTCGCTTGGTAGACAAAGTCCTGCTTGCCGAAGCGGCCCTCGGCTTTCGCACCGGATGTCATCGGCTTTGGCAGCGTGACCGCGATCCCTGCCCGGGCGCAGGCCAGGATCTCCTCGCCCGAGAAGTAGCCTCGATCCGCCAGGACATGGATGGTTTCCTGGTCGATGGCGCTCTGCGCCTGGCCTGCCATGTTGGCGAGTTGGGTGCGGTCGTGGCCGACGTTGGTCACCTCATGGGCGACGACGAGGTGATGCCTCGTGTCCACCGCTGCCTGAACGTTGTAGCCGACGAGCCCGGTGCCCTTGCCGTTCGTTGCCATGGCCCGCGCATCGGGGTCGGTCAGCGAGATCTGTCGGTCCGGCACGGCCTCGACGAGCGTCTCCATCGCTTGCAGCGCGCGCAGCCGATCCCGGAGTGCGGAGAGCCGCTCCTTCAGGCGCGGGGTTCGAAGCTGCGTCACCTCGGCCTCCTGACGGTCGGCGGTATCGAGGGCCGCGAGGTAGCGCACGATGCTCGTCTCGACCTGCTCGATGCGCCTGCGGACTGCGGCCGGGGTGAAGTTCCGGTCGCGCGTGTTCACGGCCTTGAACCGACTGCCGTCCACGGCCACGACGCCTCCGGCTAGGAGACCGACCTGCCGGCAGAGCATCACGAAGTGCCGACAGGTCGCGCGAAGCGCGTCCCCGTTCTCACGCCGGAAGTCCGCGATCGTCTTGAAGTCGGGTGCAAGGCGGCCGATCAGCCACATGAGCTCGACATTGCGGCCGGCCTCCCGCTCCAAGCGCCGGCTGGACGGGATCTGGTTCAGGTAGCCGTACAGGTAGAGCTTCAAGAGCGTCGCAGGGTGATAGCCGGGGCGACCAGTGGTGGCGGGCGTCACGCCGGCAAAGCCAAGGGCCGTGAGATCGAGCTCATCGACGAACACATCGACGACGCGGGTCGGGTTATCCTGGGCGACGTAATCGTCCAGACAGGTAGGAAGCAACGTAACCTGATTGCGGTCTGCTGCTTCGACGAAGCGTGCCATATTTCGTCTCCCATCTTGGGAGAAAGACTATCATAATAAGCACGAACCTCGAACAAGAAGATCGCCTATGCACATCGTTCGCATATACGACGCGACTGACAACATGCTTGATTTCGACCTGCGCCATATCCTTGCAGCGCTTGGAGCACAGGCCACCGAATGCTCATGGATGGTGAGCGGTGTCGCAGCATACGACGAGGCTTTCGATGCGACGGGCGAACAGGCTGGAGGTCTCGAAGAGCTTGCCGCCTCCGGGAGACGGATTAAGGGAGATCGTCTGCGAGACCTTGCCAACGGAACCCAGCAGGTCATCTGGGGCGAGTTTCAGGCTTACGCGGATGCCAGCGCTACGGCGCCCGTATTTATTCTGCGCGCCATCGACAGCAGCTTCTACGAGGTCGCCACCAACGACCCGCATGTCCTGCAGAACCTCAAGGCGACCTTCCGCGATGTCAGGTCAGCCTGATCACCAGACGCTCTTTTCACACAGCCTCGGTGGTTTCGCGACCGTCCGCTTCCATGTGGCAGCTGCAATGAAGGGGACGTCGCCGCGCAGCCAGATGTCGGCCCTTCTCACGCGTTTGAAAAACTCGCGTGTCTGCAGCCTAAACATCGCAGAGCAGCGGCGTTCAGAACCGAGCGATGATCTGCGCCCTGATAGTCCGGGGAGCGCCCGGCGTGATGTTGTTGTTGTTGTCTGCCGTGGAAATGTAGCGCCGGTCAAACAGGTTCTCGATGTTGACCTGAGCACGGATCGACTCGCTGATATTATAGAATATTCCTAGATCTATCCGCGTATACCCCGGCAAACGGATCGTGTTGTCAGATGTTGCAAAGGTGTGTGAGTAGTTAAGGACACCAACTCCGACAGCAAGTTCGCGCGTCACATCAAACTTGTTCCATAGAGTGAAGGCGTTGAACGGGACCAAGCCGACTGTGTTGCCAGCCACGATCGTCGCTGAGGTCGCGCTGGCGATGCGCGCATCGGTGAAGGCGTAGCCGCCCGCGATCTGCCACCAATCGGTGACATACCCGTTCGCACCGATCTCGAAGCCCTGCGTGTTGGTCTTCCCCGACAGGATGAAGAAGCCGGGGTTATTGGGATCGGCCAAACGCTGGTTGTACCGGTCAAGGTTGTAGGCCGCGGCTGTGATCTGGAAGCGCGGGTTGACGTCGTACTTGATGCCGACCTCGGTGTTCTCGAACTGCTCCGGCTTGGCGATGACCAAGCCCGGTGTGAAGTTGCCGATCTGGTCGCCCGAGGAGGGCAGGTAGGACACACTGTAGCTCGTGTAGAGGGCGAGGTTCGGCAACGGCTTCAGCACGAGACCGGCGCGCGGCGAGATAGGATCGTCCACGCGATTGTTGCTCAGCAGCGTGCGCCGGTCGGTGGAGGTGAAATCGAAACGATCGTAGCGCAGGCCGCCGACGAGCTGCAGCCAGTCGGTGATATCGATCTGGTCCTGGGCATAGACGGCCGCGAGGCCGAGGCTGTACCGCGCGTTCGAGTCCGTCGTGCCGTTGTTGCGTAGGGAGGTCGGCACGAAGGTCAGCGGGCGGAGCGGACTGACCACGACACTGCTCGCGAGGCTGTTCCCGAAAAACAGGGACTGCCTGTAGGCCAGTCCTTCCTGGTAGCCGAGCTCGAACCCACCGAGGAGGGTGTGCTTGATATCCCCTGTCAGGAATTTGTAGGTGAAGTCGTTCTGGCTGAAGTAGTTCGTCCGCGGCGTGTCGTTGCGGTACCCGGTAATCGTCACGGTGGTCCCGGCGGCGTTCACGGCGCTGCCCGGGAGTGTATTGACGTAGTACCGGTCGTAGTCCGCAAAGCGCAGCTGGCTGTGCATCTCGACACCCGAGTCGAACTGGTGGTCGAGCTGCACGGTGGCGATGTTAGCATCGACCTTCGTGAAATTCACGCTCGGATTGCCGAAGAAGGTCCGGATGTTGTCACGGTACCGGTAGGCGCGGCCGAATTGCGACGGGATGCCCCGGTCGGGAAAGCGCTGATCGTGGAAGTACTCGTATGAGAGCTTCAGCGTCGTCTGCGGGTCGATGAGGAAGGTGGCGGTCGGATTGACGCCGTAGCGGGTCAGGTCGCCGAACTGGCGGTAGGTCCCCGAATCCTCGAACACGCCATTCAGGCGGAAGAAGGCGGTATCGCTGATCCGATCGCCGACATCGACGGCGACGCGCTTGTCGCCGAACTGGCCGCCGCCGGCCACGATCTCCCTGACGCGGTAGCCGTCCGCCTCCTTGAGGACGCGGTTGATGACGCCGCCTCCGCCACCGCGGCCGAAGATGAGGGAGTCCGGCCCCTTCAGGACCTCGATCCGCTGGATGTTGTACAAGTCGCGGAAGTACTGAACGTCATCACGAATACCGTTGATGTAGAAATCAGCGCTGGTGTTTTGACCGCGGATCAGCACCTGGTCGCGATTGCTCTCGCCCTGCGCAGGAATCAGGCCCGGTACGAACCGCAGCTGCTCAGTCAGGTTCTGATAATTTTGATCCAGAAACTGCTCCCGTGGAACGATGGTGATGGATTGCGGAATGTCGATGACCGGCGTGCTCGTCTTGGTTGCGCTGCGCGTCTGCTTGGTCAGATACCCGATAGTGACCCCACCCTGCGGCTCCGGGCGCTCGCCCGCATTCTCGACCGTGAGCTGGTCGAGTGTGACGACCTCGGCAAGCTCGGCCGGAGTTTCGCCTCGTTGTGCATGCGCGGCTGTGGCAGATAAGGTGCTAGTCAGCAGAAGCCCGAGGAAATGACACCTGAAAGTCCTGCCCATCATTCACTCCGCGGCTTCGCACGAAAGCCGGTACGTACCGAAAGCTGTTCGATTTCGGACGAGGAGTTACGAGCGAGACACAATGCGGATCAAGAATTAATCCCATGCTGAACAGGCAAAGATTCTGTAACAAATCTTAGAATAATTCTTATACTCATTGTATCTCACTGAGATACATCACAATAGCGTTTTGAAAATGAAGTTAGATCAGTTACAATCTAGAAATATCCGGTCTCAGGCGTTGCAGATCAGCAACATGTCGAACGTGAGCGGTTGCACCCTTCGGACCCGCCCCAGTTCCGCGCTTGGTCAAACTGCCCTGGTCATACCGAGATTCCCTATCCATCACCGGAACGCGAGAAGCGACCTGGCACACCTTTACGGGCGCATGGCTACGATACGAGTAAGGCGCGAGGGTCCAGTTCCGGAAGGCCAAGGTTGGGTTCCACTCGCGAGCGGCATTGGACTGCTGGCTGCCAATGGCTGCTTTCGGGAAGCGCTGACAGCCGCCTGCTCGTCTGACATGGGTCGTATGCGGTAGGGCCGCTTGGGGTGGGTTTCCGTCCGTCTGCTTCCGAGCAGCAAATGCAAAGAAGCGGACGTCGTTGTCCCACGGAAACGTCAACCCTAAGAGCGTTTCGAGGCGTCAGGCCCGCGACCCTGAGGCGGCCGTGATGCCGATCTGAGGGCGGGCTCGGCTATTCTCAGCTCAAGCGGACGTGCGGCCAAAACTCCTGCTCAACCAGCTTTGGCCGAACACATCCTTAATTGAAGCATGCTGCTGTGCGCGTGTTCGGGGGAACGCGCGCAAACGGTATCAGAATGGCCTGGCGGAGCCGCACCCGCACGTACCTCAAGTCTTTTAACCATAAAGCACAGCGCATTTCGTGTCGCTTTCAGGCCGACCGTCGCGGCGCTGTGGCTCTTATCTTCGGCCTTTCCAGCATCGTCCTCCTCGGGCTGGTCGGAGGTGGCATCGACTACGGCCGCATCTCCTATCGCCGGAGCCAGATGCAGAATGCAGTTGATGCGGCCGTGCTCGCGGGCGGCAATACACTCAAACTCGCACCCTCGAACTCGAGCGCGGTGGCCAGCATCGTGGAGCGGATCATCGGCGAGCAGGCGCCGTCCCCGCCAGATCGACCTCTGTCGGTGCAGGTGACGGTCGGCAGCGACAAGACCAGCGTGGCCGCCACCGCCGCCGACAACTTCAAGCTCGCCTTCGGCGGTTTCGTAGGGCTCAAGAGCGTGCCGATCGCGGTGCGCTCGACCGTCAGGATCATGGGCAAGATGCGCCTGTGCCTTCTCACCCTCGACCCCGCGGCCAAGGGCAGCCTTCACTTGGAGAAGAACGCCAACCTGTCGGCAACTGCCTGCTCGCTATACGCGAACTCGACCAATGCGCAGGCCATTCAGGGCGACGACAACGCCATCGCCAAGGCTGAAACGATCTGTGCTGTTGGCGGTGCTAAAACGGACCGTGCTAATTTCGCGCCGCCGGTCACGGCGGGCTGCCCGGCGATTAAGGACCCCCTGGCGGCTGCCGTCACTGCGCCGGCGCCGGGTGCCTGCGTCACCGTTAGCTCGACGGCCGGTCCTGGTCCGGGCAAGGGACCCGGCGGACCTGCGGCAGGCAACGTTGCGGTGACAGCCAACACGACGCTCGATCCCGGCACCTATTGCGGCGGCCTGCACATCACCGGGTCAGCGAACGTCACGCTCAACCCAGGCGTCTACATCATCAAGGATGGCCCGCTGATCGTGGATCAACAAGCTACCATGGCCGGGCAGGATGTCGGCTTCTACTTCATGGGCGATGCCGCCGGTGTACGCTTCGACACCAACACCACGATCAGCTTGACGGCGCCCGTGAGCGGACCATTGGCGGGCTTCCTGATGACGGAGGAGCCGAGCGTATCGGCTCCAGTTCCTCCGCCGCCGGGCCCGAAAGGGTCACCACCGTCGCCACCGAGCCCGCCCTCGAAGCCGCTCCGCGAGTATCGGATCATCAGCAACAACGCTCGCACGATGCTTGGCACGATCTACTTGCCGGCTGGTCGTCTGATCATCGACGGCAGCGCAGCTGTGAGCGATCAGTCCGCCTACACGGTCGTCGTCGTGCAGCTCCTCGATCTCTACGACGGACCGACGCTGTACCTGAACGCCAACTACGATGCGACGAGCGTTCCAGTGCCGAAGGGGGTCGGCCCAATTTCGGGAAAGCTTGTGCTTACCCAGTGAAACAATGAGCCGTGCCTCTATCGCCGAAACTAGACGACGCGAGTAGCCAACTCTGACGCCTTACCATGTCACAATAGGTCGAAATAGCGCCGAGGAATGACCGCTATTGAGCAGTCCCGAAGGCTATTCTGATAGCTGGGTAGGGTGGGAATCCGCTGGTCCGCTTCTGAGTGAAAAGGCAGCGAAGCGGACATCGCTGCCGCGCCCATTTCGTTTAGTCGCCCATAAGAAGCCCGTCCGGCTCGGCCAGAGGCCCCTCACATTGCCACGCTTAGCGTAATAGCGCACTTGCCTGCGCGACGTGGCGGAGCTTGTCGGGATTGCGGGTGATGTAGATCGCGGTGATCCGGCCGTCCTCGATGGCGAGCGCAGTGGTTTGGAGAACGTCGCCGCGTTCGCGACTGACATACCCGGGTAAGCCGTCGATCCAGACGGGTTCGAGCATCTGCGCCCAGCCTTGTCCCCATTTGCGCCGCACACCCTCGAACATGCGCAATAGGCGCTCCAATCCGGTGATGGGGTTGATGAAGGCCAGAACCTTGCCGCCGCCATCGGAGCGCAGCACCGCGTTCTCGGCGAGAAGGGCACGCAGCGCTGCGGTATCGCCGCTGGAGGACGCCGCGAAGAAGGCCCGTGCGATCCGCTCGCCCTCTTCGCGCTCTACGGGGAAGCGCGGACGCGCAGCCTCCACGTTCCGCCGCGCCCGGACGGCGAGTTGGCGCACGGCCGCCGCCTCCCGGTCGAGCGTGTCCGCCACCTCGCCGAGCGGCACGCCGAAGACGTCGTGAAGGAGGAATGCCGCCCGCTCTAGCGGGGACAGGCGCTCCAGCGCCATCATCAGCGTCAGCGTCAGGCCATCTTCGTCCACCCCATCCTCCTCGTTCTCGACGAGCGGCTCGGGCAGCCAAGCGCCGACGTAGGTCTCCCGGCGGGTGCGAGCCGATTTCATCTCGTCGAGGCAGAGGCGCGTGACGATGCGCGCTAGGAACGGGTAGGGAGCAGCGACCTTCGTCTGGTCCACCGCCACCCAGCGCAGCCAGGCATTCTGCACGACATCCTCCGCTTCGCTGTGCGAGCCAAGCATGCGGTAGGCGATGCGCAATAGCCGCGCTCGATGGGTCTCGAAGGTCGCCGTGGCGATTTCCGCCTGCGACATGGGCCGTCCCTCGTGAACGAAGCCGGTTGAGCGAATGTGGACGACCATCGCCTATCCTTGCCGCCTTGAACAGCTGAGTTCCCGCGCCGTGGCCGTTGCTACGGCCGGTCGGGCGTCGTCAACACCCGGTCGGCCGTGTCCACGACGAAGACTGCGAGGAGCTTGGAGGGCTCGACATCACTGGCATTGGCGCTGACACCGTGGTGATCACCGGGCATTTCGACGAAGCTCTCGCCGACGCGGAAGATCTTCTCCGGGCCGTCGTTGATCCGGCTGCGCACCGCACCCTCGATCACAGTTGCCGTGATGAAGGCAGACGCGGCGTGGGTGTGAGACGGTGAGGATCCGCCCGGACCGTACTCGACGAAGACGCCGCGCAGGCTCTTGCCGGGAGCCGAAGGCAGCGGATGGTCGAAGATCGTCGTAACGCGGGCCTCGCCCTTTGCGACATCGGCCGCCATCGCAGGAACGGCGGAGACGGCAAAGAGGGCTCCCAGCAGAAATGCTCTAGACATCGAAGAGGTCTTTCTTTGTTGACGGGGAGAAGCGCAGCGGTTCAGGCGGCAGCGAGCCAGCTCTCGAACCCCGTCGGCCCGAGCCGCGCCGTCTCTGCATGCTCGGGAACAAGCGAACCCTTGTCGAGCGCGGCGCCGAAGTAGCGCGCCGCCCTGTCGGCTCGCACCTCCCGACGGTCGCCGGTAGCTGCGATCGAGTTGGCGACGAAGTCGCGGAACGGCAGACGGTCCGGCCCGGCGATCTCGATCGTCGCGTTGCGCGGGGGAGCAAGCGCGACATCGGCGAGCGCTGCGGCGACATCGGCGGCGGCGATCGGCTGGAAGTCAGCGTCGGGAACAACGATGCGGTCGCCTGCGACGGAAGCCTGGGCAATCGTCGCGACGAACTCGAAGAACTGCGTCGCCCGGACGATGGTGTAGGGAAGGCCGGAAGCCGCGATCAATCGCTCCTGCGCGACCTTCGCGAGGAAGTATCCGTTCCCTTCCAGGCGGTCCGTGCCGACGATGGATAGGGCGACGTGATGCTTAACACCCGCCTCGCGCTCCGCGGCGAGGAGGTTGCGGCCAGAGCGCTCGAAGAAGTCGAGCACCGCCGCGTCCTCGAAGGACGGAGAGTTCGACACGTCGACGACGACGTCAGCTCCGGCAAGAACCCCGGCCAAGCCTTCGCCCGTCAGCGCGTTCACCCCGGTGCTCGGCGAAGCGGCGATGGCCTCATGTCCTTGTCGCGAAAGTTCGGCCGTCAGGTGACGCCCGATGAGGCCGCTTCCGCCAATCACCACGATCTTCATGGCACCCGTTTCCTTGTTCGAGAATGGACGGCACGGCTCCTTGCCGCTTTCAGGCGTCCGTCGAACAAAGGACGAGGCGGACTGGGCCCGATGTGACATGCCCCGGGGAAAATCAGCGATGTGAGACGCGGAACTGCGGCCAGGGCTCCATTGACATCGGCGGGAACGGGACGGCGCTGGCGCCGCCCCTGACGGAGCGCAGAGCCGATTAGGCCTTCGCCTGGACCGGGAGACGGAAGGGTGCGCCGAGGCGATTGAACGCGTTCATCGCGGCGATGGTGATCGTCAGATCGACGAGATCCTTGGCCGCAAAAACCGCGCTCGCCGCGGCATAGGCCTCGTCGGAGGCGTGCGTCTCGCTGACCAGCGTAACTTCCTCTGCCCAGGCGAGAGCGGCACGGTACTGTTCAGAAAACAGGTGAGGCACCTCGGCCCAGACCGGAACCAGGACGACCTTCTCCCACGGCATGGTCTTGAGAAGGTCCCTGGTGTGCAGGTCGATGCAGTGCGCGCAGCCGTTGATCTGCGACACTCGCAGGAAGATGAGGTGTATCAGCTCATGGGGTAGATCGGTGCCAGTGGTGATGTAGTGGTGAATGCCATAGAGCGCTTTGGCACCCTGCGGGGCTACCTCGTTCCAGACCAGTCGCTCGATTTCGCTCATGTCTCGTCCTTGTGCTCTGAGCGCCGGAGATCGACGTTCAAAGCCATGACGAGCCAAGCGACCCTGGTGTGACATGCAATGCCACGTTCTCTCACCAAGCGTATTATCTTGCAGCCGAGAGCATCTACGTCCGCTTCCAAGCAGGTTGAGCAGGTCGCTCGATGACCGACATGGGTCGTTAGGGGGTTGTCCGCTTTTCCGTCGGACCATCTCAGAAGCAGCCATTCCGCTTTTGATGTTGTGGACGGCTCTCCTCCCGCCTGCGGTAGTCATACAGGCTGAGCCGAAGGGAGAGCGTCGATGGCAACGATTGCGACGATTGGGTTGGATATC
>Ga0316228_1004321_pt1 | contig 10671 bp, 8 predicted proteins | sample TBH18021metaG_FD_206005 | JGI IMG/M metagenome (GOLD analysis project Ga0316228, IMG submission 206005) | Freshwater microbial communities from Trout Bog Lake, Wisconsin, USA - TBH18021 | ecosystem: Environmental > Aquatic > Freshwater > Lake > Hypolimnion/Profundal zone | place: USA: Wisconsin... | reverse complement strand
TACAACACCGAGCGGCCTCACAGCTCGCTCGGCTACCTGACCCCGATGCAGTTTGCGCAGGGGCATGAGCAAGAGTTTTTAACCTCGGACTCTAACTGTGCTTCGTACTAAAACCGGGGGCAGGTCACCATAGCTGGTCGTCGATCAGCGTGTTGTCCATCCCCCTACCCGCCTGTCAGCTTAATATTGAACCGGCTCTAGCCATCGGACACCCGATACCCTATCGGGTGATCTGTACGCCCAGATAGACCAGGACTTGCCGCTTGTCATCGGAGGACGAGCCGAACTCGCGCCCGACCGCGCCCAGCAGCGTGTACGTCTCGTTGATCTTCCAGTGCATGCCAAGGTTCAGCAGCGTGAGGTGTGTGCCGGGCGCCTGCGTCCGGCGCACCTCGGCAATGCACTCGCGCCCTTCGCCGCACGCGTGGCCGGCGACAATGCCGGCAATCCATTGGCTGTCTCCGCCACCGGAAACGAAGTTGCGGCCCACCTCGGTCGAGACCCCAAAGCCACCAACGTCGGTGGCAAGCTCAAGTGGCAGGAAGAACTCATGCCCGCCACCGGTAATACCGCGCCGGATGGACCCATCCAACATGCTGCGGGTGTACTGCGGATAGGTCGACAGCGAAAAGCCCGCCTGTTCCTGGTCGATGAAGCGCCATTTCACGCCGAAGTTGCCGCTGCCCAGCCCCGACCTCCAGCGCTGGCCATCGTCGCGGGCAAAGACCCATGGCACGTCGGCCTTGAACTGGATGTGGTCCCCCCAACCGTAATTGATGTCCGCGTCGGGTGCCGCTATTTCCAGGCGCCCGTGCGTACGGGTTGCAATCGCGCCGAGGTTGATTTCCCAATGGCCATCGCCCGGCGTTTCCGGATCGTCGGTCACCATCGGCGGGCCGCCCTGGGCCAATGCAGGTCCTGCGATGGCGACTGCAGCAATCAGCGCCAGCCAGCGCACGGTGCGGCGCTGGCGTACGCGCCGGCTGCTCGGAAATGGCTTGTGCATAAACGTCTCGTGATGCGTTGAAAAGAAGAGGGACGTGTCCGCTCAGGATTGCGGTGACATCGCAGATATGGGCTTCGCTTGCCTGCGCGACGCGCCAAACAAATCGAACCCGAGGTACAGCACTGGGGTGATGAACAGCGTGATCAGTTGGGGAAGCAGCGGGCCACCCACGATCGACACGCCAAGCGGCTGGCGCAGTTCGGCCGTTGCACCGAGGCCAAGGGCAATCGGCAGCACGCCTGTCAATGCGCACAGCGTCGTCATCATGATTGGCCGGAAGCGCAGCAGACAGGCCTTGCGGATGGCGTCTTCCGCGTTCAACCCTTCATCGCGGCGCGCCCCAATCGCAATATCGATCATCATGATGGCGCTCTTCTTGACGATGCCGATCATCGCGATGAAGCTGACTTCCATACCCGCAAGCCGAAGGCAAGTAGCGCTAGACATTCGCCGAAAATAAGTCGAGCAGGATCGTCACGGATGAGCACAGCTCTCCTACCACATGCCAAGATTCACGTAGACAACCGCGACGACGATCACGATCACCCAGAACTGCGTTGCCTGCGACTGCTGGAGAAACGCCGTTCGGTCACTGAAGGCGCCGACACTTGTGGCGGCCGGCTTCAGTTCCTCCTGCACGGAGGGAGTCTCGGCGGGCGGCGTCCGATTGCGACTTGCCCGCCGCCAACTTGAACGACAGTGTCACTGGCGGCGGCACCTCCTGCAGGGGAGGAATTGGCGAACCGGAATGTGCGTCAGGTACAGCCCGGCCTTAATTCGCGTCGCCGGGCACCACTTCATATTGCAGCAATCCGGCCTTGGCTTGGGCTGAGCCGCCAACGGCAACATACAACCGATGCAACTCGGGGACCAAGAACGCCGTCTTGGCACCCTTCTCTGATGGCACTCGTGCTATCTCGTCATAGTGGTCGGCATCGCGCTGGCGGAAGACCGCGACGTAATCGTCACCGGCGGCGTAGATGCGCCGGTTGACCGCGTCAAACATCATCCCGTTGGTGCGGCCAGGCGCATTGAAGCTCGCAACCGACTGTCCCGTTTCCGTATTCACTACGACCAGCTTGAACGGCTTGCGCGTAATCACGAACAGCCGCTTGTTCTTCTCGTCTAGATCGATCTGCGAGTTGTCCTTCCCTTCCTTGACCAGCCATGTCTGAAGCAGCTGCCCCGTCTTCTTGTCGAGCACTGCGATTTCACCCTTGCCGGCAACATTAACGAAAGCGCGCGATCCGTTCTGCTCGGCCACGATGCCTTCGGTAAAGTCGGTGTCGAACGTGGTTTCGCCCAGCGTCTTGCCGGAGTCGACGTCAACCCGCGCCACCATAGTCTGTGTCATCTTGGTGGGTGCGTTCTTTCCGCCGGTGACGAACCACAGGCGGCGCGAGGAGGCGTCGTAGCTCATCACGTCCGCGCCCGGCGTGAGCTTGATCGTGTCGAGCAACGCATAGCTTTTGCCATCGAGCACCTTACTCAGACCAGCGCCGCTGTTGCTGACAAACAGCCGATTCGTCTTCGCTTCGTAGTGGATCGCGTGCGGCGTCTCCATGCCCTTGACGGTCTTCAGATGCGCCCCGCTCCGCAGGTCGAAGACCTCCAGCGTGCCACCATCCTCTCCGGCGAGGAATAGGCGGTTGGAGCCTTCTGCGCCGCCCGCAGCGCCCTCACGTTCGAATCCTTTCAATTCATCCCAAAGTGCCTGGCGCCCCATCGGCGCTAGGTCGGCGACCCCCGCGATTATCTCCCTTCAGTTTCCGGATGCCATGGGCATTGTGTATGGATTGCACCGTCCTGTCCTTCATAGCCAAACCATTGCACCCCATCTGCCTTGTAGCTATGCAGCGCCTTGATCGGATCAAGCTGACTGTGCTCTCCTGAATTGCCCGACAGGTCGACCTTACAGACGCGGCAATCCTGACCGAGGAACTCGATGACCTGAAGCAGTTCTTCCGCAGATGGGACAAGGTAAGCGCTCAATAATGATGCTGCGCCATGGCCTGGACGATCCCGCTCAATCAGGAAGCACGGCGATTCCGAAGTGATAGCCACGTAGCGCCATGGCTGGTAAGGGCGTACCAAGTGCTGCCGAACGGACTGAGGTTCTTCGCACCCAAATTCAGTGAGCAACATAGACGGATTTGGCGCGCGATCATCACAGGTCTGTCGACGTGCAACGGCGCTTAATTACACAAGATTCTTATTGTATATATTTGACTTGCATAGCTCAATATTTACAACGATTGACATTACAACCTGAATGTTGTAGACAGGCCTCTACCCCCTGCGCAATAGTCGGGACTTTTCAATGGTCCCCTCCAGCATGCAGGACTTGGCACAGCTGTTTGTTTCCGAGATGCGCCGGCGACGCCAAGCGATGGGACTGTCTCAGCAAGCTCTAGGCGACATGCTTGGGCTAGACAGGAACACAATCAGCCGAATCGAGCGCGGCGCCCCAAATCTCTCTCTATTGAACGCAGCAGAAATCGCGAGTGCACTGGGAACGAGCCTGTCGGCAATGATCGACGAGAAGGCGAAGCCGGGGCCGGAGCAGGTGCAGGCGTTCGGTAGCAGGGTGAGAGAGTGCAGGACTGCGAAAGGGTGGAACCAGCGCGAGTTAGCCGAACGCATCGGCGTTGACAGAAACTGGGTCAGCGCGATCGAGTCCGGTAGACAAAACGTGTCGCTACAAACGCTTCGCAAATTCGCCGATGCGTTGTCGATGGCTCCGACTGACTTGCTCCGCTAGAACTAGCAGGCTGTTGAAAAACCTCCTGCGGCCGTCATCCGCGCAGGAGAGGTAAACGTTGAAACGAACAATCGGACAACACTGAGACAGACACGATGCGCGGAGCGGATGGCTATACCGAGGCGATGTTCACCGTGGCGAAGCTGGATGACTTCGTGCCGGCCAACCATCCGTTGCGACCAATTCGGGCTTGGCTGAACGACGCACTCAAGCGCATGGATGCAGTGTTCTCTCGCATGTATGAGGGCGACGCGAAAGGCGGCCGACCAAGCATCGCGCCGGAGAAGCTGGTTCGGGCGCTGTTGCTGCAAGTGCTGTATTCGATTCGCAGCGAACGCATGCTGATGGAGCAAATCTCCTACAACATGCTGTTCCGTTGGTTCGTGGGTCTTGCCATGGACGATGCGGTGTGGGACCACTCGACCTTCAGCAAGAACCGGGACCGGCTGCTGACTCACGACGTCATCGTGGGCTTGTTTAACGAAACGGTTGAGACGGCGCACACGCGCGGCTACCTGTCGGGCGAGCATTTCAGCGTGGACGGCACGCTGATTCAAGCTTGGGCAGGCCATAAGAGCTTCGTACGCAAGAACCAATCCGACGACGATGCGCCGCCCGATGGTGGTGCTCGCCAGCGCGAGAACTGGCACGGCGAGAAGCGGAGCAACGAAACGCATGAATCGAGCACGGACAGCCAGGCGAAGCTGTTTCGCAAGAGCCGCCGTACCGGCGCGCTGCTCTGCTACATGGGCCACGTGCTGAGCGATAACCGGCATGGCTTGGTGGTCAACGCGCAGGTGACGCAGGCCAGTGGCATAGCCGAGCGCGACGCTGCGGCCGACATGCTCGCGGATACGGCGGAACTTGCCGGCGTCCCCATTACGGTTGGGGCCGACAAGAACTACGACACGGCGGGCTTCGTAGCAAGCTGCCGCGCCAATCGCGTGACGCCGCACGTGGCGCAAAACGACGGCCGCACAGGTGGCTCGGCGATTGACGGCCGTACAACGCGCTGGCCCGGCTACGCCATCAGTCAGCGCAAGCGCAAATGCATTGAGCAGGTCTTCGGTTGGGGCAAGACGGTCGGTCGAATTCGGCAGGCGATGTATCGCGGCCGCGAGCGAGTCGAGCAGCTCTTCCTGTTGACTCAGGCGGCCTACAACCTGACTCGCATGCGTACGCTCGCCGCAAGGGCGGCGTAGGGGCGCAAATCGGGGAGGAGATGACATCGGTTCCATCTGAATTAAACAAGTCCAGCGCGAAATCGACAGCAACCGAACCGGCACGACACTTCATTCGACGGGAACGCCGTGCTTCGGCGAGGTGTATTTCAACAGCCTGCTAGGCCCACTCGTATCCACGTCGGACATGACGGGTTAGCGATACCGCTCGGCACACAGCGTCACCCGATCAAAGAGGCGAAAGGGCTGCGCCCCGTCATCGCCGTTTTCTAGACTTGATTTTGGGGTCTACCAACGGCCGAAGAGGCGCGTCTAACTGTGCCTCCGTCAAACCGTGCGCGAGAGCATTCCCGACATACCGAACCAGCCGACAGTCATATTCTCGCAGGACTGCGCGCAGCTTCTCATTCTCCGCGCGAAGATTCACAACCCGTCGATCGTCATCGGAGCTGTCCGCGCTGCTTTTCAGTCTAGGCCCTGCGGCACCGTTTTCTGCAGTGCGCAAAGCGACGCGGCGCAAGTAAGCCGCCTTGATACCAGCGCGCTTCTCCAAGGTCTGCCGACTCCACGCAACCTGAAAATGTTGCCGGCCTAGATCGACTATCGTGTTCCAAGTTACCGCGTCACTACGTCGATACCGCGGCCGGAGAGAAAGCTCAAAGCGAGCCCAAGGGCATCAAGACGCTCCCTTATGCTTTTCCGCCGTAAGCCGCGCGCCCGCAGTTTAGTGAGTGTGTATTGAAGGGCGCCTTGCACTGGCAACCCGAGTGGACCGCCCTCGACAAGGAGCGGCAGACGTTCTCCGCTGTCAAGGCGAACTTCACGAATAGAAAACAAATTGACCCCGCACTCCATCTTGTGACGGGGAGCATTCTTTACTGTTTAGGCACCTTCCGCCTAGCGGCAAGAAAAACCCAAAACCGAAGGCCCCGCAAATTCCCATCTAACCCATTGATTAGACGAGAACTTCGGGGCCTTGCTTTACAAAATTAGGTCAAGTTCCTCTTAGAACGGAATATCGTCGTCCATATCCTCAAAACCGTTCGACGTTGCAGGCTGGCGACGCGCGCCACCGCCTTGGCCACCGCCACCTTCGCCGCCGCGCGTGTAGCCGCCGCCTTGGCCTTGGCTTTGACCTTGGCTACGGCCACCGCCGTAACCACCGCCGCCGCCTTCACCGCCACGTGAGTAGCCACCACCACCGCCACCGCTGCTGCCACCGCCCTCACCACCACGGCCGCCGAGCATCTGCATTTGGTCTGCGACGATTTCCGTGCTGTATTGCTTCTGGCCGTCCTTTTCCCATTGACGGGTCTTGAGCCGGCCTTCGATGTAGACCGACGAACCCTTCTTCAGGTATTCACCGGCAATTTCAGCCAGGCGGCCGAAGAAGGCGATTCGGTGCCACTCGGTGGCTTCCTTCATTTCGCCGCTGGCCTTGTCTTTGTAGCGGTCGGTGGTTGCCACGCGAATGTTGGTGACAGCATCGCCACTGGGCATGTAACGCGTTTCAGGATCGGCGCCGAGATTGCCGACGATGATGACTTTGTTGACGGACGCCATGATGAGTTTCCGAAGGTAATTGAAGTGATGCCGCCGTTGGGCCCGGGGTTTTCAGTGTCGGCGCAGCGCCGGCATCTGCATGGGGCTCGCAATTATAAGCCAGGCAAAAGCCAGCGCGGCGCAGGTTAGGAATACCGCGTGCTGCCCTGCGTGCAGCAGAATCCAGCCGCCGCCCGCGCCGCCCGCAAACAGGCCCAGCGCCTGCGTCGTGTTGTACACGCCCATAGCCGCGCCCTTGCGCACGCCCGGCGCGTACTTCGACACCAGCGACGGCTGCGACGCCTCCAGCACGTTGAAACCGAGGAAGTAGACCAGTAGCGCAATCGCCAGCGCGGCAAGTGTCGGATTCACTTCGCCGAGTGCCAGCTGCGCCACCATCACCAGCGCCACGGCAGACAGCAGCACCGCTTTCATCTTGCCGCGTTTTTCTGCCGCAATGATGGCAGGCACCATCAGCACAAACGACACGCCCATCACCGGCAGGTAGATCTTCCAGTGCGAATCGACGGGCAGGCCGGCGGCTTCCAGCATGTGCGGCAGCACGACGAACAACGCCGTCTGCGTGGCGTGCAGGGCGAACACGCCAAAGTTCAGTCGCAGCAGCTCGGGATGGCGCAGAACTTCGCGGAACGGTGCTTTCACGTGTTCGGGCGGACGCGGCGGGTTGGGCACGACCCACAGCACCACGCCGATGGCGACGATGGCCAGCACGCCAATCGCCGTGAACATGCCGGGCATGCCGACCCAGCGGAAGATGACCGGCGCACTCACGATGGCCACGGCAAACGACAGGCCGATGCTGCCCCCGATCATGGCCATGGCCTTGGTGCGATGCTCCTCGCGCGTGAGGTCGGCCACGAAGGCGATCACCGCCGACGAGATCGCCCCCGCGCCCTGGATGGCCCGCCCCACGGCGATTCCCGCAACGCTGTGCGAAAACGCCGCCACCAGGCTGCCCACCGCAAAGATCACCAGCCCCGTCACGATGACCGGCTTGCGTCCGAAGCGATCCGACAGCCAGCCGTACGGGATATAGAGCACCGCCTGCGTGAGGCCATACACGCCGATGGCAAAGGCGACGAGTTGGGTGTTGTTGCCGTCGGGCAGCGTTTTCGCGAACACCGCGAAGACCGGCATGATCATGAACAAACCCAACATGCGCAGCGCGAAGATGCCGGCCAGCGAGGCGGCCGCGCGCAGCTCAAGGCCGTTCATGCGGCCGGAAGCGGAAGTCATGGATGCGGAAGCGGAGGACATGGTGCGGAAACCGCCGCAAAACAACCGAAGAAAAGCGGCGACAAAGACACTTGGACGGTTTTACGGATTGCCCCATCTGGGAGCAGATACCGGCAAAACCGAAGTTCGGTATATTAGCAGGCTTACCCTTTTCCACCCTCCCGCCGATTGCCGCAGGCGGTCCGCCCTCCGACGCCGCATTCAGCTGCACTCAGCCGCACATGGACGAAATCAAGATTCGTGGGGCCCGTACCCACAACCTGAAGAACATCAACCTCGATCTGCCGCGCAACCAGCTGATCGTGATCACCGGGCTTTCGGGGTCGGGCAAGTCGTCGCTCGCGTTCGACACGCTGTATGCGGAGGGGCAGCGGCGCTATGTGGAATCGCTGTCGGCATATGCCCGGCAATTTCTGCAACTGATGGAAAAGCCTGACGTGGACCTGATCGAAGGTCTGTCCCCGGCCATTTCCATCGAGCAAAAGGCCACGAGCCACAACCCACGCTCGACGGTCGGCACCGTTACCGAGATCCACGACTACCTGCGTCTGCTGTATGCGCGCGCCGGTACGCCTTACTGCCCCGATCACGGCCAGCCGCTGGAAGCGCAAAGCGTGTCGCAAATGGTGGATGCCGTGCTGGCGCTGCCGGCCGACACCAAGCTGATGATCCTGGCACCCGTGGTGGCCAACCGCAAAGGCGAGCACGTCGACCTGTTCGAAGCGATGCAGGCTCAGGGTTTTGTGCGCTTTCGCATCCGCTCGGGCGGCGGCACGGCGCACGAGGCCGAGGCCAAGGTCTACGAAGTCGACAACCTGCCCAAGCTCAAGAAGAACGACAAACATTCGATCGAGGTCGTGGTCGACCGCGTGAAGGTGAACCCGGAACTCAAGCAGCGTCTGGCCGAGTCGTTCGAAACCGCGCTGCGCCTGGCAGACGGCCGCGCGATCGCGCTGGAAATGGACTCCGGCAAGGAACACGGCTTCAGCTCCAAGTTTGCCTGTCCGATCTGCTCGTATTCACTGCAGGAGCTGGAGCCGCGGCTGTTCTCGTTCAACAACCCGATGGGCGCCTGCCCGCACTGCGACGGCCTGGGCCAGATCACGTTCTTCGATCCGAAGCGCGTGGTGGCCTTTCCGAATCTGTCGCTGGCTTCCGGCGCCATCAAGGGGTGGGACCGCCGCAATCAGTTCTATTTCCAGATGCTGCAAAGCCTGGCGGCGTTCTACGACGTCGACATCGATGTCGCGTTTGAAGACCTGCCGGCTGAAATCCAGCAGATCGTGCTGCACGGCTCGGGCAAGCAGCAGATTCCGTTCACGTATATCAACGAGCGCGGCAAGACCACCGTGCGCGAGCACGCGTTCGAGGGGATCATCCCCAACCTGGAGCGGCGCTACAAAGAGACCGACTCCATCGCCGTGCGCGAGGAGCTGGCCAAGTACCAGAACAACCAGCCGTGCCCGGAATGCCACGGCACCCGCCTGCGCCGCGAGGCCCGGTTCGTCAAGATCGGCGAAGCCGACCAGGCACGCGGCATCTACGAGATCAACGGCTGGCCGCTGCGCGATGCGCTCACGTATTTCCTGACGCTGAACATGCACGGCGCCAAGCGCGAGATCGCCGACAAGATCGTCAAGGAGATCAGCGCGCGGCTGAACTTCCTGAACAACGTCGGGCTCGATTACCTGTCGCTGGAACGCAGCGCCGATACGCTGTCGGGCGGCGAGGCGCAGCGCATCCGGCTGGCGTCGCAGATCGGCTCGGGGCTGACCGGCGTGATGTACGTGCTGGACGAGCCGTCCATCGGCCTGCACCAGCGCGACAACGATCGGCTGATCGGCACGCTCAAGCACCTGCGCGATCTCGGCAACTCCGTGCTGGTGGTGGAGCACGATGAAGACATGATTCGCGCGTCGGACTACGTGGTCGACATCGGCCCCGGTGCCGGCGTGCATGGCGGCCAGATCATCGCTGAGGGCACGCCCCAGCAGGTCGAGCAATCGCCGGCGTCGCTGACGGGCGATTACCTGTCGGGCAAGCGCCGCATCGAAGTGCCCAAGCAGCGCACGGCCCCCGATGAAGAACGCTGGCTGCGCATCATCAACGCCAGCGGCAACAACCTGAAGAACGTGTCGGCAGACATCCCGGTCGGGCTGCTGACGTGCATCACGGGTGTGTCGGGTTCGGGCAAGTCGACGCTGATCAACGACACGCTGTACCACGCGGTGGCGCGCCATCTGTATGGCTCGACGCCGGAGCCCGCAGCGCACGATCGCATCGACGGCCTGGAGCATTTCGACAAGGTCATCAACGTCGACCAGTCGCCGATTGGCCGCACGCCGCGTTCGAACCCGGCCACCTACACGGGCCTGTTTACGCCGATCCGCGAGCTGTTTGCCGGCGTGCCGTCCGCCAAGGAGCGCGGGTACGACCCCGGCCGCTTCTCGTTCAACGTCAAGGGCGGCCGCTGCGAGGCTTGCCAGGGCGACGGTGTGCTGAAGGTCGAGATGCACTTCCTGCCAGACGTGTACGTGCCCTGCGACGTGTGCCACGGTAAGCGCTACAACCGCGAAACGCTCGAAGTGCTCTACAAGGGCAAGAACATCACCGAAGTGCTGGAGATGACGGTGGAGCAGGCGCACGAGTTCTTCGCGCCGGTGCCGGTGGTGCGCCGCAAGCTGCAGACGCTGCTGGATGTGGGCCTGGGCTACATCCGCCTGGGGCAATCGGCGACCACGCTATCCGGTGGCGAAGCGCAGCGCGTGAAGCTGTCGCTCGAGCTATCGAAGCGCGACACGGGCCGCACGCTGTACATCCTGGACGAACCGACGACCGGCCTGCACTTCCACGATATCGAGCTGCTGCTGAAGGTCATCTACAAGCTGCGCGATCACGGCAATACGATCGTGATCATCGAGCAC
>Ga0316228_1004319_pt1 | contig 10676 bp, 10 predicted proteins | sample TBH18021metaG_FD_206005 | JGI IMG/M metagenome (GOLD analysis project Ga0316228, IMG submission 206005) | Freshwater microbial communities from Trout Bog Lake, Wisconsin, USA - TBH18021 | ecosystem: Environmental > Aquatic > Freshwater > Lake > Hypolimnion/Profundal zone | place: USA: Wisconsin... | reverse complement strand
CTTACTTGCGCATCGACAATCTAATGATGCTCCAGAAGCCGCCGATCGTGCCCAGCACGACCCCGACCACCAGACCAACGTGCCCTGTCCCGAACCAGCCGTCGAACAGCCAGCCGAGCAGCGCGCCTCCGAGCAGACCGCCGAGCAGATAGGACAGCACGCGCTGCCCGGTTTGCTCGCTCGTGTCGGCCGGCGGTCCCTTGCCGGCCCTCGCTTCTTCCCGTCGCTGCGCCTCGGCCACGCGCTCTTCGAGCCGGTCGAGCCGCGCATCCGGGGGAAGCAACGGGTCCGCCCCGGGCTGTTCTTCCGCCATGACCCCCTACTCCCTCATGTGCGCTTTTCACCGCGGCGAAACATCGCGCGAGAATCGCGTAAGGCAAGGAACATGGCGGCCAACCAGCCCGCCAAGGCGCCGCCCCTTTAGCAGGGGGGGCGGGGAGGTCAACCGTTGGCGCTGGTCGCCCAAGCGAGTGGGCGTTAGGCTGTGGCCATGCTGACGCTCCTCCTCCTCGCCGCCGCTCCGGTCACCGTTCAGGGAAAGACAGCCACGCTGGAGTTTTCGTACAAATGGTCGGCAGAGGCGGCCGCGGTCCCGGCGCTCGACCGCCGATTCCGGACCGACGCCGCGAATCAGCGCCGCAAGCTCGCCGCCATGGCGGCGCAGGACCGCCGCGAACGGCTCAAGAACAAGATGGAGTGGCCCGCGCCCTACAGTTTCGAACGCAAGTGGACGACGGCGGGCCAAACCGCGCGGCTTCTCTCGCTTTCCTCGCAGACCTACGTGTTCAGCGGCGGGGCGCATGGCAATACCAACACCCAGCCCTTGCTGTGGGACCGCCGCCTCGGCCGCGAGATCGCCCTCGACAATCTCCTGCTTCGCTCGGGCTGGTGGGACGGCGCGATCCGCAAACCCTTCTGCACCTTGCTCAAGCGCGAGCGCGCCAAGCGCCTCCAGGAACCGGTGACCAACGACATCTTCAGCCAGTGTCCACCGCTTAAGGATGTCAGCCTGACATTGGCCGACACCAACCGGAACGGCCGTCTCGACCATGTGCTGGTGACCGCCGACCCATATGTCGCCGGCTCCTACGCCGAGGGCATTTACGAGATCAGCCTGCCGCTCACCGCCGCGATGCTCGCGCGCGTCAGACCCGACTATCGCGCCAGCTTCGAGCCTCAGCCGCCCGTGCAGTAATCGGGCTTGGGCGCGGGCTGGTTCGCTGCCCGCGTCCGCCACACCCCGTCGGCCAGCATATAGGCCTCGCCCACCTCGACTCGGCTGAGGGTGGTGCAGCCCGCCGTGATCCCGACGTCGGCGGGGCTCAGCCGATGATCGTTCGCGAAACGGGTGTAGATGGAGCGGCGGCGGATGTTGGCGGCTTCGGCCTGCACCCGCGCGGCATTGCTGTCGGGCTGGCGGACATAACCAAGATAGCCGTCATAGCGTTCGCCGATCACGCCCGCCGCCTTGGCCGCGAGCATCGCCCCCGGTCCCGCCTGCGCCAGCAGGGGCGCGCTCAGCATCGCTGCCGCCGCGCCGAGGAGAAGGCGCCCCCTCACTGGCGCGGCTTCGGCGCGGGTGTCGTCGTCGGCGCGGCCGGGGTCCCGGTTGTTCCGCTACGGCTCGGGAAGGCCTCGGGATTCTGGTTGATCAACTGCTCGACGTCGCGCTGCATCCGCACCACGACCTCCTGCCGGATCGCGACGCTCAAGTTGATCTCGATCGGCTTGTCAGGGGTCTTGAGGCTGATGCAGCCGCTCAGGGCCGGGGCCAGCCCGAGCGCGAGCAACAAGGGTTTGCGCGGGATCATCATCTTACCTCGCTGGGGTGGTCGTTGGCTGAGTGACGGGAGTCTGGCTTTGCGTCTGCTCGTCTTCTTTGCGGCGCACCTCGGTGGTGATGCCGGGGATGTTCTCGAGCGGAACCTCGAGCGTGGTCGAGATGAGCTCGCGCGGATCGCGCATCGATTTGGCCATGTTGATCAGCGCGCGGAAGGGCCCGCGGATACTGACGTTGAACTTCAAGGGCACGTTGATCACCCGGCGGATCAGGCGCTGGGTGCCCGTGCTTCCGGCGAGCGATACGCCGTCGACGGTCAGCCGCGTTCCGAACTCGCCCGCGAGGTCCCCGTCGAGGCGGATGATCATTGAGCGGAAGCGAAGGTCCTTGAGCGCGCTGAAGACGAGGCCTCCGGCAAGGCCGAGGTCGGCCTTGCTGACTGCGCCATTGTAGGAGAGCCGCCCGCCGGGTGCGCGGCTGTCGAGCCGCCCGCCGACGATCCGGCCGCCATTCTCGTCGAAGATCATCGGCAGCACGCCGTCGAACACACCCTCGGCCGAAATCTCCTTGAACCCGAAGCTCTGGACGAACTGGTTGGCGTCGAGCCCCTCGACCCGGAAGGTCAGCCGCTTGGCGCTCGGCTTACCGAGGTCGAGCACCGTCTCCTCGAGGATCAGTGTCCCGCCCATGAAAGGCCAGCGCCCTTCCTCGATCCGGACGAGCTGTCCGGGCAGGAGCTGGTAGCGCACACTGCCGTTAAGCACCTCGATGCCTGGGTTGAGGCTGGCGATATTAAGGGTCTGGCCGGGCGCGGTCTCCAGTCCGAGCAGGTCGGTGAAGTGGACCGTGCCCTTGAGACCGCTGACCGGTCCGAAGGCCGCCGCAAGGTCCATATTGTCGGTGGTGAAGTCGCCGGTCGAGCTGACCTTGCTGCCGTTCCAGTCGATCCGCCCCTGCCCCCGCACCGACCCGTTGACGAGCGCGATCACGCCTTCGCTCAGCCGGGTGAGCTGTTCCGGCTGGAGCCCGCCGGTCGCGAAGGTGATGCCCGGCACGTCGAGCGTCGCGCCCCCGACCCCGCTCGACAGGCGATGGCGGATGGCGACATTGGTGACGAGCGCGCCGCTCGCGGGATGATGGAGTGAGCCCGCGGCGGTGATGCGGTCGTGGTCGAGGAGGAAGCGGAAGTCCTCGCTGCGCAGCGCATAGAAGCGCGGCGGATCGACCCCGATGTCGTTGGCGGTCAGCCCGCCGTTCACCACCAGCCGCCCGTTCAGGAACGACCAGTCGCCGCGCACCTCGGTCATCTTGAGCGGGACCTTGCCGATGATCCCGTCGCCGCCGCTGAGGGTGCCCGCCAGCCCACCGGCTACGAAGCTGCCGCGCAGATTGGCGGCATTAAGCAGGATCGGCGCCTCGGGATTACCGAGCCGCGCGCGCACGGCGGTAAGGTCGAACCGCTTGGTGTCGAGCATGGTCAACCGGTCGGTTCGCGCGAAGAAGGGGGAACTGCCGAGCCGGCCCTGCACCGCCAGCTGATTGGCGAAGGCCCTGAGCGCGATCTCGCCATTGCTCAGCCGGCTGAGGACACCGCGGCCATTGGCGCAGACCGGAACCGCAGTCCGGCCGAGCTGGAGCGAGCCAAGTGTAAGTGAGGAGAAACTGACGGGCGTGCAGCCCCGCCCGAATTCGAGGGCCGACCCCGGGCCGATGCTGCCGCTGACGGGAATGCGCAGCCCCCGCACCATTCCGCTCGCGACTGGCCCGTCCAGCAGCGCGAGGGTGGTGATCGCGGTCCCGCCGTCGCGCTGCGCGGTGAAGCTGACCGGTGCAAGCGCCAGCCGTGCGCCGTTGGCCGCATAAGGCGCAATTTCGGCGCGGCCGCTGATCGGACCGCCGCCGCGCGGATTGTTGAGCGCGACCTGGGCGGTGGGCAGCCCGCCGCCCTGGGTCGCGATATTGCCGTCGATCCGCAATCGCTTGCTGGGCCAATAATAAGTCATGCCGTCTCCGCCCGACACCTGCACACGCGCCCCGCTCGCGCTGCGAACATTGGCGGTCTCGACCCGCACCGCGCCGCCGCCGGCGAAATTGACCAGCCGCAAGCTGCCCTGCGCGGCGAGGTCGCGCTGCGCGCGCTCGACGGCTTGAGCGATCGCCTGCGTCAGCGGCTCGACCGGCAGGCCCCTCACGCCGTTGAGGCTGTTAGTGAGCCCGGCCGTCACCGACGGCGCGAGGCTCACCCCCTGCGCCGCATAGTCCGAAACCAAAGTTATTTCGCCGCGCCGCGCATTGATCAAATAGCTGCCGTTGAGCCGGGTGCGGGCGGCGGTCACGTCGACCAGCCGGGCGCCGAGCGCCGAGACGTCGAGCTTGCCGAGCGCGCGGGTCGGGTCGCCCGCGACGCTGATCTGCCCGCTCATCCCGGCGAGCGCATTGACCCCGACTTTGACCGCCGCCGCATCGACCCGGGCTTTGCCGATGAAACGGGCGAATGCCTCGCTAAACCCGACATCGACGTCGAATCGCGGCTGGGTCACCGCGACATTGCTCGTCGGGCAGACGAAGCTGCTCGCCGACACCGGCCCGGTGACCTGCGGCCGCCGCGCAGTCACCGCGATGCTCACGGCCGCTCGCATCCCCTCGAGGCTGCAGCGACCCGGCGTGAGCCGGGGGCTCGCCGCCGCCAACCGTCCCTTGAACCCGCCGGTGAGATTGCCCGCGCCTTCGACCGCGACCCCCAGCGGCCCGAAGGGCGTGGCGAGCGAGATGCGCGCGTCGGCGAGGTCGACGGTGATGTCGGGCAGGCTGAACGGCTTCCCCGAGGGCGGCGGCAGCAGTTTGTCGATCTGACCCCAGCTGACCTTGTCGCCCACCACCCGGCCCTTCAGCCGAACGCCGCGCGCCACCACGCGATAGATTTCAACGCGGCCGTTGAGCAGGATCCGCATCTGCACCTGCGCGACGCGCGCGGTCAGGTCGGGATTGACGGGGTCGCCGATGACCAGATTGCTGACCTGCTGCGTTCGCAGCCCCACCTTGTCGAGATGATAGGTCGCGCGCACCCCGCGCCGGTCGAGTTCGCGCGACAGGATGTCGGCAGCGAGCGGCCGCCGCTGGATCCACACGCCGGCGACCGCGATCAGCAGCAGCGCGAGTAGCCCAAGCAGCAGATAACCGAGCAGGCGCGGCCAGCGCCGCCGACGCAGGATGACGACGGACGACCCGGACGGTGCTGGCTCCTCCGTCCGTTCGGTCATGCGCTCGCGTCGTTCCTCATCATCTCCCTAACCCGTGATCGCCGCGAGCCGTTCCGCCAGCGGCACGATCCTGGTTGCACGCCGTGCCGCTTTGCCCTTACCTTGTGCCACATGGGCGACAAGCCGAATGGCGCCGATGGGCATCGCGCGCGCCTTCGGCATCGGCTGCTGGACGGCGGCGGCGGCGCTTTGCTTGACCACGAGCTGGTTGAATATCTCCTGACCACTGGGCTCCCCCGCGTCGACACCAAGGCCAAGGCCAAGGAACTGCTCGCCACCTACGGGGGCATCGGGCGACTGCTCGGCACCCCGCCGCAGGTGCTCCTCAACGAAGGCCTGTCGGAAGCCGTGGTCGGCGCGCTGGCGATCGCCCAGGCCAGCGCCCAGCGCCTGCTAGAAGCGCGGCTTGAGGAACGGCCCGTTCTTTCCAACTGGGAGGCACTCGGCGACTACCTCCACGCCACCATGGCGCATCTCGCGATCGAGCAGGTGCGCGTGCTCTTCCTCAACAGCAAGAACATGCTGCTCGCCAACGAGGCGCTGTGGACGGGCTCGGTCGACGAGGCGGCGGTCCATGTCCGCGAGGTCATGGCCCGCGCGATCACGCTCGGCGCCGCGGCGATCATCATCGTTCACAACCACCCTAGCGGCGACCCCACGCCCAGCCGCGCCGACATTCGCCTGACCCACGACCTAGTCGAGGCCGGCCGCCACATGAAGGTGACCGTCCACGACCATGTCATCGTCGGCACGCAGGGACGCACCAGCCTGCGCGCCCAAGGGCTCCTGTAAGCGAAGCGATCACCGAAACGAGTTGAACCGGGGCTCGGCGCGGCCGTTCAGGTCAGTCCACCCGAGTGCCCGCGTCATGATCCTTCCCACTTCCCGCCGCGACGTCCTGGCCGGAGCTGCCGCCGGCTCCGCGGCGCTGGCCGCGCCCGCGCTCGGCCAGCCCACTTCCGCCGGAGACCGCCCCGTGCCCTTGACCGACCCCCGCACCAAATACCGTCGCGAGCCCTTTCCCGAGCAACGCCAGCCATGGCCCGCCCTTGCGCGAGACATGAACCCGAGGCCCGATCATGGCGAGCGCAGCTACAAGGGCTCAGGCCGGCTCGCCGGTCGCAAGGCGCTCCTGACCGGGGGCGATAGCGGCATCGGCCGCGCCGCCGCGATCGCCTTTGCCCGCGAAGGCGCCGACGTCGCCATCAATTACTATCCCACCGAAGAGCCCGATGCGCGCGAGGTGGTCGACCTCATCCGGCAAGCCGGGCGCAAGGCGGTCGCCATTCCCGGCGATCTTCAGGATCGCGCCTTTTGCGAGGGCTTGCCGCGACAGGCCGCCAGCCAGCTCGGCGGGCTCGACCTCGTCGTCAACAACGCCGCCTATCAGCAAAGCAAGGAGAGCATCTTCGAGGTCACGGACGAGCAGTTCGACCGGACCTTCAAGACCAACGTCTACGCCACCTTCCGCATCTGCAAGGCGGCGATCCCGCTGATGCCGCCGGGCTCGGTCATCATCAACACGCTGTCGGTCAACAGCTACGATCCCGAAGAGGAGTTGCTCGACTACGCTTCGACCAAGGGTGCGCTGCTGATCTTCACCAAGGCGCTCGCCAAGCAGATGGCCAAGCGCGGGATCCGTGTGAACGGGGTGGCGCCGGGGCCAATCTGGACGCCGCTGCAGGTCGCTGGCGGACAGTTGCCCGGCCAGATGGGCAAGTTCGGCCACGATCCCGACCGGCCGCTCGCCCGCGCCGGTCAGCCGGCCGAACTCGCCCCCTTGTTCGTTCTGATGGCCTCGGACGAGAGCAGCTACACCACCGGCGGTGTGGTCGGAGCGAACGGCGGCAAGGGCAGCCCCTGAGGCACCGCCCCCACCGCCCGTCCACTCGTCAGGCTTCTGCGGGCTGCCGCGCCAGCACCTCGAGAAGGGCCTCGGCCGCGGGCTCGCTCGACGACGGGTTCTGCCCGGTGATAAGCTTGCCGTGGACCACGACATGCGGCTTGAAGGCGTCGACCTTGCTATACTCGCCGCCCTGTTCCTTGAGCATGTCCTCGAGGAGGAAAGGCACGACCTCGGTCAGCCCGACCGCTTCCTCTTCCTCGTTGGTGAAGCCGGTCACGCGCTTGCCCTTGCCGAGCGGCTGGCCGTCCTCGTCGGTGACGTTTTTGAGCACCGCGGGGGCATGGCAGACCAGCGCGACCGGCTTGTCGGCGCGCAGCGTCTCCTCAATGATCGCCTTGCTCTTGGGGTCCTCAGCCAGATCCCACAGCGGCCCGTGCCCGCCCGGATAGAAGACCGCGTCGAAGTCGGCGGCATTAACCTCGGCGAGCTTCCTGGTCGAGCCGAGGTCGGCCTTGGCGGCCTCGTCGCCCTTGAAGCGCTTGGTTGCCTCGGTCTGCGCGTCGGGCTCGTCGCTCTTGGGGTCGAGCGGCGGCTGCCCGCCCTTCGGGCTCGCCAGCGTGACGGTGTGCCCCGCGTCCTTGAGCACGTAATAAGGCGCGGCGAATTCCTCGAGCCAGAATCCGGTCTTCTTGCCGGTGTCGCCCAGCTGGTCGTGGCTGGTGAGGACCATCAGGATGTTCATTGTCGGTGCACTCCGAAAAACTCGTCTGCCCGCCCCAAACGAGCAGATAGGAGCCTGACCGCCGCTTTCCACCCCGCCTTGCCGCGATTGTCGCAGCGGACCGCCTTTGCTAGGCGCGCGACCTATGATCTCCCGCTATTCCCGCCCCGCCATGACCGCCATCTGGGCGGCCGAGAATCGCTTCCGCATCTGGTGGGACATCGAGGTCTTCGCGGCCGAGGCGATGGGCCGGATCGGGATGATCCCCGCCGAGGATGCCGCCAAGATCGTCGCCGCGCACGACGCCAAAGCGATCGACCCGGTCGACGTCCCCGCGATCGACGCGATCGAGGCGGTGACCAAGCATGACGTCATCGCCTTTCTCACCTGGATCGGCGAACGGTTAGGCCCGGAGAAGCGCTATCTCCACCAGGGCATGACCAGCTCGGACGTGCTCGATACCGCGCTTGCGGTGCAGGTGACGCAGGCCGCCGACATCTTGCTCGCCGATCTCGACGAACTGCTGCGCGTGCTCGAGCGGCGCGCGTTCGAGCACAAGCTGACCCCGACCATCGGCCGCAGCCACGGCATTCACGCCGAACCGGTCACCTTCGGCCTCAAGCTCGCGCAAGCGCATGCCGAATTCGCGCGCAACAAGCTGCGCCTCCAGGCGGCGCGTGCCGACATCGCCACCTGCGCCATTTCGGGCGCGGTCGGGACCTTCGCCAACATCGATCCCCGCGTCGAGGAGCATGTCGCCGAGCGCCTCGGCCTCACTCCCGAGCCGGTCTCGACCCAAGTCATTCCGCGCGACCGCCACGCGATGTTCTTCGCGACGCTGGGCGTCATCGCCTCGTCGATCGAGCGGCTCGCGACCGAGATCCGCCATTTGCAGCGCACCGAAGTGCTCGAGGCCGAGGAATATTTCTCGCCCGGGCAGAAGGGCAGCTCGGCGATGCCGCACAAGCGCAATCCCGTCCTCACCGAGAATCTGACCGGGCTCGCGCGGATGGTCCGCTCGGCGGTCGTCCCCGCGCTCGAGAATGTCGCCCTCTGGCACGAGCGCGACATCAGCCACTCCTCGGTCGAGCGCTATATCGGCCCTGATGCGACCATCACCCTCGACTTCGCGCTCGCCCGCCTGACCGGCGTCATCGACAAATTGCTCATCTACCCCGAGCGGATGCAGAAGAACCTCGACCGCATGGGCGGCCTCGTTCACTCGCAGCGAGTGCTGCTCGCGCTGACCCAGGCGGGCCTCAGCCGCGAGGACGCTTATGCCCTCGTGCAGCGCAACGCGATGAAGGTGTGGGAATCGGACGGCCAGCTCAGCCTGCTCGAGCTGCTCAAGGCCGACCCCCAGGTCACCGCGGCCCTCCCGCCCGAACAGCTCGAGGACAGCTTCGACCTCGGCTACCACCACCGCGAGGTCGACACGATCTTCCGCCGTGTGTTCGGGCGCGCTTAGCTCCCCAAATTTCTCAAACCTTACTCATATCGAGCATGTCGAGCGAGGTTGAGGCATCGCTGCTGGGGAATGCCGCCGATGATGGAAGGAGCCTAGCGGCGTGCCGCTCCGGAGAGTGGAGCAGGCGAAATCCTACATTGCAAGAATCTCGCCTTTGTCTGGAATGACCTTCAAAGCGGAACTCGCTCGCGCGCATCAGGCCTCAAGAGGTTCACAAGCCCGCGGCGTTGTGACCCTGTGGCCCGTGTCGCACGTTAGCGGTTCATGTTGCAGGCTCTCGCACGTGCCGTCGCTGACCTCGCTAACCGCCGCGTGTTCACGATCATGCTGCAGACGCTGGGCATCGCGGTCGCCATCTTCGTTCTTCTGGGCTTGGCGCTCGGGTGGCTCCTGCAAGGGCTCGATCCGTGCAACGCCCTCGGTGTCGGCACCTGCACGCTTGGGACCGGGGAGAGCACGATTGGCGCGCTCGTCCTCACGCTGTTCGGGGCATGGTTCTTGTTTCCAGCGGTTGCGATCACTGTCGTCACCGGCTTTTCCGATCGCATCGCCGATGCGGTCGAGCGCGCGCACTACCCGGAGGCGGCGCAACTGGCGCGCCCGATCGGCCTCGGTCGGGGTTTGCTGAGCGGGCTCAAGTCCGGAGCGCGGCTCATCGTGTTCAATGTCCTGGCACTGCCGTTCTACGTGCTTCTGCTCGTCACTGGCGTCGGCCCGTTCATTCTGTTCGTGATCGTGAACGGCATCGCTCTTGGCCGTGACCTTGGCGAGCTCGCGGCGGCGCGGCATGGCGACCGTCAGTCACGGCGAGCCTGGCTCACGCGGACACGAGGACAGCAGCACCTCATCGGCTTGGTCGTGAGCGTCCTGTTCCTCGTGCCGATCGTGAATATGCTGGCACCAATCATCGGAATTGCGGCAGCCATCCACCTGGTCAACGCTTCCTCGCTGGCAGCGACGCCGAGCCGGAGAAGCTTCGAAGGTGCGGATCCGCCAAGATCAAAGAATGACGGCTACTGATGCTGGCCGCTGACGCTTTCCTTACCGGAACGCCTCAGCTCGTCCGAATAGGACTACACTTCGGAAGCAGACGCCCGCAGACTGTCGACGGACCCAATTCAAGGTTCTGATGGATCGACAGCGGAGGTGGGCGGCGCCCTACCCCAGCGCGTCCTTCAGCCGGCCGAAGAAGCTCTTGCTCGCCGGGCACTCCTCGCCCGTCTCGGTCTCGCGGAACTGGGCGAGCAGCTCCTTCTGCTTGGCCGAGAGCCTGGTCGGGGTTTCGACCAGGATGCGGGTGACGAGGTCGCCGCGGCCGCGGCCGTTGACGACGCTCATCCCCGCGCCGCGCTGGCGCAGCGTATCGCCCGACTGGATGCCGGCGGGGATCTTGATCTCGATGTGCTGACCGTCGATGCCGGGGACGGTGATGCTGCCGCCCAGCGCCGCGGTGGTGAAGCTGACCGGGCATTCGGCGATCAGCGTCGTGCCCTCGCGCCCGAACAGCGCGTGACGCTTGAGGTGGACGAACAAATAGAGGTCGCCGTTGGCGGCGCCGCGGATGCCCGCCTCGCCCTCGCCCGCGACGCGGATCCGGGTGC
>Ga0316228_1004318_pt1 | contig 10677 bp, 9 predicted proteins | sample TBH18021metaG_FD_206005 | JGI IMG/M metagenome (GOLD analysis project Ga0316228, IMG submission 206005) | Freshwater microbial communities from Trout Bog Lake, Wisconsin, USA - TBH18021 | ecosystem: Environmental > Aquatic > Freshwater > Lake > Hypolimnion/Profundal zone | place: USA: Wisconsin... | reverse complement strand
AACCAGGTTGACGATCGCGAGCAGGACGATGGCGCCCAGCAGCGAGTAGAGGAAGCTCTGCAGCGTGATGCCGTTGTTCAGGTTGGCCGAACCGCCGAGCAGGAAGCCCGCGATGGCCGCGCCGATGATGCCGACGATGACGTTCAGGATGATGCCCTGCTGCCCGTCGGTGCGCATGACGATGCTGGCCAGCCAACCGCAGATGCCGCCGACAACAAGCCAAATGATGATACCCATGTGCGTTCCCTCCTGTATCGTCCGCTAGTTGCTGCGGACCTCATGGCGACAAGACGCTTGCAGGTGCGTCTTGTTCCGCCCCAGCAACAGCCGGGACGGGGAACGGTTCCGTAACGAATGGCTCGCGTCAATAACGCTGTTGGCGTTCGTAGACCGAGCGATAGTGCTGAATGCGGGTGACGCGCAGGCCAGGCATGCCGCTGCGATCGACCGCGCGCTGCCAGCTCGCGAACTCTTCGAGGCTCAGGCCGTAGCGCTGGCACACCTCGTCCACCGTCAGCAGTCCTCCGGCGACGGCGGCGACGACTTCGGCCTTCCGCCGCACGACCCAACGGGTCGTCGTCGGGGGCGGAAGCTTATCCACGGTCAGCGGCTCGCCAAGCGGGCCGATGACCTGATGCGGACGGAACTTCTGATTTTCTAGCATTACTTCCTCAAAGCCCGGTCATGGGGTCTTGGTGCGGTTTACCCGCGACCCATTGAAAGAAAGCTCAAAGCCGCTGGTAAACGTCGCGCTTACTCCTTGTCTTCGACGCGTGGCTTCAATGCCGCCACCGCCGCGAACGCACCGTCCCACGACGCCTGGCCATCCGGCCCGGCAGCGCGCCCGGCGAGGAACCGCACCAGGGTCTGCTGCCCCTCGCGGGCCAGCGGAACCGCCGGCACAAAGGCCTTGGGTTGATGGGTCAACGATACGGGTCCCTGTGGTTCATCCGCTTGCCCTAGCGAAGGAGGGTGAACTTCGCGTAAAGACGCGGCTTCCATGACCATCGAATTCGCTTTGACCCGGCCCGCGTCGGAGGCCCGCATCGTCGTCGCCATGTCGGGCGGGGTCGACAGCTCGGTCGTCGCCGCGCTGGCCGCGCGCTCGGGCGCCGAGGTGATCGGGGTCACGCTGCAGCTCTACGATCACGGCGAAGCGGTGAAGCGCAGCGGCAGCTGCTGCGCGGGTCAGGACATCTACGACGCGGCGCAGGTGTGCGAGACCCTCGGCATTGCGCATTATTTGCTCGATTACGAAAGCCGCTTCCGCACCGGCGTGATCGACCGCTTCGCCGATGAATATGCGCAAGGGCGGACGCCGGTCCCCTGTTCGCTCTGCAACCAGGGCGTGAAGTTCACCGACCTCATCGCCTTCGCGCGCGAGCTCGGCGCCGATTGTCTCGCCACGGGACATTATGTCCGGCGAATTATTCGCGACGGACGGGTCGAACTCCATCGCGGCCGCGATCCGCGCCGCGACCAGAGCTACTTTCTGTACGGCACCACTGCCGACCAGCTGGAGTTCCTCCGCTTTCCGCTGGGTGACCTGCCCAAGGACCAGGTGCGCGCCTTGGCGGCGGAGGTCGGGCTCGCCGTGGCGGCCAAGCCCGACAGCCAGGACATCTGCTTCGTTCCCGACGGCGATTATGCCGGATTGGTGAAGCGCCTCCGTCCCGCGACCGCCGCGCCCGGCGAGATCGTCGATCTGAACGGGAAGGTCCTCGGCCACCACCCCGGCGTGATCCACTTCACCGTCGGTCAGCGCCGCGGGATCGAGATCGGCGGCCAGGCCGAGCCGCTCTACGTCGTCCGGATCGAGCCGGAACAGCGCCGCCTGGTCGTGGGTCCCCGCCGCGCGCTCGCGATCCGTGAGGCGCGGATCGCCGAGTGCAACTGGCTCGGCGAACGTCAGCGCGAGGTCAGCGTGAAAGTTCGCTCGCTCGCACCCCCCGTCCCGGCGCGCATCGAGGGAGACCGGGTCATCTTCGCCGCGCCCGAATATGGCGTCGCGCCCGGACAGTCGGCGGTGTTCTACGACGACAACCGCGTGCTTGGCGGGGGCTGGATCGTCGACACCGTCGCTGCCGATGGCGCGCTGGTCGCGGCCGAGTGACCTTGTCGCCCGCCGGCGCGTTGAGGACCTATGGCTGACGCAGGTTCACGCCGGACGGCGCATAGCGCGGGCGTCCTTCTCTACCGCAGCGGGCCGCCCCTCGAAGTGCTGCTGGTCAAGCCCGGCGGGCCCTATTGGCGGCGCAAGAAAGCCGGCGCCTGGATGATCCCCAAGGGCATGATCGAGCCGGGCGAGAGCCCGCTGGAGGCGGCGCTGCGCGAGTTTGGCGAAGAAACCGGCATGACGATCAGGGGGGCGGTGAGGCCGTTGCACATTGTTCGGCAGGCCGGCGGCAAGCTGGTCGAGGCCTTCACGGTCGAAGGCGACTTCGATCCGGCGCGCCTGACAAGCATCGATTTCGAGATGGAATGGCCACCCCGCTCGGGCAAACTCGAACGCTTTCCCGAAGTGACCGAGGCGCGCTGGTTCGACCTTGCAGGCGCGCGCGAATGCATGCTGGAAAGCCAGCTGCCCTTGCTCGATGCCTTGGAAGCCCTGCTCGCCGGCTAGAGCTGGAAATTGCCCTCGATCACGGTCCAGCAGCGCCCCGACAGCAGCACCCGGTCGCCCGCCAGTTCGCAGTCCAGCAAGCCGCCGCGCGGACCGACCTGTGCCGCGCTGAACCGCTCGCGTCCCAGCCGCGCAGCCCAGTAGGGCACCAGCGCGGCATGCGCCGAGCCGGTGACCGGGTCCTCGTCGATGCCATGATAAGCGGCGAACACCCGGCTGGCGACGTCGACCTGCTCGCCCGGGGCGGTCACCATCACCAGCGACGGGATCGCCGCCAGTGCGACGAAGTCCGGACGCACGGCACGCACCTCGGCTTCGCTGTCGAGCGCGACGATGATCGCCCCATTGCCGCCGCTGCCACGATGAACCGGGCCGCTCACGCCCAGCGCCGCGAGCGCGTCCGCGGCGTCCGCCGCCACGATTGCCGAGGCGGGCAGGCTCAGCCGCAACTGCTCCCCGTCGCGTTCGACCGTCAGGATGCCGGCGCGAGTCCGGAAGCGCACCCGCTCGCCCGTCAGCAGCACATGCCCCGAAGCGAGGGTCGCGTGCCCGCACATGTCGACTTCCACCGCCGGCGTGAACCAGCGCAGATGATAATCGGAATCGTCCCCATGCAGCGGCACCGTGAAGGCGGTTTCGCTGAGGTTGTTCTCGGCCGCGATCGCCTGGAGCTGCGCATCAGGCAGCCACTCCTCGAGCGGCATCACGGCGGCCGGATTGCCGGTCAGCGGGGTGGGGGCGAAGGCATCGACCTGGAAGAAGGGCAGGATCATCGGCGTTCCGTCAGATGGTGGGGCAGCAGGCCCTCGCGGTCGGTATGCCCCTCGGGATCAAGGTGCATCAGGATTTCCGTTCCGGGGAAACGTCCCTGCAGTACCTCTTCGATCGGATCGAGCCTGTCGTGCGCCTCGCGCACCGTCCATTCCTCGGGCACCCAGACGTGAAATTGGATGAAGTCGTGCGCGCCGGCGGTGCGAGTCCGCACGTCGTGCATGCCCTTGAGTTCGGGATATTCCGAACAGGCGGCGAGAAACGCCTCCCGCTTATCGAGCGGCCATTCGGCATCCATCAGCTGGTTGACGCTCTCGCCCGCGGCGCGCCACGCGCCCCACAGCAGCCACAAGGCGATCCCGATCCCGAACACCGCATCGGCGCCCCCGACGCTGAGCCACTGATCGAGGACCAGCGCGACGATCACGGCGCCATTGAGCACGAAGTCCGACTTGTAATGGAGGTTGTCGGTCTGGATCGCGACCGAGCCGGTCTTGCTGATGACCCGTTTCTGATAGGCGAGCAGCAGCGCGGTCGCGAGCATCGCCAGGATCGACACGCCGACCCCCAGTTCGGCATTCTCCGTCGGCGCGCCCAGGAGGAGCCGCCCCACCGCGCGCCACCCGATCACGATCGCGCTGACCGAGATCAGCACCACCTGCGCCAGCGCGACCAGCGCTTCGGCCTTGCCGTGTCCGAAGCGATGATCGTGGTCGGCGGGGATGGCGGCGATCCTCACTCCCGCCAGGGTGACGAGACTGGCGACGAGATCGAGCGCGGTGTCCGCCAGGCTCCCGAGCATCGCGGTCGAATCGGTGGTGATCGCCGCCCACCCCTTGGCGACCAGCAGCAGCGTCGCCATGGCGACGCTGGCCAGCGCCGCCCGGGTCGACAGCTTCGCGCGCTCCTCGCCAGTGACCCTCACGGGTAGAGCAAGCCTTCGCTCCAGCTCCCGTCCGGCTGGCGCGTGAACAGGCGGCGATGGTGGAGCCGGAACTCGCCATCCTCCCAATATTCGATCCGGTCGGGAACGAGCCGGAACCCCGACCAGTGGGGCGGCCGCGGGACCTCGCCCTCGCCGAAGCGCGCCTTCGCCTCATCGATCCGATCCAAAAAGGTCTGGCGGTCGTCGAGCGGCCGCGACTGATCGCTTGCCCACGCGCCGATCCGGCTGTTGCGCGACCGGCTGGCGAAATAATCGTCGGCCTCGGCGGCGGTCACCGGCTCGAGCACGCCCTCGGCGCGCACCTGCTTGCGCAGGCTCTTCCAGTGGATGCAGAGGGCGGCATGCGCATTGGCGGCGATCTCCTCACCCTTGCGGCTCTGCAGATTGGTGAAGAAGCCGAACCCCTTGGGGTCGTGCAGCCGCATCAGCACCATCCGCACCGAGGGCCGGCCGTCGGGCGTCGAGGTGGCCAGCGCCATCGCATCGGGGTCGTTGGGCTCACTCGCCTGTGCCTCGGCGAACCAGGTTGCGAACAGGGCGAAGGGGTCGTCGGCCATGGCTGCGGGCTCTAGGCCGGGGGGTCTTGTCAGGCAAGCAAGGTGAACCACCTAGCGCGCCGCTGTTGTTTGCGACTAAGACACCGCCCCATGGACCTCTACGCACGGCTTGGCATCAAGCGCGGCGCCACCGACGCCGAGATCAAGAAGGCTTATCGCAGCCTTGCCAAGCAGCTTCATCCCGATGCCAACAAGGACAATCCCAAGGCGGCCGAACGCTTCAGCCAGGTGACCGCCGCCTATGACCTCCTGTCCGACAAGGACAAGCGCGCCCGCTATGATCGCGGCGAGCTGGACGAGGACGGCAACCCTAAGATGCCGTTCGGTGGCGGCTTCGGCGGGGCAGGAGGAGGTTACGCGGGCCCGCGGCCCGGTTCGGCCGGGTTCGAGGGCTTCGGGGAAGCCGAGGGGATCGACCTGTCCGACCTGTTCGAGGGCATGTTCAGCCGCGGCGGCGCCGGTGGCGGCGCGGCGCGCGGGGGCGGCGCGGGCGGGTTCAGCGGCTTCGGCCGGCGGTCCGCACCGCAGAAGGGGGCCGATGTCGCCTATCGCCTGACCGTGCCCTTTACCGACGCGGTCGCGCAGGCGCCGCAGCGCGTCACGCTGCGCGACGGCAAGACGATCGACCTCAAGCTTCCCAACGGCGCCGAGGACGGGACCAAGATCCGCATCGCCGGCCGCGGCGATCCCGGCACCGGCGGCAATGGCGATGCGATCATCACCCTCGCGATCGAGGCGCATCGTTTCTTCACGCGGGACGGCGATGACGTTCGCCTGACCTTGCCGGTGACGCTCAAGGAAGCGGTGCTCGGGGCCAAGGTGAAGGTGCCGACGGCCGATGGCGCCGTCATGCTGACCATCCCCAAGGGGTCGAGCTCGGGCAAGGTGCTGCGGATCAAGGGGCGCGGTTTCGCCGCGCGTAGCGGCCAGCGCGGCGATCAGCTGGTGACGCTCAGCGTCGAACTCCCCGCGGCCGACGCGGCGCTCGAACAATTCGTCACCGGATGGGACGGCGGCGGCAACCCGCGTAGTGGCATGGGCGTCTAGCACTCCATCGTGCTTGGCCTCTCGCCCCAATCCCCCGAAGCAAGACGCAAGCGGCTGGCGAGCCTCCAGGCGCGTTTTGGCACCAAGGTCGTCGCCAAGCTCAAGCCGGGGCAGCGACCGTTCGAGATCATCAAGCGGGTCTTGATCGGCGTCTACAGCGATGGCTTCATCCACGCTGGGAATCTCGCCTATTTGTCGCTGGTCGCGATGTTCCCGTTCTTCATCTCCGCGGCGGCGCTCGCTCACCTGCTTGGCCGGAGCGAGGATGCGATGCACACGGTTGAATTTGTCCTGCGCCAGGTCCCGCCCGACATTCGCAAGCTGCTGGCGGGGCCGGTTCAGGAAGTCCTGACCGCGCGCACCGGCCCGCTGCTGTGGTTCGGCGGCCTCGTCGGCCTATGGACCGCCGCCAGCTTCATCGAAACCATCCGCGACATTCTCCGCCGCGCTTACGGCGTGAAATTCACCGCGCCGTTCTGGGAATATCGGCTGATCTCGATCGGTTTCATCATCGCCTCGGTCCTGCTGCTGATGACCGCCTTCGCCGCGTCGATCGCGCTCAGCTCGGTCGAGGCGCTGATCGTGCATGTCTTCCCGCGCTTGGCGCCGCTGGCCAGCTCGATCCAGCTCTACAAACTGTTTCCGGCCGTCGCGCTCTACGTCAGCATCTACGTGATCTTCGTGGTGCTGACTCCGCATCGCTACCGCCGCATCGATTGTCGCAAGTGGCCCGGCGCGCTGCTCGTCACCTGCTGGTGGCTGATCACCGCCGAATTGCTGCCGCAGGCGCTTCGCTTCGCGGGTGGCTACAGCCTCACCTACGGCAGCCTGGCGGGGGTCATGATCGCCCTCCTGTTCTTCTTCGTCATCGGCCTGGGCGTGGTGATGGGGGCCGAGCTCAACGCGGCACTGGCGGAAACCGAGGCGGTGGCGCTAGAGGGCGAACGTTATTCGGGTCCCTATGCCGGCGACTTGCCGGTCGAGGAGCCCACTGCCGGACCCGAGCCGCTGCAGGCGCTCGCGGCGAAGGCGCATCTGACGGACCAAGGGGACAAGGCCACATCATGACGGGACTGATGCAGGGCAAACGCGGGCTGATCATGGGCCTCGCCAACGATCGTTCGCTGGCGTGGGGCATCGCCCGGCAGTTGAGCGAACATGGCGCCGAGCTCGCCTTCAGCTATCAGGGCGAAGCGCTCGAGAAGCGGGTTCGTCCGCTCGCGGAGTCGCTCGGCGGCGAGCCCTTCCTGATCGATTGCGACGTCAGCGACATGGCCGCGCTCGACCGCGCTTTCGCCGAACTCGAGCAGCGCTGGGGCACGATCGACTTCCTCGTTCACGCGATCGGCTTTTCCGACAAGAACGAGCTGCGGGGCCGGTTCGTCGACACGACCCTCGACAACTTCCTGATGACCATGAACATCTCGGTGTTCAGCTTCGTCGCGGTCGCGCAGCGCGCGGCCAGGCTGATGCCCGACGGCGGCTCGCTCCTGACGCTTAGTTACTATGGCGCCGAGAAGGTCATTCCCCATTACAACGTCATGGGCGTGGCCAAGTCCGCCCTGGAAACGGCGACCAAATATCTCGCTGCCGACCTCGGCAAGGACCGCATCCGCGTCAACGCCATCTCGGCCGGCCCGATCAAGACCCTCGCCGCCAGCGGCATCGGCGACTTCCGCCTGATCCTCAAGTGGAATGAATATAACAGCCCGCTGCGTCGCAACGTGACCATCGAGGACGTCGGCGGCGCGGGGCTCTATTTGCTCAGCGATCTCGCGGCCGGTGTGACCGGAGAGATTCACCACGTCGATGCCGGCTACAACATCGTCGGCATGAAAGCCGAAGATGCGCCTGACATTTCCGTGGTCTGAGGCCGTCCAACGTCCATCTTGCGGCGTGTAGCGAACAGTGCGTGCAGACCTCAGTTGTTGTCTTGGGGCAACACTGGCGCCGTAAATTCATCAAGCTGTAAGAAAGTAGTGCGGATTTTCGCGAGGAACGCACATCAGGGAGACTCGATTAGGGAGTTCTCATGCGCGCCTTGCTTACTTGCAGCACCAGCCTTTGCTCATCGCTTGCCGGAATGCTGATTGCCGTCCAACCCGCGGCAGCCCAGACCGTTCCTCCGGCCACCGCCGCCGAGACCCAGGCCCAGCCGGCGACGACGGGCGCGCCCGATCCCAATGCCCCGACCGCGACCCAGGCGACCGATCCGAACGCGCCGCCCCCGGCGCCGACCGCCGGTGGCCCGACCATCGCCAGCACCGACCAGAGCGACAACAACACGGTCGTGGTGACCGGCTCGCGCATCCGCAGCCCTAACCTGACCTCGGTCGTCCCGGTGACCACCATCAGCGGCGAGGACTTCTTCAAGACCGGCCAGACCTCGATCGGTGACGTCCTCAACCAGCTACCGGCGCTGCGCAGCACCTTCAGCCAGTCGAACTCGACCCGCTTCCTGGGTACCTCGGGCCTCAACCTGCTCGATCTGCGCGGTCTTGGCACCCAGCGTACGCTGGTGCTGGTTAACGGCCGCCGTCACGTCGCGGGCGACATCCTCAACAGCGCGTCGTCGGTCGACACCAACACCATCCCGACCGACCTCATCGATCGGACCGACATCATCACCGGCGGCGACTCGGCGGTCTACGGTTCGGACGCGCTCGCCGGTGTGGTGAACTTCGTCCTCAAGGATCACTACGACGGTGTGCAGATCCGCGCGCAGGACGGCATCAGTTCGCATGGCGACGCGGGCAACCAGTTCGTCAGCCTGCTCGCCGGCAAGAACTTCAGCGACGGCCGCGGCAACGTCGCGGTCAACCTCGAATATGCCCGTCAGCAGGACTTCTACGCGAGCGATCGCCGGTCCTATCGCAACCAGAACGGCTTCATCCAGATCAACCCCGTCGGCACGGCCAACGCTCCGCAGAACGACTTCTTCAACGATATCCGCAACGGCGTCTACTCGAACGGCGGCACCTTCCTCAGCTATCTGGGCGGCGACAGCTACACGCCGTATATCTTCCAGCCCGACGGCACGCTGATCCTGCAGACCGGCACCCCCGTCGGCCTGGCGCCGACGCCGGCGTACCTCGGCGGCAATGGCGACAACTTCCGCGACGGCACGCAGTTCGCCTTCCGCCCGCAGCTCAAGCGCTTCAACGCGAACGTCGTGGCGCATTATGAAATCAGCCGCGCCTTCGTGCCCTTCTTCGAGGGCAGCTACTCGCGCACCGACTCGTTCGGTAGCGCGTCGGGGCCGTTCTTCACCGAGGCACTCGGTGAGAGCTTCAACATCAACAACCCCTACCTCACCGAGCAGGCGCGCGGGATCATCCGTGACTATTACGGAGCCGCGCCGGGCGACGACTTCAACTTCGGCTTCTACAAGAACGCCGTTGACCTGACGAACCGCTCGGAAAAGGCGCGCCGACAGACCTATCGCGCGGTCGCGGGTGTCCGCGGCGATTTCAACGGCGACTGGAACTACGAGATTTCGGCCAACTACGGCCGCTTCACCGAGAACACCCAGATCCTCGGCAACATCAATCTCCAGCGCTATCTGCTGTCTATCGACGCGGTCGATCAGGGTCTGGCGACCGGCGGTGCGGCCAATGGCAACGTCGTCTGCCGTTCGCGCGTCGATCCGACCGCGGCGACCCCCTATGACGGTGCCAACGCGGCATTCGCCAACGCCGAGCTCGCGGCCGACGTCGCCGCGTGCGTTCCGATCAACCTGTTCGGCAACGGCAAGGTGACCGACGCGGCGCGCAACTACCTGCTCCAGACATCGTCCGCGCGCGGCCGAATCACTCAATTCGACCTGACCGGCTTCCTCAACGGCGACTCGAGCGGCTTCTTCAACTTCCAGGGCGGTCCGATCGGCTTCGCGATCGGCGGCGAGTATCGCAAGGAAACCGCCTTCTACCAGCAGGATGCGGCGACCGCGGCCGGCATCACCTTCTACAACGCCATCCCCGAGTTCAATCCGACCTCGTTCGTGGTCAAGGAAGCCTTCGGCGAAATCCGCCTGCCGATCCTCAAGGACCTGCCGTTCGCGCGCCTGCTGACGATCAGCGCGGCGGGTCGTATCTCGGACTACAAGGGGTCGACCGGAACGGTCTATTCCTACAACACCGGGATCGAATATGCGCCGGTGTCGTCGCTTCGCTTGCGCGGCAACTATTCGCGGGCGGTTCGCGCCCCGAACCTGTCGGATCTCTACACGCCGCTCGGCCAGAACTTCTTCCAGTTCTCGGATCCGTGCGCGGCGCGTAACCTGAGCTCGGGCAGTCAGTACCGCGCCGCCAACTGCGCGGCGGCAGGCGTTCCGGCGGGCTATGACTTCATCAGCCGCTCGACCCCGGGCTATCTGTCCGGCGGCAACCCGAACCTCGCGGCTGAAAAGTCGGACTCGTTCACCGTGGGCGGCGTCTTCGCTCCGAAGAACGGTCTGCTGCGCGGCTTCACCTTCTCGGCGGACTATTTCAACATCACCGTCAACAACGTGATCAACTCGCCGTCGGCGCAGGGGATCATCGACGCGTGCTACGATCTGCCGACGACCGACAACCAGTTCTGCTCGCTGTTCACCCGCGACACCACCGTCGGCCTCAACGCGCAGGAATATGTCAACAACAGCCTGCGCGTCGTTCCGCTCAACTATGCGAAGCTGAAGGTCAGCGGCATCGACTTCGACATCGGTTACCAGCGCAATCTGGGCCGGATCGGCG
>Ga0316228_1004314_pt1 | contig 10690 bp, 13 predicted proteins | sample TBH18021metaG_FD_206005 | JGI IMG/M metagenome (GOLD analysis project Ga0316228, IMG submission 206005) | Freshwater microbial communities from Trout Bog Lake, Wisconsin, USA - TBH18021 | ecosystem: Environmental > Aquatic > Freshwater > Lake > Hypolimnion/Profundal zone | place: USA: Wisconsin... | reverse complement strand
TATACCCATCGGCAGCGGCTTTCTTAATCATTGAATTTCTGGTAGTGATATATTCTTTAACTGCATAAGCGTAGCTTTTCTGAGCCTCGGATATTCTACTTGGGCTCCGATCATCAAGATATTTTTTGCAGTTTTCTGCAGCTGCAGACATTCCGGCTGCGACCAAAGATATTTTTTCTCTGTCTTCGCTATAGCGGTCAGAAACTTCGACTGTAAGGATTTTTGTTGAGATTTCTATTCCGATTCGGTTGATCTCATCAAGTTCACTAGACGCGTTAACGGCACTAATCGTTCTTTGACTCATTTTATTAGTAATACTCTTATATCGGTCAATTAAATTAGCCGTTGACCGTTGAAAAGGCAGAAGATTAGTAACACTGTTTGTTGCTTCGTTTTTTTGCTGTATTGTTGACCCCGGTGACTGCGAATTGGGCGCTTGTGAATCCATATTTACAATTACACCCATCAAGATAAAATAGCATATAGATCCTAATATAGCCATTCGCCATCTGCGATTCTTCTTAACTGCACAATAGATAATTACGCCAATACAAGCGATTCCGCCAATTATTGCCAGTGCTCCGAGATATGGAGCCATGTAATTCACCCTCCTTTCAAGGAGTTGTTTTTCCTATAACTAGAATAACATATCATTATAGGTGAAAGTAAAAAAACTGCATTTTATTGAATGGCATTCAAGAAGTCAGCGGTTCGATCCCGCTTATCTCCATCACACAAAAACAAGACTCTGTAAGTAATTACGGAGTCTTGTTTTTGCATAAAAAGGGTCAGATATTGCGGATGTTACACCTGGAACAGGTGGCGGGAGCAGTAGTTCTACTGAATAATCGCCCGCGCAAAAGACTCCTTTTGCAGATGCCTGGGGCAATTAGTTTGAAAATTAACACTCTAAAATTGTTGTAAGCAGGATTTTAGCGAATAAGTTAGAAAATGTATCATATCTTCTAATTATATTATATAATAATAATATAAAAAAGCATCATAAATAAATTGTTTTTTATTATTTAGTCAATAAAAAACTGGGGGATAAGTGCGTGAATCAAGATAATATTGAGATGATTAGGAAGGAAGTCGTTCGTTTAACCAATGAGCAAATTCAGGGGATCTTTGAGCCGCTGCTAGAAACACCTGACTTTTTCAAAATACAGGACCAGCAGCGAAATTTAAGTTGTGAATTAATAAAACAATGGACGGAAAATATTAAAGAAGAAGTATATAAAGCTGAACGATTAGAAGCAACATTTGTTGTAGTTGGCACAATGAAGGCAGGCAAATCCACCACAATTAATGCAATTGTGGGAACTGAGCTTCTCCCTAACCGTAATCAACCCATGACGGTTTTTCCGACCATTATCCGGCATTGCGCAGGCAAAAAGGAACCTGAATTAACCTTTCCCAATCCTGAACCATTAAATAAGCTGATTGAAAGTTTACGCGAAAAACTCGAAGAAATGCAAAGCATTGGCGGGTTGGAAGAAAAGGCGTTTTGCTCAACCACAGTCGGAAAAGAACTGATACAAACAATTTTAAAAGGCTCATTAATGGAAATTAGCACGCATTATAAAGGTGCCGACGGGATTTATCAATTTCTGACTTGTATCAATGATATATGGCGGCTTTGTAGTACTGATGAAATAGCGATAAATATGGATGATTATTTACGTCAATATAATAATATCCAGGACTTGCCCGCAATTGAGGTAGAGTTCTTTCATTTGCGTGAGCAGGACGCTGAAGGAAAGTTTGCGTTAATTGATATGCCTGGTCATAATGAGGCGGGGCAAACTGTTATGAAGAATATTGTGACAGAGCAAATGGAAAAGGCATCTGCTGTAATCGTTATTCTGGATTATACGCAATTGAATGCAGAGGCAGAGGATGAACTCAGAAAATCCTTAGCTGAAATCACCAATGTAAAACGTAATCAAATGTTTGTATTGGTAAATAAGTATGATCAAAAAGATCGAAATGGAATGAACCTTGAAACTTTGCGAGCATACGTATCAACACAATTGTTTGAAGGGCGACTGGATACAGGACGCATTTTTCCTGTCTCCAGTAAGTATGCTTATTTGGCAAACAGAGCGTTACATGAATTGCTTGTTAACAAAAAAATGCCTGATCATAGTGTCAATCCTTGGATTGAGGATTTTGGGCAACTAGCGTTTGGGACAGATTGGACAAGCGATATTGATGACGCGGCCGAAGTAAAAACCAGAGCTGAAAAGCTATGGCAGAAGAGCCATTTTGACCAACCCTTGGTGAAGGTTATTAAAAGTGGTTTGGAAAATGCGGCAACAGTAAGTTTAAAGTCTTCTACCGCAAAAATGGCGGAATATGATAGTCAGATTATTGAGCATATACAGTTTAGAATCAATGCTCTTAACACAGATACTAAGGTGATTGAGGGGCACATTGAATTGCTCGAAGAAGATATCGGAAAACTAAAAAGTGCTCGTGTCAATTTAACCAATAGCCTTGATAAGACTATAATAATTTTGCAAGAAGATATTGGTAAGATAATTGAGAAAAGTGACGGTATTCTTAAGAAGGAAATTCAATTGGCATTTAACAATAATCAGGGTGAGGCTTTGCTGGTAAATCGCATAAAAAGATATACGCGAGAATCAGTGAATGAGGTGGAGTTTGATTCAGAGGGTTATATTGATTTTGCGACCCAGGAAGCCGCGCGGGAGTTTCTCAATCAACTTGTTGAGGCGGTACTGAGCTCGCTACAGCAAATGCAGCAGGAACTTAAGATACATATTGATGATGTTCTGGGACAAATTACCCAAAAAACAACAAGGCGACTGGAAAAACTATTAAAAACGGCAGAACAAAGGCTGAACGAATCGTTTTCTGTATCGATATATTTTCCTAAGCCAAAAATGAACGCCGCAATTAATGTTGACAAAATAGCTTATTCCTCTATCTCGAAAGAAACAGTGACGAAAACCAATACTCAATATAAACGGAAATGGTATACTTTTTGGACCCAAAAACATAGATTCACCTATAAATACCAGGAAAAGGTTTTCAGAATATATACCATAGATGTTCTAAACCAACTCCAGAGCTTGTTGAAAGAGGACTCTAGCGTATGGAGATCATTGGACAGATATGTACAATCTGAAATAGGTAAATCGATCAATATTTATGTCGAAGAAGTATTCGGGTTTTTAGAAAGGTTAAAAGGCGATCTCTTAGATTCTAAGCATGATCAAACGATGGAAAGCGAAAATATTGAAAGATTGAAAATTGCTATGGATGAAAGTTTAAAGACCGCGATATCGCATCGGGAACAAGTGCAAGCGCTGGAAAAAACACAGGGATGTTGAAAGGACTTTTCACGTGGAATCTCCCATAGATATCTTTTTTAGAACAAAAAGCGTAATACCACGCGGCCAAGCTTACGAAACCTAAACTGAGGCGATGAACGTTAAGGCTTTCTTCGAATTGGGCGCTGGTTTATTGGTGGAGGTCTGTTTTTTGACAACGCATACAGAGAATCGGTATGAAGGCGCATTTGTTTGGCGTCGCAAAAAAGCTAAATTTGAACGAACTTTGAAACGAAGTTGCTATATTGCCTTGCTGATTGCCGTCTTAAGCAGTACAGCCTATTTTAAATATACGTATGATGAATTACCGGACTGGATGCTTCGGCCTGTGGCCTACGCCTTTTCTTTACGAAACGATCAAAAAATTGTCGAGAAGTCTTCGGACGAGGAGAACGTTGATTCCGACTTTGCCGGTTCTGCTTCCGGAAAAGGAGATAATATGCCCAAAGGCCCCAGGACGTCGAAGGTGGGGGAAGAAGATTCTCGGCGCCGCTACACGGTGATTTACAACCACATAGTACGGATTGGGTCGGTGGGGCCCGAGAGGGCCGACTGGATGGCCAGATATATACTGGCCAGTAGTCAGAAATGGCGGGTGGACCCACTGCTTGTAACCGCGCTTTTTACCCAGGAAAGTGGTTTTAGAATGTCGGCCGTATCGAAGACCGGGGCGTACGGCATTGCACAGATTCAGCCCGAAACCGCGCGTCAGCTGGGAATAGACTACACCGATCCCGCTCAGAACATGGAAGGCGGTATCCGGTATCTTGCGGAGCAGGTTGTTACTTTTCAACAAGTCAAATCCTCCCCGGTCAGTCTGGCGGTGGCTGCTTATAACGCCGGACCGGGTGCGGTGAAAAAATATGGTGGAGTTCCTCCCTACAATGAGACGGTCACTCATGTGAAAAAAGTGGGAGTCATTTTTGAAAGATTGGTAAACGAATATAACAACAATTAAACTCAGGTATAAAGGGATTTGCGTCAAAAATGATCCAGGAGAACCGTTCCCCGGTATCACTGACATCCTAGACATAAAAATATCAAGAAGGACGAGGATGGCTGACATCTTTGCCCTTTGTTTTTTTGATCTCAGGATACATAATAATTAGCACGTTCGGAAGCTGCGGCGTATTATATCTTAGCTGATACAGTTGATCTTCATCATAAAGGAGGCGCCAAAATGGGTCGTTGCGGTGGTTGTGGTGGTGGAGGATTCTTCATCTTCTTCTTCATCATCATCATTCTTTTGTTCTTCTTCATTGGTGGAGAAGAGTCGGGATCGATCTAACACACACATATATCCCCGCCCTTCAGGTAGAGATATGTGCCAGGCGAAGAAAAACCGAGGAATTATTCCCTCGGTTTTTCCTTTTTTACAGGCCTAATCTGCCCCGCGAGGTACGCCGCTTCGTATTATCGAAATTTCTGGAATTTGCCCTATCCCTGACATCCGAAGAGACGAGCCCATATCGGAAGATGGGGCTTTTTTCTGCCTGAATGAACACCAAACTGGGCGGCCGTAAATTTTGTCTTTAAATGGGTCATATGTAAAATTTATACGCATATATTGCTGCAGGATCAGACAAAAAGGAGTGGCTTCATTGAGCTTTGAGGAGAAGTATTGCGAAAACGAACTGGCGAAGAAAAAGGCGCGTGTAGACACGATGACTTACGGCGGCATGTGCTTTTTTGTTGCAGTATCCATCGCTTTCGGTATAGCGATGCTTTATTTATTGAGGCTTATCTAACGAAGGAGCCCCCGGTCACCCGGGGGCTTTTTTATCTTGACGGATGTTTTCGTGGGAGCGTGCTAATTTACTCTATCCATGTCCAAGTATGCTGCTCTTGACTGTTCAAAATCGAACCAAGCATCTTAACCTCTTGCAGAGCCGCATAATGCTGGTCAAGCCAACAAAGACCCCGAGCTTCCGCTCGATCTTCCGGCCAGGCCTCCAGCAGCATGTCCCTTATACAACATGCGTATTGAGGGGATATATTGCTGTTAGATTTTGCACAAATATCAAGCAAGAAGATTGCCTTTTCCAATGTCCTTCGCCAACCGAGCTCTTTGGGAGTCATTACTGCCTCAACTCCTTACTTCATCCATCAAGACTATTTTTGCTCAGTTGGATTTTTATTATTCTTACAGCCTCTACTGCAAAAGCCTTTATCCGAGCCGGTCACCGCATCCGCTGTTTCTCCTGGCTCTGTACCGGAAGGGCTGGAATTTAATGTCGCCTTCCTCAGCGGAACGCCTGTCGCCTGGTGGCTGTGTATGAAGTTTTAGCCCCTGTCCCCCTCGCCGGCGCCGCGCGAAAAGTATTCTTCATCGCGAACAGGGGACGAACATTCTTCTTTAGTACTAAATTATTTCCGCCCGCATACGTTAAACCAGCCTGCTATATCTTAAGCGGAAAGGGTGATGAAATGAATGGTTTTGAGGGTATGCTGATTAGCTTCGTCAATAAGTATCTTCCTTCTTCAGAAGCTAAGGAACCATTACTCAAGATCTTGCCCTGGGCGATGATCGCTATGAATTCAATGGCTGTAGTATTTTTATTGCGTGAAGCAGTAAAAGACTTTGCTGTATATGCGCAGTTCTATGTGATTCGTATGGCGTTAGCCGTCCTTATGATTGCTGGCGGGTTCCTGATGAAAAAACTTTCACTGGCAGGGTGGCGCATGGCTTTTTACGCATTATTGGTCAGCCTATTTATCAACCTTCTTTCGCTCAGTATCCTCAGTATTCTTGCGATCATTCTCCATTGCTTCTTTGTCTATTCTTTTATTCATGTGAGAGAATGTTTCGGAAAAATATCAGCTGAAGAATCGAATAACGCTAATCCTTAGCAGTACATTATGGGGCCCGTCGCGTGACGATTTTGGGGCCGTGTCCACTCACTGCGTGGACGCGGCCCTTTATTGGTTCGCTTTATTGAAACAATTTGAATACCTGTGCTAAACATCCCGGAACCCCAAGGGTTCGCTAAAACGCGGGCTCTTTTCTGTTTGATAAAAATAATTACTGTCATGCTGTTAAATAGTATTTGACAGCATGACAGTAATTGCGATAAAATAGTAACAAGAAGCGGAAGTGGTGAATGGATGGAGAAAAAGAAAGTCACCCTATATCTTTCCGGTACACTGGCAAAGCGACTGAAAATTGGCGCTGCTATGCTTGATTCTGACCAGAGTGGGGTTGCGGCGGTAGCTATCACCGAATATCTGGACAAGAAAGGCATCCCTAATGTGGACAAGTCATAAGATGGTAAAAAATCCTAGCCTACACGAGCAGGTTAGGATCCGATGACAAGTAGGGACCCCGAGCAGAGGATCTTTTTGTCGGCTTTATTATTTCACAATGACAATACCGCCGGCAGGGAGCAAAATAGATTTTTTTATTGCTGCGGAGGTGGACGAATAATGACATCGATTACTTACGGACAAAAAATAAAAAAAATTCGCGAGAGTCGCAAAATAGCAGCTAAGGATGTTTCGCGGGCCATGAGAAAGGACCCGTTCTGGATTTCACGGATCGAGAGTGGGGCTGTCCAGATAGAGTTGGAAGATGTACCGGTACTGGCTGAATTGCTCCGTTGCACGCTTGAGGATATGTTTTTGCCGTCAAAGATTTTCCATCCTTCGCTACCCAGGAAAACAACGTTTTAGATGTTGCGGTTGACGTAAGGCGATCATCAATTGCCATGTAATACGACAAAAAATATTACCAGGCTCTCGGGAAACCGAGGGCTTTTTTGGCGAATAAAATCGAATCTTAGAACATAGATTGAAGCAGAGTAATGTAAAAAGGAGAAGTGTTTATGAAAAAAACTTTTAAGCGGAACATCATGTTGGTAATGGTATTCTTCGTATTCGCATTCGCCTGTAACATATGGTTATTACCAATAAGCACGGTCGACGCGCATTCTTCGACTAAGATCGTGCAATTGCATCGGGTTGATTTCAGTGGTGTTTATGCCCTGCCGCAAGGAGCTTGTCTGAAAGACGTGCTGCTGGACGGTCAACCAGCCAAATATGTGCTGGTCAAAAACGGGACTGAGGTTGACGTATGGGCCGCGCGGCCAAATTCGCGGGTAGAGGCTGTCATTTATAAATGAGCGAGTCCCCGGTAATGCCGGGGATTTTTTTTATTCTATTCCATTTGCACTCTTGGATAAATGTAATTGACGGAACTTAGCCGGTCGGGAAGACGCGGCTTTTTTTGTCTCTTATCGATCATAAGCTGATGCCGAACAAGCTGCAGTATTGTTTAAAATGCCTGGCGTGGTACTGCTTCGAACACCAAGGCATAACGTAGAGACTGATGTTTCAGGAGTCAACTTTTCAGGCTTTGACCTAGTAACGCGGTCATTGTGAAACAATTAACTTTACAATTCCGAAATATGGTTTAGTTATTCAGCATATTGTTAAGTAGGTCAAGCCGTGGCTTTGTCTGAGCATTTATCTGCGTGTGTACGCTAGGAAACAACACCGATCAAAGATTAACTTACCAGTAACGGGAGTTGCAGAAAGGGTGAGATTATGAACATTCAAGACGCCAAGCAAGAAGTTCTATTTGCCTGTAAGTATATTGTTGAGCAGGGTCTAACCGTTGGGACGGCGGGAAATATCAGCGTGAGAGCTGCAAGCTGTGGTGCTTTTGTTATAACTCCAACTAGTATGGACTATAACATTCTCACTGCTGATGATTTAGTGGTACTGAATTTCGCTGGGCTCGTAGTCGAAGGAAAGCACAAACCTTCGGTTGAGGTCGATATGCACCGTCTGATTTTCAACAATAGGCCTGACGTTGTCGCAATCGTACATACCCACTCACTGTTTGCTACAGCACTAGCATCCTGTAAGCTGATAGACAGCATCCCCCCCTACGATATCGAGATCATTTCGTATTTAGGTGGAGAAATAGGAGTGGCTGAATTTGCGCCGCCGGGAACAAGAGAACTTGCTGAATATACTCTAACGGCTTTAGGCAGTAATGCTGCAGCCTTGCTTAGAAATCACGGTGCAGTGGGGGTTGGCAGATCTACTAAAACTGCTGTCACCGCCTGTGAAATTATCGAACGCGCAAGTGAGGCATTGTTTTTTACTCAGCTATTTGGGGGAATTAGCCCAATACCTGTTGAGTTTGTAAATGTCGCGCAGAGAAATTCCCTGGTAAAACGGGGTGTTATACAGTAGTTTGGAAAGAAATTTATACAAAAATATGCAGGGCATCAAGGCATTATTAAAGCCATAGACCTAATCGGGGGGGGGGATAAGGGTGGAAGGTTTCAAGGTCTTTTTTACTGATGCTGATTCGGTAGAAGGATGGGAAAAGGCGATAGAGACATGTTTTTCCGTTCTACATAGTAATGGTCTGGTAAAAGAGAGTTTTGTGGCAGCTTGCATAGAACGGGAAAGACGGTATCCGACTGGTTTGCCAACAAATATAGGGGTTGCTATTCCTCATACTGATGCAGAGCATGTACTGAACCCAGGTGCCTGCGTACTAAGGCTGAAATCGCCTGTGAATTTCGGGCGAATTGACGATCCTGGTACTTTCATGCCTGTTCGAATGGTCATTACTCTGGCTATCAACTCTAATGCGTGCCATTCCACCATTTTGTCCAGGCTTATCCGGATTTTACAAGACGATAATTTTGTCGACTATAGCCTGCGGGAATGCGAGGCCCAGAAGATGGAGGCGGCGTGGAGCAAACTCCTAGCCGGCAGTTCAGAACCAGAAAGCACGGGAAGCTATCATGCTTAGGAGAGCTGTAATTGTAATGAACCCGGTAGGCCTGCATGCAAGACCTGCTGCAGAGTTGGTGAAAGAAGCAAATAAATACACAGCAAATGCAACAATACAGGTTGGGGAAAAAAAGGCAAATGCCAAGAGTATTTTGCAACTCCTGTCGCTGGGAGTTAAACAAGGCACTACAATTACAATCGTTACAGAAGGGGCAGACGCGCAACAGTCACTCGATGCTTTATGCAAAATAATCGCGTCAGAATAATACGCTTTTTTATAAGTTTCGGGTGATGCTGCTAGGCTAATCGCAGATTTTGCCAGGATCAGGTTTTTTTTGCAAGTGCGCTAAATGAGAGGAGGGTTCGGATGAAACGAGTGGTAATTGCCTGCGGATCGGGAGTGGCGACTTCGACGATGGTCGCGGAATTGCTGAAAAACGCTCTAGCAAAACGGGGCATACAGGTGGAAGTCAAAATTGCCGATTTTAAATCATTAAGTTCCCAAGTAATCGGAGCTGATTTGCTGGTATCCATTGCTCCTTACGAAAAAGCCGAGTACGGCATTCCGGTAGTTAATGGTATCCCTTTGCTTATTGGTATTGGGTCGGACACCACGGTCGACGAAGTAGTGGCGATACTGAACCGTAAGTAGGGGCACTCATTTTTGAAAGAGAGGGATATTTGTGGATGCGGTTAAAATTATTCAAAATCTTCTCGATTTCGGCCCCGCAGTATTTCTACCTCTAATCATGTTTTTCATCGCCATTTTCGTCCGAATCAAGCCAGGAAAGGCACTATCATCTGCATTGACGCTTGGAGTGGCTTTTACCGGCATGTCTTTGGTAATCGGATTTATGACTAGCACCATTGCGCCTGCTGGACAGGCGATGATCAAAAACACGGGACTAGCGCTGACTGCCATTGACATCGGCTGGACACCCGTTGCCGCAATCGCTTGGGCATGGCCCTTTGCAGCGCTGATGTTCCCTCTCCAGATCGCCATCAATCTGTTTATGTTTTATTTCGGTTGGACAGATATTCTCAACATCGATATGTGGAACGTGTGGCATAAAGCTTTTGTCGGCGCTGCTGTCATGATATTTACGGGTAGCCCGATCGCGGCACTTGTGATGTGCTCAATTTGGGTCGTTATGGAACTCAAAAGCGGTGATTTTATAAAATACCAGGTCCGCAATCTAACCGGCATCCCAGGTGTTACGGTTACACATCCGAATATGCTGGCGATCATCTGGATGGCACCGCTCAATAGACTTTTAGAATCTATTCCTTTCATTGCGAATATGAAGAGCTCACCACAAGAATTGCGCAATAAACTGGGCTTCTTAGCAGAGAACCACGTTCTTGGTTTCTTCCTGGGAATATTGATCGGTGCGGCTGCCGGCTACACCGCCAAGGACGTTCTTATCCTTGCTATCAAAGCGGCAGCCTGTTTGACATTATTTCCGATGGTCGCCCAGTTATTTATGCAAGCCCTTGCCCCGATATCAGAAGCTGCGGCAATATTTATGCGGCAAAAATTTCCGGGGAGGAATTTCATCATTGGGCTCGATTGGCCGATT
>Ga0316228_1004307_pt1 | contig 10707 bp, 5 predicted proteins | sample TBH18021metaG_FD_206005 | JGI IMG/M metagenome (GOLD analysis project Ga0316228, IMG submission 206005) | Freshwater microbial communities from Trout Bog Lake, Wisconsin, USA - TBH18021 | ecosystem: Environmental > Aquatic > Freshwater > Lake > Hypolimnion/Profundal zone | place: USA: Wisconsin... | reverse complement strand
AATTGCAGGAAATAACTGGCTCCAAGGGCAAAATAGATCAGTGTCAGTCCACCTGCGCCCAGAAGCATCAGTTTGCGTCGTCCCCAGCTATCCACCATCCCCATGGCTAAGAAGGTAAATATGAGATTGACAGTTCCTGTAATGACAATATTAAAAAGCATTTCCCCAACAGAGTAACCCGCTGAAGTAAAGATCTCCTCAGCATAGTTGAAGATCACATTGATGCCGCACCATTGCTGGAATATAGCAAGAACTACTCCCAGGATCAACATTGGCCGCACCTTTTTTGAAGACAAAACATTCCAGTCGATTTTTGATCCGGTTTCACGCAAGGTTGCTGAAATCTCCTGCTGCTCATTTATTGCATATTTTTTCCCTCCAATCCGTTCAAGGATGCGGAGAGATTCAGTCCATTTTCCGCATTTTCCCAGGTAGCGGGGACTCTCGGGAATAAAAAAAGAGAGAATGAAAAACAGTAAAGCGGGCACAGTCCCGGCCCAGAACATCCATCTCCAGCCATTCTGGCCGTTCCAGGAGTGTAAAATCATCTCACCAGTAGAATTATCCGGAATCTTATTGGCAATCAGGTAATTGATAACTTGAGCAGCCAGTATTCCAACCACAATGGTTAACTGGTTGATTGACACGAGCCGGCCACGCATATGTGCCGGTGAAATCTCGGCGATGTACATGGGGGAAAGGGCTGAGGCGAGCCCAATTCCCAATCCGCCGATCAGCCTGAAAAGGATAAATATCGTGAATTGACTGGCGGCACCTGTCCCCAGGGCCGCGATGGTGAATAAAGCTGCAGCGCCGATCAGCGGCCGTTTACGCCCGTAAAGATCTGTCAGATAACCTGAAGCCATTGCGCCGATCAGGCATCCGATCAATGCGCTGCTCATGGCCCAACCCTGCAAGTGAGGAGAGGAGGCAATTTCAAAGAAGCGCTCATAAAATGGTTTAGCCCCGCCGATTACGACCCAGTCGTACCCGAATAAAAGCCCCCCCATAGCCGATACCAGGGTAATTCCCCAAATAAAGGGCTGATTGAATTTTATTTTCTCCACAACGATTGATTTAGTTAACGCAGACCTGGCGAAAGAGAAGCGGCCGGGAAATAAACAATTTTATAAAAATATGGAATATTCCACTCATTGGCGATTCTAATATCAACTTTTATTAGGCCCGATTATTTTTCCTTATGATAACTTCATTTTAACATTTAACCTTGACCATTCAAAATAATAGTTATAGTTTTGTAACTGTTATAAAAGTGAATATTTCCGATGACAAAACTAAAAGTTGACATTATTGCAGAAAACCTCATGGCCATTCATCCATTGTTATACAAGAGTATTTCCAAGCCTTTGCGCACCAGGTCGTCAATTACTCCTGGCGGGATGTTTGTCATGGAAAGTCTGAAAAGATATGGAATTCTATCAATGTCAGATATTGGCAAATGCATCTCGATGCCAAAACCTCACATCACCGTGATTGTCGACAAGCTCATTGAAGAGGGTTACGCTGTACGCCAGAACGATTCCAAAGACAGGAGAATAATTAACATATCTTTGACAGATAAGGGGTTGACGGATTTTGAGGAGATCAGGGAGGCGATCAGTTTAACGCTGCGAGGGAAGCTGGTTTTGCTGAGTGAACAGGAGCAGGAGCAATTATCAAAGGCATCACAACAGCTCAGAGAGATTCTGGTCTCGATCTTGTCGAAGGAATAGAATAGGTTCTGTGATGAAGATCAGATAAATGATAAAAAGATTTAGAACAAATAAATAGTTAGTAACGATAAACAACGAGTACTTTATGGAAAAGGTGAAAAAAGAGAGGAGCGGGAAAGTTTATATTCCTTTGATATTGATTATTATGCTTCTGCTTGGCGGTGTCATTTATTGGTACATTGATTATTCGAAATATATCAACAGTGATGACGCCCATGTTGCAGCAAATAATGTGGCTGTAAGTTCGAAGATCCTGGGCAGGATCAGCCAGGTTTTTGCCATAGAGGGTGATTCAGTAAAGAAAGGTCAATTGATTGTTTTGATAGACAGCACGGATATGGTTGCGCTGAAAAATCAGGCAATCAGTGCCAAGATGCAGGCGGAGGCTGCAGTGGTACAAGCGGAGGCAAAGTTTCAGTATGACCTGAAGAACAACAAGGTACAGGATATTACAATCAGCAGGTTACAGGAAGATTTTGACCGGGCGAATAGCCAGTTCAAGAGCGATGTGATTACCCGGGAACAATATGATCATGCCAAAAAAGCGCTTGAGACTGCCAAGGCTCAGCTTGAAGCTGATCTGTCGCAGGCGAAAGTCTCCAGTGCGCTGATTAAAACTTCACACGCTGCCGTTGAGAGTGCGCAGGCTCAAATAAATCTGATTGAAACACAAATCAACAATACCCGGCTCTATGCCCCATGCGATGGAATTGTCGGAAAACGGTGGTTGCTGCCGGGAGACGTTGCTCAGCCGGGACAATCAATTTTTACCATTATAAACGACCGGAATTTATGGATAAGTGTTTTTCTTGAAGAGACAAAACTGGAGAATCTCCATATCGGACAGCCCTGCATTTTCTCGCTCGATACTTATCCCGGAGTAACCTTTACCGGCAAAATCATTGAGCTGGGATCAAATACTGCAGCCGAATTTTCGCTGATTCCTGCCAATAACGCATCGGGCAACTTCACTAAAGTCACCCAGCGGGTCGAATTAAAACTCTCCATTGACGGGGTGAAAGATGGAAAAAAGCTTACTGCTTTCCGCATTTTGTCAGGGATGTCGGCTGTGGTTAAAATTATCAGGTAATAATGGCGCGGATTACACTCTCGCATAAGTTACGGCGGAAACTGCGCAACCGGAGTTCGGGTTTTCACCCGCAGCACGATAACTATAAATGGTTTCTGCTGGCCAATATCATGCTCGGCACCTTTATGGCAGTGCTCGACAGCACCATTGTCAATGTGGGGCTGCCAAAAATTATGGCTTCGTTCGGGGTAGGGATTGATAAGATCGAATGGGTCGTCACGGCGTATATGCTGTCGATGGCGGTCATGCTCCCGACATCCGGGTGGCTGGCCGACAGGTTTGGATACAAAAGACTCTATTTCCTGGGTGTTTTGCTCTTCACGATAGGATCGTTGCTTTGCGGAATGTCAAATGACGAAAACACATTGATCATTTCCCGAATCATTCAGGGACTGGGCGCGGGAACAATCCAGCCTTTGGGTATGGCCATTATCACGCGTGAATTTCCTCCCAAAGAGCGGGGAATGGCGCTCGGATTCTGGGCGATATCTGCCGCAGCTTCGGTCTCATTTGGGCCGCTGATCGGTGGTTATCTGGTGGATAATTTCACCTGGCAATTGATTTTTGACGTGAACATTCCTTTTGGAATAGCGGCAATGGTCTTTACGATTCTGATCCAGCGCGAATATATAAACCGGCGGGCGGGAAGGTTTGACCTGATCGGATTCCTCTCGGTGGTCACTTTTCTCCCACTGATGCTGTATGCCCTCTCTGAAGGGAGCGCCGTGAGCAACTCGGAAGGATGGGGTGCAACCTATGTGATGGTCTGTTTTGCCATTTCAATCCTGGCGCTGGCCATATTCATTACCCATGAACTTACTACCGATAATCCGCTGATTGATCTGAGACTTTTAGGAGATTACAATTTTGGATTTAGCAACCTGGTTATGCTGATTTTCAGTATGGGGATGTTTGGAAGTACGTTTCTTCTGCCCCTCTACCTGCAGAATTCGATGGGGTATACCGCAGTGCAGGCGGGCTCGGTCTTTCTTCCGGTGGGAATTATCCAGGGATTCATGTCCCCTGTTGCCGGAAGAGTATCCGATAAATTGAGTCCGAAACTCCCTATAATTCTGGGAGTTATTGTTCTGGGAATCAGTTTTGCGCTGAATTCCCAGCTTTCGTACCTCACTGAACATAGTTTTATCATGACCACGCTCTATTTGCGGGGATTTGCCATGGGAATAATCTTCACCCCGTTAAGCAATCTTGCTCTGTTAACTGTCCCCCGCGATAAAATGGCCCAGGCATCAGGCATCTCCAACACCGTGCGTCAGTTAGGAGGAAGTATGGGTGTTGCTATTTTTGCCACAATGCTTACTACGCGGATAAACTTTCACACCCAAATGTTCGGTGCGGCTATTCAATCGGGTTCCCAGCAGTTTAAAAATGTCGCGACTCATCTGGCGCAGTTCGCCCAGCAGCATACGGGAAGCAACATGGCCACAGCTGCACAGCAAAGTAAGTTTATGATACTCTCCCATGTCAGCAAGCAGGCCTACATCGCCGGAATCGACGACGACTTTATGATGGCTACGGTAATTACCTTCCTGGGACTTATCCCGGTCATAATCATGAGATCGAAACATAAAAACCACGTGTAAAAACTTAACTATATGATATTTCAATCGAAAAAACACTTAATTCTCCTGCTTCCTTTGGCAGGAATAGTGTCTTTTGGAGAGCTTCGCAGTGAACCGCTTTCCAATGATTCATTAACTCTGACCACAATTATCCGCGAAGTCATTCAATACCATCCATTGATCAAGAAGGCGACGGAAGAACTGAATAGCTCGGATGCAAAAATCGGAATCGCCCGCTCGGGAGCTCTACCCAATGTTGATTTTGCATCATCCTATACCCGCATCGGACCAATCTCTGAAATCAACTTTCCGGGCCTGGGGAACTTTCAGCTGATGCCCAGGGACAATTATAATGCGGCATTTAATGTGGTTCAGACGATTTCCGATTTTGGTAAAACAGAGAAAAATATTTCGCTCGAGAAACAAGGCAAGGAATTGAACCGCAGGTCGCTCGAACAGGTCAAACAAAAACTTTCGGAAGCAGCCATCGGCAACTATTTTACCCTTGAATATTTGCAGGAAGCAATAAAAATCAAAGACGAACAACTTAAAACGCTGAACGAGCATCTTCTCTTTATCCGGAAAAAACTGGCGACGGGCTCAGCCACACAATATGAAATTCTAACCACCCAGGTCAGGATCTCTGCGATCGAAAATCAACGGACCGACCTTGAAACGGCACGGCTGGTGCAGGTGAGCCACCTGAATTCGCTACTGGGTAAACCAGAGACGACAGTTCAACGGGTTAAAACGGAACTGGATCTTGTTTTGCCAAATCTGCAGAGCGACACCCTTATTGCCGCCGCCTTGCAGAACCGTGATGAGATGAAACTGGCGCGTGAAAAGGCGAAACTGGCAGCTTTGCGGTACAGCCTCACGGGCGCATTGAATAACCCGGTTTTCAACGCCTTCTTATCGGGGGGGGTCAAAAACGGATATATCCCCTATATGACTCAGGCAAGATCCAATTTCGCTGCGGGGGTTGGATTAGCTATCCCCATTTTCGATGGGAAACGGAATAAATATAAGCTCATTGAAGCCAAATCGGCCATTCAGGTGAGCGATGACGAGACTGAAATCTCGCGGAGAAATATTATTGATGAGGTCATAGAGAGCCAGGCAAGCCTGAATGCATCACAGAAAAAGGTGGATCAGTCGGCATTGCAGCTCAAACAGGCAACTCAGGCCTATGTCCTGGCCAAGGCGAGTTTCGCGGCAGGCGTCATTACCAACCTTGAACTGCTTGACGGTTCCACTGCATTATCCGAGAGCCACCTGATGCTGCTCAAATCAAGGATCGATTATACGGTGAATCTGTATAAGCTAAAAGCGGCAATCGGGGAGAGGCTTTATTGAAATTATAATACTTTTTGCATAGGATTTGGAACTCTTGATGGGATAAAGTAATTTTCAGCATAAATCCAAAACCGATTATGCGAATCAAACTTTATCCCATCATTGCGCTCCTGATGATTTCAGGAGCTCTGAATGGCCAAAATTCAGATTCATTGCGGCGGGTCATCAGCGCCATCCATTTTGATTTCCCGGTTTTATGGCCCATTCCCGAAACCGTTTCCGGGGTAAAAAATTCAAAAATTTCGCTGAATGGCACCTGGAAATTCAACCCCGAATCAGCCGAAATTCTTAAAGCCAGCGATATAGAGGTTCCCGGTGAATGGGAGATGCAAGGCTTTAAAGTTCCAAAAGGTAAAATTGGGAGGTATTGGAAAACATTCGCAATCCCCAACGACTGGGAAGGGAATCGGATAAAAATCCGGTTTGATGGGATAAGTTCGTTCGGAGTCGTAAAGGTGAACGGGAAAACCGTTGGTGAGCACGAAGGGAGTTTTGTCGCATTTGAAACCGATGTCACCGATGCTGTAAAAACCGGAGAGAATATCCTGGAGGTGGATGTTCAATGTGAAACGGTTTCCGATCTGTTGGCCTGTACCTCGCAGTATGCGGCCCATCCGGTCGGTGGAATCCTGCGGAAAGTAACCCTTTTTACCGTTCCGCCCGATCACATCGCCGATTTGTCGTGGAGTGTGAAATTTGATGCTCAGTTCAATGATGCTTCGGTTGTTGTTAACACGAAGGTGGATCTTGGCAATAATCCGGCGCCGGGAATCTTTCTGAACTTTACACTCAGCGATGCAAATGGCCACTCCGTCCCGCTGAACCAAAATACATTCGGGGTCCCTGCTGACAAACCAATCAGTGCGTTTAAGAGCACCTTCAGTGTAAAATCACCCCAAAAGTGGGATCCTGAACATCCCAATTTATACCTTCTCACTACATCGCTGGTGAATAATGGGAAAGTTCTGCAGACCATCAGCCAGAAAATAGGGTTTCGGCAAATTGAATTGCGCGGGAATCGGTTTTTTGTAAATAACTATCCGATTAAAATCAGGGGTGTAAACCGCCATGAGGTGCATCCTTTACGGGGAAGAAGTCTGACACCGGAGCTTTGCCGCAGGGATGTGGAGCTTTTTCGGGCCGGAAACTGCAATTATATACGCACTTCCCACTACCCCCCATCGGAAGAGTTTTTACAGGCCTGCGACGAATTGGGGATGTTTGTCGAAAGCGAATCCTCACTCTGCTGGATCGATCACGGGGCCAGCCCGGTTTGGAAAACATGGAACTACGTGGATACGCAGTTTTTGCCTTACATGGTTCGGGCAAATCTTGAAAATATTCTCTCCGGAAGACAACACCCATCGGTAATTATCTGGTCGCTGGGAAATGAAAGCCGCTGGAGTCCTTTGTGGGAAAGGGTGCTGGCCGAGGATAAAAAGCTCGATCCTTCAAGACCTACCTCATTTCATGACCAGTGCTGGGGGGGCTATAATAATGCAAAGAGCACCGCTGACCTGGCCAATTATCATTATCCCGGATTAAACGGCCCTCGGGAATGCGACAGTGAGAAATTGCGCCCCACCTTTTTCGGCGAATATATGCACGTTCAATGCTATGCCCGCAGGGAGCTTGAAACCGATCCTTCGGTTCGCTCGGATGCTTATGCCAATACACTGAAACAAATGGTCGACTCGGTTTATCTGCATCCTGCATGCCTTGGCGGAGCAATCTGGTCGGGAGTTGATGACATTTTTCACCTTTCAACCGACAAGATCTGCGGTTACGGACCCTGGGGACCTATCGATGGTTGGCGCCGCGAGAAGCCTGAATACACCGGAATGAAAAAATCGTATGCTCCTGTGATCATCACCAACCTTCAAACGGCAAAAGTGGTAAATGGCAAAATGCGTCTTGATCTCGAAAACAGGTACAATTTCACAAACCTGAGTGAGCTTAAAATTGAAGCGCGGATTGGGAACCGTTCATTTCCGGTTCAGGTATCGCTTGCCCCATTGAGCCGGGGATCCGTGGAGATCGATCTTCCGGATTCCGGGAAAGCTGACCCGCTCCACCTAACTTTTACCGATCCCCGTGGTTTTGTTTGTCAGGAGGAACTGATTCAAACCGAAAAGCCGGCAAAACCCAGTGCTGCTGCGATGAAGTTGAATCTGAAGCTTACCGGAGAGAAAGAGAACTTTGTCATAGATGCCGGGAAATTAATCTTTAAGGTGGCTAAAATGAACGGGACAATCTGCTGCTTCACTTCAAGAGGAGATGAAATTGTTTCCAATGGAGGTGAAATGCTGCTGGTTCCGTTTAACGACGACGACGGGGGAGCGCCTGGCGTTGCTGCAAATAATTATACCCAGGATATTCAGCCCCTAAATTACAGACCGGACAGCAGTTTCAGGATGGTGTCGCTCAATTGCCGGAAGCTGGCTGACGGAACAATACACGTAAACCTCAGGGGAATCCTGGGAAACAAGCTTGAAGGGGTTCAGGATTACGTTTTTAATACCGACGGAACAGTAACGGTCGGTTATGATTATGTGGCTCTTACCGGTTTCACGGGGAAAAACCGGCTGCGCCAGTTTGGCTTGCTGTTTACGCTGCCTGAATCATTTAACCGGCTAAGCTGGGAAAGGAAAGGTTTGTGGACCACCTATCCCGGCTGGGATATCAACCGGTTAAAAGGGGTTGCCAGAGCGCTTCCGGTCGACCGGAAATATGTGGAAACTCCGCGTGAAGTCCCCTCGGGTGATTGGAAAGATAATTCCAACAGGCTTGGAACCAACGATTTCAGGAGTACCAAGGATCATATTCTGAAAGCCTCCCTAAAAAATGACAGTGGACAGGAGATTCGGGTTCAATCCGATGGGTCTCAAAATATTCGGACATGGGTGGACGGCAAACAAATCAGGTTGCTGGTTGCGGGACTAAACGGTCCCGGATCATGCCGTTTTTTTACCGGACCAAGGCCGGAATTTAAAAAGGGGGAACATCTGAAGGGAGGATTTACCCTTGCGTTTCAGTAAAAAAATAGCTGGGATTTTTCAGGCTTTTTAACTGACCGATGATCGCTTCGCATAAAATATGGTTTGTTGAAAGATCAGTTTTAAAGAGATCCGAAAGATTTGCATATTCATATGATAATTGCGGATTTAAAAACATGTACGACTCCGGCCGGAGTCATTCATACCTTAATAATATATTTTTCTATAAACCGGTGACCTCGCCAAGGTCAGCGGAAGGGTGGCACAAAATGAAAACTACCGGAGTGCAAAACAAACATACCGGGGTTAAAATGTAGCGAACTGAGGTGTGGATGAGAACTATCTGGCAAATTATCAAACCGCGTGAACATCCAGTGAAAACAATTGGGGTCTCTAACTGCATGACTGAGGTTCTGGACCCCGATATCGGGCAGTCAGCTGTAGATCACCCCGATATTTATCCCGGCCCCTCATACTAATAGCCTAACAGCCAGATAGCCTAACAGCCTAATAGTCTAACAGCATGCCTTAATTCACCCAGATCTCATCCATAAAAAACCAGGCCGGATACCCGACGCCATAATGCCACGACGGGCAAAGTCCGATCGTCTCAATGTGCATCTTAATATAGCGGGCCTTAAATTTCTCCGCGGAGGAAACCCCGACATTCACATATTTTACCTCAACCGACCGGTCCTCGCTGATCTCGCGCTTTCCCATGAGGCTAAAATTCACATTATCGGTTGAGGTGTAGCACGAAATACTTTTGGGTAGGAGGATCCAGGCGCCCAGTTTATGAAGGAAATCTGCCTGGACGCTCTCAATCTCTTTTACCTCTCCCAAATCGATCATTACCTCCCCGTCTTTACCACACCACCCTACCCAGCTCTCATTGAATGTTGCCCCGCCCAAAAAACCGTCGGTGAGCGCTTTGTCGGCAATTTTATCATAGGGCTTGTCGGGAGGCAGCGGGAAGCTGACTTTTGATAAATGTGCAAGGCTTCTCTTTTCTGACGGCAGATTTCTTTTCAGATAGAGGTCACAATACTCCTCAATGGTGTTATTCCGCTCGTTCAGAGAGGTAACGCCCAGCCGTTGTGCCCTGCTTCTGAAGAGTTCCAGCTCATTCTTGATCCAATTCACATCTTCGATCCCATTGGTCCGTGCAATTTCCAGTTCAGCGTACTGGATTGAGAGTCTTTGCTGCCAGACCCTTTTCAAAAAGGTACTGTCTAAAGCCACAGCCATCTCCGCATCGTCAAAAAGCTGACGGTACCTCAACATCAGTGGCGGATTCAGCATCCCGTTTTTGTGGGTAATCGGGGTATCATAAATCCATAGCGGGATATTGCTTCCCAGCAACGCACCTTGCTGAATTTTAATATACTGATAAAGGAAAGGGGCTGCTTCTCCGTAATACCCTTTTAAAAATGACTGTATTACCGAGTCCGTATTGCAGTTCACATTCCACAACAGCTTAGCCACCAGATAACTCCGGAGTTCCGAAAAATCACCTCCCTTACTTCCGCCAATCTGGGAAAAGTGCTTATTCACATTATTCTGTTTGAACAATTGCATATTGGTCTGAAGAACTTGGAAGTTCGGGAACGGACAGATATAATTATCGAAGTTGATCCCATAATCCCACACAAAGATGTTGTTGGATATTTTTGCCCAGCCCTCCATATTCTTCATAAATGACTTTCCTGAACTATTTTCTGTCAGGCTGACTTCACGGAAGCAGTCAATATCGCACAGCATGATGTTGACATTGGGGAGCGGTTTTACAAGTTTAGGGGGCGCTACCGAATAGAGGTAGGCAAGCGTTGAAAACTCCCTGTCGGGAAAGCGGGTGGCCAGCTTGTTTACAAAGCGGATCAGACTTCCCGAAGGACTCCCTTCCTCCTCGTCAACAGCTTTGCACTTTTCGCAGGTACAACAGGTGTTAT
>Ga0316228_1004305_pt1 | contig 10710 bp, 7 predicted proteins | sample TBH18021metaG_FD_206005 | JGI IMG/M metagenome (GOLD analysis project Ga0316228, IMG submission 206005) | Freshwater microbial communities from Trout Bog Lake, Wisconsin, USA - TBH18021 | ecosystem: Environmental > Aquatic > Freshwater > Lake > Hypolimnion/Profundal zone | place: USA: Wisconsin... | reverse complement strand
CGGTTCCAGTGGCGATCTCGGAGACGACCCCCGCCCTATGCGATCGCCCTGCCCGCAGAGGAGGGAGGGAGGCGCGGCGGGGATCGTGCGCCTCTCCTATGACAAAAGTCTTGACAGATGAGAACAAAGCAAGTACATCCCTCGCACGCGCCGCCCCGGTGTCGCGGCGGGGCCTGCACCCCGCCGCGGCGCCGCAGCAGGGAGCCTGCACCGGATGACCGCCGGAGCGGGTGCATGGGCGGCGCGGCGGTTCCCGCGTCACCGGCCGGTCAGCCGGTGCCCCGGGCGCCTCTGCGCGACTCAGGGCCGTTCTCGGCCGCCAGCCCGGAGCAACACGGGACAGCGCCGACAGTCCGGCCTGCACAGGTCGTTGGAACCGATGCCGGGCCCACTACGAGGTCCGGTGCAGGACGCGTGAAGTCTGCCGAGCGGAGGGTGGGAGCGCCGGGCAACGGCATGACCCGCCCCCGCAAGATCGGGGTCGATGCAGGCGAGAGAGAAGAAACCGCGACGACAAGCCGGGCCGGACCGGGCGCAGACGCCTCTTCCGACCCGCGGGACGCCGGGGAACTCGGCATCCGTACGCACAACTCATGGGTTCCGCGGCGTCCCGCGTCTCCCTTCCGGCCATCCCTCCGGCGGTGCCACCCGCGCGGAGCTGAACGCGCGTGGACCATCCGGGGGCGGGCGCTCACGCTGGGGATAGCCCGGAAAAACCGCCCGGATCGGGCCGGACGGCCCCGACGGGGCAGGTCCCCCCTTTCCCCGCGGCCGCTTTTCCGGGACAAGCGTCGACCCATGAACATCCTTCTGATTGGCTCCGGCGGCCGCGAGCACGCCCTGGCCTACGCGCTCGCCAAGAGCCCACTCTGCGCCCGCCTGTTCGCGGCGCCGGGCAATCCCGGCACGGCGCGCCACGGCGAGAACCGGCCGGACCTCGACGTCGCCGACCACGCGGCGGTCCGCGCCTTCTGCGAGGCCGAGCGCGTCGGCCTCGTGGTGGTGGGGCCCGAGGCGCCGCTGGTGGCGGGCCTCGTGGACGACCTCGCGGCGGCGGGTATCCGCGTGTTCGGGCCGACGCGGGAAGCCGCCCAGCTCGAGGGCTCGAAGGGCTTCACCAAGGACCTCTGCGCCGCGTACGGCATCCCGACCGCCGCCTTCGCGCGCTTCGACGCCCTCGACCCGGCGCTCGACTACGTGCGGGCGCAGGGCGCGCCGATCGTGGTGAAGGCCGACGGGCTCGCCGCCGGCAAGGGCGTGACGGTGGCCGAGACCCTCGACCAGGCGGAAGGCGCGCTGCGCGCCCTCTTCGCAGAGCCCGGCGCCGCGGTGGTCGTCGAGGAATGCCTGTTCGGCGAGGAGGCGAGCTTCTTCGCGCTCTGCGACGGCACCCGGGCGATACCCTGCGGCACCGCGCAGGATCACAAGCGGGTCTTCGACGGCGACCGCGGCCCGAACACCGGCGGCATGGGCGCCTACTCGCCGGCCGCGATCCTCACGCCCGCGCTCGAGGCGGAGGTGATGGCGCGCATCATCGCGCCGACGCTGGCCGGCATGCGGGCGCGGGGCACGCCGTTCACCGGCATCCTCTACGCGGGCCTGATGCTGACCGAGGACGGGCCGAAGCTCATCGAGTACAACACCCGCTTCGGCGATCCCGAGGCGCAGGTGCTGATGCCGCGCCTCAGCTCCGACCTCGTGCCGGCCCTGCTCTCGGCCTGCGAGGGCGACCTCACGGGCGTCGCGCTCGAGTTCGACCCGCAGCGGGCGGCGCTGACCGTGGTGATGGCGGCGGCGGGCTATCCCGGCGCGGTGGTGCGCGGGTCCCTGATCCGCGGGCTCGACGCGGCGGAGGCCGACGGGGCGCTGGTGTTCCAGGCCGGCACCCGCCAGGACGGCGAGCGGCTGCTGGCGGATGGCGGCCGGGTGCTCGCCGTGACGGCGCTCGGCGACAGCGTGAAGGAGGCGCAGGCCCGCGCCTACGCGGCGGTCGCCCGCATCGACTGGCCGGAAGGCTTCTGCCGCCGCGACATCGGCTACCGGGCGGTCGCCCGCGAGTTGCTGGAGGGCTGAAGTCCCGGGGATCCCGAAAGGTGTCACACCCTTCGGCGGGGCCCGGGGGCAGAGCCCCGGTCAGCGCATCCGCAGCGCGTAGAGCGTGATCGCGGCTGCGTTCGAGACGTTGAGGCTGCGGATCTCGCCCGTGAAGGGGATGCGGGCGAGCACGTCGCAGCAGGTGCGGGTGCGCTCGCGCAGGCCCCGGCCCTCGGCGCCGAGCACGATGACCGCCGGGCGGGACGGCGTGACGGTGTCGAGATCGACCGCGGCCTCGGAATCGAGCCCGATCCGGGTGAAGCCGCGCTCGCCCAGCTCGATCAGCGCCTCGGCGAGGTTGCGCACGGTGACGAAGGGCACGTGCTCCAGGCCGCCCGAGGCGGATTTCGCCAGCACGCCGGTGGCGCCGGGCGCGTGCCGGGCGGTGGTGACGATGCCGGTGACGCCGAAGGCCGCGGCGGTGCGCACGATCGCCCCGACATTGTGCGGATCGGTGATCTGGTCCAGCGCCAGCAGCAGCGCGTCGTCCGGCAGCTCGTCGAGCCCGGGGGCGGGCAGGGGCTCGGCCTCCAGGTAGAGGCCCTGGTGCACCGCGTCGGGCCCGAGCAGCGCGTTGATGTCGTGGGGCCGCACGAGTTCCGGCGTGATCCGCAGCGGGCCGAGCTCGGCCGCGAGGCGGGCGGCGGCGTTCTCGGTGGCCAGCAGGCGGTGCAGCCGGCGCCCGGCGTTGCCCAGCGCCTGCACCACGGGGTGCCAGCCGTAGAGCACGCTGACGCCGTCGGGCCCCGCGGGCCGCTGCGGGCGTCCGGGCCGCCGCCCCTGCGCCGGCCGCTGGACGCGGGGGCGGGCGGGCCTGTCGTCGCGCCGGGTGGTCATACGATCCTCGTCCAAACGGTGTCGTCCGCGACAAACCGGCCGCGGCCGCTCCCGTCAAGCCGCAAACGAACCGTTGCCCTCCGGGACGCACCCGCCTATAGAGGCCCCGGCCCAGCGCCAGCGCCCTTCGTCTATCGGTTAGGACGTCAGCCTTTCACGCTGAAGAGGCGGGTTCGACTCCCGCAGGGCGCGCCACTTGCGTACACCCTTCTGGGCCTCGACGGCGGCCTTCTCGGATTCGACGGCGGTGCGGGCGATCGTCTCGGCGCCCTTCATCACCTCGACTATGGCCGAGCGCACGCTGCCGAGCTGCGCCGTGATGACCTTGCCCTTCTCGACCTCCTGCAGGGTGCCCTCGACCGAGCGGTTGATGCCGTCGGCGATGACCTTCACGTCAGCCTGGATGCGGCCGATGAGTTCCTGGATCTCCTGCGCGCTCTTCTCGAAGGTCTCGGCCAGCGTGCGGACCTCGTCGGCGACGACCGCGAAGCCCTTGCCGTGCTGGCCCGCGCGGGCCGCCTCGATCGCCGCGTTGAGCGCGAGCAGGTTGGTCTGGTCGGCGATGCGGGCGACGGCGCGGACGATGTCGCCGATATTGGCGGCCTGACGCTCCAGCTCGACGATCATCGTCACCGAAGCCGCCTGCCGGTCGGCGGCCGTCGAGATCGACATGATGCTGGCCGCGATCTGCTGGCCGACACCGGCGATCAGCCCCTGCAGGGCCTCGCTCTTCTGCCGCGACGTCTCCGCCTCGTTGCGCGCGGTGCCGATGACCTCGGAGACCACGGTGACGGCGCGCTGAGACTGCTCGGAGGCGCTGGCGGCCTGCTCGGCGCCGGCCGCGTTCTGCTCCATCGCGCGCCGCAGCGCCTCGGCCGCCGAGGAGGCCTCCGCGACACCGCTGGCGAGCTGGGCCGTGGCCGCGGCGATGCGCTCGGCCGCCTTCTGCTGCTTGGCGAAGGTGCGGGCCTTGCGCCGGTTCTCCTCGTTGAGGCGACCGAGCTGCTTCATCGCAGCCTGTTCACCGCCGCGCGCCAACGCCTGCGGCCCGGGCAGAGCCGCCTTCTTCACGAGAGCCATGAAGTCTATCCTCGGGAAAAACGATCTCGAGTATCGTCTTGGTGGATCAGACCAAGATGAGAGGCATCTCGAACGCGAGGCGCATGCGTGATGTAGGTGTCCGGGTGCTCAATGCTTTCCTAAAGTACGCCTGGCGCTGCTAGCGCTTCCGGTTAGCTGCCGCGCGTGGCTGCCGTGGGTCGAAGGCTCGAGGCCTGTCGGAGTCGACGGGCTCGTCACACGGTCTCTCGTCCGACCCGTTGCCCCGTTCCGCGCACGATGCGTCGTGCCAGGCGATGCCGACGGGGACAGCGCGGGCCGCGCCTTCCCGGTCTGGAAACCGCGGCTGACGGAGGGGCGCGCGACCCGCCGGATCGAATCGGGGCCGCCTCCATGACGAGCCTCTCTATGACGAGCCTCTACCGCGGACGCATTCCCTGCGTGAGAGTGCCGGCCTTGGCACGACCGGATGCGCGGACAGGACGGTCACGAGACCGGACGGTCAGGCCCTTCTCGGGTCATACGGTTTCCGGTTGCTTCGTTCGGGCACCGCAGCTCCCCCCTCTCCCGGCGCGCGGGGAGAGGCCTGTCCGCACCGTGCCGTGCGGACAGGAAGCGCAGGCGTAAGCCGGAGCGGCGGTGCGGGGGCGCGTCCGGAAGAGCTGCCCCCGTCGACGCCCCCTCACCGTCGCGTCGATCCCGCCGGGATCGCTACGCCGGCTTGCCGCGCCGACGACCGATGCGATCGACCGGGAACGGGTATCACAGGCGGTCACGATCGATGTCCTGCCGCAACGACCGCCTCGTGCTGGCCGCTCCGCTCCAGCGAGCGGGCGACGAAACCGTCCTGCTTCAACGCCTCGATGGAGGCGTGGATGTAGCCGTTCGCCAGCGGGCGGCCCCGGGGAATGGCGATGGCCTGCCGGATCGCCATGAAGGATCCCGGCAGAACGCGGACATCGGTCCGTCCCCTGGCGCGGGCTTCGAGGGGCTGTCGGACGGATGCGACCGCATCGACATCGCCCCGTTCGAAGCGCTCCAGCGCCGCGGCCGAGGTCGGCGCGAAGACACGCTCGGCGGCCTTGAGGTGGCGGCCGAGATGGAGGTCGTAGGCGGTATCACGGCCGACCGCGATGCGGATGCCGGCCCGGTCGACGTCGTCGTTGCACGCGATGGTCGAGGTCGCGGGGACCATGTACGCCCCCTCGATGATCACGTAGGGCGGGCTGAACGCGATCGTCTCCGCCCGCAGCGGGTCGATCGCCAGGAAGGCCATGTCCCACGGACGGTCTCCGCCCAGCGCTTCGACCACCTTTCCGGCGGTGTCGTAGGTCGTGAACCGGACCGGGACCGCCAGACGCCGGCCCAGTTCGCGGGCCAGGTCCGCCGTGACGCCCGCGGGCGCCCCGTCCGGCCCCGTCTGGGCCAGGACGACGTTGCCGTAGTTGATCGCGACGCGCAGCGTGCCGGTCGGGGCGATGGCCCGCACGAGGTCGGACGGGGCGCACGGATCCATTCGCGAGTCCTGGTAAGGCGAGAGGTTCGGCGAGGCGAGAGGCTCCCCGAGGCCGGCGCGCGAGGCCCGGCCCCGGACGGTTCGTGCGAGAGCCCGCTGCTTTTCCGCGGAAACGGCAGCAGGCTCCAGGCTATTGTTTTCGCATGATTTTTGCGGAAAATCGGCTTCCACTTTCCCGCATCATGCTCTAGGCCGCGCTCGTCGCGGGCCGGTCCGGCGCCGCCCCGAGGGACCGCTGCAGGATCAACGGGATGACGCCCCCGGCGATCAGAACCTCTACCTCCAGGCTCGTCTCGACGGCCGCCGCCGCGGCGAAGGCCTCGGTCGATCCCCCGGCCCGACGGATCGTGACGTCGATGGGGGCGTGGGGCGCCAGCCGCTCGGCAGGGGCGCTCACCTCCAGGCTGTCCCCGGGCCGCAACGCCAGGGTCGAGGGATGCAGCCCGGGCGGCAGGCGCAGCGGCAGGATGCCCATGTTGACGAGGTTCGAGCGGTGGATCCGCTCGAAGCTCGCGGCCAGCACGGCGCGCGCTCCGAGCAGGCTCGCCCCCTTGGCCGCCCAGTCCCGCGACGATCCCATGCCGTAGCGCTCGCCCGCGACGATGACGACGGATCGGCCCTCGGCCCGGTAGCGGGCGGCGGCCTCGTAGAGGGGCAGCACGTCGCCGGTCGGCGCATGGATCGTGCTGCCCGGCGGGATCGCGGGACCGATCAGGTTCTTCACCGTCTTGTTGGTGAACAACCCGCGCACCATCGCCTCCCAGTTGCCGCGCCGGGAGGAGAAGACGTTGAGGTCCCGCGGGTCTTCGCCACGCGCGATCAGGTAGGCGGCCGCCTCGCTCCCGGCCGGCACGGCGCCGGCGGGCGAGATGTGGTCGGTGGTGATGTCGTCGCCCACCACCAGGATCGGGTCGGCCCGATAGACGCCGAGGCGCTCCTCGCCCGTCACGGCCGCGAAGGGCGGGCGGCGGATGTAGGTCGAGGCCGGATCCCACGGGTAGAGCGGCGTGGCCGGCGCGTCGAGCTTGGCCCAGACCGCGTTGGCCTCGGCCGCGTCGTAGGCCGGCGCGTAATCCTCCGCGCGGGCGGCCCGGGTCATCGCCGCGTCGATCTCGCGGCCGCTCGGCCAGAGGTCGGCGAGGTGGATTGCGGTCCCGTCCCGTGCCGCCGCGATGGGATCCTGCAGGATGTCGCGATCCACGTCCCCCGCCAGCGCGTAGGCGATCACCATGGGCGGCGACGCCAGGAAGCCGGCCTCCAGCTGGGGATGGACGCGGCCCGGGAAGTTGCGGTTGCCCGACAGCACCGCCACCGGGAGGATGCCGCGCGCGGAGACGGCCTGCGTCACCGCGGCCGGCAGGGCGCCCGAATTGCCGATGCAGGTGGTGCAGCCGTATCCCACGATGCCGAACCCGATCGCCTCCAGATCCTCCAGCAGGCCGGAGCGACGCAGGTAGCGCTCGGCGGTCGGCGAGCCGGGCGCGAGGGAGGTCTTGACCCAGCCTCGCGGCGCGAGGCCGAGGGCGCGGGCCTTGCGGGCGAGAAGCCCGGCCGCCACGAGCAGCCGCGGGTCCGAGGTGTTGGTGCAGCTCGTGATGGCGGCGATGGCGACGCAGGCGTCCGGGACCGGATCGGCCGGGGTGGGCGGCAGCGCGTCGGCGCGGCGCATCGGTGCGATGGCCGCCCGCGTCCTGTCGGGCGTGAGCAGGTCCTGGGGCCGGCGCGGCCCGGCGAGCGCGACCGTCACCGTGTCGAGATCGAGGTCGAGCACGTGGTCGTAGACCGGGCGGGCCTCGGGATCGAACCAGAGGCCGGTCCGCCGGGCGTAGGCCTCCACGAAGGCGGCGTGCTCGGCCGTCCGGCCGGTGGCGAGCAGGTAGGCGATCGTGCGGTCGTCGATCGGGAAGTAGCCGGAGGACGAGCCGTATTCGGGCGCCATGTTGGCCACGACCGATCGGTCGCCGGCCGAGAGCGTGGATACGCCGGGGCCGAAGAACTCGACGAAGCGCCCCGACAGGGCGATCGTGCGCAGGAGGCTCGTCACGCGCAGGGCCAGATCGGTCGCGAGCACGCCCTCCCGCAGCCGGCCGGTCAGGCGCACGCCGACCACCTCGGGGACCCGCATGGTGACCGGCATGCCGAACATCACGCTCTCGGCCTCCAGGCCGCCGACGCCCCAGGCCACGACGCCGATGCCGTTGATCATCGGCGTGTGGCTGTCCGTGCCGATCAGCGTATCGGGCACGGCCCAGACCGTGCCGTTCCGGGTCTCGGTCGTGGCGACGGTCGCGAGGCGCTCCAGGTTGATCGTGTGCATGATGCCGGTGCCGGGCGGATGCACCGTCACGTTGGAGAGGGCGCGCGTCGCCCACTTCATGAAGCGGTAGCGCTCCAGGTTGCGCCGCAGCTCGGCCTCCATGTTCCGCGCGAGCGCGTCGGGCGTCCCGAACACGTCGACGGCGACCGAGTGGTCCGTCGAGACATCCACCGGCAGGACGGGGTTGAGGCGGGTGGGATCGCCGCCCGCCTCCGCGAGCGCCGAGCGGGAGGCCGCGATGTCGACGAGCGCCGGACCGCAGGTCGTGTCGTGCATGAGGATGCGGCCGGGGTGGAACGGGATCTCGGCAGCACTCCGCCCGTCCGCCAGCCAGCCCGGGATCGCGTCGCGCGCCGGGTCGCCCGGGACGGTCCGGCGCAGGAGGTTCTCCAGCAGGACCCGGTGCAGCCACGGCAGCCGCCCGAGGGCCGCGCCCGCGAAGGCGGGCAGATCGACCACGCGGCACGCGCGGCCGGCGAGGACGGTGTCGGAGACGGTCATGGACGAGACCTCTGGCGAAAGGGAGCGCTCTGCGGATGCGCCCGTCCGGATCCGGAACCGGTCGGGCCGACGCGGCCCGGCCGGTGACGTCGTCTCACGGCGAGCGGCCGGGCGCGCGGAGTCTCAGGCGTGCGCGCCGGCGGGCGTGACGGCCGCGGGCCCGTTCGTCATCCGGACGAACCACGTCATCACCCAGGGCACAGAGAGCCGCGACGGATGTGCGCAGCCCGGCTTTGCAGCTTGTAATCGACATTTCCCCTCGCCCCCGCATTTTTTAGGAAGAATACGCGCTATTTTTCATAGATCTGAATGTAATCCTATCAGAATATCGCCGCTGATGTACAGAATTGAACGGTGTTGCAATTCGGTTTCACCCTCGTATTGTGTATTCGCGGGCGCCTACCGCATGAGGAAGCGTGCGAGCGGTCCGTAGGGCGGCGTGGCGGGCCGGATCGAGCCCCCGCGCGTCCGTGCCCGCCGCGCATGGGAGAAGCGGCGGAAGCCGTCGCGCAGGAAGGCGGCGCGCTGCGCCTCGGGCAGCGGGGCGAGGGGCGGGACGCCGACCGACATCGGGTCAGACCCGGGAGAGGAGGCCGGAGCGCCGGAGCCGGGCCGCGGCGCGCCCGCGCGCCGTCCCGGCCGCCGTCGCCGGGGCCGCGTCGATCGCGTGACGGAACACCAAGGGATTCATGCGGTCCACCGGGAACATCTTCGTGACGACTGCGCAGGTTCACCTTGAAAGGCGACGAGAACCATATTAGGCCGGCAGGGCCCGAAGAGTGAGACGCATCATCTTGCGATCAGCTGCCGAACGTTAGGATTGGTGGGCCGGCTCAGAAAGGTGCCTGTCGTGACATTCGCGGGTCACATTCGGCCAAACGGGCCGGACCTCCTGCGCCGCGATCCGGGGTGGGCGCGATGATCGAGCCCGCCACCGCACGGGCCGACGGGCCGGGCGGATCGCGCGCCGCGTCGGACGAGACCGCCGACGCGCGCTACGTGACGGCGAACATCCCGGTCTTCCTGTTGCGCTGCCTCGCGGCGACCCTGGCGGATCTAGGCTTCGACCCGTCGCGCATCACTCTCGGCTTCGGCCTGACCCTGGACGACCTCGCCGATCCGAGCTGCCGCGTCTCCTTCCGCCAGGGCCACGAGATCATCCGCCGCGCGCTCAGGATAGCGCGGGGCTACGCCCTCGGGCTGGAGACCGGCAGCCGCGAGACGATCACCTCGATCGGCCTCGTCGGCTACGCCATGATCACCAGCCGGACCCTCGGCGCGGCGATCGACCTCGGCCTCGTCCTGCAGAAGGACACCGGCAGCATGCTGGAGTTCGACAAGCGGATCTCCGGGCACGACGTGGTCGTCTCGGCGAGCACGCGCTTCCACGCGCCCGACATCACCGTCTTCCTGGTCGAGGAGGCCTTCGCGAGCTTCCTGCAGATCGGGCGCGGGCTCGTGGGCGAGCGGGCCAGGCCGCGGCGGATCGATCTCGCCTATCCGCCCCCCGCCTGCGCGGAGGCCTATCGCCGGATCTTCGACTGCGAGGTCCGCTTCGGGTGCACCGAGAACCTGTTCGTCTACGACGCGGGGGAGTTGGCCAGGCCGTTGATCACCTCGGACCCGCTGAGTCATCGCGAGGTGATGAGCTTCCTCGAGCGCAACCGCGCCCGCAACCGCGAGGCGCAGGAGGTCATCGACTCGGTCGAGCGCGTGCTGCGACAGAACCTGCGGCAGCCCCCGAACTGCGAGCGCGTCGCGCAGGAACTCGGCCTGTCGGAGCGGACGCTGAGACGGCGCCTGGCCGAGTTCGCCACCTCGTTCCAGGACCTGCTCGACCGGCAGCGCCGGAACCGGGCCCTGGAACTCCTGGCCAATGCCGGGCTGACGATCGACGAGGTCGCGCTCGCCGTCGGCTTCACCGACGCCCACAATTTCCGGCGCGCGTTCCGGCGCTGGACCGGCAGCACACCGGGGGCGGTCCGCTCGGATGCCGCCGGATTATGGCCGGAATAGACCCTTGGCGGGGCTCTCCCGGCTCTTAGGAGGCCTGCGGGAGCCGACTATCGTCGCGGCACGATTGTCGAAACCCGGGACTGACGCACGATGCGGCCCAGCGACCGCGATACCGGCGAGGCCTACATCCTGTCGCTGGACCTCGGAACGAGCGGCTGCAAGGTTGGCCTCGTCTCCCTGACCGGCGCGGTCGTCGCCTGGGCCTTCCGTCCGGTGCCGCTCGTCGTGGTCGATCAGGTCGGCGCCGAGCAGAAGCCGGACGACTGGTGGCGCGCCTTCGTCTCGGCCGCCCGGGAGGTGCTCGGGCACGGCGCGGTTCCGGTCTCGCGCATCCGCGCTGTGTGCGCCTCGACGCAAGGGGAGGGCACGA
>Ga0316228_1004295_pt1 | contig 10726 bp, 7 predicted proteins | sample TBH18021metaG_FD_206005 | JGI IMG/M metagenome (GOLD analysis project Ga0316228, IMG submission 206005) | Freshwater microbial communities from Trout Bog Lake, Wisconsin, USA - TBH18021 | ecosystem: Environmental > Aquatic > Freshwater > Lake > Hypolimnion/Profundal zone | place: USA: Wisconsin... | reverse complement strand
CGGGTTGTAAAGAAAGGATCAAAAATTCTTCCTAAATTGACGGGAAGTATTCCCTTACCATTATCTTTAACGACAATTTCAATACGATCAACATCAAAAAACCGCGCACTGATCATCACGGTTCCTCTCCCATCTCCCCCAAAAGCATGAATGAATGCATTGTTAATCAGGTTGGTCATGACTTGCCCCATCGCGCCCGGGTAGCTATCCATCATCATTTTCTCTGGAATATCCGACACCACTTCGTGCTTGGTTTTGCGTATCATGGGGCCAAGTGTGAGGATCAGTTCACTCACCATTTCGTGGAGGGCAAAAACACGCCGGTTGGCACTAGTACGATCGACAGCCACTTGTTTAAAACTAGTGACCAACTCCGAAGCTTTGCTGAGGTTACGCAGCAGCAAATCCGTTCCCATTCTGGCATTCTTTAAATACTCTTCTAAAGAAGATTTGCGCAGGCCCAGACTGTATTGCTGCAAAATATCATCTGTTTGTTCTTGCAAGGTGCTGGCAACGGTGACGCTGGTACCAATTGGCGTATTGAGTTCATGTGCTACACCTGCCACCAATGAGCCAAGTGCAGCCATTTTTTCGGTCCTCAATAGTTCCTGTTGTGCACGTTGCAAGTTTTCCAGCACCACGGTGAGTTCGTTATTCGCCTCCTCCAGCTCATGCGTACGCTCCGATACGCGACGCTCGAGTGTGACATTCATGTTGAGAATGTCTTTTTCGTTCTGGCGCTTTTCGGTAATATCTTCCTGCACAAGAATTAACAAGGGTTCGTCACCGACTCGGATCAGACGCCCGGATATCTGACATAACAGGGTCTTATCTTCAATCCCACAACGTAACCATGCTTCAAACGACTGCAGTTCACCATCGCGCTCCAACAGGCGCAGGACTTGTGTGTAATCTTCAGGATTGCGCCATAAATTTTCCTGAATTCCCAAATCACTAAGTATGGTTTCTGCCGACCACGCAAACTGCCTTACCCAAGCATCATTCACATCCACTACACGATATTGGGTGTTTTTTCGCAAAACGCTCATCGCAACGGGGGATGCCTGGAAAATACCGATGAACTTTTGTTCAGTATCGCGTAGCGCTTGTTCAACGCGCAGACGCTCTTTGAGTTCTTGTTGCAGGAGAATATTTTGCTGCTCTCGCTCAGAAATCAATTGTCCGAGATTGAGTCGCATCTGATTAAGACCTGAGGCTAAATTCCCAATCTCATCCTGACGTTGCAAAACCAAGGGCTCATCAAGTTTTCCGCTGGCAAGTTTGGCAGTAGCGGCTTGTAGTATTTGAATCGGACGGACAATACGCCGGTCAAACAAAACCCAGATGAGTGCAAACGAGAAAAAAACTTGCGCAACGAGCCCGACAGCAAGTCTGATGATGTCTTCTAACGAATCCCGATTAACAAATTCCGTCGTCATTTCGAGGCTCACCTTACCGATGATTTTGCCATCAAGGTAAATCGGGCGCTCTTCTTTTAAGGTGCTGATACCGCGCTTATGTACTTTGTCACTGCGAACAAATACATTACCTGCTTCATCGGTTACAACGAGGCTGATTACCTCGCGATTGCGCATGACGGCCTGGACAAATTGCTTACTGACTTCTTTATCCACATTCCAAAGCGGCACTTCCATCGCTTTTGATAACATATCGGCACTTTGTTCCATTGGGCCGCGTATGCGTAATTGCAATTCACGCTCATACCTCGCCACGGTCATAAAGTAACCGAACACCATCGCCGGTAACAAGATGCCGAGTGCAACACCTAATATCGATATTTGTCTTAACGAAAGTTTCCGCAAAATTGACCTCAATCTGGAAACTCTACAATTATTTGGATTGCTGCTTGCGCCACAGTTGGATATTAGCCGCGACCAATTTATTCATCAAACCTTGCTTATCCAGCACATATAAAGCTTTTGAAATACGGCCTCGCATTTCGGGTGTGTTGCAAGGCGATTTGTGTGACATCGTCAGAAATAAATTTTCATTGGCAACGGCTGTCGGCAATGTTTTCAAATCATTCATGTTCAACTTAGCGACGTAGGCAAGCCCGGGATCCTCTTCATAAATGAGGTAGTCAGCGCGGGATAAATTGAGCATCGCCAACGCTTGCTCGAGACTGGATACAGTGACGATTTTAAGTGACTCTTTGGCATACCGGTCAAAATCTTCACCGAAGCTGTTATTAATGACAGTAATACCATTTTTTCCAACCAGATCGCTCCATTTGCGATAAACCAGCTTACTATTTTTTTTCGTCCAGATAGCAGTTCTGGTTTCACGAAATGCCGGATAAAAATAATCCATGTAATCAAGGCGTGGCAAAGTAAAAAATGCCCCTGAAATTAAATCAAGATGCCCTAATTTGGCCTCTTCCTGAACTCTGGCCCAAGGCCCAAGATACTTGACCTCAATTGGCACACCAATTTCTTTCGATAAGGCTTGCATCAATTCCGCATTTGCACCAATAAGTCGACTTTCGTCTTGCGGATCTCGCCACAAAAAAGGAGGATATTCTGGATTCCCGGTCGCCAGTAGCTTTTTACACACCTCCTGAGCCTGAGCTGGGACGGCAAGCTGTGTGCCGATCAAAAAAAGCGCGCTGAAAAAGGTGCCGACTACGCTTAGCATCTTGCCCATATTAAAATAAGGCCTCATAGCAACACCTCTTTATTAGGATAAATAAAATGTTACTCAGTCTAACGCCTGAATAGGTGTGAGGCAAGTTAGCAATTTCAAATCAAAAAAATTCCGGAAATCCCGTATGTGATCTAACAACATCAATCAGACATAATCAAATGCTAACGTTAAGACAAATTGGTTTTGTGAATGTGTTAATTGTTTGCAACCTGCGCATAGACAGAGCCAGGCGCCTACGTGCAAACCATGAAAAAAGACCCGCCTCAAAGCGGGTCTTTTAAATATAGCCTGTATATTCAAACAAGCTTTCTTACATTTTGGCTTTGATTAATTTGCCCAACTTTTCTATGCCTTCATTAATGCGTTCTGGTGACACCGTAACAAAGGATAAACGCAATGTATTTTTCTCTGCTTCATTTGCATAGAATGGGCCACCTGGAACGAAAGCAATATTGTGTTGAATTGCCTCGTCGAGCAACACCTTGCTGTCAATGTGCTTAGGTAAAGTGACCCAGATAAACATGCCGCCTTCTGGACGAGTCCAGGTAACGCCTTCCGGGAAAAACTTCGTCATTGCATCCAGCATGACATGGCACTGACGAGCATAGAAAGTGCGGATCGTCGGAATGTGCTCACCGAGGAAACCGTCCTTAATCACTTCGTACACCACCATTTGTGTCAGTTGTGCCGTATGCAAATCAGCTGCTTGCTTAGCTTGTTCTAATTTACGAATCAGGGGCACTGGTCCAACGACATAACCAAGACGAATACCTGGGGTTAATACCTTAGAGAAAGAACCCATATAAATCACGCCGTTTGGATTCATGTTCAGCATTTTGGGTAATGGCTCGCCGCTGTAGCACAAATCACCATAAGGATTATCTTCGATCAGTGGGATACCCATGCGTGCGCACGTTTCAACCAATTCCATACGACGTTCTAACGACAAAGTACGACCAGTCGGGTTTTGGAAATTGGGCAACGCATACATCAAGCGTGCGCCTTCGCCTTTGGCGGCTACGGAGGAAGGAATCAGGCCATGCTCATCGGTATCAACCGATTCAAATTGTGGCTGATAGACAGAGAATGCTTGCAAAGCACCGAGGTAGCTTGGTGTTTCCACCAAAATTTTACTACCTTCATCCACTAATACTTTACCCAATAAATCGAGGCCTTGTTGCGAACCGGATACCATCAAAATTTGCTCAGGCAAAATTTTGCAATCTGCGGTGGACAAGGAGGCTGCAATAAATTCGCGCAGTGGTGCGTAGCCATCGGTCGGGCCATATTGCAATGCCGTTTTACCTTGTTCTGACAACACTTTATCAAACGCTGCCTTCATGCGTTCGACAGGGAAGGTTTCAGGTGATGGCAAACCACCAGCAAAGGAAATGACTTCCGGACGCATGGTCACTTTTAAAATCTCGCGAATAACGGAGCTTTGCAGTTGCTCGGCGCGCTCAGAGAATTTCCAATTGATAGGGGTAGGATTTTCAAGTTTCATGCTGGTCTCACTGGAAGTCATGCCATGTCTGGCAAAATATAGTTATCGTTCAAACTGAGACAAATTTCCTGCTGCTGCCTCAGTCGTCATTAGTGCTGATTTTGTGATGGATCTGCTCAGGCGAGCTCAACGATCATTTCAATTTCTACGCAAGCCCCCATAGGGATTTGCGCTACGCCGAATGCGGAACGAGCGTGTTTCCCTTGATCACCGAAGACTTCCGCGATCAATTCTGATGCGCCATTGGTGACCAGATGTTGTTCAGTAAAATCAGGCGTCGAATTGACCAGACTCATCAATTTTACAATGCGTTTAACGCGATTAAGATCGCCACCACATGCTGCTTGCAAGGTTGCCATCAGATCAATTGCAACGGCGCGAGCAGCTAATTTACCTTCTTCTGTTGTGATATTTTTACCTAACTGACCAACCCAGACCTTGCCATCTTTTTTGGCGATATGACCGGAAAGAAACAAGGTATTACCAGTCTGTACATACATCACGTAGGCTGCTGCGGGAGCTGCAACGGTTGGCAATTCAATATTCAGTGCTTGGAGTTTTTCGTAAAAAGACATGGTCATTCCAAATAAGTGGTGGCACAGCCATCCAGTGTGATGAAAACAAATACGCTGCGAGACACATTCCTGTTCGACAATGTGATGCACACGCAGAAGTTACGTTTAACGCTCTATTGTATGCCTGCCACTGCCCGATTCATACCCCCAAATTCAAGTGGTCTTATTGATTTTATTCGGTCAGATTCCATTTTTACCATACTCTAACGATGAATCTTCATTTGCCGCCCCAGACTGACAGTAACGATCACCGCCACGGCAAATAACACATTGACCAGATTCAGGGACTCACCAACGATGGCTGCCGCACCGAATAAACTCATAAACGGCTGCAACAGTTGCACCTGCCCCACTCTTGCGATGCCACCCGTCGCCAGGCCTTTGTACCAAAACAAAAAGCCGATAAACATAGAAAACACCGACACATAGGCAAAGCCACACCAGGCTGCAGTTGATGCGTGAAAACCGTATTGCAAATAACTCCAGATACTCAGGCTCAGGGTGACTGGAAAAATCAAGATGAGCGCCCATGCAATGACTTGCAAACCACCCATACTTTGCGCCAATCTGCCACCCTCGGCATAGCCCATCGCTGCCAGAACAACAGCCCCGAACAGCGCGACATCTGCCCATTGCAAACGACCAGCACCTTGCATCAACGCAAACCCCAGCACTAATCCGCTGCCCAGTATTGCCATCAACCAAAATCCCAAAGATGGTCGCTCATGAAAACGTAAGGCAGCAAACAAAGCAGTCGCCAGCGGCAAAATACCCAGCACAATCGCCCCATGCGCAGCGGGTACCTGGTGCATTGCGAGGGTGCTTAACAAAGGAAAACCTAAAACAACGCCACAGGCTGTGATGAACAATGGTTTCAGTTGAGATCGTTGCGGGAAGCGCGCTTTTTGCAACCACATCATCAAGCCCGCCAACACTGCCGCTACAACAGCACGTCCCATCGAGACAAACAAAGGATTAAGCTCTGCCACGGCAAGTCGTGTAAACGGCAACGTCAGGCTAAAAATAGCAACGCCCACAAAGCCCAGCCACATGCCTTTCATTTCTAGCTTATGTTGCTCTGACGCGATCATGCTCATTGTTTTTCCTTTGCAATGCGATGTCTGGTTCATCACGCGATTTATAGACGAAACATCCAAACTGCAGTTAATGCCAGCGACATCCCCATGCACAGGTTAAAGTAGCGCAAACGCTGCCCTACTGACAACCAATGACGTAATTTGTCTCCCATCCATGCCCAGGTCAGCAAGCTCAGCGCACTAGGCAAAGCAAAGCCAAGGCTCATCCACCCCATGCGAGTGAAAAATTCGCTTTGCCCGATAGCATAGGTTGAGGTCGCGGCGACCAACATCATCCACGCTTTCGGATTCACCATCTGAAACGCTGCGGCTTGTTTGAGGCTCAGCGGTTGCATGCTCTTACTGTCCGACAAGGTCGCAGAAAAACATAAACGCCACGCGAGCCACAACAGATAACCATTGCCGGCAATTTTCATCAGCAATACCAACTGCGGGTGGCCTGAGAGTACTGACGCACCACCAAGGCCAATCGCCCACATCATGAGCACAAATCCCAATGGCACGCCCATCACCTGCGGCAGTGCCGCGCGCAACCCGTGGTTGACGCCAGTGGTTGCAGCAATTGCCACATTTGGCCCAGGTGTAAAAGAGCCTATCCAGGCGAAGATAGAAAAAGCGATAAATTCCGTGATTGGCATGTGATCTCCTGCTGCCGGCCTTACATACAAACACATCAAAGTGCTGTATCTGGCGCGTTCTGTTTTTTAATGATGCTGAATCCGAATCGTTAGTAGCATCCGGAAAAAGAATGAAATTTGTTGGCAAAGCGTACTTCGTCTTTGCCCTCTTTTTCATCAACGTTTGTGTTATCCTAAACGCAAAAACCGATACAGTACCAATACACTAAAAACGATAATTGCCACACTGTTCTGGTCAATTTCCCAGTACACACAAAGAAACAACGAAGAAACCAAGAAAAGATCATGCAAACGCCAACCTTTTATATTTCGCGCGATTCGGGAGATTCGCTGGTCGAGCAAATTGTGGCAGCTGTCGCCAACCGGATCGACGACAAATTGCTGCGTACGGGTGCGCGTATGCCGTCGATTCGACAATTTGCCGATGAGCAGCATGTATCGCGCTTCACGGTGGTTGAAGCGTATGACAGGTTGGTCGCCAAGGGCTATCTGGAATCACGTCGCGGCGCAGGTTTCTTTGTCCGTGAGCGAGCATCGATGTTGACTAACGCCCCCGTCACAACGCAAGCAGCATCTGGCTCGCAACAAATGGACGTAGTATGGCTGGTGCGCAATATGTTTCGCCAATTGCCGCCACAAAAAATGCCAGGTTCCGGTGTGTTGCCGCATGACTGGCTCGATGGTGAATTGGTCGCTAACGGCCTGCGGGCGATCAGTCGTCTGAATCAAAATTTGTTGCTGCATTACGGTACACCGCAAGGATTTCTGCCACTACGTCAGCAATTGCAACTCAAGTTAGCTGAACTGGAAATCGCCGCAGCACCCGAACAAATTGTGATGACAACTGGCGTGACGCAAGCATTGGATCTGGTCGCCCGTGAATTTACACGTCCTGGTGATACCATTTTTGTCGATGATCCCGCATGGTTTTTGATGTTTGGATCGTTTGCGATTCTTGGTGCCAAGGTGATCGGCATACCGCGTCTGCATGACGGGCCCGACGTCGCCAAATTGGCAGAACTGGCTGCCATACACAAACCAAAGTTATATATCATCAACTCAGTCATGCACAATCCGACCTCGACTTCATTGTCAGCGGCCAAAGCATTTCAAGTGTTGAAAACCGCGGAGTTACATGACTTCATTGTGGTGGAAGATGATATCTACTGCGATATGCATCCCGGCAGTGCCGTGCAATCTGCGACCCGCATCGCTGCGCTGGATCAACTACACCGTGTTATTTATCTCGGCGGTTTTTCAAAAACACTGGCGGCTAATTTGCGCGTTGGTTTTATTGCGACTTCAGCGGAACTGGCTGTTCGTTTATCTGATCGCAAGATGCTATCAACACTGACCACAACAGAAATCGGCGAGCGGGTTGTCTATAAAATTCTCTCTGAGGGGCACTATCGAAAACATGTTGATCGCATCCGAGTGAAACTCGATGGTGTCAGAGATGACATCACTAAGCGCCTCGAACATATCGGCATCAAAGTCGATTACCGGACGCCGGCGGGGATGTTTTTGTGGACAGAAACCGGCGTGGATACCAACAAGCTCACGGAGAAAGCATTGGAGCAAGGATATCTGCTTGCTCCAGGTAGTTTGTTCTCCCCTCACCAGGCACCGTCGACCAAAATGCGTATCAACATCGCCGCGATGTCAGATGCAGGTGTGTGGGACTTTTTGAAAAAAGAACTGCGCTAAAAAATTGTTAACCAGGTTGCGCGATTTAAACAAGTTAAGCAACCATAAAAGTCGACACTTTGCCCTTACCACGCGCATCGCCAGCACGATGCAATAACGCTGACACATTGTCACCTTCGCGCATCGTTGCCACGCCTATCGTCGCATCAATTTTGATTTCTTTGCCGGATACTGTCACGGGCATAGACACAACAGTGGTACGGGTACGTCCCGCGATTTTTTCTGCATCGTTTGCAGCCGCTTCGGGCAACAATACACAAAACTCATCACTCCCGTAACGTGCCAGATTATCGTAGGACCGCATAACCCGCTTGATACGGCGGGTTACCTCGACAAGAATAATATCGGCAGTTTCCGGGCCGTATTCATCATTAATTTTTTTAAAGTCAGCGACATCCAGTACCAACATAGACATTGGCTTAGTCAAACGGGTATGCCTTTGCAATTCGGCTTCAGCAATCCGCATAAATTCTCGCCAATTTGCTACGCCCGTCACCGGATCAATATTTGCCTGACGCTCCAATTCTTGTTCGGCACTTAACAATTTACGACGATAGCGATGCACATAGTTAGCAATGGCATGTCCGGTCACTGCACTCGCGGGCAACATCATGGCAACACCAAGCGAATACCCGTAATACGGTGCATGCTTAAAAACCATTAAAAGTAGCGAAGCAATGACAAAGCTCACGACGGGCACCCGCAAGATCTTGAGTGGTAGTGGCACCACAATGAAAGTCATCAGACAGCCCCAGATATCGATCATGTAATGACCGAAATAGTCTTTTGGTGTCAAGGTATTACTGATCAGTTGCATCAGCATAACCAACACTACCCAACGGAATAAATAGTTATCGATGACAGGTGCTGTGCCTAATACCTTCAATTGTTTTAAAAACCACCAGGAAAAGATCAGCACCAACGCCCGCATCGATAACAGCACAGCAGAGGTCACCGAAAATTCGTGAAACAATACATCGATAAAACTGAGTGGTAACAGAGACCACATCAATACCCGCACCACCAGACGCGCCTGCCTCCTGTCTTGAATTTGAAAATAGGCCCGGTATTGCTCGTCAGGAATTTCTTGATACGTCGTTTGCATTTTTTAATACCTATCATGCTCAGGGATTCATTGTAAAAAAAAACACTCTTCTAAACTATATCACTACTGACGCTCAGATCCCACTGTTTGGCTGGCGTGAAGCAAATTCGCTCCGGCGCATCATTCATGGACCTACAGGTCACTGAGATTTTGGCGGCGTATTTGGGTATTTTGGATAGAAAATGATGGTTTTTTAGGAAGAATGCGCATAACTATGCTACATTCTCACCCACCTTTTTACGCACTCACTATGTACATTATGCCCTTCACATCGCACTTTGCTGATATTTTTACAGGTTTTTCACCTGTTTTCAGCAACGGCCTGTGTTGTTGCTGCTGATGAGTCTGCATTATCAACTGCCGATGAACACGATTGATTATTTTCAGTAAGTTTCAATCATTTTTCAGTTCATCGCGCGCACCAAGTTCTTTCAATCTCATACTCTTTTTCATTGTTAAACCAAGATGGACATACTTCTTTACGATAACTGGGAACGCCGCCTGCGCCCTTTCACACCTCTGCGTAATGATTGGGTCGGATTGTATTGCTGCGGCCCTACCGTGTATGACTACGCGCATATCGGTAATTTGCGTACCTATCTTTTTGAAGATCTGCTGCGCCGCACGTTGGAATGGAACGGGCATACCGTCCGTCACGTCATTAACATCACTGATGTGGGTCATCTGGTCTCCGACGGTGATGACGGCGAAGACAAAATGGAAAAGGGTAGCCGCAAAGCGGGTGAATCAGCGTGGCAAATAGCCGAACGTTTTACGATTGCTTTTAAACAAGATTTACAGCGCTTGAATATCCTGGAACCAAGCATCTGGTGCAAAGCAACGGATCACATTGCTGAGCAAATCGACTTTATTTCCTGCATAGAAAGTAAAGGCTTTACGTACCGCACCAGCGACGGGATTTATTTTGATACCAGCAAGCAAGATGACTATGGTTATCTCGCCCGTATCAAACGCGACGCCATCAAAGCTGGTAGCCGTGTTGAACTTGGCGAAAAACGCAATGCGACAGATTTTGCCTTGTGGAAATTTAGTCCAGAAAACGAACAGCGCCAGATGGAATGGGATAGCCCATGGGGCCGCGGCTTCCCGGGCTGGCATATTGAATGCTCAGCGATGTCCGCCAAATATCTGACACCGTGGTTCGATATCCATTGTGGTGGAGAAGATCACATTTCAATTCACCACAGCAACGAAATCGCCCAGAACCAGGCTTGCCACGGTACACGACTGGCGAACTTCTGGATGCACGGTTATTTCTTGCAAATTGATTCGGGCAAGATGTCCAAATCCAGCGGTGATTTCCTGCGCTTACAAACCTTGCTGGATCAACACATCGATCCGCTTGCCTATCGCTACTTATGCCTGACCGCGCACTACCGCAGTCAGATGCAATTCAGCTTTGAAGCTTTGCAAGC
>Ga0316228_1004288_pt1 | contig 10757 bp, 11 predicted proteins | sample TBH18021metaG_FD_206005 | JGI IMG/M metagenome (GOLD analysis project Ga0316228, IMG submission 206005) | Freshwater microbial communities from Trout Bog Lake, Wisconsin, USA - TBH18021 | ecosystem: Environmental > Aquatic > Freshwater > Lake > Hypolimnion/Profundal zone | place: USA: Wisconsin... | reverse complement strand
CTCAAACGACTGCTTCCCCTTGTTTCCATGGTTTCCATGACCCTGCTCGCCCAGAGCCCGGCCCCGGTGCCGCCGCCGGCCATGGCCCATGCCATGCCCGCGCGCCCGGCTGACGCGCCCGAGCCCAAGAACGCCGACGTGATCGCCTATCTGGGGGCGCGCAAGCTCACCTATGGCGATTTCGCCAGCTGGCTCAAGGTGATGGTCGGCCCCCGGGCCGAGATAATCCGCAAGACTCCCGTCAGCCGCGGCCAGGCGCTGAAGCAGTACCTGGAGATCCAGGTGCTCGCGGCCAAGGGGCAGAAGGAGAACCTGCAGAAGACCAAACAGTTCCAGTCCACCCTGGCCGCCCTCAGGGAGCAGTGCTATGCCCGGGTCCTGCTGGACGAGGACCGGCCCGGCGGTGACGGCCAGAAGCTCAAGGAGAAGGCGGAGAATCCCACCGAGGCCGAGGTCAAGGCGTATTTCCAGGCCAACGGCGAGCGCTTCGCGACTCCCGAGCGGTTCACCGCCCGGCACATCCTGGTGAGCCTCACGGGCGCGCCCGGCGCCGGCGAAAAGGGCTACACCGACGAGGAGGCCAAGGCCAGGGTGGCCAAGATCCAGGAGGAGCTGAAGGCCGGCAAGAAGCTGGAGGACCTGACCAAGGACTATTCCGACGACCCCGGCAGCAAGGCCAACGGCGGACTATACAAGGACATCCCGTTCGGGCGGTTCGCCAAGGAATTCGAAGAGGCCGTCCGGACCCAGGAAATCGGCAAGGTGGGCCCGCCGGTCAAGACCAGCTTCGGCTACCACCTGATCCTGGTGGAAGCGCGCAGCCCCAGGCAGGAAGGCGATTTCGAGAAGGTCAAGGACAGCATCCGCAAGCAGATGGCCCCGGAGCGCAAGGAGAAGCTGACCAGGGAATACCTGGAACAGGCCAAGAAGGACGTGGGCTACCGGGATGCGGCCGAGGACCAGCCGGCCGCCGCTCCCCAGGCCGCGCCCAAGGCGCCCTGATCAGCAGCTACTGTTGCGGCGGATCCGATTGGCCCTGCTGTACCTGGGGCCGTTGGATCTTCTGCAGCAGGGCCAGGGGGACCCGCAGGACCTGTTGGACCTGTTCCGCCGGTCGGGCCCGTCGATCCTTGGCCGCCCGCCGATCCTGTTGGGCCCTCCTTTCCTTGGCTGCCCGCAGGGCCCGTTGGACCTTGGATTCCCTTGGACCCCGGCGACGCTTTTGCGACAGCCTGGCCTGCGGCACCGGTGCGGCCGGCTGGGCCCGCCGGTCTTGCTGGGTCCGCCGTTCCGGCAGGATCTCCAGGATCGTTTGATCCTTGGCCACCTGTTCCACCAGCTGGGCCAACTGGGCCAGCTGGACCCACTGATCCGGTGATACCAGCTGGGACTGAAGAACCGATAGAACCAGTTCCGCCTGCTGGGCCAAGGTTACCTTGAGCTCTTGTGGCACCGTCTGCTCCTGTTGGGCCTGTGTTGTCTTGGGGCCGGTAGGTGCCCTGTCTGCGGAGGAAGCTGATCAGGGTCTGGTTACCTAGGAGTATCGGTCAAATAGATTCTGGGACTAGATATCAATATTATTTATTCCAATGGATACGATGACCCAGTCGGGTGCGAACCATGGGGGAAGTTTCAGCCCGGCGGCAGCACCCGGTCCCGCAGTTCGGTGATGCGCAGGCGCACCTCCTTCATCAGGGCCTCCCGGGTCGGGAAGGCCTTGGGGTCCACCGGCGCGCCGAAGGCGACCACGTAGCGCCCGGGCCGGATATGCACCGTGCCGGGCGGCAGCATGTAGCGGCCGCCAACGGCGGCCAGGGGCACGATCCGCACCCCGGCCTCCTCGGCCATGACAAAGCCGCCCTTCTTGAAGTGCAGCATGTCGCCCGTGCGGGTGCGGGTGCCCTCGGGGAAGATCACCACGCTCTTGCCGCCCTGGATCTCCTTGGCGGCCCGGTGCAGGCTGTTGATGGCCCGCTCGGTGTTGCTGCGGTCGATGAAGATGGTGCCGGCCATGGCCGCGGCCCAGCCCACCGGGAACATCCACCTGATCTCCTTCTTGGCCAGGTACACGGCCGGGATGGGAATGGCGCTGATCAGCACCGGCGGATCAAGGTTGCTTTCGTGGTTGGACATGAAGATCACCGGCTCCCGCTCGGTGCGGATCGACTCGGGCAGGTCGTCCCAGCCGGTGACCGTGGGGGCCTCGGCGCACAGCCAGAAGATCACCCGGGCCCAGAGCGGAGCGATGGTCCAGAACGAGCGCCGGCCGCCCAGGAACGGCGCCCCCAGCAGGATGGCCACGGCCGTGAGCGGCAGCGACAGCAGGCCCCAGAGGGTGACGGGAAGGGTCCAGTACCAGCGGCTTTTCCAGCCCATCACCAGGCTTCCCCGGGGAGGGCCCGAGGGTAGAGCAGGTGGTTCTCCAGGTAGAGGTGCACGTGGAGGTCGTCCTCGAGGTCGCGCAGGCCCAGGTACAGCGCCCTCAGGCTGGGGCTGGCGTCCCTGGGCACGGTGTAGTCCTCGGTGAGCATGCGGATGTTCAGGAAGAGCTCCTCCACCGCCTGGTGCTCGGCGTTGATGGTGCGCAGCTGCTCCTTCGGGGTGCTCAGGGAGATGGGGGTCGGGCCGCCCTTGTCGACGGCGCAGAGGGCGGGGAACAGGTTCTTCTCCTCCATCTGGAAATGGGCCAGCAGGTCCTTTTCCAGGCTGCGGAAGTGGGCGTTCACCTGGGCCAGCTCGGGGTGGGCGGCCAGGTCCGTGACCAGGGCCGTGTCGAGCAGCGGGCCGAACCGGGCCAGTTCCTCCCGGGTGAACACATGGTGGTAGTTGACGATGTGGGCCACCACCTCGGCCTTGGTGGCGTTCAGCCAGTCCTGGGTGATCGGGCCCCTGCCCCGGACCAGGGGCTCCAGCCCCTGGATCACTTCCTGGACCTCAAGGCCGTGCCGCAGGGCGGCTTCGCGCAGGGTGAGGCTGCCTTCGGTCAGCACGTCCACGCCCAGCCGGCAGAGCAGCCTGCGGGTCTGGGGGTGTGCGGCGGTCAGGTTTTCGATGGCGATGAGGGGATCGATCTGCATATCCATTGTCCTTGGGGGTTAACCCTGTTCCCAGGATGCGGGGTCCGGGCGGCCGGCGCTGTGAGGGGCGTCACAAGGTTGTTCAGGGTACCGGGTCGTAGCCGCCATGGGTGAGTGGGCTGCATCGGATCAGGCGCCAGGTGATGAGGAGACACCCCCGCAGAGTGCCATACTTCCGCACGCACATCAGGCCATATTGACTGCAGGTGGGGGTGAATTTGCACTGGGTGGGCAGGTGCGGGCTGAGGATGGCCTGGTAGGCCCGGATGGCGCCGCGGGCCACCCAGGCCGAAGGCTGGGCCCGGGCCGGGAGCAGGGCTTCCAGCAGCAGCAGCAGCGCCAAGCTCCGGAACGGATTGGCCAGCACCCAGTCCACCACTCCGCGCCCCCTTTTTATGCCGGCCCGACCAGCCATCCCTGCTCCAGAACCACCAGTCTACCAGCCCAGCACGGACGCTGAGCCGCAACGGCGCTGGAGCAAGCGCCTATGGTTCAGACCCGGCCGGCGGGTCCAGGAACGGAACCGGGTTCCGGCTGCTCTGGTCCAGGTCCAGGATCCGCCCGGAGGCGTACGGCTTGGTGATGTAGCTGTGCAGGTTCTGGATCTGGCGCAGGACGCTGTTGGTGTTGGCCAGGCAGGTGCGCAGATCGGCCAGCTGCCCGGCGGTGGGGGCCGTGGGGTTCTTGATCAGCTTGTCCAGGATCACCTGGGCGGTGGCCAGGGGCTGGGCCAGTTCATGGGCCATGCCGCCGGCGATCTCCATCAACGCCCGGCTCCGCTCCCCAACCAGGGCGGCCTGCCTCTGGCGGCTGAGCCGGACCATCATCCTCAGCTTGGCCAGCAGCTCCGGGAAGGCATAGGGCTTCACCAGGTAGTCGATGCCGCCCGCCTCGATGCCCCGGGTGAGCCAATCCTGGCCGATGCGCACCGCCGTGATGAAGATCAGCGGCGTGTCGGCGTTCCGGGCATACGGCTCGGCCGTGCGGAGCTGGCGGCAGGCTTCGATCCCGTCCATGCCGGGCAGGACCACGTCCATGAGGATGCCCTCGAAGACGGTCTCCCGGCAGAACTCCAGCGCCTCCTCCGCGGACCGGGCGAACCGGAGCCGGAAGGGAGCGTTCTGAAGCTCGCGCTCGATCACTTTGAGGTTTTCCCCCAGGTCGTCAACGATCAGCATCCGGCCGGGGTTCGCGGGGGTGGGTACGAATTCGTCAGTCATGGGCCTCCCGGAGCCAGGATACTCCCATCCTGCCAGGCTTACCCCTGGATCAGGCTGATGACGGTCTGCAGCAGGGTGTTGGCGGTGGTGATGACCCTGCTGTTGGCCTGGTAGCCGTTCTGGTTGATGATCAGTTTGGTGAACTCGGTGGCCACGTCGACGTTGGAACTCTCAAGGTTCGAACCCAGCACCGAGGCCCGGCCGCCGGTGTTGGCCGCGCCCACGTTGGCGGCGCCGCTGGCCAGGGTGGTGGTCCACACGTTGCTTCCGGTCATGACCAGGCCATTGCTGTTGGAGAAGGTGCTGACGGCGACCCGTGCCATGGGCAGGGTCTGGCCGTTGGTGAAGGTGCCGACGATGTTGCCGTCCGAATCGACCGACATGCCGGTCACCGAGCCGGCGGCGAAGCCGTTCTGGGTGGTGCTGGCGGTGCCGGAGGTCTGGGCGTAGGAGGTCAGGGTGGAGACGGCGGGGGCTCCGCTCCAGACGTTCACGGTTATGGCTGGGCTGGTGGCGCCGGAGGCCCACGGGGTGAGGGTCAGCACCGGGTTGTTGCCGGCGGTCGGCGAGGTGAGGTTGCCGTTGGCGTCGAAGGTGATCGTGCCCGGATAGCCGTTGGTGCCGGTGACGGTCACCCCGGGATCGTCCGTGGAGACGGTCGTGGTCCAGGCGCCCGCGGCCGCGGCCTTCTTGTAGGTGATCTGGATGTTGTGCGAGGCGCCCGTGGTGTCGTAGACCGCGATGGGCGTGGTGAAGGTCGTTCCGGTGGCGGCGGAGGAGTCCAGGTTGGTGGTGTTGGAGATCGCGGTGGTCGCGGACGGTGGGCTGGTGACCCCCGGGTTCAGGAAGATCGGCGTGGGGATGCCGTTGGGTTGCACGACGCCGGCGACCGCGTTCCAGCCCATCACATGGTTGCCGCTGGGGTCCACCAGGAAGCCGTTCTTGTCGACGGTGAAGTTGCCGGACCGGGTGTAGGCGGAGCCGCCGGTCAGGGTCTGCAGGGTGAAGAAGCCCGAGCCCTGCAGGGCCATGTTGGTGACCGTGCCGGTGGCCTGGGGCGAGCCCTGGCTGAAATCCTGGGAAACCGAGGACAGGCTGGCCCCGAGGCCGACCTGGATGGGGTTGCCGTTGCCCTCGAGGGAGCCGCCGCTGAGGGCCGAACTGAACAGGTCCTGGAAGTTCACCGAGGAGGTCTTGTAGCCGACGGTGTTCAGGTTGGCCAGGTTGTTGCCGATCACCCCCAGGGCGTTGGCGTTGGAGGAGAGGCCCGAGAGGCTGGCGTAGAAGGCGGAATAAAGACTCATGGGGGGCTCCTGAGGCTAGGAAGAGATTTCGTTGACGGACGAAAGGGGATACTGCTTCCCGCCCGCGGTGACCGTGATGGTCCCGCCGCTGAAATTCACCGCCGTCACCGTCGCGAACGAGGTGGGGGTGGCGTTCACCACGTTGCCGCCGGCGTCGGTGGCCGTGATGCTCACGTTGTAGGTGCCGTCGGGCAACTGATTGCCGTCGGTGGCCTTGCCGTCCCAGGCCAGCACCTGGTTGCCGGCGGCCATGGCGCCCGGATTCAAGGTGGCCACGGTCTGGCCCGCGGCGTTCTGGATCGTCACGCCGACCTTGGCGGCGGCGCTGGGCAGGTTGATGCCGATGGAGGCCTTGCCGGCGGTCAGGTCCATGGAACTGGAGGTGACCTGGACATTCTTGCCGATCAGGCTGGCGCTCTGGCCCTGGAACAAGGCCGAGAACTGGGTCTGCATGCTGGTGAGCAGCGAGTTGGTGCTGGTCTGCTGCTCAAGGGCTGAGAATTGGGCCATCTGCGAGATCATCGCGTTGGGATCCTGGGCCTGGGTGGGGTCCTGGTTCTTGAGCTCGGAGACCAGGAGCTGGAGAAAGGCATCCTGGCCCAGTGCCTTGGTGCCGGTCGCGCTGGTGGCGGTGGTGCTGGGCGTGGTTGAGTCGATCGTTCCTGTCTGCATGGGCGTCTCCCGGTGATTGGCTTATATGCATGAGCCGTGCCGTCAGGCCACGTACTCGATCCGTGATGTGTGGGTGCCTGCATTGACCCCGGAGACCGGCGTTTCCTGCCCGGTGCTGGCCGGCGCCAGGCTGACCGCTGGGGTGGAGGCGGGTTCGGTGGGGGTGGGCAAGGACTCCTGCTGCTGCCGGTGCCCGTGCTGGAGGTCAAAACTGCCCAGGGTGAGTCCCTGGGCCTTGAGGGAAGCCTCAAGGGTGGCCCGGTGGTCCTGCAGCACCGGGACGGCCGCGGCATCCGAGGCCCAGACCTTGGCGTGCACCACGTTGCCTTCGACCTTGAGCTTGATCTGGATCCGGCCCAGCGATTCCGGATGCAATTGCAGTTCGGCGCCCTGGTCCTGGTTCTTCACCAGCCAGCGGATGGTGCCGTCCACCTGGGAGGCCAGGTTCGGCTCCCCGGCGGGCCGGGAGGTGGCGGTCGAGGCCGAGGCGGTCACCCGCACCGAACCGGAGGCTCCCGGCTGGGCTCCGGCGCCCACGGCCTGGGCGGCCGCCGCATTGCCGGCGATCGATCCGGCGCTGGCAGCGACGGTCGGTGCGGCCGCGGGCATGGCGGCGAGGGCCGTCTGGCCGGCCTGCTGGGGCGCCAGCAGCGCCTGCAGCGCGGCCATCGGGTCAACGACGACCGGGGCGGCCGGCGCGGCGGCGACCGGAGCGGCCAGGGCGGTCTCCGGCAGGCTGGCTTTCTGGGCCGCGGCGCTGGCGTTGGTGTCCATCTGGATCTGGTTGATCAGCTCGGTGAGGGGCGCCTTGCTGGTCATGGGGGCGGCCGCGCCGCCGTACTGCATATCGAACTTCGCGCCGGGCACGGCCTTGGCCAGGGCATCCTTGGCGTTGGCGGCGGACTGCTCCTCCGCGGCCGCGGTTGTGGCGGGCGCGGCGGCGGCGGCCGCTGGGGCGGGGTCGGGGGCGGGCTTGGCGGAAGTCTGCGGCGCGGGCCCGGCGGTGCCGCCCGCGGCGGCCAGGGGGGCGGCTTGGCCCTGGCCGGAGCCGGCGGCCGCCGGCGCCTGCTGCGCGCCCGTCGCCTGGGTGCCGGTGGCGTCCGGCTGAGCTGAGCCGGTCTGGGCGCCCGTGCCGGTCTGGGTGGTCGCGCCGGCCTGGCTGGTCGCGCCGGCCTGGGCGCTGGCGCCAGCCTGGGCGTTAGGGTCGCCCTGGGCTCCGGCGTTGACCTGGGACGGCGTGGACTTGGCTTCAGTCTGGGCGGGCTTTTTGCTGCTTTCGGCGGGCCGGGCCGGGGGGGTGGCCACGGCCGGCTGGGACTCCGGCAGGCTGGCCGCCATGGCAGGCATGGCCGCCACCATCTGAGAGAAGTAGGCGGAGAAGTTCGCCGCCAGGGCGCTGGAACCGGCATCCTTGTCCTTGCCGCTGGCGGAGGCAACGGTGGTATCAGCTTTGATCGCTGTGGTAGGGAGCATGGAACCTCCGCCCGGGGAATCGATTCGGGTCCAATGGCCACCGCACACCTCGTGCCGAAACCACCCGGCAGTTTTGGCCGGGTGGTGGAAGCTGGGCCGTTTGCAACGACCAAGCGGAACGCAACTCCAGGATAGGCCTACCTTTGGTTCGGTCCCGGATGGCGCCATGCTGTTATATGCAATTATTGTATGTTATCTATAAGGTTCATGAAAAGTCTTCGGCCGGCAGCACGGTCGCTAAATTTGCTCCCCCAGCTTTTCCTGGGTCAATGAACGCTTGGCGTGGGCGGCCATGCCGCCCTTCTTGCCGATCTGTTCCATGTGGCCGCGGTCCTGGCTGACCGTTTCGCCGCCCTTCCTGCCGATGGCCGACATGTGCTCCCGATTCTGGCTGACGGTCTCGCCCCCCTTCCGGCCGATGGCTTCCATGTGGGTGCGGTCCCGGCTGACGGTTTCCCCGCCCTTCTTGCCGATCTCCGCCATGTGCGTGCGGTTCTGGCTGATGGCTTCGCCGCCTTTGCGGCCGATGGCGGCCATGTGCTCCCGGTTCTGGCTGACGCTTTCGCCGCCCTTGCGCCCGATCTCGGCCATGTGCCCGCGATCCTGGCTGACGCTCTCGCCTCCCTTTCTGCCGATCTGGGCCATGTGTTCGCGGCCCTGGAAGGTGGCTCCCCCGTCGGTGTCCCTGGAGGAATCCACCTGGGTCTGATAGCTGGTTCCCTGGTTCTCTGCCATTTTGGCCTCCTTAATGGTACCTACTGCCGCCAGGTATAAATAGATTCCTGGAACAATCAAAATAACCAAAAACAAGGAAGACAAGCCATCATTATTTTCTTGATTATTTTCATTAAAACTATTAATATCAATATTAGTATTAAAATTAATTAATTGCTATTTATTTTAAACAATTTTCATTAAATTGATTCATAGCGGCAGAGCGAATGCACGATGAAGCGCAGGCATACCTCGGCTATCGCGGAGGCCGGGATAGCCGAGGTCCGCCGGTAAAAGAAAAAAACCTTAAACGCTAACCTAAGACCCGATTCAGGGCGTGACGACCTTGGGCTTGGAAAGGCCCACCTTCTCGGAAAGCAGCGCGGCCAGCTTGGCGTCCGTGGGGGCCAGCTGGTCCAGCACCTTGGCGGCCTTCTTGGGCTGCATGCCGGCCAGCAGGCTCACTGAAACCTCCTGGTTGAGCCGGGCCAGTTCCTTGAGCGCCTGGGCCCCGGCGATGGGGTCCATGGCCTCGTAGGTGCGGATCAGCTGGGGGTCGATGATCGGCCGGGTGCGCAGGGCTTCGAGTTTCTCCGTGGCTTCCTTGACGCTCTTCTCCCGGGCGGCGAGATCGGCCCGGTCCTTGTCCAGCGTGCCCTGCAGGGTGGCAAGGCGCTGCTCCCGCTGCTGCAGGTCGCCTTCCCGCTGGGCCAGGGCCTTTTCCCGGGCCTGGAGCTTCTCCGCCAGCTCTCCGACCCGCACGCCTTCGGCGGGGGTCTTGGGATCCTGGGCCGACAGCCAGATGACGCCGGCGGACAGGGCGATGGGGGCCAGGATCCAGATCACGCTCTTCATGTTCATTGGGGCACCTCGCGGGCCGTTGGGCCATTGCCGGGGCCGAGCCGGTAGCGCAGCACGGCCATTTCATCCATGTCCCGGGCCTCTTCGCGCAAGGTCTCCAGGGCATGCTGCTCCTGGCGCCGCTCCTTGAGCCGGACCAGCATCAGGTGGGCCCGGTGGGCCCGGAGCAGTTCCTGGCGGGCCTCGGCCACCCGGGCCTCGGCCTCGCGCAGCTGGTCCCGGCCGGCGGCGATGCGCCGCTCCAGCACCAGCAGGAAACGCTCGATGGCGCGCCAGCGCTCCAGGTCCACGGCCGCGTGCCTGGGCGTGCCGCGGGATTCGATCGTGGCGGCCTGGAGCAGCAGCTGCTCGGCCAGGTGGGCCTGGGCCTGGTCGCGCAGGGTCAGGGTGCGGGCCAGGGTGCGCTGGGCAACTTCTTCCAGGGAGTGCCGCAGCTTGAGCAGGGATTCGAGCCGGAAACGGAACCGGGTGGCCACGTCACACCGCCGGGTTCAGGAAGGGGGCCAGGTCGATGCCGAAGATCTTGCCCATGGCCAGGAGGGTCTCGTGGTAGGTGGAGCCTTCGGCCACGGCCTGGCGCAGGAAGGCGAGGATCGCCGGCTGGAACTGGATCGCCTGGTCGATGGTGGGGCTGGAACCCTTGGTGTAGGCGCCGATCTGGATCAGGTCCTCGGCTTCGGTGTAGGTGGCCAGGAGGTCCCGCAGCTTGGCCGAAAGCTGCTTCTGCTCGGGGATGGCCAGGGCGGAGAACAGACGGGAGATGCTGGGCAGGACGTCGATGGCGGGGAAGTGGTTCTTGGCGGCCAGGCGCCGGGTCAGGACGATGTGGCCGTCCAGGATGCCCCGGGCGGCGTCGGCGATCGGCTCGTTCATGTCGTCGCCTTCCACCAGCACCGTGTAGATCCCGGTGATCGAGCCCAGGCCTTCGAAGGTGCCGGCCCGCTCCATGAGCCGGGGCAGCAGGGCGAACACCGAGGGGGTGTAGCCCCGGGAGGAGGGCGGCTCGCCGGCCGAGAGCCCCACTTCCCGCTGGGCCATGGCGAACCGGGTGACGCTGTCCATCATCAGCAGGACGTCCTGGCCCTGGCGCATGAAGTACTCGGCCACCGCGGTGGCGGCCAGGGCGCAGCGCAGCCGCAGCAGGGGGGTCTCGTCGCTGGTGGCCACCACCACCACGCTGCGGGCCAGGCCCTCCGGCCCCAGGTCGTTGTCGATGAATTCCCGCAGCTCGCGGCCCCGCTCCCCGACCAGGGCGATGACGTTCACCTGGGCCGTGGTGTTGCGGGCGATCATCCCCAGCAGGGTCGACTTGCCCACCCCGGAGCCGGAGAAGATGCCGATCCGCTGGCCCTTGCCCAGGGTGAGCAGGCCGTCCAGGCTGCGCACCCCGGTGGCCAGCACCTGGCTGATGCGCCGGCGCTGCATGGGGTTGGGCG
>Ga0316228_1004287_pt1 | contig 10757 bp, 7 predicted proteins | sample TBH18021metaG_FD_206005 | JGI IMG/M metagenome (GOLD analysis project Ga0316228, IMG submission 206005) | Freshwater microbial communities from Trout Bog Lake, Wisconsin, USA - TBH18021 | ecosystem: Environmental > Aquatic > Freshwater > Lake > Hypolimnion/Profundal zone | place: USA: Wisconsin... | reverse complement strand
AGAGCCTTGCAGGGGCTAATCTGCGGGCCAAGTACGGGGTTAATGTGATGGCAATAAAGCGCGGTGATAAACTCATTTTGCCGCCGCTGCCCAGCGAGAAAATCATTGCCAAAGATATCCTCATTGTAGTTGGCGGCAACGCCGGCGTTCAAAAGCTGGAAGAGCTGGAATGACGCTGTACATCCCCAAAGCATATCAACAAAAGATTGGGCGATTTACCTGATGACAGCCGAAACGATCACCAGTCCACAGAACAATCTGATTAAGCAAATAGCGGCCCTGAAACAGAAAAAGCAGCGCGATGACCAAGGCTTGTTTGTTGTCGAGGGCGTTCGTCTGTGCGAAGATTTTGCGGCCTCCGACTGGCAGGGAGAAGTATGCCTGTTCACCGCTGAAGCGGCGGACAGCCCCAGAGGTGGCAAACTGCTGAGGAGTCTTTCCACCAAAGGCTATCGGTTGGTCCAGGTGACGGAGGGCGTCTATGACAAGGTGACTGACACTCAAAAGCCACAGGGAATCTTGATTGTTGCCGCCAAGCGGCATTTCAATTTTCCTGATCTGTTGCCTGCTGACTTGCCACCGCTCATCGCGGTACTGGACGGCATCCAGGACCCGGGGAATGCCGGGGTTTTGATCCGCACCGCCGATGCCGCCGGCTGCAGCGGCGTGATCATGACCAGCGGCTGCGCCGACTTATTCGCGGGCAAGACGGTACGGGCGACAATGGGTTCGCTTTTTCACCTGCCGGTACTTACCGGCCTGTCCCACAACGAGATTTTGACCGTTCTGGCCGCAGCTGCCATTCCTCTTGCGGCGACGGCACTGGAGTCGGCAGTTGTCTATCACACCGCCGCTCTGACCGGTCCGCTGGCTATCGCTTTCGGCAATGAGGGACAAGGCGTAAATCCCGGTTTTTTGGAGGCTGCGGGCTGCCGACTGGTTATCCCGATATATGGTCAGGCTGAATCGCTTAATGTGGCAACAGCAGCTGCGGTTATTCTGTTTGAAGCTGCCAGACAGCGGCTCGCCAACTTGTAATTTAAAAATCGATATGCTATAATACGTTTAGCAATGACCTGATATTCTCACCGAAAAGCAGAGAGGGTGTGGTCCCGTGTTAGTGACCCCCGATTTCTTCTGGAAAGTATTTGAAGCTACCGGTTCCATTGCTGCGTATTTACTTTATAGACGCCTCATGGTTCATTAAATTGTTGCCGTGACGGAGAGAGTATGTCGCTTTTGTTTCCCCAGGGAGGATACCGTCATAGACTGAGAGCGGTTCCGGAACAGGCGGCAGAAGTTCACTCCCGAGCATCCGCGCTGAAGGGGATATCCTTGCGTAGGCCGGACGGAATTCCCCGTTATAGGAAGACGAGTATTTATTAGGGTGGTACCGCGGAAGTCAAGACTTTCGCCCCTTCAGGGGTGGAGGTCTTTTTATTTTGGGTTGTGAGAGAGTTGTTAGTTGTTGTTTAGGCTATATCGAATCCCATCCATACATAATATCAACAAAAAAGAGAATGGTTTTCATCCATAAATTCAGGAGGTATCTATGGAACAAGAACTGAAAGCACTGCGCCAGGTTGCGATGGAGGAACTATCCCACGTCGCCAGCCTCGATGTCCTGAACGACCTTCGGGTCAAGTACCTGGGGAAAAAGGGCAGTCTGACAAGCGTCCTGAGGGGCATGGGGGCTCTGGCCGCCGAAGAACGGCCACGGATCGGCCAGATTGTCAACGAACTGCGGAGCGAGCTGGAAGGGCTGCTGGAAGCACGCCAAGAGGAGCTTAAACAGGCTGAGCTTACGCAAAAACTGGCCTCAGAGAAAATCGACATCACCTTGCCGGGACGCCGTTCAAGGACCGGGCACAAACATCCCCTGACCCTAACCCTTGACCGGATTAAATCGGTATTTATGCGCATGGGGTTTGATGTGGCCGAAGGTCCGGAAGTGGAAACCGACTACTACAATTTTGAGGCGCTGAATCTGCCGCCGGATCATCCCGCCCGGGATATGCAGGATTCTTTTTACATCACAAGCGACATTCTGCTCCGGACCCATACCTCACCGGTTCAGGCCCGGACCATGCAGGCCGCCGAGCCCAATTCGCCGATCAGAATTATTGCCCCAGGCAAGGTATACCGCCGGGATTACGACGCTACCCATTCCCCTGTGTTTACCCAGGTGGAGGGGCTGGTTGTCGACAAAGGCATTAGCTTCGCCGACCTCAAGGGCACGTTGGAGCTGTTCGCCCAGGAAATTTTCGGCCATGGTGTCAAAGTGCGTTTTCGGCCGAGCTTCTTTCCCTTTACCGAGCCCAGCGCTGAGGTGGATATATCCTGTGTAATGTGTTCCGGCCGGGGTTGTCGGACTTGCAAGGGAACCGGCTGGCTGGAAATCCTCGGTTCGGGAATGGTCCACCCCCGGGTACTGGAAATGAGTAATTACGATCCCGCCCAGGTGAGCGGTTTCGCCTTCGGCATGGGAGTAGAGCGGGTGGCGATGCTGGTCTACGGAATCGACGACCTAAGGCTCTTCTACGACAACGATCTGCGCTTTTTGGCGCAGTTTTAGGGGGGGGACAGAATATGCGCGCATCGATCAAATGGATCAAGGACTATGTGGATTTCAGCCAGACTCCGGAAGAATTGGCTGATATGTTGACAATGGCCGGTGTACCGGTGGAAGGTATCGAATATCTGGGTCAGGGCATCGAACAAGTTGTGACAGGCAGGATTGTCGACCTGAGCCCCCATTCCAACGCCGATAAACTGCAAGTATGCAAAATGGATGTCGGCGGTGTGCTGATAACGGTTGTCACCGGAGCCACCAACGTCAGCCGTGGTGATATTGTACCTGTAGCGCTGGTGGGAGCAAAGCTGCCGACCGGCCTGGAAATCCAGGCCGCCGATTTCCGCGGGGTTCAGTCCCAGGGGATGCTCTGCTCGACCGAAGAACTCAATATGGACAGCAAAATCGTTCCGCCTGAAGCCCGGGAAGGTATCTACATTCTGCCTGCTGATACGCCTGTCGGTGTTGATATCCGCAGTGCCCTGGGGCTTGATGACGTGGTACTGGAGTTTGAATTGACCCCTAACCGTGCCGACTGTTTCAGTATCATCGGGTTGGCCCGTGAGGTGGCGGTGCTCACCGGCGGTACAATGAGAAAACCGATGCTTAATCTGAAGGAGCAGGGAGGGGAGAAGGCGGCCGGCCTGGCAGCCATCACCATTCAGGAGCCATCTTTGTGTCCGCGGTTTACTGCCCGGGTATTTAACAACGTCAAAATCGGACCATCGCCGCGCTGGCTGCAGCAACGGATCCAGGCGGCCGGAATGAGGCCCATCAATAATGTGGTTGATGTCACCAATTTTGTCATGCTGGAGATGGGTCAGCCGATGCATGCCTACGACTATAACCTGGTGTCCCGCCACAGCATCATCGTGCGCATGGCCAATCATGGTGAGCGACTCACCACCCTGGACGGAGTCAGGCGGGACCTGACCCCCGACATGCTGGTCATCGCCGACGCGGTCCAAGTGGTAGGTCTTGCCGGAGTCATGGGCGGGCTGTCCACCGAGGTGACCCCCAGTACCAAAAATGTGCTGCTGGAGGCGGCGTCGTTTCACGGTCCGAGCATTCGCCGTACTTCGAGGGCTCTGGGGCTGCGCTCAGAGGCATCAGGCCGCTTTGAACGCGGCATCGATACCTCAAATATCATCAGGGCCCAGGATCGGGCAGCCGAGCTGCTGGAAGGAATGGGAGCCTGCCAGGTCCACCCCGGGGTCATTGATGCCTATCCTATATTTCATCTGCCGAAACAGGTCACCTTTACGCCTGCGGCTATCAACGCATACCTCGGTATCGACCTGCCTAAGGACCAAATGGTGGATATCCTGAAACTGCTGGAATTTGACGTAGAACAGAAAGTCGATAAAATATTGGTGACTGTGCCTACCTGGCGGGGCGATGTAACCGGCCCGTCAGATATCAGCGAGGAAATTGCCCGGATTTATGGTTATGACAATATTCCTTCAACCACTCCCTATGGCCGGGTGCTCCGGGGCGATCAGCGCTATATCCAGACACTGGCCGACCAGACAAGAGATGTTTTGACCGGCCTTGGCTTCAATGAAATCATCTCCTTCAGCTTTACGCACCCTGCCACCTTCGACAAGCTGAATATTCCGGCTGAGAGTGAACTGCGCCAGGCAGTTCCGGTACTGAATCCGATCACCGACGAGTTCCCGCTGCTCAAGACGACATTGCTGGGCGGTGTCCTGCAGACTGTCGTGAACAACCTAGCTCAGCGAAACGACGACCTTGCTATTTACGAACTGGGAGCCGTATACCAGCCGCAAAGCCTGCCAATTACAACCCTGCCTGAAGAGCCGCTGATGCTATGCGGCGCGCTGTCAGGCAAACGTTACGGCCTTTCCTGGAATCAGTCCCGGGAGATGATGGATTTCTATGACGCCAAGGGAACAGTGGAAGCACTGCTGGAAAAACTCGGTGTCAGTGATTATGAAGTCATTCCTGGCGAATATCTGGCCATGCATCCCGGTAAATGCGCGCTGTTCCTTAAAGACGGAGAATTGATTGCCGCTGTGGGAGAGGCTCATCCTAAGGTGCTTGACGCCTACGGTCTCAGCCGCCAGGTCTGCCTGTTCGAAATCTGTATGGCCCAGATTGAAAAACATGCGGCATTAATCGGGAAATACCAGCCGCTGCCGCGTTTCCCGGCCATTACCCGCGACCTGGCGGTGGTGCTGCCGGAATCCGTTCCAGCTGCCGAAGCCACCGCCGCTATCGCCAAAAGCGGCGGAGAACTGCTGACTGACCTTCGCCTGTTTGATGTGTATACCGGCGAACCGGTACCGGCGGGTTTTCGTTCGCTGGCGTTCTCGCTGGTATTTCGGGCTGCTGACCGGACTCTCACCGACGAAGAAGTAGAACAATATCACCAGCAGATCATGGCCCACCTGGAAGCGACCTTATCGGCAAAATTGCGGATGTAACCGCCTGTTGTCACCAGTCTTTAACAAGGCAGCCTCTGGCTGCCTTGTCAGGTATGCAGGAAAATCATTGGCAGACGCGAAATGTAACAATAAAGAGACCGCGAAATTAGGTGAACGCATGGCCAAGAAAAAGAGCACAGTGATGGTGGAGATCTTGGGCGAGAATTACGCCCTAAAAGGCGATGTCGATCCTGAAAAAATAATGGAAGTGGCTCAATATGTCGACTTGCGGATGAAGCAGTTTGCCAAGGCTAATCCGCGGCTTCCTACCGCCAAAATCGCGGTATTGGTGGCTCTAAATCTTGCTGAGGAGCATTTGCGGCTGGAGAAGGACTACCGACAGATGATGGGGATGCTGAAAGAAGGAAAGAAGTAAGAACGACGGTACCTTCAGTATACCGCCTGTTTTGTTTGTCAATAATACAAGCAGAATAGGAGTGGATGCTGTGGAATATAACGGAGCAGGTCTGATTGTGCTCAGAATGCTGGCCATTTTCATCATGGCGCTTGTGGTTGTCCGTTTGATGGGCAATCGGACGGTCGGGCAGTTTTCACCCTTCGATTTTGTCTTGATGGTCGGCATCGGCGATATTGTCGGCAATGTAGCGCTGGATCGGGCCGCAAGCTTGTGGACCGGGATCGAAGCCCTGGCCGGTTTGCTGTTATTGCAGCAATTTCTGTCCTGGACCTCGCTGAAAAGCAAAGTGATGCGCAAATGGTTCGAAGGCAAACCGGTAGTGATGATTGAAAACGGTCACATCCTCCACGACAATCTACGAAGCACCCATTTCAACTTGGATGATCTTCGTCAGGAACTTCATAAACAAGGACTTGACATGTCCAATCTGAGTGATGTCAAAATGGCCCGTCTGGAGAGCAGCGGCGATTTTTCGGTGATTAAGAGCCGGGAGACTGAACCCTTGACTCGCCAAGATTTCAATGACTTCATTCAGAGCCTTGCGGAAAATCCGCTGAGTCCGGCCGGAACCACCACCGCCAAAATGGAACAGTTGGTGGCAGACATGCAGCTGGTTGCTGAATTTGTGAGACAGCAGCAGGCCGCTCACGGACAGAAGCAGGAAGCGCTGCCAGATGCTGCGAAGGATTTACACTGAGGAAGGGACAGCCCTTCTTCTTTTTATGTAGGCTAAGGGAAAAAGAATCATTCAGCGTCGATTATGAAGACCTCAACATGGAGGGCTTATGCGTAACGTTCTATTGATATTCATTGATGGGCTGGGACTTGGCGCTACAGACCCTGAGATCAATCCGCTGGTAAGGTTCGACCTTTCCTTTTTCAGGGTTCTTCTGGGCCAGCCCCTGACACGGCAGGCGGTCCCTTATTTCAGCGACACGGTATGCGTGGTGCCTGCCGACGCGAGACTGGGAGTGGAGGGATTGCCGCAAAGTGCCACCGGGCAGACAACATTGTTCACCGGCGTAAACGCTCCCCAGGCAATGGGGCGGCATATTCTTGGCTTCCCCGGCCCGGCGCTGGCCAAGATCATTGCCGATCACGGCATGATGCGGGAACTGGCCGAGCAAGGGTTCAGTGTTACATCAGCCAACATGTATACCCCGAAATATCAGGAACTGGTGGCACAGCGCAAGCGTCGCCACTCGGTCACCACCCTGACCGCCATGGGTGCCGGTCAGAATTTGCGCTCCCTGGCCGATATGGCCGCCGGACAGGCTGTGTACCAGGACATCACCAATGAGTCGCTGCCACAGTTCGGAGTAGAAAATGTGCCGCAGATTGCACCGGCCGAAGCCGGGCGGCGTCTGGCTGCTCTGGCTAAGCATTACCGGTTTACCTTGTTTGAATATTTTCAGACCGACAGGTATGGCCACAAGAAGGACTGGGAGGCGGCAAAGCGGATTGTCCAGATATTAGATGAGTTTCTTGGCGCCATTCACCAGGCGACCCCTGACAATATGCTGGTGGTAATCACCAGCGATCATGGCAATTTTGAAGATTTCAGTGTCAAGACACATACCGATAATCCGGTGCCGCTCATTGCCTGGGGACCGGACTGCCGCCGCTTTGTGCTGCGGATTAAAGATTTGACCGACATCAAGGGAGCGATTATCGATTACTTGAAAGAGGGTGAAGATGTTGACTGAGTTGTTGGCCCCGGCAGGCAGCCGCGAAGCTTTCACAGCCGCACTGGAGAGCGGCGCAGACGCCATTTATCTTGGTGGTCAGATGTTTGGCGCCCGGCATTATGCCGCCAACTTCACCGACGAAGAACTGGCGGCGGCGGTACGTGACGCCCATCTGCGCGGCGTGTTTGTTTATGTTACTGTCAACATCCTGCTGGATGACAGTGAAATCCCTGCTCTGATTACATATTTGCGGCATTTGTACACCATTGGGGTCGACGCTATCATCGTCCAGGACCTCGGGGTGGCCAGGATCGCACGCCGGGTGACGCCTCATCTGCCGCTTCACGGCAGCACCCAGATGACGGTTCACAATCTGGCGGGGGTGCAGTTCCTCGCGGAGCAGGGCTTCAGCAGGGTGGTGATGGCCCGGGAACTTTCCCTGGATGATATTCGTCATATCTGCCGCCATTCGCCCATTGGGGTTGAGACCTTTATACATGGCGCGCTGTGCATTTCTTACTCCGGTCAATGTCTGATGAGCAGCATGATCGGCGGTCGCAGCGGCAACCGGGGCAAGTGCGCCCAGCCCTGCCGGCTGCCCTACGCATTGGTGGACGCCGCCGGTAATGACGTTCTTGCCGCTGAAGACGCCGGAGAATACCTGCTGAGTCCCAAGGATTTTTGCACAATCGAAAAACTGCCGGACCTCATTGAAGCCGGAGTAGTTTCCTTTAAAATCGAGGGCCGGATGAAGCGGGCCGAATATGTTGCAGTGGTTGTTGACACCTATCGGCGAGGGATAGACGCCTACTATGCCGATAAAGCAAACTATATCGTTCCGACTGAAGATCCCAAAAACATGGCCCAGGCCTTTAACCGCGGCTTTACCACCGGTTTTCTTGAAGGCCACCCGGGAAAAAACATGATGAGCGATCGTCGGCCCAACAACCGCGGCACCCATATCGGCCGGGTTCTTGCGTACCATCCCCAGGAACGGGCGGTGGACATCAAACTGGACGAGCCGCTGGCGACAGGTGACATCATCGAGTTTTGGGTGAAGGTAGGCGGCAGGACCAATGTTCCGGTGTCGACCCTTAAAATCGACGGCCAAGTGGTGGATTATGCTCCCGCAGGAGCGGTGGTCACTGTAGCGGTGGACAAAATGGTGCGGATCGGTGACAGGGTATTCAAAACCTATGACAGTGCTCTGATGGAAAAGGCCAAGTCTTTCTTCACCGGCGCCAGTCCTGTGCGACGGATATCCCTTGATGTCCTTGTTGAAGTGAGCGAGGGGCAGCCGCTTCGAATCAGCCTGCAGGATCCTGACGGCAATATCGGCCGGGGAGAGACTGTCTTCCTGGCGGAAAAGGCGCTGAAGCGTCCACTGGATGAAACTACGATTACTAAACAGGTAGGTCGGCTGGGAACCACCATATTTGCTCTCAGTCGAATCGAGTGCCGTATCGAAGGAGAGGTAATGGTGCCGGTCAGCGAGATCAACGAGGCCCGCCGGCAGGCGGTCGAGGCGCTGGAAACGGCGCGGCTGGTCCGTTTCAATCGGCCACCGCTGACTGCCATCTCTAACGGCGACATCTATCGTCTGCCGCCCCAGCGAGCCAAAGCGACAGGAAGACCGCCGGCGCTTGTGGTTAACGTCGACAGCCTGGACAAGACGGCTGCTGCGCTGGAGAACGGCGCCGATATCATCATGTTCGGCGGCGAGACCTTTCAGCATCGCGTTATAGCCGCCGATGATTACCGCCAGGCTGTGGCCCTGGTTCGCGCCTGTGGTAAAAAAATCGTTTTGAATACCCCGCGAATCGTCAAAGAATGGCAGATGGAGGCTCTGACGAAGGAGCTGACCTTGTTTTGGGAACTTGAGCCGGACGCGGTCAGTGTCGCCAACCCGGGGACCCTTGAGATCATGAAACAATATCCCGGCCTTCGGATTCAAGGCGACTACCCGCTTAATGTGTATAACAGCATCGCTATAAGCTTCTTCGATGACCTGGGGCTGACTGGGCTTACTCTTTCGCCAGAGCTTAATTTTACTCAGATTGAACAGCTTACCAGCCGGTTTGACATCCCGCTGGAGTGCCTTGTCCATGGCTTTTTGCCGTTAATGGTGTCCGAGTACTGTGCTGTGGGATCCTTTCTTGGCGGTTCGCACCACGGCTCCTGCGATAAAGCCTGCCAGCACGGTGACTACTGGCTTAAAGACCGCAAGGGTGAAACCTTTCGCGTCGTCACTGATCAGTATTGCCGAATGCATGTTCTGAACGCCAAAGAACTTAGTCTGCTTCCGCATGTCGCCAAATTTCAGCGGCTTGGCATCCAGCGGCTGCGCATCGAAGGTAAAGGGGCCACCGCACAGCACATCGCAGGGATTACCCGGCTGTATCGCGAACTAATTGACAGCGGCGAAGATCATCCACTGGTAAAAAATGACGGGTTTAGAGCGGTGGAGCATGAGGATATCACGAGAGGCCACTATTTCCGCGGCATCCTTTAAGCGGCCGTTGATAAGCCCTCATCTGCTTCGTTGAAAGCGATCACATCGCCGCTGAAGCGTCGTGCGCCTGCTTTTCCGGGAGCGCTCTTGCCGTACGTTCGATGTACTGTCTGCGAGCGCTTCCTCGCGGCGCCTAGCATCTGAGGACTTCTGAACGGCCTTGGCTTTGGATAATTTGATTTTTTGTTTTTGAGGAGAGAATGATGGATTCTAGTGTACTCATCACTCTGGAATTTGATAAGATCCGGGCTAAGCTGGCGGACAGCACAGGGTCGGTTATCGGCAGGGAGCTCGCTGAAGCGCTTGAGCCGGTGAGCGACTACGCCGAGGTCGGGCGACGCCTGGAGGAAACCGAGGAAGCGCTGTCGATTTTGACGTCGGTGGTCAATGTGCCGCTGGGGGGCATCAGGGATATCCGTGTCCAGGTAAAACGCGCTGAGCTGGGGTCGACGCTGGAAGCTTCCGATTTTTTGGCTATCGGCAGCACGCTGTACGCCGCCAGGCGGGTGAAACAGTTTTTTGGCGAACTGACCAAGCCTGCGCCGCGTCTTCAAGAGACGGTACTGGCTGTAACGGTATACCGCAGCCTTGAAATGAGCATCGAGAATACCATAAGTGATCAGGGTACAGTACGGGACAACGCCAGTCCGGAACTGGCCCGGCTTCGCCGCGAAATCCGCACAGCCCAGCAGCGGGTCAAAGACAAGCTTGACAGTATCCTGCATTCGAGCGAGTATCAAAAATACTTTCAGGACGCGCTGGTGACCATTCGCGGCGATCGTTACGTCATCCCGGTAAAACAGGAATACAGGCACAATTTTCCGGGCATCGTTCATGATCAGTCGGCAAGCGGGGCGACGGTGTTCATCGAACCGATGGCAGTGGTCAATCTGAATAATGATCTGAAGCAGATGGTGGCTGCCGAACATAATGAAGTTGAGCGTATACTTCGTCACTTGTCCAGCCAGGTTGCGGCGGTGGCTGAGGGACTGCTGATCACCTGCCAGGCTCTCGGCGAGGTGGATTTTGCTTTCGCCAAAGCCAGACTGGCTATTGCTCAAAAAGCATTCATGCCGGTGCTCAATAACTCCGGCAGGGTCAATCTCCGTCAGGCCAGACA
>Ga0316228_1004285_pt1 | contig 10761 bp, 8 predicted proteins | sample TBH18021metaG_FD_206005 | JGI IMG/M metagenome (GOLD analysis project Ga0316228, IMG submission 206005) | Freshwater microbial communities from Trout Bog Lake, Wisconsin, USA - TBH18021 | ecosystem: Environmental > Aquatic > Freshwater > Lake > Hypolimnion/Profundal zone | place: USA: Wisconsin... | reverse complement strand
ATCGGTGATCAGCTATTTACCGATGTTTTAGGAGGAAATCGCCTGGGTTTGCGGACTATCTGGGTAAAGCCGCTGACATCCCGGGAGTTTATCGGCACAAGAATTCACCGCCGCTTTGAAAAGCTCGCTGTTCGGATTTTGAAAGCGAAAGGGTTAATGAAGTAAGGGAGAAGGGCTGGATATCACCTTTTTTCGACGACGGTGGTGGCTTTTACCCCGCACCATGGAGCGGTAGCAAGGCCGCAGACCGGAGGAGTGTCGATGATAACAGGAAAGACGAAAGTCGTGGGCTTGTTGGGCTGGCCGGTTCAGCACACCCTGTCGCCGGCGATGCAGAACGCGGCCTTCCAGGCAGCGGGGTTGGACTATAGATACCTGGCGTTTGCGGTGAGACCGGAAAACTTGCCGCAGGCGTTGGCGGGAGCCAAGGCCTTTGGGTTTGGCGGATTGAACCTGACAATACCTCACAAAGTGAGGGTCATACCATACCTTGATGGGATCGACCGCAGCGCCGAACTGGTTGGCGCGGTGAACACCGTCGTGTTTGAGTCAGGCCGGGCCATAGGTTATAATACTGATTTAGACGGATTCGTGAATTCTCTGAAGGCGGAAAATATCAGCATTGCCGAGAAACGGGTGGTAGTGCTGGGCGCAGGAGGCGCCGCCCGGGCCATAGTCTACGGTCTTTTGGACAACAGGGTTCTGACGGTTGCAGTGGGAGCGCGGGATTCGGCCAAAGCTGCGACATTTGCCCAGACCTTCGGCAACAGCCAAAGGGTGCAAGGCTTCGGTTGGCAGCAAAAGGAGTTCGCGAAGGTCCTGAGCGGTTGTGATATTTTGATTCATTGCACACCTATCGGCATGTATCCCTGCTGGGAGGAGGAAGTTCCTCTGGACTGGGCGGCCCTGAATCCACAGGCGGTGGTTTGCGACTTGATTTATAATCCTGTGGTAACCTCACTGTTAACCCGTGCTGCCGCTTCTGGACACAAAACTCTGGGGGGCTCAGGCATGCTGGTGGAACAAGGCGCAGCAGCATTTACTCTCTGGACAGGAATCGAGGCTCCGCGGGATATTATGCGTCAGGTGCTGGCAGGAGTGCTGTCAGACACCAGGCGATAATTCACACAACTGACGCAAATTAGCAATCTTGGCAGGAAGTGTCGCCAGAAATGGCGAATAATAATTTCTACATTAGCGGCTGCGGCCGCAATGGGTCACGGCGATATGGCGGGGCTCCCCCGGCAGATTGTCGGCCAACCGTTACGCAATCGATGCTGAGACGGTTTTTTTTTAGCAGCAGGCAAAGGAAAAAACAGGCAGGAAGTTTGTAAAACCTTGTCAAACCATATAAAATGAGCTGGTTTTCCGGTTGCTTTAGCGGCGGAATCCTTAAGAGGAGAGGGAGAAACCTATGTTAGAACTGAGAAATTACATGGAAACTCTTGTTTGGCAGAATGTCGACGAAATTGTCACCAACAATCACGGTGTCTGTCCTTGCGAACATTGCCGTTATGACATTGTCGCCCTGGCGCTCAATTTCTTGCCGCCCCGTTATATCGTAACCCAAAAAGGCGAGACTTGGACGAAAGTCAAGGCTCTGGAACAACAGTTTTATGTCGATGTAGTCACGGCGGTTACCAACGCTGTCACTATCGTCAGATCACGGCCCCACCACAACCGGCCGGAAGAATAATCGCCAGGCCGCATCTTACACCGGCGATTTGCATCATATGGCTCTTTTTCGTGGCCCCGAGCTTGTGATGAGTTAGGGTTATTTGCCGTCGCGTTGCTTGCAGAACGATAAGCAGGGAATACTAGGGCTGGTCATCAGAAAGTATTCATTTCCCTGTTAGGGCATCAATGCAACCAGCGGCTTGCGATTCGCTTGAAGCTCGGCGCAAGCCGGGTTTTCTACTATCTGGGTGAAAGGGGTATGGTCATGTTTCGTTTTCTGACTGCCGGTGAATCGCATGGGCCTTGTCTTACCGCCGTGATTGAGGGACTACCGGCTGGCTTGTCGGTAGACACCGAACAAATCAACAAAAATTTGGCCAGACGGCAGCAGGGTTTCGGCCGTGGCGGCCGGATGAAAATCGAGCAGGACCGGGTGGAAATCATGTCCGGTACCCGTTTCGGCCAGAGTTTAGGAAGCCCGTTGACCCTGGTAATACGTAACCGTGACTGGGAGAACTGGCGGGAACGAATGTCGCCCGCCGGGGAGCCGTCAGGACCGGCTGTTACTTCTCCCCGCCCCGGCCACGCCGATCTGACCGGGGTCTTAAAATACCAGCGGCAAGACGTCAGGGATATCCTGGAACGGGCCAGCGCCAGGGAGACGGCCGCCCGGGTGGCTGTCGGCGCGGTTGCAAAACAGCTCTTGGCTACCGTAGGCATCGGGGTAACTGCTCATGTTGTCAACATCGGCGGGATAGCCATCACGCCTCATCCAGCCTATCAATACCGGGATGTGGGAAGAATGGCGGCGACATCCGAGCTGGGGTGCATCGAAGCCGCCGCTGAGCAAAAAATGAAGGAAATCATTCAGGCCGCCAGCGACCAGGGAGATACTCTGGGGGGGATTTTCGAGGTGGTGGCAACCGGGGCGATGCCTGGGTTAGGCAGCCATGTGCAGTGGGACCGCCGCCTTGACACCCGGCTAGGGGGGGCGCTGCTTTCCATCCCGGCGGTGAAAGGCGTTGAAGTCGGCGAAGGCTTTAATTATGCCGCCCTGCCAGGCAGTAGGGCCCATGACGAGATTTTTTACGACCCTCAGCAGGGTTATTACCGGGAAACCAACCGGGCCGGAGGAATCGAAGGCGGGATGAGTAACGGCGGCCATATTATCATCAAGGCTGTAATGAAGCCGATCCCAACCCTTATGTCCCCGCTGGCGTCAGTGGATATTATCACCAAACAGGTGAGCCGGGCCAACACGGAGCGGAGCGACGTGTGCGCCGTCAGTGCGGCGGCGGTGGTTGGCGAGGCGATGACCGCTATTGTTCTGGCTGAGGCCCTGCTGGAGAAGTTCGGCGGCGACAGTGTTGATGATTTGCTGGCAGCTGTCGACAATTACCGGCGCAGGGTCGATTCTTAGCAGGTGATCGTATGAAAAACATTGTGTTGATCGGTTTCATGGCCACAGGCAAAACCAGTGTTGGTCGGCTATTAGCCCGGCGGCTCGGCCGATCCTTTGTTGACGTCGACCAAAAGATCGAACAGGAAAATGGAATGACCATCGCCGAAATGTTTGCCAAGCATGGTGAGGATTATTTCCGGGCAAAAGAGCGGGAGCTGATTTCACGGGTTGCCCGCAACCGTAACGCGGTCATCGCCACCGGAGGCGGGGTGGTGCTCTTTCCGGACAATATGAGCCTCCTGCGGGCGAACGGCATTGTTATTTCATTATCCGCGTCGGTGGAGGCCATCCTGGAGCGGGCCGGTCGGCGAAATACCCGACCGCTTCTGGAGCAGCCGGACCGCGAGCAAGTGGTTTCCGATTTACTGCAGAAGCGGTCCAGACTTTACCGCGAAGCCGATTATTGTGTAGATAATGAAAATTGCTCGCCGCACCAGACGGTGGAGAAGATCGTTGCGTTTTTGCGGCAGGAAGGAATATAGTCATGACCAAGGTGCAAGTGAATTTGCCGACCGGCGGCTACACCATCCACATCGGCCCTGCGGGAATCGGAAAAATAGGCGAACTGGTCGGCGAACTGAAGCTGGCTGGTAAGGCTCTGGTGGTTTCGGACGACAATGTCGGCGCCATGTACGGCGAAAAAGCGCTGAATTCCCTGGCGGATGAGGGCTTCAAGGCCGAGCTGGCTACTGTTTCGCCTGGTGAAGATTCCAAGACGCTGGCGGCGGCAATGAAGCTTTACACCAAAGCCATCACCATGGAGCTTGACCGCCATTCGCCGATAATTGCCCTTGGCGGCGGGGTGGTGGGGGACCTGGCCGGATTTGTCGCCGCCACCTATCTGCGAGGAGTACCTTTCATTCAGGTTCCGACCAGTCTATTAGCCCAGGTTGATTCCAGCGTCGGCGGCAAGGTAGCCGTCAATCACCCCTTGGGTAAAAATTTGATAGGCGCCTTTTTTCAGCCGCGACTTGTCATCGCCGATACCAGCGTACTCAATACGTTACCAGTGAGGGAGCTTTCCACCGGACTGGCGGAGGTCGCAAAACACGCGATCATTGCCGCTCCCGATTTTCTTGACTACCTGGAGGAGAACCATCTGGCCATCATGGCGAAAGAACAGGGCCCGTTAGCCGAAATCATCCGCCGCTCTTGCCAGATCAAGGCTGGCGTGGTAGAGCAGGATGAAAAGGAAGCCCATCTCAGAATGATCTTGAATTTTGGCCACACCATTGGCCACGCGGTAGAGGCAAGCGTCGGTTATGGCCTGTATACCCATGGCGAGGCTGTGGCTATCGGCATGCATGGCGCGGCCCTGATCAGCCGCTATCTCGGCCTGTGCAGCAGTGAAACAGTGAGTGCGGTCTGCTCTATTTTGCGTCGCTTCGGCCTGCCGCTCCTTGCAAGACAGTGCAGTCCGGACGAACTGCTGGCTTTTTTCAGCCGGGACAAAAAACGGGTCGGCGGCGCCATCAACTGGGTGCTTCTAAAGTCGATCGGAGAAGTGGCTATTGTCAATCAGGTGCCGGAAGACGTCATTCGCAAGGCCCTGGCGGAAATCACATAAATTCAATCAGGCAAGAGATACTAGGCATGTAGCTTGGGCGGGCAGACAACTCGAATACCTGTTGTTGACAGATAACACTTTTGAAAAAATGGATTGCGGGGGCTAAAGCATGCTCGACCGGAAAGTAATGGCTGGAATACTGGATCAGGCGTTGGCTCGCGGCGGCGACTTTGCCGATATCTTTATCGAAAATCGCGCGACTACCCTGGTTTCATGCGAAGAGAACAGGATAGAAAGAATCAAAACCGGTGTTGATATCGGCGCCGGTGTCCGGGTTATTTACAGCGATACCACCGCCTATGCCTACACCAACAAGGTAAGCAAGGATGATCTCTTGGAAGTGGCCGACATTGCCAGCCGGGCAGCCAAAGGAGCGAAAAGAGATATCCAGGTCGACTTGCGGCAGGTTCAGCCCACTGTTGATCTGGATGTGGCCATTTTCCCCGGGGACGTGAAAATCGACGATAAAGTCGCTGTGGTGGAGGCTGCCAATAACGCGGCCAGGGCCGCGGACGAACGGATTAAGCAGGTTATGGTGGTCTATGGCGATGTACGGCAGGATGTTACCATCGCCAACTCCCTTGGTCGGCTGGTGGAGGACCGGCGGGTGAGAACCAGGTTGTCGGTCAACTCTGTGGCTGCGGCTGGCGAACAAATTCAGACCGGTTTTGAATCACTGGGTTCGAACCAGGGATTTGAACTCATGGCTCTGAGCGCCTGCGAAGATCTGGCCAAGACAGCCTCAAGGCGGGCGCTGTCCGCACTGGAAGCCAAACCGATGCCGGCCGGCAGAATGCCGGTGGTGATGGCCGGCGCGGCGGGAGGCACGATGGTCCACGAAGCTTGCGGGCACGGTCTGGAAGCCGACCTGGTTCAGAAAGGATTGTCGGTTTATGCCGGCCGGAGAGGGGAAAAGGTTGCCTCCGAGGCTATTACCGTGGTGGATGACGGGACACTTCCCTATCGCTACGGGACGATGCGTTTTGATGATGAAGGCTTTGCCACTCAGAAAACCGTGCTTATCGACAATGGGATACTATCCAATTTTATGTATGACTATCTGACGTCAACAAGGGACAAAGTGTCTCCCACCGGCAACGGTCGGCGGGAGTCTTTCGAACACAAGCCGATACCCAGAATGCGCAATACTTATATCGCCCCAGGAAAAGACCATCCCGAGGCTGTGATAAAATCCGTCCGGGACGGGCTGTTGGTGAAAAAAATGGGCGGAGGCCAGGTTAATACCATCAACGGCGATTTTGTGTTTGATGTGGCCGAAGGCTACCTTATCAAAGACGGACAGATCGCCCACGCCGTTCGGGGCGCGACGCTGGCCGGCAACGGGCCGGAGGTTTTGCGGATGATCGATATGGTTGGCTCTGACATGGGGTTTACCATCGGAACCTGCGGCAAAGACGGGCAGAGTGCGCCGGTATCCGACGCCCAGCCCACTTTGCGTATCCCGGAGATTATCGTCGGCGGCACCGAACGCCGGTAGCCTTAGCAGCCGCGTGTGTTTCTCGAATCTCTAAATGAGCAGCCAAAAAGGCTGCTCATTTTTTTCTTTTATTTGGACTGTTCGGTCACGGCTTGCAGGATACGCCCTACTGTGGTCGAATATTACAAGATATATTTTTTTCTGGTGGAGGAGAGAAGATTGGCGACTGACAAGAAACGGGTTATTTCTATTGTAGCTATTGTGGCCATCGTTTTGACAGGTATTATAGGTTACCGGATTTATGCCAATCTGGCTGCCAACAAGGATCGCGCGGCCCGGGTCGCCCAGGGACGGAGCGTAGCCGCTGAGGTGGGGAAAGTAGGTCGCAGAGACGTGCAGGCCAACTTGCTGTTCTCCGCCAACCTCGAGCCCTACTGGATGGCGGATTTGTCGCCGAAGGTGGATGGCCGGGTGGCTGCCCTGTATGTTGATGAGGGTGACGTGGTACGCGCCGGCTCGCTTATTGCCACTTTAGATACCGATGAGTTGCTGCCCCAGGTCACCCAGGCCGAAGGCAGTCTTTACGCCGTAAAGGCCAATATGGAGCAAGCCGAGCTTGACCTGCAGCGGGCGATACCTCTGGCCCGCCAAGGGGCAATCTCCGCCCAGGCTTTGGATACGGCGCGAATTAAACGAGATCTGGCCATTGGTCAGCTGCGTTCGGCTGAAGGTACGCTGGCTCAGCTGAAAGCCCGGCTGGATAATGCCAATCTCCCGGCCCCGCGGGACGGCGTTATTACCAAACGGTACATGCAGGCAGGCTACTACGCCAAAACTGGCTCGCCGATCGTCAGCCTGGCTGACGTAAGTTCGATGCTGGTCAAAGCGTCGGTGGGGGAGGCGCAGGTGAGCCAACTTCGGATTGGTATGCCGGCCCTCGTCCAAATTGCCGCCCTTGGCGACAAACAGTTCAGCGGAACGGTGACCAGGCTAACACCGGCGGCCGCTCTGCCGGCCCGTACTTTCATCGCCGAAATAACTGTCCCCAATGCCGAAGGCATCCTAATGACCGGGATGTTCGCCCAGGTGATGATATCAGGCGAGGTTCACAAAAACGTGATTGTTGTGCCGGAAGGTGCGCTGGTGCTGCGCGAAGATCAGAAAGCCATATATGTTGCCACCGCCGACAACAAGGCCCAGCTCAGGATTCTAAGACTGGGCTATGTCAACGGAGGCTGGGCTGAAGTCCTTGACGGCGTTAAAGAAGGCGAATCAATCGTTGTCGCCGGACAGAACAAACTGAGGGACGGATCAAGTATTGATCGGCCTGCTAAGGAAGGGGAATAACCGTTATATGGGTATTTACACCTTCATCAAGCGGCCTGTTTTTACAACAATGGTGGTCATGCTGCTGGTTGTATTCGGACTAAGCGCCTACCCTACACTGGGTATTGACCTCTATCCCGATGTCGACTTTCCCATCGTCACCGTAACCATAACCTGGACCGGCACCTCGCCGGAAGAGATGGAAACCTTGGTGACCAAGCCGATTGAGGACGCCGTCAGTTCGGTTTCGAATATCAAAACTTTGTCTTCAGTTACGTTGGAGGGGTTTTCCCAGACCACGCTGGAGTTCACTTTCGGCACTGACGCCAAAATGTCGGCCAACGATGTGCGGGAAAAGGTCGCCGGCATCCGCAAGCGTTTGCCGGACCAGATTGACGAACCGGCGGTGCAGCGTTTTGACATCACCGCTCAGGCCATAGTTTTCTTCTCTCTGGCGTCCGACAGTCGCAGCCGGGGCGAAACCAGAAAAATCGCCTGGGATATCGTCAAGGATGAACTGCAGCGGCTGGACGACGTGGCCGATGTCAGCGTATTCGGGGCCGCCGCCCGGGAAATCCATGTTTTTGTCGATCCGCGAAAACTGGAAGCCTACCATATCGGGTTTCAGGATTTGTTCAGTATACTGGACGCCCAGAATATGGACACCCCGGGGGGCCGGGTAAGAGAAAAAGGCACTGAGATCACGGTGCGGACCCTGGGGCAGTTTAAGTCAGTAGATGATGTCAAGGAAATCGTGGTCGCCACCCAGGGCTTGCAGAGCATAAGAATCAAGGACGTCGCCGACGTGGTGGACGGTTTTGAAGAAGAACGGACCTACGCCAGGACGGACGGAACGCCCAGCGTGCTGATCGCCGTGCAGAAGCAGTCCGGGACCAATACGGTTCAGGTTGCCGAACGGGTCAAGAAGCGGATGGAAGAGATGCAGCGGGATATGCTGCCGCCGGATATCAAGGTTTCCATCGTTCGCGACAGCTCGCGCTATATTCACGACAACCTTGATGATGTCATGATGTCGCTGATTTTCGGCGGCCTGCTGGCAGTTCTTATTACCTTTTTGTTTTTGCAAAACACCCGGGCGACCATCATCGGCGCCATCGCCATACCTACCTCGATTGTCGCGACCTTCTTCCTGATGAAGGTGATGCACTTTACCCTTAACAACATGTCGCTGATGGGCCTCAGCCTGGCGGTCGGTATTCTGATCGACGACGCCATCGTGGTTATCGAAAACATCTTCCGCCATATGGAGAACGGCACACCGCCGCTGCAGGCCGCCGCCGAAGGGACAGGCGAAATTGCCTTGGCGGTTATGGCCACAACACTGTCGATTCTGGCTGTGTTTGTGCCTGTTGGCAATATGGGCGAGGTCATTGGCGAGTTTTTCAAGCAGTTCGGGCTTACAGTGGCCTTTGCTGTCGCTTTCTCCCTGTTCGTCGCCTTTACCCTCACACCGATGCTTTCGGCCTACTGGCTGAAGATCAGCCCGGTTGACCGCGATAAACAGCGCGGTCCCGAAAAATGGCTGCAAAAAATCCTGGATGTCTGGGAAAATGGTTTTTTAAGTTTTCGCGACACCTACAAAGAGGTTATCGCCTGGGCGCTGAAACGGCCGAAAACGCTGGTGGCGCTGGCGATTCTTTCGCTGCTTATCAATGTGGCTCTGGTGCCTTTTCTGGGCAAGGAGTTCCAGCCGCAATACGACTCCAGCGAGTTCAACATTGCCCTGGAGGCGCCGGCCGGCACCTCCCTTGAAAGAATGCAAGAACTGGTGGGGCCGGTCGAAAAAGAGGTTCTGAGCATTCCTGGTCTCGAGACGGCGTTCATCAATCTTGGGTCGCAGCGTAACCCGGTGTACAAAGGGTTTATCGGGGTGCGGCTGATCCCTTCCGACAAACGCTCCATGTCGATGATGGATATCATGGACGACCTGCGGATCAAGTTCCGCAAGGTGCAGGGCCTCAAGGTTGCGGTAAACAACACCCAGGGCGTGGGCCGGGGTGACGCGCGGCCGATCCAGATCGCTTTTCGCGGCCCTGATCTGGAGATTTTGCGGGGCATAGCCTCGCAGCTTGCTGATGAAATAAGAAAGATACCCGGAACCGCCGACGTGGATATCTCCAGCGCCCAGTCCGAGCCTGAGGTGCAGATTCACCTGGATCCCGCCCGGATGGGGCAAGTGGGGGTTGACGCCACCGCTGCCGGCAACGCCATTCAGATGGCTTTCCTCGGCATCGTCCAGAAGAATCAGTTCACCATCGCCGATAAGGCTTACAACATCCGCGTCCAGATGCCGGAAGAGAGCCGGATGAGCATCGCCGATGTCGCCAACTTGCGTATCGCCGGCAAAACCGGCACCTTCGTAAGGCTGGGGGATGTTGCCGAAGTTAAGTTTTCCTCCGGACCGACCCAGATCGACCGGGAAGGCCGGCAGCGGCAGGTTATTGTTTATGGCAACGCCATCGGAATTTCCTCCGGCGTGGTCATGGACCGGGCCCTGAATACCATTATTCCCAGCATGAACCTGCCCTTCGGCTACACCTACCGCCTAGTCGGTCAGGCCCAGACCATGCAGGATTCGTTCAAAGAGATCAGTAAGGCCCTGATTCTGGCGATCGTACTGATCTACATGGTGCTGGCAGCCGAATTCGAGAGTTTTGTCCATCCGCTGACCATCATGTTATCCCTGCCGTTCTCGCTGGTCGGGGCAATACTGGGCCTTCTGATCTCCGGCAAAACTATCAACATCATGTCCTTGATCGGCATCATCATGCTGATGGGCCTTGTTACCAAAAACGCCATTCTCCTGATCGACTATACCAACCAGTTGCGGGAAAAAGGCTATGAAATTACCGCTGCCCTGGTGGAAGCAGGCGCGGTTCGTCTTCGCCCGATCCTGATGACTACTTTCGCCATGATCCTTGGCATGGCGCCGATAGCGCTTGGCTGGGGGGCCGGGGCCGAACTGCGGTCATCGATGGGGGTAGTTCTGATCGGCGGGTTGATCACATCTACCTTCCTGACGCTGATCATTGTACCGCTGGTTTATCTGTTGATCGACCGCCTGCAGCAATACCTGAAACGCCGCAAGGAAGATCCGCCGGCGAATATCGGCGCATAAACAAAAGCAATGAAGAAATGAAAAAACTGCCCAAATTCTTTGGGCAGTTTTCACAGGCTGTCGATAAAGTAAAAAAAGTAATAGGGTACGAAAATGGTTTTTAATCTCCTATGTCGAAGTATAAGGCATGGGAGATTTTGTTATGGAGGGGA
>Ga0316228_1004284_pt1 | contig 10762 bp, 7 predicted proteins | sample TBH18021metaG_FD_206005 | JGI IMG/M metagenome (GOLD analysis project Ga0316228, IMG submission 206005) | Freshwater microbial communities from Trout Bog Lake, Wisconsin, USA - TBH18021 | ecosystem: Environmental > Aquatic > Freshwater > Lake > Hypolimnion/Profundal zone | place: USA: Wisconsin... | reverse complement strand
GGGCCCGATGCCGCCAAGCTGGCCACGCCCCCGATCGCCTTCGCCGACATGGCGCGCGCTCGGCAGCGCAGCGCCTTCGCGCTATACCAAGTGATAGATCAGGGCATCGACGGCACCGCCATGCAGAGCTTCGAGTCGCTGCCCTCCGACGACCGCTGGGCGCTGGCCTTCTACGCTGGACGCTTCGCGTTCACGGACGCCATGGCCGCCGACGGCGAGCGAATCTGGAACAACGACGCCTCCCTTCGCCGGCGCGTCCCCGACCTAGCCACGCTCGCGGGACTGACACCGCAGGCTCTCGCCGGTCAGATCGGCCAAGCGAAGGCCGATGCGGTGATGGCCTATCTCCGACGGCACCCGGAGGTGGTGATGCAGCCGGCAGCCGGGTCGCTGACGATCGCCCGCGCGAAGCTGGCGCAAGCCCTTGCGGCATACCGGGCGGGCGATGCGCGCACCGCGCGCGAACTTGCACTGTCCGCCTATCTGGACGGGTTCGAGCCGATCGAGCCGACGCTCGCCGCGCGGGACGGAACGCTGATGGGCCACATCGAGGGGGCCATGGGCGAGTTTCGCGCGGCGCTCCAGAACGGGCGTCCGGTGGACGAGGTCGCGACGCGCGTGCAGGTCCTGGACGGGCTTTTCGACGACGCCGACGCCGCACTGTCTCCCGACGCCACCAGCAGCGCCTCGACCTTCCTGGGCGCGTTCACGATCCTGCTGCGCGAGGGCCTCGAGGCGCTGCTGATCGTCGTCGCGATGATCGCGTTCCTGCGCAAGGCGGATCGTGCCGAGGTGCTGCCATACGTCCACGGCGGATGGATCGGCGCCCTGCTGGCCGGTGCCTTCACCTGGGCCGTCGCGACCTATGCCATCGGGATCAGCGGCGCCAGCCGCGAGCTGACCGAGGGGTTCGGATCCCTGTTCGCGGCCGTCGTGCTGCTTTCCGTCGGCATCTGGATGCATGGCAAGGCGCAGGCCGATCAGTGGCAGCGCTACATCCGGGAGCGGATGTCGCGCGCCTTGTCGCGACAGTCCGCCTGGTTCCTGTTCGGGCTCGCCTTCGTCGTCGTCTACCGCGAGGTGTTCGAGACGATCCTGTTCTATGCGGCGCTCTGGACGCAGGGGAACGGGGGGATGCTGCTTGCGGGCGCCGGGTCCGCCCTCGGCCTGCTGGCCCTGATTGCCTGGGCGATGCTGAGCTACAGCCGCGACCTGCCGATCGCCAAGTTCTTCTCCTACAGCGCCTGGCTGATGGCGGCGCTGACCGTCGTGCTGGCCGGGAAAGGCGTAGCCGCTCTGCAGGAGGCGGGGATCATCGACATCGCACCGCTCGCCGGTGGACCGCGCGTCGCCATGCTCGGCCTGTTCCCGACCTGGCAGTCGGTCGCCGCGCAGGTCGCGATGCTCATGGCGATCGCGGCAGGGTTCCTCCTCAACCGGCGCCGCGCGTCGGCTCTGGCGGAGTCCCAGTGAGATCAGCCCATGCGAAAATGCACGGCGCGAGCCTTCCCCTGGCCCGCGCCGCGATGGTCAGTCGGGGTTCTTGCCTTCGGCGGCATTCTCCAGCACCGCCCCGGTCTTCGCATCGACCCCGACCTCATAGGTCCTGCCGGCTGCCTTGACGTCGAACGAGTAGCGCAGCCCGCTGCCGCCCTTCTCCTTCTCCAGCTCCTGATCGGTGATCGTGCCGGCACGGGCCTTGAGCGCAGTCGCGCGCGCCTGAGCCAGCGTGACCTTAGCCTGGCCCATATACTGGCCACCCTTGAACTTGCCCGCGGGCATGGCGATCGCGCCGGTAGCGAGGCTTGACGCCAGCAAAGCGAGCGCGGCGATCTTTAACGTGTTCATCTGTCGTCTCCTGAGCGGGGGTGCTCGAGAAGAACCCTACGACCTCGCGGGTTGCGCCAAGGTGGCCGCGACATTGAAAAGTCCCAATCCCTCCCGGCGCCACAATGTCTATTGCGGTGCGATCGCCTTGGCCCACAGCGCGAGGAAGTGCTGGCGGGTGAGCTGATCGTTCGACACCAGCAAGGCAGGCCCGACCCGGATCGCGCGCAACGGCGCGGTGTTAGGTCCAAGCGGCGGCGGCAGGTCGATGTCGCCGCGTGCAGGCGTGATGCGGCGCTCGGCGAGCCTCCTCTGGCCTTGGCGCGACAGCAGGAAGTCCAGGAACAACTTCGCCGCGGCGGGGTGCCGCGCGCGGCTCGGGATCATCGCGATCCGCGACATGACGAGTGTGTAGTCCTGCGGCAGGACCACGCCTATGTTGGCGTTCTTCGACAACTCGTCGAGCGCATACGATCCGACGACGTTGTAGCCGATCGCCGCCCTTCCGGCCGACACGTCTCGCAGCACCTCTTCCGCCGACGTGTAGAGCCGCACCCTGTTGCGAGCCATCGCGCGCACCAGCCGCCAGATGTCGTTCGAAGCCTGTTCGTCCTGCGACAGATAGAGATACCCCACCGCCGAGCGCACGGGATCATACATCGCGACCTCGCGACGATCGTCAGGCCCAGTTGCCTCGAGCAGCTTGCGCAGCGCGACATGGCTGCGCGGAACCTGATCCTCGGCGATCAGCTTCTTGTTGTAGACGATGACGATCGGCTCGGCCGTGATGCCCCAGGCCTGATCCTTCCACTTCGCCCAATCAGGCAGGTTCGGCGCCTCGGGGGAACGGTAGGTCATCGCGTAACCGTCGTTGAGCAGCTTGACCTGCAGGTCCATGGCCGAGCTCCACAGCAGATCGGCGGTCCCGTTCTTCTGGCTCGCCGCACGCAGGAACGCGGATTGCATGTCGCCGCCGTGCAGGTCCGAATAGACGACCTCGATGCCGGGATGGAGCTTGCGGAAGTCCGCGAGCAGTTCCTTGACCCGGTCGCTGTCGGTCGTCGACCAGATCTCCAGGACGCCTTCGCGGTCGGCGGCGGTGGCAAGGTCCTCGCGCGACGCCAACGTGGTGACCCACCAGACAAGGCCAGCCAGCACAGTCAGGCCGGCGATTGCTAGTAGTAGCAGGGTCGGTTTCCGCATCCTCCCCGCCACCTTGCTGTCCCCTCCGCGGATCGTCGAGCTTCCGTTTGGCGCGAAAGTCGCTTTATAGCCGTTGCGAGTCAACGACTGGGGGCGACGGTGGCGAGGATCCTGCTGGTAGAGGACGACCCATCGCTCGCACGCGGGCTCTCGGCGACGCTGCGCGCGTCAGGCTACGCCATCGATATCGCCCGCGACGGCGAGGCCGCGTGGCAGATGGCGTCGGACGAGCCCTATGCGCTCATCACTCTCGACCTGGGTCTGCCCGAGATGTCGGGGCTCGAGGTCCTCCGAAAGATTCGCGCCGCGGGAAACAAGGTGCCGGTGCTGATCCTGACCGCGAGGGACGCGTTGGAGGACCGACTGGTCGGACTCGATACAGGCGCCGACGACTACATGCTTAAGCCGTTCGAGCCGAGCGAGCTCGAGGCACGGATACGGGCCCTGCTGCGCCGGGCGAGAGGCGAGGCCGATCCGGTGCTGACGATCGGGCGGCTGACGATCGACAGCGCGCGCGGCACGGTGGCGATCGACGGTCGGCCGGTCGACCTGCGACGCCGCGAGTGGGCCGTGCTCGAACGGCTCGCGGCGCGCGTCGGAAAGGTCGTCGACAAGGATCGCCTGTCGGCCGAGGTGTTCGGCTACGACGAGGCCGTCGCACCCAACGCGATCGAGGTCTACGTTGCGCGGCTTCGGCGCAAGCTCGAGCCCGATGGCCCCCGGATCCGCACGATCCGCGGGCTTGGCTATGTGCTGGACGCCCAATGACGCCACGCGTGCCGCCAGGGACGGGTCCTGCCCGCTCGCTCGCGTCGCGCATGCTGCGCGGCATGGTGATCCCGGTGATGCTGCTGGCGCTTATACTCGGGTTCGGCGGCGCGTGGGTGATCAACCAGTCGGTCCAGGCCGTCAACGATCGCATCCTGAGTGCCGCTTCGCGCGCGATCGTCGACTCGCTGACTGTGGAGGACGGCCACGTCGGGCTCAACCTTTCACCAGCGGTGTTCGGCATGCTGGAGGACGCGGCGCGCGACAACGTCTACTACAGCGTGCGTCATCGGGGTCGCAACCTGACCGGCTATCAGGACCTGCCCAATGTCGCGCCGCCCGATCTGAGCGATACCAATGTGGCTTTCGGCGACGCCGTCTTTCTCGGTCGGCCAGTGCGGGTAGTGGCGGAGGCACGCCGGCTTCCGCAGGTCGACGGCCTGGTGATCGTCGAGGTCGCCGAGACCCTCGATGCCCGTCAGCGGATCGCCAACCGCCTGCTCGGCGGCCTTGTCCTTCTCGAACTCGCGCTGATCGGCACCACGCTCGCCCTGCTGCCGCTGGCGATCCGCTGGGGCCTGCGGCCCTTGCACCGGGTGCGCGCGGAGATGGACCGTCGCTCAGCGGCGGACCTCACGCCGCTGGCGCTCGATCAGGTTCCGGGTGAACTGCGCGAGCTCGTCGGAGCGTTCAATGCGATGCTGGCGCGCCTTGAGGCGGCTGTGGCGGGCATACGCCGCTTCACTGCTGACGCGTCGCACCAGATGCGCACGCCGCTGACCATTCTTCGCACCCACATCGCGCTGCTGCGAAGGGCCAAGCCGGGAAGCGACGGCGCGCGCGAGTCGATCGAGGACATCGACCAGGCGACCGACCGGCTGCAGCACCTGATCGTTCAACTGCTCGCGTTGGCGCGCGCGGACGGGGCAGACCAGTCGCGCGTCGAACTATCGACGGTCGATGCGAACGAGATTGCCGCCGCCGCCGCATCCGAACACGCCTTGTCGGCGGTGCGAGCGAATATCGACTTCGCGGTGGAGCGCATGCCCGGCGCGCCGGCGGTTGTGACCAATGACATGTTCGCGGTGGAACTGGTCGGGAACCTGATCGACAACGCGATCAAGCACAATGCTCCGGGCGGGAGCGTGCGCGTCGCGATCGAGCGCCACGGCGCACGACTAAGCGTGGTGGTGGAGGATGACGGTCCCGGCATCCCGCCGGAGCAGCGGGCGACGGTCTTCGGCCGGTTCACGCGTGGGCATCGCGACCCGGCACGCGGCAGTGGTCTCGGTCTCTCGATCGCCGAAGCGCTGGCCCGCGCGATCGGCGCCGACCTAGCGCTGGAGACGGCTCGATCGGGCAGGGGTCTACGCGCCGTCGTTACGTTCGACATCGCCGTCGATGCCCCGGTGACAGCGTCATGACAGGTTGAGGCGGCACAAGGTCCGTCAACGGACCGGCGGTCGTCGGATTCGCGAGGACGGGAGAGGGTGATGCTAAAGGGTCTGGTCGCTGCGACCTGTGTCGCGGCGGTTGCCGCGGGCGCGGCCGTCGCGCGCGTCGCGCCGGCTTATCTTCTGAGTGCGGTTCCGTTGCCGGGTGACGGACGCGGCGACTACATCACGGTCGATCGCGAAGGCGGACGGCTATACGTCACGCACAGCGCCTCGGTGCACATTCTCGATCTAGCCACGCTCAAGCCGCTGGCGACGCTGACCGGCTTGAAGAAGGCGCACGGCGTCGCGGTCGATCGCGCGTCGGGGCACGGCTTCGCCAGCGACGGCGGCGCGAACGTCGTGGTCATGTTCGACCTGGCGAACGGCACCCGGATCAAGGACATCGCTGTTGGCCAGAACCCCGACAGCATCCTGCGCGACCCGGCCTCGGGCAAGATCTTCGTATTCAGCGGCAAGACCCGGGACGCGTCGGTGATCGACCCGACGAGCGGCGAGGTGGTCGCGACGATCTCGCTGGGCGACAAGCCCGAATTCTCGCAGGCCGATGGCAAGGGCATGGTGTGGGTCGCGCTCGACGAAAGCGGATCGATAGCCGCGATCGACAGTCGGAGGATGGCCGTAGTCCACGTCTTCAAGCTCGCGGGATGCGAAGGCGCCGCCCCGCTGGCCTTCGACGCCGCGCACCGCCGGCTTTTCACCGCGTGCGGCGACAAGCGTGCCTACATCGTCGACGCCGACAGCGGGAAGGTCGTGACGCACGTGCCGGTCGGCGAGGATCCCGACGGCATCGCCTACGACCCGATACGCGCGAGACTGTTCGTCGCCAATCGGGACGGAACCATGACGATCATCCGCCAGGACGGCGCGAACAACTATACGGTCGAGCGAAACCTGCGCACGCCGGCCTATGCCAAGACGGTTGGAATCGACCCTGCTACGCGTCGCGTCTTCTCGAGCACCGCCGAGCTGGTATGGCCCAAGGCCAAGCCGGGTGAGGAGGTGCTGCCCGACGCCCGCCCCGGCACGTTCCGCCTCGTCGTGATCAACGGACGCTAGGCGCATGCCCCCTCTCGACGGGAATGTCGGCATGCTGTCGCTGATCGCGTTCGCGATGGTCGCTACGTTCATGGCGCTCATCATGACCAAGCGCGTTTCCGCCTTGGTGGCGCTTATCCTGGTGCCGACCGTGTTCGCCCTGCTCGCCGGCTTCCATCTCGGCCTCGGCGACATGATGATGAAGGGCGTCAAGGAGCTCGCGCCGACCGGCGTCATGCTGGTGTTCGCAATCCTCTATTTCGGCCTGATGATCGACGTCGGACTGTTCGATCCGCTGATCAAGCTGATCGTGCGGCTGGTGCATGGCGACCCGGTCCGCATCCTCATCGGCACCGCGATCCTCTCGCTGGCGGTCTCGCTCGATGGAGATGGCGCCACAACCTACATGATCACCACTGCGGCGATGCTGCCGCTTTATCGGCATCTCAAGATGGACGTGCGGATGCTCGCCTGCATCGTGATCATGAGCGGTGGGGTGATGAACATCCTGCCCTGGGGCGGGCCAACCGCGCGCGTGATCAGCGTGCTCAAGCTCGATGCGGGCACGATCTTCGTGCCGTTGATCCTGCCGATGGTAGCGACCGCGCTATGGGTGCTGTTCGTCGCCTACCGCTTCGGGCTGCACGAGCGCGCGCGCCTGGCCGCGTTACCGGTCGAGACTATCGACGAGGATGCCAGCGCCACGACGATCCTGACGCAGGACAACGATTCGCATGTCGAGGCGCGTCGGCCGCGGCTAATCTGGCTGAACTTCGCGCTGACCGCCAGCCTGATGGTCGCGCTGGTGATGGGCCTGCTACCGCTCGCCGTTCTGTTCATGCTGGCGTTCGCGGTTGCGATGACGGTCAACTTCCCTTCACTCGCGGCGCAGCGCGAGCGGTTGTCGGCGCATGCCGGCAACGCGCTGGCAGTGGGTGGACTGATCTTCGCGGCGGGCATCTTCACCGGCATCCTGTCGGGGACCAAGATGGTCGATGCGATGGCCGCGACGGTGACGGCGAACATCCCGCCGGTGCTCGGGCCCTACCTCGCCCCGATTACCGCCCTGCTCAGCGCGGTCTTCACCTTCTTCATCTCGAACGACGCCTTCTATTTCGGGATGCTTCCGATCCTGTCGGAGAGCGGCTCGCACTACGGCATCACTCCGGCGCAGATGGGCCGCGCCGCGCTGATGGGACAGCAGATCCATCTGCTCAGCCCATTGGTGGCATCGACCTATCTCCTCGTCGGCTTCGTCGGGATCGAGCTTGGCGAGCATCAGCGCTTCACGCTCAAATGGGCGTTCGGGTCGTTCGTCGTGTTCTTCCTCGCGTCGCTGCTGCTCGGGGTCTTCCCCTTCTATTCGACCTCGTGACGCCCGTGCGCCGCTGGCGCGCGTGGCTGGGACTGACCGCGGCGTCGATCGCGTCCGCCCTGCTGCTCGAGGCAGTCGGACTGCCGGCCGCGTGGCTGCTCGCGCCGATGATGGCGGCGATCCTCGCGACGGTGTTCGCCGGGGTCGATCTGAGCGTGCCGGGGTGGCTCTCGGTGGCGGCCCAGGCGTTGATCGGCTGCCTGATCGCGCAGGCCATCACGCCGGGCATCTTCGCGACCTTGCTACGCGACTGGCCGTTGTTCCTCGCGACGACCACCGCGACGATCGTGGTCAGCGGCGCGCTCGGCTATCTGCTAGCGCGGTGGCGCGTGGTGCCGGGAACGGTTGCGATCTGGGGATCGACCCCCGGCGGCGCGACCGCGATGGTGATCATGGCGCAGGCGTGGGGCGCCGATGCCCGGCTGGTGGCGGTCATGGTCTATCTGCGCGTCGTGATGGTCGCGGCGCTGGCCTCGTGCGTCGCATTGCTGTTCGCCCGCCACGCCGTGCCGCTGACGCATGCCTCGCCGCTCGCGGTCGATCCGCCAGCGCTGCTGCTGACGCTCGCCGTCGCGGGTGCCGGCATGTTCGCGGGACGCGCGCTCAAGCTGCCCGCCGGCGCATTGCTGTGCGCGATGGCCATCGGTGCGGCGCTCAACCTTTCCGGCGTCGCCCAGGTCAGCCCCCCGCGGCCGCTGCTGTTGCCGGCCTATGTCGTGATTGGCTGGCGCATCGGGTTGGGGTTCACGCGCGAAACGCTGGAGGCATCGGCGCGGGCGCTGCCGCGGCTGGCGCTCGCCGCCGCCCTTCTCCTGGCATTCGGCGGCGTGATGGCGGCTCTGCTCGTCCGCTTCGCAGACATCGACCCACTCACCGCCTATCTCGCGACGAGCCCGGGCGGCATGGATGCCGTCGCGGTCATCGCCTCGACCAGTGCCGCCGACGTGCCCTTCGTCATGGCGTTGCAGGTGGTCCGCTTCCTGATGGTCATGATCGCCGGTCCGACGCTCGCGCGCTATCTTGCGCGCCGCGCGCAGGGCGGCGACGGGCCATGACAGGTTCGTGACAGCAAAGCCGATTAGTAAAGGACAAGCCGGCCACCAGGATCGGCGAATAACAAATACACATGGAGGGGACCAGAAATGGGCTATCGGGGGCTATCCGATCACGAGAACGGCCTGGCGGGCGAGCGTCGCCGCGCCCTGGGCACCGGTTCGCAGCTAGCGATCGCCACGCGGTTCCTGGCCCTCATGCTGGCGGGCACGGCCACGGCGGCGCAAGCCCAGACAGCGCCGCCCAGCCAGCCGGGTGCCGTCCCGGCAGGGTCCGACGTCCCGGCGTCGACGGAAGAGGCCAAGGGCGCTGACATCGTAGTCACCGGTTCGCGCATCACGCGGCGCGATTCGACCTCCTCCAGCCCGATCTCGACCGTCAACAGCGACGTCCTGACCGCGAGCGGCCAGCCTTCGCTGGACAAGGCGATCGGGCAGCTCCCGCAATTCTCCGGCGCACAGGGCGCGGCCGAGGTGGGCGACGCGCAGGGCACGATCGGGTTCGCGGGCGGCCAGTCCTACAGCGATCTGCGCGGGCTCGGCCCCAACCGGTCGCTCGTGCTGCTCGACGGCCGGCGGCTGATGCCGTCGAGCCCCGACGGCGCGATCGACCTCAACACAATTCCGTCGTCGCTCATCGGATCGGTCGAGATCATCACCGGTGGCGCATCGGCTACCTACGGCTCGGACGCGGTCGCGGGCGTGGTCAACTTCAAGCTGCGGACTAACCTCAACGGCCTCGAACTGTCCGGAAAGAAAGGCATCACCGACCGGGGCGACGGCGCGACGACGAGTCTCAGCGCGGCATTCGGCGCCAAGTTCGCCGACGACCGCGGGCGCTTCCTGTTCGCATTCGAATATGCGGATCGCTCCGCCGTCGAAGGCAAGAACCGCCCGTTCTTCGCTGACATCCGGCAATTGGCCCGGCCGCCGGAAGGCATCATCGCCGCTGGCAACTATGGCGGCGGAGCGCCGACGATTGCCGCGGTCAATGCCGTCCTGGCGACGTATCCCGGCACGACCCCCATTGCCGGAACCGGCGCCTACCCGGGAGCGGTCGGCCTGAACGGCGACGGCACCGTGTTCACCGACCTCGCCGGCAGCAACTGCGTCCAGAACTATCGGGGTCTCAACGGCAGCACGTTGGGGCTGAACATCAGCCCCAACTGCCGCCAGGTCCAGGTGGCGCTGGGCCAGTATTTCGCGGTCCAGGTCCCGCTCACGCGCTATAACGCGTTCGCGAAGGTCGAATACGACCTGAGCAACGACATATCGTTCTACGCCCAGTTCAACTTCATGAACTCCAAGGCGCTGAGCCAGACGAGTCCCGGCTCGACCAAGCCGTCGATCCCCCTGCTCGTCCCTCAGAACAACCCGTTCATCACGGGAAACGCGGCGCTGCAGCAGATCATCAATTCGATCACGCCCAGGCCGACGGGCAACATCATCGTGACCAAGCTGATGAGCACGCTCGGCAATCGCATCGAACCATTCAAGTATAACGTCTGGCAGGCCACCATCGGGCTGAACGGGAAGATCCCCGGGACCGAGGTCAAGTGGGATGTCTATGGAACCTACGGGAAGTCGCAATACATCAACGACATGTATGGGGACGGCAGCCTCGCGGCGATAACCACCATCCTCAACGGGACGGCGAACTACACGGGCGCCGGCGGCACGTGCAAGGGCTACGCGTGGAATCCGCTGGGCCTGACGCCGTTGACTCCCGGCTGTCTGGAATATGTCAGCCGCACCAACCACAGCACCAACGATCAATCGCAGAAGATGGTGGAAGCCACGATCGAGGGCCCGCTGTTCAAGCTGCCCGCCGGTGACCTGAGCTTCGCCGTGGGCGCGGACTATCGCGAGACGTCGTTCGACTACATCCCCGATTCCACGCTCAGGACCAACGACTCGATCGCCTATGGGCTGGTCAGCGCGGCATCGGGCAAGCAGACGGTCAAGGAGGCCTATGCCGAGCTTCTCATCCCGATCCTGAAGAACGTGCCGTTCTTCCAGGACCTGACGGCGGATCTTGGCTACCG
>Ga0316228_1004271_pt1 | contig 10795 bp, 25 predicted proteins | sample TBH18021metaG_FD_206005 | JGI IMG/M metagenome (GOLD analysis project Ga0316228, IMG submission 206005) | Freshwater microbial communities from Trout Bog Lake, Wisconsin, USA - TBH18021 | ecosystem: Environmental > Aquatic > Freshwater > Lake > Hypolimnion/Profundal zone | place: USA: Wisconsin... | reverse complement strand
CCTTCTTTTGGTGTATATGCCATGTGTTTCCCCTTATAAAATATCTTCTGTTACAGACTTCATTGATTGACTAGACTTCACTTGTTTTGGTGCTTCATCCTCTGGCAAATCCTCGCCAGCGTAGATATACAAACCAATGCCATGCAAGGCAATCGCTTTTACTAAACATCGTTGCATAGCGGTATTGACATCCATTGCATTAGGATTTTGAATTGGTTTATTGACATGGTTTAGCACCGGAAGCATGGCAGTCATTGACTTGTCAAACGCTTGAACTGTGCAATACACCATCATTGAACCATCGGCAAATACTGTAGGATCGGCATACGACCAAGTAGCCATTGGGTCTTTTTGTAATAACTGATCTACGGCCCACGCCCAAGAAAGATAAGTAAAACGACCCTTACGTTCGGTATGGTCATTGACATTGATCTTGCGAAGTTCTAAGTATTTAGACATTAGAACCTCCAAACACTTTACCGAAATCTTCAAACACGGATTGCAATAGATTATTGCGCTTGTTGTTTGGCTTTCCACAAGCTGCACGAATAACATCCACATCGTCTTGCGACAGTTCTGTGCCGTATTCCATGTTGTCTAACGCTATTTCCAAGCGTTGCTCCATTTCGGTCATAACTTGATACAACTCATCCATTTAAATTCCCCTTAAATGACATAGCGAAGTTGCTATATCTCCATTATTAAGTAATATTCAAGACTTTGCAATACCTTTGCAAAAATAATTACTTATGTTGTAAGATTGCTAAATGGGACTAAAACTTACAGATTCAGCAATAATTGACTTGCTTGGGGGAACTGCCAAAGTAGCCAAATTAACGGGTGTAAGTCCAGCAGCAGTTAGTTTGTGGCGAAAAAACAACATTCCAGCATCTCAATACGCATTTTTAGGGGCAACTCTTGAAAAGGAGTCGCATGGTTTAATCACACGCAAGGACTTATTTCCTCAGTCCTGGCATTTAATTTGGCCGGAGTTAATATGAATAGAGAAGAAATGTTGATAGATATGCTTAAACAAGCTGATCTAGAAATTAAAGTTTTGCAAGAACGAATTGCATTTTTAACCAACGAAGTCAAAGCGCATCGTGATTTGTTAAATGCACTTGGCCCTGTGGCTTTTTCGGGGCAACACTAATGGAAATTTTAATTAAAAAAATCAAAGAAAATAAAGACGGGTCAGCCGAAGTCCACGTGCATTATGACAAGGAAGGATTGCATTTTCTTGTCCAGCAAGGAATGACTTGCACTTTGGTGGAAGCAATAATGATGGAACGTAATGGCAAAATGTTTCATGTTTCAAGCGTTTTGGACACTATTCCTAAAAAAACTGTTGTAAAAAAGCAACAAACAAAAAAGAAATAAGTTGTAGTAAACTCTATGGACAGGCTAGGGTCATCCCCGAAAAGCGATTAGTCACCGCCCGCCATGTCCACCTTTTTGACTACCTTTGACAGAGGAATGAAGTGAATTTTTACCCCTTCCACATTGGCGATTATCTTGCCCACACAAGCCATTTAAACGATAAAGAAGACCTTGCTTATCGAAGAATGATGGATTGGTATTACCTTAACGAAAAGCCTTTTTCGCCAGATATACAAACAATAGCTAGATTGGCAAGAACTACTCCCGAAACTGTAGTTATGATTTTGGGCGATTTTTTCTATCAGGATGACGATGGTTATTACCATAGCAAGCGAGCCGATGAGGAGCTGGCTAAATATAAAGCTATGCAGGATGGGGGTCGCAAAGGGGCTGAAAAGAGGTGGGCAAAGGGTGGCGATAGCCCCCCTAAACACCCCCCAATGCAAACCAAGAACCAAGAACCATTAACCAAGAACCAATTAAAAACACCTGAAGGTGTATCTGATGATTTATTTAAAGATTACTTAGCAGTTCGCAAGGCCAAAAAAGCTAAATGGACTGAAACGGCTTTTAAAGGATTACAACGAGAAGCAGATAAGGCTAAAATGTCCCTCTCTGATGTAATGCAAATGTGCTGTGAGAGGGGATGGGCAGGATTTAAAGCTGAGTGGGTTGCAGAATCAGTTATTACACAAAAGAAAAATCCGTTAATAACTAACGATCAGATTGAAGAAGCGTATAGAATTGAATGTGGTAAAGACCCTAAATTGGCCCGTTTTAATAGCTATTATGAAATGAAGGATTATGTTATTAAACAACGGGAACTTCGATCTAGAGGCGATACATAAGGCGGGAGTGCGCCAGCTTTGTAAGTGGCGATCAGAATGGGGTTTGGCTAAGTTTAGATTGTATATTTCAAAGTATCAGTTGCCAGAAGCATTATTAAAAGATTTTTACAAGCAATATCAATTAGGAAACCGAGGGGAGTGGGGAAAATGGATAACTTCAAATTAATAGATACTTTTGATCCTGCGCCTATTGCAGCAGAGCTAACCAAAAGTCAATTTTGGGATTGGTTAAACCTACGTAGAAACGATCCTACATTGCAACATACCAACGTCAAAGACATTGTGCTTCGGTTTCAGTCTGTAATGTACGACTCCACCTATCAAACCTTTTTTGAGAGTTTGAAGTGCGAAGATTATTTTTCCCAGCGTTACCATCCTAAGACAATGAATGTAGTCTATGACTTTTTCCCTATTCATCTTTTAGGGCGTGTGATGGTAGCCAATCTTAAACCTGGTGGATATATTGGTTATCACATAGATGAAGGGAACTACGCTAAAAAGCATGACCGATACCATTTTGTAGTAACAAGTAACGACCAAGTGTCATTTACTTCCGGTAACGAGTCATGCCACATGAAACCTGGTGAGATATGGTGGTTTAACAATCAAACCCTCCATTCCGTAGCCAACGAAGGAACGGAAGATCGTATTCATATTATTGTGGATGTTTGGAAATGAAATATCTAATTATGGGCTTGCCCGGATCAGGTAAAACAACTTTGGCTAAAAAGTTGGCCGTAAGATTTGGTGCAGTCCATTTAAATGCTGATGATATGCGTAATCGTGTATGGACTGATTTGGACTTTTCTATTTCTTGTCGAATGATCCAAGCTCAAAGAATGGGTGCATTGTCTGATATTTTGCTTGAACAAGGATTTAGTGTTATTGCAGACTTTGTTTGCCCTACTAAAACAACTAGAGAACTGTTTGGGCAGGCTAAAGTGATTTGGATGGATACGATTAAAGAAAGCCGTTACGAAGATACAAACCAGTTATTTGAACCGCCCACAGAATACTTTTTAAGAATTACCAATTTTGATTACGATGTAAATTCTATATGACCGCAATGTTTTTACCTAAGCACAATTTAACTTTTGTGCATATTCCTAAAAATGCTGGCACATCCATCATTAAATGGTTCACCAAATACAAATCATTTTTTGATGCCGACCCTATTTTTATGGGCCATCACGAAAGTCTGCCAATGATTGCTAAAGTAATGCCTTGCATTACAACTTTTGCGGTAGTCAGAAACCCCTACGATAGATTGGTGAGCTTTTATACTTTTGCTAAAGATGGTCAAACAGAATGGTGCGTAAAATTTAGGCAAGCTAATAATTTAGAGGAGTTTCCTGACTTTGCCACATGGGTAGATCGATTAGAAAGCTACGATACTTTGCATTGGTTTAAAACGACCACCAATCAATTTGAATGGATACCCAATGGGGTAACTCATCTTTTGCGAACAGAGAGCTTAGATAACGATTTTAAGCCCATTCAAGACATTGTAGATTTTGGTGTTACTTTGGATGTTGATAACAAATCAGATCACGAGTTGTATAAAAACTTATACACAGATAAGGAAAAAAATAAAGTTGCCAAGTTGTTTGAAAAAGATTTAGACTTATACAAATACACTTTCTAGGGGGAAAGATGCTTGAAAAAACAATTATTGCTGCTACCGGCATGGGTTATCTAATGGTCGGAGTATTGCAATTACGCAAGGGTGCATTTCCTAATGCAATTATTTGGTTAGGTTATGCGTTTAGTCAAATTGGTCTTTGGCTTGCTCTTAAATGAGAGTGTTGGTTGCTTGCGAATATTCTGGTAGGGTTAGAGATGCGTTCATTAGGGGGGGGCACGATGCTATGAGCTGTGATCTAGCTCCTACCGATGTACCTGGTCCACATTATGAAGGTGATGTAATGGACATCATTACAGATAATTGGGATTTGCTAATTGCTTTTCCACCATGCACTTATTTGACATTGACGGGCAATAAATGGTTCAAGCCTGAGTTTGCAGATCGTTTCCCTGAAAGACATCAACAAAGAAAAGATGCTATTGATTTTTTTATGCAAATAGCAAATATGCCAATCCCAAGAATAGCTATAGAAAATCCTATTGGAATTATGAGCAGTCATTACCGGAAACCAGATCAAATCATACAGCCGTGGCAATTTGGTTTTCCTACCACAAAAGCTACTTGTTTGTGGCTTAAAAATTTACCTTTATTAAAGCCTACCAATATTGTAGAAAAAGGCGAAGTTGTTATATCTAAAAGTGGCAATAGAATGTCAAAATGGTATTATGAAACTTCTAAGTTACCTCTTAAAAATGGCGCAAGGGCCAAAGCAAGAAGTGTAACTTTTCAAGGGGTTGCTGATGCTATGGCAGACCAATGGGGAAAAGAAAATTATGAATTACAGATGGAATTGTTATGAAAGACTATGATCCAAACGATGCGATTGATTTCATTTTCAAAACTGCGCCTGCGTATGCAAAAGCGAAGGGTGAGCTTGCGGAGCTTGAGGCATTTAAATCAAGCCTCAAAGCTATTAAAATGTCTGAATCATCGGAGCAAAGTCTTGGGGCGCAAGAAAGAGAAGCGTATCGCTCAGAGGCTTACCAGGATTTATGTAAAGCCATTGGAGTGGCGACAGAAAACGCAGAAGCGTTAAAATGGAAACTTCAAGCAGCAGTTTTAAGAGTAGAAATCTGGCGCACAGAACAAGCCAGCAACCGATCAATAGAAAGATTAACGAGATGAACGATTATGCAGACATTATTCTTAAACTTAACTCATTCATCAAACACTATCACGAAGCGGTACTTAAAGGTAAATATTCACAAGCGTATTTAATTGCTTGTTCTATAACAGAATCAGCGCAAGAGTTAGAAGATTGGACTAGCACGAAAAGTGTCCACTAATCTTAAAGTTTTGCCAATTAAATCAGAAGAAGCTAGTCCCTGGATTCTTAAAAAGCATTACGCCAAAAGACTTCCAAGCATTAGCTATGCTTTTGGTTTATATGATGGTGCTAATCTTGTTGGCGTAGTTACTTATGGAATACCAGCTTCAAATAGTTTGTGTGAAGGTATTTGCGGGAAAGAATACAAAGAATTTGTTATTGAATTAAACAGACTTTGTTTACTTGACAATGCAAAGAATCAATCAAGTTATTTGGTTGCTAATTCAATAAAATTGTTGCCAAAACCTAAAATTGTTGTTTCTTATGCAGACACGGCACAGGGCCATGTAGGTTATGTATATCAAGCAACTAACTTTTTATTTACAGGCACGACAAAAGAACGCACAGATATGAGTGCTGGTGAAGGAAAACACAGCCGACACGCTACTGACCCATCCATTAGGCAATTTAGAAGCGCAAAACATAGATATGTTTATTTTCATGGAAATAAAACAGAAAAGAAATTGTTGCAACGCAAATTAAATTATGATGTTTTGCCTTATCCTAAAGGTGAAACAAAACAATACAACTCAGGTGGAAAAGTTGAAACACAAGCATTATTGTTTGTATGAAAAAATCCGAAAAATTTCATTATGATGCCCTGGCGAGATTTGGCTGCATCCTCTGCTACAAACAAGGCAATGAAGGGACTCCAGCAGAGATACATCACATTAGACGAGCTGGTAAACGAAGTGATGCCCCTGTTATCCCCTTATGTCCCTACCACCATCGAGGCGCAAATACCAGTATTCACGGAATGGGTCGCAAACGCTTTGAACGAGAGTACGCTACTACAGAAGAAGAATTGCTCGAATTGGTATTACAGAAGATTCGTTAGAGTTCCAAAGGGTCAAAACCTAGTTCGGTAGCGACTCGTTTTGCTCTGCGTTTAAATGTGGCATCGTGTTTAGTCCAAGCGTGGGTAACTGTATTGGCTCTACTCATGTGGATCATTTCATGGCATAGCGTTGTCATAACTGTGTAAAGATGCCCACAACGAGCTTCTGATACTGTAACGATGTGTTCCCAATCTCCGTCATCGTGCAAATATGTGCCCATTGCTTCAGGGTCTGCATCAACAATAAATTTGACTTGCTCTGGCAAAGGCATATTCCATTTGCAATATGGCTCGCAACATACCATTGCGCTATACAAATTACGAAGAATTGCGGGTGTTAGCTTCACTTCCAAGTAATCCATTCTTTGTTAAGCTGCTTTTGTTTTCTTTCAACATAAACAGGCATACTAAATGTTAAACCATGTTCAGGATGGGTAATCCATAATGCTTGGCGTGGTGGCTCAAAGCCAAAGTTATTAGCGTAGGCATACTCATCGTAACCTTTAAGACTACCATTAACGATAAGGCGTTCTAGCTGGATTAATTGATGCCAGTGACCTAGAATCATTGTGTCGTATTCCATGTCAATCTGAGCGTTTCTAGAACGCTTACGATGATCTCCACGAATGATTGGCCCTAAAGCCCCAATGACACCATCACCCCCACGAAATTGATCCCCGTGTGTAAGTAAATATTTATGTCCGTAGATTGAATAATAGGCATCTGAGCCGTCAGGAATATGAAATTGGATGCGAGTATCATTTTCAAACCTCTTTGCTAGAAACTGATAGAGTAACCAATCAAAGGATGTGAAGTTCCTGCCTTTTGCCCTAATTTTGTGCGTATTGCGCCCATGATTACCACTTACGCACGGAACAAAGACATTTCCGAACTCATTGGCTAAAGTTTCGATACACCAAGTCAATACACCGAATAAGTCTATAACTGTAGGCATAATCTCCATAGAGTTTGTAGCCATCAATTCTTCATGGATGTCACCTGAAACCATATCGCCACCCAACACAAACACAATGCCAGGGTAATCAGATAAGGCTACATGGTTTTTAAGCAAATCAATGGTCTTTTCAATCATGACTCTTGCACGATCTTGTGCAATCGCTACGTTGTATTCATTCACGCCATTAATTTGATTTGGGTCAACCACCTCGCCCCAATGCCAATCTGATGCAAAAAGAGTGGGAACGCCTGCGCTTCTTTTGCCTTTACTGGGTTTAATTAGCCAATTAGGAGGAGATACCACCTTCTTCGACATCTTGAGAATGGTGGTTTTAATGTATTCAGCAGTTAATGTATTTTCTTCGTGGGCGTGGATCGTAGCTTCTAACTGGCGAATCTTATTTCTAGCATCATTTAACTCGTTTAAATCTTTATTAAATACTTCAACTGTGGGCTTAATTCCAGCCAATATTGCAGCTCTATACCTTGAATTAAAAGTGCCTTCAGGAAGATTAAGAAGTTCGGCTGATTTTCGTTTATTACCAGTCTTTGCAAACGTATTTACAGCTTCTTGCATCTCCTGATGCGACAATGGTTTTTGAGCCATTTGATCCCCTTTTGGTGTAAAGTGTTTAGATACTAACCTTTAATTTATTACATTTCAATGACCTATGCTAGAAAAGTTGATGCTAATCATTCGCTTATCGTTAAGACGCTACGAGAGCTTGGCTGTTCTGTATTTGATACATCAAGGGTTGCTGGCGGATTCCCTGATCTTGTGGTGGGTAAAAACCAAAAGACCGCACTTGTTGAAATAAAGTCAGATGACAAGGCAAAGTTTACAGCAGCGCAACAGGCATTTATGTTGAATTGGCGTGGGTCAACAGTAGCTAGAATCCACGATATAGAAGGTGCGATAAATCTAGTAAAATTGCTTGAAAAATCGTAAAATAGTATTATTATTCGTAGTGTATCAACCCCATCTTAAAGGATAAATCATGGGCAAAATGGATAGCATGAAGGGCGTACCTTCAACAACTGGCGCAAAAGCACCTGCTGGCGCAGCAAAAGCTGATATGAGCGGAGAGCGCAAAGTCAAGCTGGTTGGCGGAGTTGGCATGGGCAAAATGGATGCAATGGGTTCACGCCCACTCTCCCACGCTGGCAACTTTGAAGGCAAGCTCGGTGAGTTGAATGACGGCAATATGGGTGAGCGTGAGTGCTACAGCCATAAGCGTGTCGGACACGATCAAGACGATATGTAAGCAAAAGCCCCAAGCCTCGGTAAAGGCAAGGGACTTTTTGACCAACCAATAGGGTAATATTGAATGGCTGAAGAAATTGTAACTTTTAAACCTCTGGGGGACAAGATTATTGTCCGCCCAGATGTTCGTGTTTTAAGCTCTGTGTTGATTGTTAATAACAAAGAAGCCGAAAACATGGGAACTGTAGTAGCGGTAGGCCCTGGCAAGAAACTATCGGCAGACCGCAGAGAAGCAATGCCAATTCAAGTAGGGGCGAGAGTCCGTTTTGGCACAATGAACGATGATCCCAAAGAGGAATATCTGAAGTTCACTAAGATAGACCACGAGGGCGAGAAGTGTTTGTTGCTTTCATGGCAAGATATATGTTGGATAGAAGAAGGGGATATATGATACATCGCATCAAATCTTGGTTAAGTAAAGTCATTGGCCCAAAGCCCAAGCCATCTAATCAATGGCATTTTCCTATTGTTACTGAGGACTTTGAGCCACGCAAAGCAGAAATTAAAGCAAAACCCGCCTTGAAGAAGGCAACAACTCGTAAGGAGAAAGCTGTGCCATTAAAGAAATCAGCCAGCAAGAAAGCCGTAAGCAAGAATATTGAAACAGAGATGAAAGCAGGCAAGCCCCAAAAGCAAGCTGTCGCAATCGCCCTCAATGTCCAACGTGAAGCAAAAGCAAAAGGAAAGAAGAAATGAGCATCGAACAAAAAGTCATCGCATTTACAGTAGCACAGATCAATGAGCTATTAAATGAGTTAGGTAAATTACCCTATATGCACTCTGCTCATCTAATCGCTGGTGTTAAATCTATTGCAGAGCCACAATTAACTGATGTTGCAGAAAAACAACAGTCTGATGAACCTGCACAAGATCAAAGTGTTGCGTAAATACAACAAAAAGTATTTATAATTCAAAGAAATGGAAGAAAAGTCAAATAATCCTGTCGGTGCGCCTATTGGTAACAAGAACGCAACAAAGAATAAACCCTTTTTAGATGCTATGAGAAGGGCTTTAGCTCAGAATCCACAGAAAATTGGCAGGATTGTTGACAAAGTATTAGATCAAGCAGAAGCAGGGGAGGCATGGGCTGTTAAAGAAGTCGCTGATCGTTTAGACGGCAAGGCAGTCCAAGCCACTACGCTTGAAGATGCAGATGGAAATAGCCTGGTTACATCATTAGAAGTCAGGTTTGTAAAGCCAAGTGAGTGAAATCACCCAAGAACTGCGGGAGGCAATATCTGCGGTTGACTTCCCTATCAAGCTGCAATTCCTCTTTGAGCCTATGCGTTACAAGGTTCTGTATGGGGGTCGTGGTGGGGCTAAGTCTTGGGGTGTTGCGAGGGCTTTATTGGTTCTTGGTGTCAAAAAGACAACCAGAGTCTTATGCGCCCGTGAGTTCCAAAACTCTATAGGTCAATCTGTCCACAAGCTCTTATCAGATCAAATCATTTCCCTTAAGCTGGAGTCATTCTATGAGATTACGCAAAACTCAATCAGAGGTAAGAATGGGACTGAGTTTGCTTTTGTTGGACTTAAAAACAATGTTGCCAATATCAAGTCCTATGAGGGCGTGGATATATGCTGGGTCGAGGAGGCACAGAGCGTATCTAAAACATCATGGAATGTTCTTATCCCCACAATTCGTAAAGAAAGCTCAGAAATATGGGTTACATTTAACCCAGAGCTTGAGTCAGACGAAACGTACCAAAGGTTTGTTCTTAACCCACCGGACAATAGCAAAGTTGCGAAGATTAACTGGTCGGATAACCCGTGGTTTCCTGAAACACTTAAATTAGAAAAAGATGCCCTAAGAGCTAGGGACATTCAGTCTTATAATAACGTCTGGGAAGGTTTATGCCGTCAGACAGTAGATGGTGCAATCTTTGCCAAAGAAATGACGATGGCAGAGCTAGACGGAAGAATTACGAATGTCCCTTATGACCCTATTAAGCCAGTTCACGCAGTATTTGACCTCGGTTGGGCTGACGCTACTGCTATTTGGTTTGTGCAGTTTATTGGCATGGAAACTCGCCTCATTCGGTATTACGAAAACAACCAAGAAACAATAGCGCATTACCTGGCTAAAATGCAGTCGTATGGATATGTATATGACACTATTTGGCTACCCCATGATGCTGGAAACAAAACTTTGGCATCAAACGGCAAATCTATTGAAGAAATCGTTAGAGCTTCAGGGTATAACACTAGAGTTATTGAGCGAACACCCATCGCTGATTCTATTAATGCTGCCCGAATGATGTTTAACAAGTGCTGGTTTGATAAAGCAAACTGCCACGATGGATTGCAATGTTTAAGACATTACCGCTATGACGTTGACCCCGATACCAAACAATTTTCACAAAAACCCCTGCACGATAGCTATTCACACGGAGCAGATGCTTTCCGTTACATCGGCCTTATGGTTAACGAACCAAGAAAAGCCCCTAAACAACGGGGAACTTATCAACTCCCGTCAAGCTGGATGGGCTAAAATGTGTAGTAAAAAGACAACAGATGTCTTAAAATCAGACAATCT
>Ga0316228_1004268_pt1 | contig 10800 bp, 7 predicted proteins | sample TBH18021metaG_FD_206005 | JGI IMG/M metagenome (GOLD analysis project Ga0316228, IMG submission 206005) | Freshwater microbial communities from Trout Bog Lake, Wisconsin, USA - TBH18021 | ecosystem: Environmental > Aquatic > Freshwater > Lake > Hypolimnion/Profundal zone | place: USA: Wisconsin... | reverse complement strand
AAAATAAGGAATATAATGATGCCTTAATGTATTCATTTGGATTTAATGGTTATGTTGATTGTATTGAAGGTCTTGTAAATAATATTAGAGAGAAAAAAATCAATTTTGCGGAATTTACCAATAAGAAAAAGAAAAATTCATTTAAAAATAATTATTATGCTGTTTTAAAAAATAAAAACCCTATTAAAAATAATATAAAACTAGCAAAAAATATGTCTATTACTGGACCAAACGCATCTGGTAAAACAACTATACTAAAATCAATATTAATTAATGTTATATTAACACAACAATTTGGATGTGGATTTTATGATTCAGCAAAATTAAAACCATATAAATATATTCATTGTTATTTAAATATTCCTGATACTTCTGGTAGAGATAGTTTATTTCAATCTGAAGCTAGAAGATGTAAAGAAATACTAGATATTATTGATAATAATAAAAAAGATTCACATTTATGCGTTTTTGATGAATTATATTCCGGCACAAATCCAGAAGAAGCTGTTATTAGTTCAACCGCATTTATGGAGTATTTAGTTAAAAATAAATATGTTTCAAGTATGTTAACAACACATTTTATAAGTGTTTGCGAAAAATTAAAAAATAATAAAAACATTATCAATTATCATATGGATGTTACAAAACAAAATAATAAAATAACATATAATTATTTATTAAAAGAAGGTATTTCAAAAATAAAAGGGGGTCTTACTGTCTTATATGATATGAATTATCCAAGAGAAATTATAGAAAATACTATTGAAATTCAAAAATTAGATTCTCTTAAAGAAAATTCGTTAGTTAAATAATTTAAAAATATTATGTTTTTGTAATAAATAATATGCCATCTTTAGTTGATATTTTTAATCCCTCCTTTTTTATATTTTTAGGAATATTGGTATTAGTTGCTGCTTTGCTTGTAGTATATTTTGAGAGTAAAATGAGAGAACAAAATCATAAAATGGCTTCTATGCTTAATTTAGTAACTTGTATGGCAGATGAAATGAATGCTATTAAGGTACATTTAGTCAATCAACCAAATATTAATGAATTTATTCCATCTAGTTTAGAAACAAATAACGTACATATTATTAAAACTGATTTAATTGCCGTATCAGATGATGAATCAGATAATGATTCAGAAAATAGCATTGAAGATAATGAAACTGATAGTGAATCAGATAGTGGTTCTGAAAGTAATTCTGGAGATATTGAAGACATTAAAGAAGTTATTGAACTTGGAGAACATAATGACATTAAGGTATTAAAATTGAATATTTCTAATATAAATGATGTAAATAATATTGCTGATATTGATGAAAATAATTTAGATGACCTTGATGATTTATGTGGTGAAGATATTTGTATTTCAGATGATTCTATATCAGTTAGTAGTGACGATGAAGATTGTGAAAAAAATGATGATGAAATTGATATTTCGAAATTAGATTTTAAATCTATTAATATATCTAGTTTAGAAGAAGTTAAACATTCTGATATCGTTGACTATAAAAAATTTACTCTTAATAAGCTAAGAAGTATTGTTGTTGAAAAAGAACTTGTTTCTGATTCATCTAAACTAAAAAAACCTGAATTACTTAAATTGCTAGGAGTTGAATAAGAAGTTTATATTATTTTTATATGTTAATAATATAAATGGCTGGCTGGGGCACTTGTTATTCTGCATCTAATAATATTCATTTTAATTTTCCACCAATTATGAATGATTCACGTATTTGGTCTAATTGGCAACCTGAAGCTGTCATCAATAATCGTATTCAAGCACAAGAAAATATTCATACTAATTGGGGATATAGAAAATATATGGTAAATAATGGACTTGAAATTATGAAATATAATTCGATGGAATCTTGTTATGATTTAGGACTTAATCCTCATACTGAAACTAATACAACACCATCTGAAAATGTTCCATTTACTTATAAAAATTCCTTTGATTCAAGCAAACCTGGGTTTGGATACTGCAGTAGTGATTTGAAAAATCCTTATCTTAGTAGACAACAATTAAATGCTAGAATGGTATCACCATCTATTAATCCCGCAATTTTTAGTTAAATACTAAAAAATCGTAAAAATAATATTTTTTATAAGTTATAAAATATTATTTTATGAATAATAAAGAAATATATGTTAACTTCTTTTCGTATATTATTATTTTTATCATTGAATTTATAATAATATTTTTTGTATTTTATTTGTATTTGCTACTTGTATATAGATAATTTATAATGTATTTATTTTTTTTGTAAAATTATTCTTTTATATTTTTTAGTATTTTTATTTTTTTTTGTAAAATTATTCTTTTTATATTTTTTAATTTTTTTGTTTTTCTTAGTAGGTTTGTTTTTTTTATGTCTTTTTGTAAATCCACCTCTATTAGGGTATCCTCTATTAAGAAGAGACCGATTATTACCAGGTTGTCCTCTAGAAGACGCAAATCTATTTCCAGGTTGTCCTGTATTTCCAGGTGGCCCTCTATTTCCAGGTGGCCGTATATTTCCAAATGGTAAAATAACTCGTCGATGTCTGCCGAGTCGTATATTATTTATCATATCTAATAGATTTAGAAGCTGCTCTCTCCGGACACCTTGTTCCCTATTTAAACCATATTCTATTTTTACTATCAACCTATCTACATATAGTTCATACTCAAATATATAATCTAAAACAGTAGTATCAAATACTCTATTCCCCTCTAAATAATATCTCAAAGCTGCTAGCATTTGATCAGAAATAGCATCATTGGGTTGAGAAAGTAATAATTCACCATGCTCACTCGCCGCTACCATATTATTAAATTCAACATCTCTTCTAACAAATGTATCTATTTCATAAGGCAAACACGTTTCAAAACGTCGTTGTGGAATTAAAGGATATAATAATCTATCTCTCTGTATAATTCCTTGTTCTCTAGGTGGTTCTCCTCTAGGTGGTTCTCTTCTAGGTGGTTGTTGTCCTAATTCTCTCTCTCTCGCATCTGATACACGTGTCAGATACATATAATAATCTTCATCAGGCTCCATATCTACTACTACGTGAGGTATATTTGATGAACGCATTATTTCAATTCTTGCTGCAAAATCACGGTCTGATTCATTATGTTCTCTATATACTACTTCCCTTCCTGGAATTTGTTGTCCTCTTGGTGGTTCTCTTCTTAGTAGTACTGCTCTAGGTGGTTCTCCTCTAGGTGGTTCTCCTCTAGGTGGTTCTCCTCTAGGTGGTGGTTGTCCTAATTCGCTCTCTCTCGCATTTGATACACGTACCATATACATATAATAATCTTCATCAGGCTCCATATCTACTACTACGTGAGGTATATTTGATGAACGCATTATTTCAATTCTTGCTGCAAAATCACGGTCTGATTCATTATGTTCTCTATACATTACTTCCCTTCCTGGAATTTGTTGAGGTAAATCAGGCCCGGCAGCAAGCCCAACATCATGTCTAGCATCAGTTGTTAATTCATTAAATATTGTTAAAACACGAATTTGATAATTTTCATATGTTTCACCTGGTTCTATTTCTATTTCTATATACGCTGTTCGCATTAAATCAAACATTTCAATACGTTCACGATATGCTTCATCTGTTTCATTATGTTTTCTAAATAATAATATTTGTTGATTTAAAAGTTCTAAGAAACCTAAATCTTCTTCATTTAATAAATTATTATTGTCCCCATTAATAACTATTCTAACATTAGCACCAGCACCACCACCTCCGGCAGCAATAATAGGAACAGGTAAAACTATTGGTTGGTCTCCTGGATTATTTACTTGATTTGCTAAAGCATTAGCAGCATCTCTTGCGGCTTCTGCTTCTGTTATTTGTTGGTTAAATTCTCTTAATTTTTTTGCACGATATGCTTGTCTTAATTCTACAACTGTTTGATACATTTGTTGAGAAATATCACGCCACCTAACTTGATTTTGACTTGGACCACTAAGGTCATCACGCCAACCAAAAAATGATGGGGACAAACGTTGTCTAATTGCATTATACTCTTGATCGGTTGGAATGCCATATAGTTCTCCATAAAGAAAGGCTCGTGTTATTCTTTTATTTAAATCTCCACCATTTTGTCTAGATAAAGATTGGTCTAATTCTTGTCTAGTTCTTGCGTGACCTAAATGTAATTCAGTACCAAAATATTCTAAAATTCCACTATTTGCATCTCTAAAAGCTCTGGTATCATTTGGACTTAATAATACTCTTTGTTGTGTTTTTAATGTGACATAACCTTGAGATGGTTGGTTACCACCCAATCCCGCCCAAAAAATTACCCCAGAAATGCTGTTTCCTGCATTTATTGCCCAAGTACCAGTGAAAGAAGCTTCACACATTGGTATCCAACCCATATCACCAGGACAAAAATAATTACAAATATTGCATCTACCATCCGTAAAATAAGCAGGATTAAAATTGCGAAATCTATTTCGTTCTTCGACTGGTGTTCCTCCAAAAGGATAGTGATGTGTTATTCTACTAGCACATTCTGAATTCCTATTTGAGGCACCGCATACAGGACAACAATACATTCTTAAGTTATTAGCTACCCCTCTCTCGCCAAGTATGTATAATTGTTCAACCTGTCGGTCTTTCCAGCTTGAAACTTCTTGAATTGAAAATTCTGGAATATCATCTGCCATATATATATCTCTTGCGGTTGTCAATCGGGCTATGTTTTCTTGATACCTTGCAACAACTGGAGCCATTTGTTGAACACTAATAAACGCCTTCAAATATAAGAAAACTCTATTTTTTTTACTTATACGTACATTCCCAACGTGTCCATTAGCTCGAACAATTGCCACAGTTTCATCTCTAATATTACAAGCAACCATTGCGCGATTATGTCTATCTATCATACGTATTCCTGAATCGCGACCCCATACCACAGTTCTATATAAAATATGTCTTCCTACATTATAACCAGAGGTTATCATTCGTTTTGTAAATCCCCCGACTGCAAATGTTTTTTCTTTGGTTCTATTTAAATAATATAATAAATCTGCACAAGTAATAAAACTCATTTTTTGAATAATAGTAGTAATAAATATAAACATTATGACAAATAAAAAACTGCCTTCTACTTCTTCTGGTAAAAAATTAACACAAAGTGCCATTGCTATATGAATTTTATAAAGCATATACTCATTAAATATTCCTTCCTCAATATCATCTTGATTTACTAAAACATTTCCACCTAAGGCTGCTGGACCTTGTACGGCTGCTGGACCTTGTACGGCTGCTGGACCTTGTACGGCTGCTTGAACTTGTGCAGTACATATATTAATCTGGTCTTGAGTTATTGGAGTCCCTCTTAAATTATCATATATCACTGCTGTGCCTGGCCAATTTTGTCCGACTACCATTCCATCAAAACAAGATATAAATACTCTTACATTATCTGGAACACGCACAGGAGGAGCAGGAAGAGCAGGAGATAACAAATATGGTGGAATTGTTACGTTATCTAATAATTGTGTAACATAATATTCATCTATATTAGCTTGTGTCGGCCAATTTTCAGGCCAATTTTCAGCATTTTTAAATGCCGCCAAATATGTTTTTAATGTTAATTCATTTGGGGTATTAGTTCCTTTATTAAAACAAACTTGTCTGCCATTATTATCATTCATTTTTAAATATGTAGGTTCAAGACATTTAACATTTGTATAAGCATCACCTTCTCTATTAATATATCCAGCAATATCATCTTGTAAGTTTGCTCTAGCATTCCAATCATTAGGTCTTATATTTGCTGAATATTCTGTATAAAGATTACTAATTGGTCTATCATCAGGACCGTCGTCATGTTCAAATACATTTCTGAATAAAGGATTTATTTTACATGCAGGCGCATCTGGTTCAATATCATTATTTCTTATAAATTTATACAATTCATATGAATTCAACTGATCCGCAGGTGCCCTCGCGAAAATAACTGGAAAATCAGGATTATTAGCACAATCCGCATTAATTGCAGGAATCGCATTTGAAAGTAATCTTCCACCAGTCATATTTTTTTTTGAAAACTTATTTTTAAACTCAAACGCACAATATATTTCATTTAATAAATTTATTTGTGTTAATATATTTAATCTGGTTTGGTCTAACGTAGTTCCATTTTCCGCATCAACCGTATTAATATTATTTAACATATTATTTATTTCATCTATAGGTGTTGATTTTTTAGATTTATCCATCGCAAGTAAAATAGCATCTATAATTGGATAATAATACTCTTTAACATCTTTAAACATTTTTGATTTTAAAGATGCTGATAATAAAATATTTGTTATTGATATAGGTGTCGCAACTACTTTATTGTTAATTAAATGGTATACAAATTTATTTGTATTCATTTGTTGTAAATATGTTTTGGTTTTTTCTAAATCACATTTTGTCGATGATAATTGTTCGGTTATATCTTTATTTATAGGTTTAGATGATATATTATCATCAATTAAATTATATTTAATTGTATTTATTTCATCTTTTTTTACCTTTCCCCCAAATATTTTTTTAATATTATGAGTTGTCATAATTATATATAAACCAAATATTTTATTTTTTAGATAAATACTTATATATAATCTACTTCCATAAATTTAACATAAATATATCCATCAGCATTTGAATATAATTTACTACAAGTTATTTCAAATATTAAGGAATCATCTGTATATAATTTATCATTTAAAGCATCTAATACAAATTTAACCATATTATCCAAATCCTTGTTATTAATGTTATATTTTGGAGATGTATCTTTTAATATACCAGCAAATTTTCCAGTCTTATAATGAGTTTTTGGTCTTTTACAATAAAAATTTAAAACACATTTTATTGGTTTACACATTTTTTCTGTTGGAAAATTTTCGATTGATTTAATAAAATCTTCTTTTTCTTTTTTAGATGGGTCGTAGGTCCCACCTTTTAAACGATGTCTGTGTCTTTTTAAACTAACTGGCTCAAAATTAATTGTACTTTCAAATAGCATAAATATTAGACACGCGATGTTTTTATATTAATATTACAAATTGTTTAGTAATAATTAATTATCTTATCTAATTATTTTATCTAATTATTTTTAATATATATTGCTATTCGTAATACTTAAAATTAAAAGTTCTATTTAATGAATAATAATAATGGATGATATTATTGAACTTTCTACTTTAGACTTGGATAATGATTTTAATTTTGAGTCTGCTCCAAAGTCTACTAATTTTGGTTCTGGTATTGAACTTTTAATGAATGATAAAATAAAAGATAATAAACCATCAAGTGATATTGATTTAGATGACCTTAATAATTTAGAGAATGAATTGAATGACCTTGCTGGTGATAGTACGCCTTATTCTTCTTTTAAACCAAAATCTGACTTATTTGGTTCTGACGAAAAGCCATCCGTCAGATTTTCTGAACCAAACACAACCGGACAAAACACAGCAGAAACATCTGGTAATTCTAAAACGTGGGATGGTTATGGAAAATTTAACAATGTTCCAATAAATCCTGATAAACACGTTCCTTCTCAACCACAAATGAATAAAGAAGAAATGTTAAGAGAAAAATTCAAATTCTTAAGAAAGCTTGAAGCTCTTGAGAAAAAAGGGGTTGAATTATCAAAAAAATATAATATGGATTCGCCTTTACAAGAAATGATGGGAGAATATGAAACCATTATGGAAGAGAAAACAAGACTTAATTCGGTAAAATTTCAAGGCAATATGCTTATGGCAGTTATTAATGGTATGGAATTTTTAAATAATAGATTTGACCCTTTTGATATTAAGCTCGATGGATGGAGCGAACAAATTAATGAAAATATTACTGATTATGATGATATTTTTGGAGAAATGTACGAGAAATATAAATCTAAGGCTACTATGGCACCAGAGCTTAAATTACTTTTTCAATTAGGTGGAAGTGCTATGATGGTCCATATGACAAATACTATGTTTAAGAGTGCTATGCCTGGTATGGATGATATTTTACGTCAAAATCCTGACTTAATGCGCTCATTCCAAAATGCGGCTGTTAATTCTATGGCTGGAACAAGTCCAGGATTTTCTGGTTTTATGAGTAATATGATGAATCCTGAACCAGCTGTATCTAGTGGAAGAGGCCCACCAGCACCATTAGCTACTCAAGGTCCTAATTCAGCATCACCTCCAAGTAATCGGGCAGGAAATAATAGTTACGGAAATCGTCCTGATTTAAGTATGGGACGAAATAACTTTGTGGATGACGGAATTAGTCTTAGCGAGAACTATGGTAATACAAACGACCAAAATAGAAGATCTTCTTCTAGACCTGAAATGAAGGGGCCTAGTGACATTAGTGATATTCTCTCTGGATTGAAAACAAAAACCATAAATATTCAAGAAGCACGCCCTCAAACATCTAATAATAATAATAATGATAGCAGCACAATTAGTATTAGCGATTTAAAAGATTTACAATCAGGTGGTAATTTGCCTAAGAAAAGTAGAAGAAAACCAAAATCTGATAGTAATACTATTAGCTTAGATATCTAATCAACCTTTAAAAAAGGTCGAACCAAATACGAGAAAAAAGGAATAATATTGTTTTAACTCCATTTTTTCAAAAAATGAAAAAGGTTGAGTTATTTAATAGATTTTATTATATTTTAAAATTATAATAAAATGAATACAATTAATAAAATTAAAGTTTTAGTAGAAAAAGATGGTATGAAATTTATTAAATTAGAAAAAAATAAATATAATTTAACATTTTCAATAGAAAATAAAAACATTAATTTGGTTCCAATTATTAATTTTGAATTAATTAAACTAATTTATGAATTAAATCCAGACATATATGAAAAAGTTATGTTAAATAAAACTAATGAAGAGGAAGCAAATATAACATTATTAATAAAACATTTTTTTAATGATTTAGGGTTTCCTCAAAAATATTCACATATGAATCTTAAAAAAAGTACTACTGAAAATGGTGTTAATTTTTCAGGTTCTTCTATTTTTTCTGAAAAGCCTGTATGTATTCCTAGTGAGGTTGAACTATTACCAATAGAAAAGCTTAATATAGATTGTAATATTATTTCTCCACATAAAGTTGATTTAAATTGTATAATAGTATTTCATAATACACTTGTTATTCCATCTTTCATTGAAAAAATTATAGGAATTATAATTAACAAAATATTTTCCAGGATTAAAAAATTTATTGAAAATATTAAAGTATAAGTATAAATATAAATTTAAATATAATTATATTTATAAATTAAATGTTTAAAATAATACAAAATTTGTTTTTTTTATTAAATGCTTCTTGGATTATATTATCTGAGTTATTTTTATACGGTATATTCAAAAATTTCGATTCTTTTATAGATAGAATTACACATAAACTCGCAGATATTAATATTTTATATGTTAAAATGTTTCAGGCTTTTGCTTTAAATAATTGTTTAATTGATGATAAAACAAATAATAAATTATTAAAATTTACTGATAATGCTCCCTGGTCTCAAAAAGATTTAGACCCTGATACACTTATTAATCTTGAAAATGATTATAATATATTATTTAAAGATGGGTTTGAACCAATTAATTCAGGAATGATATCACTTGTATTTAAAGGATACAAAACAAAAACGGACGAAGTTGTAATTATTAAAATTAAAAGAAAAAATATTGAACAAAATTTAGATGATGCTATTGAAAAATTAATATTTTTTATTTATGTTTTATCATTTATACCAATTGTTAATAAATATCACATACCTCAATTAATTAATAAAAATATAAGTATAATTCGTCAACAAACTAATTTTTTAACTGAGATTCAAAATATGGCAAAAATTAAACATAACTGTAGAAATTTAAAATATGTGAAAATTCCTAGTGCTAATCCTGAGGTTACTGAAAAATATCCTAATGTAATTTTTATGGAATATATTAATGGTATGCCTATTAATAAAGTTTTAGAGGAAGATTATGAGGCATTCGCAAAGCAAATATTACAATTTGGATTAGTAACAACATTAATACACGGTGTTTCACACGGAGATTTACATTGTGGTAATGTTTTATTTATTAAAGACGAGGATGATGAAAAATATAAATATAAAGTAGGTATTTTGGATTTTGGAATAATTTATGAGGCTGACACTGAATTTAAACAATCTTTATTAGAATTTGCTTCTGAAATGCTTACTACACCAACCGAAGAATTAGCAAAAAAAGTATTAAGTACTGGGCTTATTGAACCATTAGAAATTATTCAAAATTTACCCAAAGTACATTATGATAACATAGTTAAAATAATTGGTGATATTTTATATGAAACCATACATAAATCAAAAGAGGCTAATCAGCTTAAAATTTATCATTTTTTAACATCTTTTCATTCTTATATGAGTAAAAATGAGTTACTTGAATTAGGGTTAAGACCTAGCGACCATTTTATTAAAACACAATTAGCTTTAGCTATGTCCCACGGAGTTACACTAACATTATGTAAAGATGATTATATTAATTTAACAGACCAAGTACTTAATGAATTATTTCATACGAAAATTTTGAATTTGTCTAATATCTAACCTTTGACAATTGTTACTTCCTTTGCTATTTTCTTCACAATTTTGTCTGCTTTTTCGACATCATTATCACCAGGTCCTCCCATTGCCTCTACAACAATATGATTGTACTGATCGCTTTTTTTGGAATGACTATAAATACAATCTGGATACTTCTCTCTCCATTCAGGAATAAA
>Ga0316228_1004267_pt1 | contig 10800 bp, 5 predicted proteins | sample TBH18021metaG_FD_206005 | JGI IMG/M metagenome (GOLD analysis project Ga0316228, IMG submission 206005) | Freshwater microbial communities from Trout Bog Lake, Wisconsin, USA - TBH18021 | ecosystem: Environmental > Aquatic > Freshwater > Lake > Hypolimnion/Profundal zone | place: USA: Wisconsin... | reverse complement strand
CGGCAGGTGGCATTCGCGTTGGGCAGCAATACCGGACTGGCTCGTTGCTGGCCGTCCGAATTTCGTAATGGTAGATTTCCCAGTCGCTTGGATGCTAATAACTTTTTGCGGCAGGAGGTCGCTATGCAAAAGGTAGCCGATGCTTTTTTTGAGCAAATTAAAAGCGACCACAAGCGATCTGGCCGCTACGCCGGATTGCGCCTGGGGGCGACCGCAAGCAATGTAAAAGATGCAAAAATTTCTTGCGCTATTTGCGATAACGTTTTTTTTGTGGCCAGACATAGAAATGGCGTAGCCAAATATTGCTCTCGCGCTTGCTATTACAAATCTTTGACAAATATCGGGTCAATAGAGTTAATCTGCGACATTTGCGGGAATGCGTATCGTCGTTCGCCATCGCGCGCAAAATCTATCATTAAAACCTGTAGTTTAAAATGTCGAGGCTTGGCTACCAGAACCGAAAAACCGATATCCAAAGATTACCCTTCCGTTCGTCGGTGGTTAAAGAGGCGAGGGTGGTTTGCACGTTGCGAACGGTGTGGGTTTGATGACGTAACCGAAATACTTGTTGCGCATCACAAAAATAGGGACAGAACAAACAACTATTTAAGTAATTTAGAATGTCTTTGTCCAAATTGCCACGCCATAGAACATATGGCTGAAAACAAAAACGGCTGGGTTCATTTTTCGACTAAGCGGAAATTGCGCCGCGTAAAAGGTAAGGATACACAATGCCTTTAATTCATGGCTCAAGTCCTGAAATTATTTCTCATAACATAAAAGAAATGATTTCTTCAGGTCATCCGCAAAATCAAGCCGTTGCCGCCGCTTTGCATGTTGCAAACCATCATGCTCGGCATTTGGCTGCGGGTGGATCGCCGGTCAACGCTTCCGCCTTGCCCACTTATACGCCGCAGACGGGGACCATTTCCGGCACGGGCATGGGCCAGATCAATTCTTCTGGCTTTGTAAACACGCCGCAAGCTGGCAATTACAACCTAGACCCGACCACGGGCGCGCTGTCGGGTTCGACCATTAACGCCCTTAACACTTACGCTATGCGTGGGCTGACACCTTCTTCTTCCGGCACTACGTCGTCTGCCGGCACAACCGCTTCGGCCAGCAATCCGCTTGGCTTGCCGTCTGCCACGACCAGCATTGCCGACGTTGGCGGCGGCTTGGGTGGCATGGCTCGCGGCGGCTTTATTCATCGCGCCCCCGGTGGCCCGGTTAACCTTGGCGCTTTGCCGACCTATGCGCCGCAAACCGCGTCAATCGCGGGCACGGGCATGGGGCAGATCAATCCCAACGGGTTCGTCAACACGCCGCAAGCCGGTAGTTATAACCTCGATCCCAGCACGGGCGCGCTGTCGGCTTCGACCATTAACGCTCTTAACGCCTACGCTATGCGTGGGCTGACACCTTCTTCGTCCAGCACCACTACCGCTGCACCAAACAACCCCGCCACGGCGGCAGGAACGCCCGATGCTGCGTCCGGTGGTGCCGGCAATGGTGGTGGCGGTGGTGGCGCGTTGGGCGGTGGTATGCCAAGCCCTGGTCAATCGAATGTCAACAACACCAGCGCAATTAACGCTGCCGTTCAAGCGGCTATCGGGCAGCCGCTAAGCCAAGCCGCTATTACTAATGTCAACAATGTAGCCAATCCCAGCCTTGGTGTGGCTAACGTAAGTCCAGGCATTACAACAGCAAACGTAAACACGCCTGTTGGCGCAAACCTTCAACAAGCCACATCAAACCTTGATCCTGCCGTTGTAAATGCAATTAACGCGGCGGCATTGGGTGGCAATGGCACTACGTCAAACGTCGGCAATAGCGCCAGCCAACAAGCCATAGACGCGGCGTTGGCAATGGGAACTGGCAACATATCCGCCTTGGGCACTGGGCCGGGTGGAACTTCCGCTGCTGTCGGCCCTGGTAACGCCAGCATTAACGGCAGTTTGGACCCCAATAATCCAGACGTAGTGAACGCGGCTGCGGCTCAAAGTAATCCTGCATCTGGCGGCATCAATTTAAGTAATATAGACACTAGCAGCACAGCCGGAAAAATCGGCGGTATTGTGGGAGGCGTTGCTGCTGGTCCCATTGGGGGTGCCATTGGTTGGGGTATTGGGACGCTGGGCAATGCTTTGTTTGGCTCGTCTTCCACGCCATCCACCCCGACTGCGGCAAATCCGGTTTCGTCCAATGACCCCACGCAGACACAGGCTGCTTTGGATGAAGCTGCTGCACAACAAGCCGCAATCGACCAAGCCGTTCAAGCCGGCCAAGCCGCCGAACAATCTGGTGGCGGCGCGGAAATCCAAAGCAATGGCGGAACTCAGGCGGGCGGCGCTGAATTTGGCATGAAAAAAGGTGGCCAAGTAAACAAACGCGCTCTCGGTGGCATCGAATCCGCAACGCAAATGGGTGATATGGCTGGCCGGACGCGCATGATGGCCAGCGGTATTGATCGCATTCACCCGGCTGGTTTGGTTATGTCGCCTATTGGCGGGCGGTCTGACCACATCCCAATGGGATTGGGTTCCAATTCTTACGTCATCCCGGCTGACGTTGTTTCCGGCATTGGCCAAGGCAACACCTTGGCCGGCGGTCATGCATTTGACGCCATGCTTCATGGTGGGCCGTATGGAATGAAATTGCCAATTCCTAAAATTAGCGGCACTCTGCCGAAGCCAAACGCCATGCCGCGTGTTGTTGCACCGCATCATTTTACGCGCGGTGGACGAACAAACGGTTCCGTTCCGACCATTGTTGCCGGCGGCGAGCGAATTGTTAGCCCTGAAGAAGTGGCGCGGCTGTCCGGGGGTGATTACAAAAAAGGTCACGAAATGCTAGACCGCTGGGTGGTCGAAGCGCGCAAGCACATCATCGACCGCACCAAGAAATTACCCGGCCCAGTTGGAGCGAAAAAATGACCGCAGTTTGCCCGCCGTCCGTCCGTATTGCCGTGCCATCCGACCGGGATGAATTGTTTTCATTTTTTTGGGAGGCGCATGAAGAAATGAGTTACGCCTCTAAAAATGAGGACAAAATTAAAGCGACAATTTGGACTGCAACCACGATTCGCAAAAACCCAGTTTTTGGAATTGTGCGTGGACCGGCTGGAATTGAAGCGGCAATCGGTCTGTATTTTTCGTCATGGTGGTTTTCCAACCAACCGATCTTAATGTCGTTCACGTTTTACGTGCATCCCGACCACCGCAAAACAACCCATGCTGCGGATTTGCGGGAGTTTGCCGGCTGGTTTGCCGAGCAGATCGAAATGCCGTTGGTTTTGGTGCATTGGGGCGACCAGAATAGCCGAAAAGCGCGCCTGTTTCAAAAAGACACCAGCCAGATTGGCGGCATGTTTGCCCGTGGGTTGATGACGGCATGAACGAGGAACGCCCGCTTCTTGACCCGCGATTGGAGCATTTGTTTAGCCAACGATCAAAGGTCAACCGCGCGCTGCGGGTGGGCGGGCGTTTTTATACCATTGGTGATGTGGCTGAAGGCATCATCAAGGGAGATTTTCAATACTGGAACGTCAATGATTCGGCTATAGTGACCGAAATCCTAGTTGGCCCGCGCCGGAAAGTTATCAATTACTTTATGGCGTTTGGCGATTTGGACGACGTATTGAGTTTGCAGACGCAAGTTGACGCCTTTGCCAAACAGCACGGGTGTGATGGCGCAATAATGGGTGGCCGAGCGGGCTGGGACCGCGTTTTACCCCTGCATGGGTGGAAAAGGGGCGGAACCTCAATGATGAAGGATTTTGCGTAATGCCTAAAGGTCCGTCCAACGTTCAGCAAACCACCAGCAACACCCCTAACCCGGTGGCGATGGCGCAGCTTCAGACCGCCGTAAATACCGGCAATTCTGTGGCTGCACAGCCATATCAGACCTACAATTCGCCGCTGGTCGCCGGCATGAACAGCGAGCAACAGGCCGCGTTCAACAACGTGAACAGCGCCGCCGGTTTGGCTCAGCCTTACATTGGGCAGGCGGCAAATCTGCTTCAAGCATCAACGTCCGGCATTGATCCGACGCAGACGCTTAATCAATATATGTCGCCCTACACGCAAAACGTGTTGCAGGCACAGCAAGCCATTCAAAATCAGCAGATGGGTCAGGCCATGACTCAATCTGCCGGCTCGTCCGGTGCTGCGGGTGCGAACAACCAAAACAGTGACCGAGCGGCCATTGCCCAAGGGCTTGTCGGCCAGCAGCTTCAGATGGCTAACAACGCCGCCAACACGAACACGCTTCAGCAGGGCTACAATCAGGCGTTGCAAACAGGTTTGTCGGCGCAGCAAGCTAATGCGTGGCTTGAGTCGCAGGGCGCGAACACAATGGCCAACCTCGGCGCGCAAGCCCAGGGTCAGGGCCTTGCCGGCGCAAATGCTCAGTTGGCAGCCGGCAACCAAATCCAGCAGCAGGCGCAAAACCAGATCAATGCGCCGCTGGCTCAATATAGCGCGGCCCAACAGTATCCGTTCCAAATTGCGAATTACATGGGCAACCTTGGTTCGTTGGCGACTGGTATGGGTGGACAAGCATCCACGTCGATCCCGTCCGCAAGTCCGTTGAGCCAAATCGCCGGCTTGGGACTTACGGGTTACAACCTTTACAATAATTTGTATGGCGGTGGCAGCAGTGCGGCCAGCGATGGCGGGGGCGCGCCGTCTATCAACGACACGGCTGCGACGATCAATAACTTAATTCCGAATTATGGGTTGGGCGTAGCGAACACGGGCACCACATACGCACATGGCGGTGCCGTTCAGCACCGTGATGCAGGTGGTGCGACCGTTGACCCGAGCGGCACTGATGCCAGCTTGTCCGCGAATGCGCCGTTGACGCTGGGTTTGCAAACGCTGGCTTCCGGTTCGCTGTCGCCGTTGATGCAGGCCGGTTTGGGCGCTGGCAACCCCATGGTCGCTGGGCAGTTGCAGCAGCTTCAGAAAATGCCGACCGAGCAATTGCATGAAATGGCCGTGCGGTCGCCCAACAATCCGGCGCTGATGCAGGCGTTGCGTCAGCGGCAAATGAATCCTCAAACCGACCCCATGAACGGTGGATTAGGTAGACTCGGTGGCACTGGTGGACTCGGTGGCTTGCCCGGCGGTGTTGCGCCCGCAATGGCGCATGGCGGGGTTATTCATGCAGCAAGCGGCGCTACCATTACAGGAGAGCAAGACGCTGATTACATTCCACAAATGCTAAACTCTACAGGCTTGGGTGGAATGACAACGCGCGATATTCCAGAAGGCGGCTATAAAGAAACAGATATCAACCAATTGTATGATTTTTTGCCTAATCCTGGCACCATTGGTCAAGCGACAATAGATCGGGAACTTGGCCGTCAGCCTACTTTAGAAACCACGCCGATGTCCGATCAAACCGATCAGCCTGAAGACAAACCATTTGCCCCCGGCACCATTGGCGGATTAACCGCGCCCGGATTGCCTGCTTTAAATCCTGGGCCTGAAGCATCAAGCTTGGCTATGGGGGCGCTGCAAGATCAAGGTCCGCCGCAAGAACATCGTGGCATTCACGAAACGCCTTACAAATTATCTCAATTTGCAGGTGGCAGCCCGTTCACGGACGATCAAATTCAGCAAATGCTGCGAACCGGAGAAATGATTGATCCGGCCAAACTGCCGGCAGGAAGTCGTTTGCCGACTGGCGCGGGACCGAATGCCGGCGGTGGTGGCGGCAACGCAGGATTACGGGCGGGCGTAGGAACCGCAAACATCGGGCAAGGCGCTGGCTTGGGCGTTGGTCCGCAGGCTGGTCAAGCTGCTCCTGTTGTCGGCAATGCTGGTCTTCGTGCAGGGCCGGGAACGCAAAATGCTGGCACCACCCAAGCGCCAAGCTTCAGTGATCGCTTCCGAACGGCCATGAATGATCCGTTGACGATGCTGGGCATGCACTTAATGGCCGGTCAATCGCGCAATCCATTGACCAACCTTGGCACGGCTATGGCTGGCACCCAACAGCAAGTTGAGGCGCAAGCAATGCGGCAGGCCCAAGCCCGGCTGGCCATGGCCAAGGAAGCTGCGACCGAGGAATACCAGCGCGGCAGGTTGGAAAATTCGGCCAATCGCACTGATATTTATGCGCAGCGTGTGCAAGATCAGGCATCGCTTGGCATGGCGCGAGCCGCAAATGTGATGGCGGCGGCGGCTGTGCGCGGCAGTCATAACCCACAAGGAGACGCTTACAACGACCTTCTAAAGACAATTAACCCGGCCACTGAGAAACCTTATACAAGCTTGGAAGCTTATACAGCGGTGCAAGCGGCAACAACGGCAGGTCAAAATGGTGCTTTGCGCGCTGACGCGCAAAGCAGGGCTGATGAAACACGCCGATTTGGGATAATAATGTCGCATACCGACAGAGCGGCCGCGCTAACGTCTCGGGCCACCGCCGATCAGCTTAACGCGGCCAAGTCGATTTACGACACTCAAATATCTGCCGGCAAAACTCCTGATTGGGGCAAAACGCTGGAACAGGTTATGCAGGGACAAGCTACGCTCTCTGCGCCAGCAGCCCCAGCCCAAGGTGGTCCTCCCCTTTCTGGTCTTGGCGCAATTTTGGACTAAGGAATAACTTATGGCCAACGCAGCCGATCAGGATTGGATGAGTGACGAAAGTTCGGTTGCTCTTGCGCCGTCGCCTATTGTTGCACCCGCGCCTGCGCCCGCGACTGCGCCTGCAACCGCAGCGCAAGCACCACAACCTGCGCCGTCTGGTAATGCTCCATCTGGCGCGATTACCGACAAAATTGCGGCTGCCCGCAATGCTGGTTATGCGGATGCAGATATTGCTAATTATCTAAAACAATCCCCGACTTGGGGGCCAAAAATTTCTGCCGCGACAAAAGCTGGATATTCTGAATCTGATATTTTTGGGCATTGGGGTCTGAAGGCTAACGGGCAACCTCGCGTTGCTCAAAGCGAAACGCCAACTAATGAGCGCGACACTGGCTGGACTGGCGCTTTGGTTTCTGGCCTTGGGACGGCCATTCGCGGTCCAATGCAGACGGCTCAAGCTTTGACAACGGGCAAGCCGACCGGCGAAGCGCCGGATATCGTTGCTGCGGAACCGATTTCTTGGGGTGACCTAACAAGCCCACTCACGCTTGGGAAAAAATTTCTGTATCAATTTGCAGCCAATGCACCCGTGATGGCCGGCGGCATTGCTGGTGGCGTTTTGGGTGGTGGCGCAACGGCTGAAACAGGCCCCGGCGCGTTGGGCGGCGCAGCTATTGGTTCGGCAATTGGTGCAACTTTAGCGTCTGCGGCCACTTCTCTTGGTCCTGATTTTGCCAATGAATTGAAAGTCACACCGGACGATCCTCATGGCGCATTCAACCGCGCGATGAGCAAAACCGGCATTGGCGCAATGTTTACCGGCGCGTCGTTTGCCGCATTCGGTGCCGCGCCATTTCAATCTACGCTGAAGAACTTGATGTTCCAGGCGTTTGGAGTGCAGCCTGGAATTGCTGCGGCACAGCAAGCCACGGAAAATGTGGTTGCCGGGAAGCCTGTAACTGAGGGTATTGCCGAAGGTTTGCCCGGTTCTGTGTTAATGACTGCCATTCCTGGCGTGGCTCATGCCGCTTTAAGCCGTCGAAATGCAGCGAAAGCAAACACTGCCGTTGGAGAAAATTTAAACAAAACAGGCGGCGCAGGCGACGAAGCGAAGGTCGTGGATGCGCAGGCCGAAGTGGCGGGTGACGTTGGCGGAAAGCAAGCGACCGATTGGGAAGGTATTGGCCGCGAATTAGAAGCCGGCACACGGCGTCCGACGCCCGCCTTGGATATTGAGGGCAATCCTTTGCCCATGGAAGGCGAGGGGGAGCAACCGACTGCGCCGCCCACGCAACCGACCGCGCCTGAAGCTGAGGGTGAGGCACAGGGCGCGACTGTGCCGGGGGTGGCTGTAACCACTCCCGGCGAGGCAGGAAATGTGCCCGCGCCCGCGACTGCGCCGGAGCCAACACCGACTGCACCGCTCAAAACTTTGCCTCCATACCTGCCGTATCAAGCATCAACGGCCAAGGGGACGACCATTGACGCATTGCCAATGGTCACTGACTTGTCGCGGGTAATTCCAAGCAATTTTCCAGACGGTCGCATCAACCCGGATTATCCGCAGGAATTGCAGCCGCGCGACCGGACGACCAAAAAATCGCAATCGCAGGTTCAGGACATTATTTCAAAATTCCGTCCAGATTGGCTGTTGCCATCGCCTATGGCTTCCGCTGGCTCCCCCATTATAAATGCTGCGGGTCATGTTGAGTCCGGCAATGGCCGAATGATGGCGTTGACCCAAATTCTCACTGATTCGCGTTACGCCGACAAGCGGGTGGCGTATTTGCAAACGCTTAAAGATGCAGGTTACGGCATTGAGGGTATCAAAAATCCAGTATTGGTTTCATTGCGCGGCACCGAATTGCAGGGCGATGCGTATAAAAAGTTTTTGATCGAAGCAAATGACCGCGACACGGCGGAAATGAGCGACGCCGAAAAAGCGCGGGCTGACGCAACGCGGGCGGCGCAAATTATGCACTTGTGGAACGGCGAATCTGCTGGGGCTGCGTCCAATAGGGATTTTGCGCGAGCGTTTTTAGGCAATTTACCAGAGTCAGAAGCCGGCGCTCTGCGCAACGAACACGGCGGCTTGAATCAAAACGGCATTGATCGTTTGAATTTGGCTGTCATGGCTCATGCTTATGGCGATGAAGGCGGCGTGACGCTTAATCGCTTTTTAAACTCCGACAATGAAGGCATGAAAGGCGTATCGAACGCCCTTAAAGATGCAGCCGGCTTGTGGTCAAAAATGCGGGCTGATGCGGAAGCTGGTCATATTCCGGCAAGCTTGGACATAACTGGCCCGCTGATGGAGGCCGTCCAAACTTTGTCTGAAGCGCGAAAGCAAGACGTATCTGTCAAATCGCTCATAGACCAAACTTCCTTTGACCGGCCTCCCGTTTCCGATGAGGCGCGAGCAATTTTGCGGCAGTTTTTCCGCAATGATGATATGACCACAATGGCCGGTCGGAAGCCAGTTGCGGACTTTTTGCAGTCTTACGCCGAAAAAGCCCGCAAGCAAATTCCATCCATGTTGGAGGGTGGGGTTGAAGATCGCCCGACAAAAATCATCAACGATCTTATCGGAAAGCCCGAAGAACAAGCGGCTTTGTTTAGCCGGCGTGGCGTTCAAGAGGCCGACGTTCGCCCGCATCCTGAAGCGGTGCAAAGCGTGATTGATGCTGTCAATCGCATGACGGGTGGGCATTTTTTAATTGAAGCGCATGATGCCAACAGCGATGTGTTTACCGTCAAATTTAAAGACGAAAACGGACGACCGCAAACAGAGCAAGTGTCCGGTTATGTTTTCGGTTCTTTAATTCGCGCCGCTATAGAAGGTGATCGAACGGCTTGGAATTTTAATCATGAAACGCTTCACGCCATTCGCAAAATGAATGTGCTCAAACCCGGAGAATGGAAAACACTTGAAGCGGCAGCCAAAAAAAATGGCTGGGCAGATGAGTTTAAAATATCCGAGCGTTACCCAGGTATGTCAGAAGCTGGCGTGACGGAAGAAGCCATCGCGGAAAAATTTGCCCAATGGCAAGCGGGAGAAAAAAAGCCAACGGCTTTGCTTGATCGCATGGGCGCAAAGATTAAAAATTTTCTTGATCGCGTTCGCAATCTCTTAACTGGAAATGGGTTTCGCACTGCTGACGACGTTTTTGGAGGCATAAAAAGCGGCGAAATCGGCGCACGTTCGTTGGGGCGAGTCTTGCCAACCGTTGAGCGCAGCGTTCGTAATGCGCCCGGCGGGGAAGAAGCGCAGTTTCAACGGCGCGAAAAAGAAGAACCAGCCAAACTGAGTCCCGAGGCGCAAAAAGCCAACCGCAGCTACGCCACGCCGGGCGGTCAATCCGCGCTTCAATTTCCGGTCAAAGAACGCAGTGTAATTGGCAAAATTGCCGATTCCATTGAAAAAGTTTTTTCGCCCACATCGCGCGGGCCGCTTGCGGAGCAAATGCAATATGCCTTGCGTCGGCATGGTGCTGAGTTAAGCAATGCCAGAGAGCGGTTGCATGTGTTGGATGACGCCGACCACATCATGGGTCGGCTCCCGGTTGACGAGCAGCTTGAGTTCACGCATCGGGCCGAAACCGGGCAAAAGCAACCCACGGCGGAATTGGAAGGGGTGGCTCAGGGTCTTCGTAAAGCCTTGGATGAATGGACGGGCAAAATCCAAACGCTTGGCCGTGGCATCGGCAAAGAACTTTTGAAGGACGCCAAAGAATTTTACATGGGCCGGATTTATGCCAACCATGCCGAATGGACGCGCGGCGAAGCGCCGGGAACGCCGGCTGAATTGCGCGAGCAGTTGCGGAAATCGTGGGCTGAAGCGCAATCCAACAAATCATTGACCGGCAGCGCCAATTTCTTGAAGCAGCGGACTTTTAATACCTTAAAAGAAGCGATGGATGCCGGTTTGGTGCCCGTGACCACCAACCCTGTGCGCATGCAGGTGTTGAAGCTGATGGAAATGCAGCGTTTTTACTATGGGACCAAAATATCTGAGCAATTAAAGCAATCCCACCTTGCGCGTTGGGTGCCATATCATTTGGAACAAAAGGCCCAAAACAATGGCTGGGTCAAATTGGACGATAAGGTTTTCCAGCCAAAAATCGTGCATGAAGGAAATTACGGGGTAACCAATGTCGGCGGGTGGTATGCCCCCGAAGAAGCTGCCACGGTTTTTAAC
>Ga0316228_1004260_pt1 | contig 10806 bp, 10 predicted proteins | sample TBH18021metaG_FD_206005 | JGI IMG/M metagenome (GOLD analysis project Ga0316228, IMG submission 206005) | Freshwater microbial communities from Trout Bog Lake, Wisconsin, USA - TBH18021 | ecosystem: Environmental > Aquatic > Freshwater > Lake > Hypolimnion/Profundal zone | place: USA: Wisconsin... | reverse complement strand
GTTAAAATGGTTCTGAACGGCAGCAACAATCTCAGCCGGAGAAAGGGTAGGGGAGACGGCTTGCAATTCTTCCCGGAGCTTCTGCTTGTTTTGTTCGATATCCTTCAGCCGGGAACGAATATCTTCCAGTTGCCGTTCACCTTCATCGGCATCGATCATCTGCTGACGGTACCACCTGAGCACTGTATCCCGCTGGGTTGTCAACCGGGAAGCATGATCTTTGTGCCGAGCGAGGGCGGTTTGCAGGTTCTGGGTATTGGTGGGATTGGGCCGATTGGTGAGATATTGCTTGATGGAACGGGGATTTTGGCTGAGTTGATAAAGGTGGTCGTATACATTCTTGTCCAGAAGTTCGGTGGGTATCCGTCTGGCGTCACATCGCCCACGGTCAGAGTAAATATAAGTATTGCTGCGTTGGCTCATGCAAACATAATAACTCCGCGGATCGGTTGATTTTCCGGCATAGGCGATGGTCATCTTTCTGCCGCATTTGGCGCAATATACAAGGCCATTGAGTAATTGCTCATGTTTTAGATTCCGCTTCGCCAGGGATTTATTATCTTTGAGCTGCTGCTGGGCGGCTTGCCAGGTTTCTTCATCGACAATCGAAGGAACCGAAACCTCAATCCACTCCGCTTCCGGCCGTCGGGTCTTTACCCGTTTGTTGAGACCGACTTTCTCGTAGCGGTAACGCATAGCCACATGAGTACCTTTGTAAATAGGATTGGTCAACAACCGGTACACAGCCGAGACAATCCATTGCTTCTTGAGACGGGGCGACAGTATGCCGCTTTCATTGAGCCGTTTGCAAATGGTGGCTGTGCCGATTCGCTCCTTAGTGAGCCACTGATACATCTGCCGAACGATCTGAGCCTCCGGCTCATTGACTTCGTAATTGCTGATTTGCTTGTCAAATGTATAGCCGAAAGGCTTGGCGTCGGCGATAATCTTTCCCTGGGCGGCCTTGCCGCGTTTGCCGCGCAGCGAACGCTCTTTGATCTTTTCCTTTTCATAGGCCGAGATTGCCCCCCGGATGGAATAGAAGAGTTTACCCTCCGGCGACTGTTCAAAGGAGACCGAAACAAACAGAAGCCTGGCGCCGGATTTTTCAATTTCCTCGGTCACCAGCAGCTGATGGGCAAGATTGCGCGCCAGCCTATCGGGGTCAAATACGATGACGACATCACATTCCTTGTTGGCGACGCATTGCCGGATCTGGGACAAACCCGGGCGATCGATAAAATCGCCACTGAAGCCGTCATCGATAAAGTCTTTGATATCTTCAATTCCAAGCTCTAAAGCTTTTTTACGGCAGGCCTCCAGTTGGGTATCCATGGAATAGCCCTTTTCAGCCTGTTCTGCTGTACTGACCCGAGCGTAAATTGCGGCCTTTTCCATTGTGGTCCTCCTCGAATGCTCCATCATTAGTAGCAATAGTTCCATAAAAACATGTCATATCCTGCAAATAATCGGCGCTCTGCTACAAAGTTCCCATCTTTTTTCCAGATTCATATAACCTGAGTGAAAAAAGGCGCTAAAACCGGAAAGAGGACAACATCCCGCCGCATACATTGTCTAAGAGGGGGGTGGAATCATGAACGTTAGCCGCGATCGCAGCGTCAAGACAGCCGAGAGTATGACTGCCTGCGTTACCATTGTCCACCAGAATGCCTGGGACCCCGAACGCCACGGTCCGCTCTTCCTGCAGCCTCTTATCGAAGGGTTCCTGCTCCGGTTGCGAACAAGTCCCCTCAAGGACAGCCAGCCTATATCCCCATCCTGATTATTCGTTGCTGGTTTCGTCATTATGGGTATTGACAGTTTTTGCTGTTGCGTGATACTATCAAAACAATTTAACGAAAGAGCTCTTATCGAGAGAGGCCGAGGGATCTGGCCCGATGACGCCCCGGCAACCCACTGCCAAGGTGAGGTGCCAATTCCAGCAGGCCGCTGTGCCTGATAGATAAGAGGAAAGAAACATAAACCCCTTTCCTCGAAGGGGTTTTCATGTTTGTAGTTTAGTCTCCGCGTCCTCTGCTGGTACGAGCAGGGGTAACCTGGGGCTGGAATCTATTTTGTAGCTTTTAGAAAAGGGGTGCCTTCATGGAAGAAAAAATCAGAAATTATGCTTCTCAGAAAGCCCGTCAGTTCACCGAATCTGTAATCCGCGAAATGACCCGAGTCGCCGCGGCGCACGAGGCGATCAATCTCGCCCAGGGATATCCCGATTTCCCCGCCCCGGATGCCATAAAGCAGGCGGCAGTCGAAGCCATCATGGCCGATCACAACCAATACGCTATAACCTGGGGGGCCAAATCGCTGCGGGACTCCATTGTCTGGAAGATCCAGCGGGATTACGGCGTCTCTTTCGACCCGGAAAAACATCTGACTGTCTGCTGCGGTGCCACCGAATGCATGATCGCCACGCTGCTGGCCGCCATCAACCCCGGCGAGGAAGTCATCATTTTCGAGCCTTTCTATGAAAACTACGGCGCCGACGTCATTCTCTGCGGTGCGGTTCCGAAATACGTCAAACTCCATAGTCCTGATTTTCATCTGGATCTTAACGAACTGGCCGCCGCCTTCAGCGATAAAACCCGCGCCATCATTATCAACACCCCGCACAATCCCACCGGCAAGGTATTTTCCCGGGAAGAACTCAAATTCATCGCCGACCTTTGCGTCAAATACGACGCCCTGGGTATCACTGACGAGATCTATGAACACATTCTTTATGACGGAGCCGAGCATGTGCCGCTGTGGAAAATGCCGGGTATGGAAGACCGGAGCGTCATCATCAACAGCATTTCCAAAACCTACAGTGTCACCGGCTGGCGGATCGGCTATGTCATCGCTTCAGAAGAACTTTCTAAGTCGATTCGTAAAGTGCATGATTTTCTTACCGTGGGTGCCGCCGCTCCGCTTCAGGAAGCGGCCGCCAAAGCGCTGCGCTTCAACCCGCAGTATTACGATGAACTATCCGGCTTCTACGGTGAGCGCCGCGATTTCCTGTATAATGCGCTAACTTCGGTTGGCTTCAAATGCTTCAAGCCCAGCGGTGCTTACTACATCATGGCTGACATCACTCCTTTCGGAGCCACCGACGATGTGCAGTTCTCTTTGCACCTTACAAGTAACATTGGCGTCGCGGTGGTACCTGGTTCCAGTTTTTACTGCCCGGACAGCCCTGACGGCAAGACACTGATCCGGTTCTGCTTCTGCAAAGAGTTCTCCACCCTCGAGGCCGCAGCTGAACGCTTAGCCAAGCTGAAGGCCTGATCCTCAAAGCCAACTACTTGGGATATATTCCCAGGAAATACAAGCACCCTTCGCCTAGTCGAAGGGTGCTTTTTTATCTGCTTATTATGGGTTTTATGTTGATGGTTTGGTCAAAGCCATGGAGGACCATAAAGATGAACTGGTACTGATTCTGGCAGGCTACCAAAAAGAGATGACTGATTTTCTCCAAACCAACCCTGGTCTCAGATCGCGCTTTCCGATTCATATTGACTTTCCGGATTACACACAGCATGAATTATTGCAAATCGCCGAACAAATTTGTGCCAGACGCCAGTATCAACTTTCGCCCCAAGCCAAACTCGGCTTGCATAAAATGCTTGTTTACGCCGCCGGGAAAGCGGATGACGTATTTGGTAACGCCCGCACGGTCCGCAACATTATTGAAAAGGCTCTGCGGCGCCAAGCAGTGCGGCTGATGGCCAAATCCGACATCACAAGAGAAGAGCTGATTAACATCGAGACAGCGGATTTGCCGGAGGTGGAAGGATGAAGGAATTTGCTGTGGTTGGACGCCCGAATTCCGGTAAGACTCTATTCGCCCTGAATTTCGCCGGCTTTCTCGGCTGCAAGGCAGCTGACATTACCTTTCGGTCCCACGACGGTCATCTTGACTGCCGGCATTTCTTACTGACAGAAGCCAAACGGGAGCTATGCGGCAACTCCAGCCATAAAACCCGTGTCGTGCAGTCGATGATCCTAAGTGTGCCGGTGGGAAAGACCGGCGTCAGCTTCAAACTCAGCGATACCTGCGGAGTCTCGGAGCAAATTCACTCTGACCAATCCATCCGCCAAGGCATGGCGCAAACGTTGGGCATGATTCGCTCCAGCGACTTCATCATCCACATTATTGACCTTACGGATGTTTCCAACGCTTATCTGCAGAGCCCGACCAACATTGATCGGGAAATCTATCAGTACGGCATTGCCCGCAATCGTTACATACTGCTTGCTAACAAAATTGATCTTGCGGCTGGAAAGGAGAGGCTTGCCAAGTTGACCGGGGAATTTCCCCAGTCGACGATATTGCCGATTTCCGCGTTATATAGTCAGGGTTTTGGAGCGGTGAAAACTTATGTGGCCCAAAATGTTTGACAATGCGGCAATTGTCCTGGCGGTCTTTCTTTGTTGCTTTGCCGTAAAGCTGATTGACGACTTTCTGGACAAAGAAATCGACCTTAGCTGCGGCCGTTGCAACTGGGCCGACCGCCTCGGTCCGGGTGCGATGGTGTATGCCGTGCTGTTACTGTCGCTGGCTGCCTGCCTAAATTCCCGGGTCAGCCTGCCGCTCTTTTTTGCCAGTTATATTATCGGCATGTTCAATGATATGGGAACCACCTTGCCGAGCCAACTGACAGGCTGGCAAGAATCGCTGCTGGTGACGACGCTGGGGGTCATCTTTTTTGATTTTCACATTGTTTTGTTTGCTCTGTTATTCGTCGCTTCTGTCCAGTTCTTCGATGATTACCTTGACATGCGTTCCGACCGACTCTGCGGTCAACGTAATCTCGCTTGCCGCTTTGGCCCGGTTGTATGCCTGGCAGGCGCTCTGATACTGTTCTTCGCCGCCTGGGGATTGGATGAAGCGTTATTTATGCCAGTATTTACAGGAACCGCCATCTTTTATGGTTTGGCGCTTCACCTGGCAGGGAGGAAGATATGATTATCGCCACAATTTTGTTAGGGCTCGCGACTTTCCTGTTTGGATATTTTCTCGGAAAGCGACTGGGATATGAGGATGGCATTCAAGAAGGGAGAGCCATTATCCCGCTGCTGCTCAGGCAGCAGTCCTATGAGCAGGGCTACTGTTCCCTGTGTTGGCAAGCCAAGCCGCAAAATGGTCGGGCGCACCGCATAAAGCCGTTTCCACCGACGGATAATAATGGTGTTGCAGGAGGTTTTGCCGGGTGCTGTCACGAAAACTACGTAAACAAGAACGAGCCAGGCTGAAGGTCGGTCGCGGGAAAACCGCCTTTGCCGCCTCTTTTTGTGTAGCGCTTCTGGCTGCGACCTGGGTCTGGAGCGACATCCCGGTGTTTACCTTACTGACAATCATCCTGTTTTGGGGAATGCTGCTGTGCAATCTTTACAGTATCCGCCGCTATTTCCCGTGGCTAAACTCGCCCAGCCTGTTGGTCCGGACGCTGGCCCCGCTGCTTTATTTGATGATCGTTCTAACCATCATCAGCATGACCGGAAATTAACCGGCGGTCAGGACAGAGGCGAAAGCCTCTTTTTCATTAGCAGGAGTTTCTCAGTGCTTTACCAAATATGTGATGAGAGGAGGTGGCCATATGCCAGACGTACAAGGAAACTTGAGCGGTATCCGCAAAAATATTATTGAAATGCTGGAAAGCATCTATGAAATGCCCTTACCAGCCGGACAAACTATTACCATGGAATTGGCCCAAATTCTCGCCAAACTGACCACTCAGCTCAATCGCGAGATCGCGGTTTATATCAACAGGCGCGGCCAAATTATCAATATCGCCGTCGGTGACACCCGCACCATCAATCTTCCAGAGGCGGCTGGGCGGCGTTCAGCCGGGCGGCTGAGCAGCATTCGCTGCATCCACACCCATCCTAACGGCGACAGTCAGTTGAGCAGCCTGGATAGCACTTCACTCCAGGAAATGCGGTTTGATCTGATGGCAGCGCTCGGGGTTGAAAACTCTGAAGTCGCGCAGGTCAGTTTCGGGTTTATTTCCGGCCTCACACCGGAAGAAACGCTACAGGTGCAGACCGTCGGACCTTTGTCCCTGGACGATTTTGTCTCCATGGATCTGAATTATCTTGTTACCCAGATCGACCGGGTTCTGGAAACCAGAAGCAAAACAACCAGCCTCGCCGAAAACGAATATGCCATTCTTGTCGGTGTCCAGCGTCAGTCAGGCTGGGACATTGCCGACTCCCTGCAGGAACTGGCCCAACTGGCTGACACTGCCGGTGCCCAGGTGGTAGGAACGCTGTCCCAGAAGCGTGAGCGCCCGGATGCCGCCTTTTTTATCGGCCGCGGCAAAGTCCAGGAAATTGCCCAAATGAGGCAAGAGAAAACCGCCAACCTGATTATTTTCGATGATGAACTTTCACCGGCCCAACAGCGCAACCTGGAGCAGACTCTGGGAACCAAGGTTCTGGACCGGGCGGCGCTCATCCTCGACATCTTCGCTCAGCGGGCCAGAACCCATGAAGGGAAGCTGCAGGTGGAACTGGCTCAGCTCCGCTACAATCTCCCACGCCTGGGCGGGCAGGGACTGGTGCTTTCCCGGCTGGGCGGCGGCATCGGCACCCGCGGTCCCGGAGAAACCAAGCTGGAAGTGGACAGACGGCGGATTCGGGTCCGGATCGGCGATATCGAACATGAAATTGACCAGATTAAAAAGCAGCGCACCCTGCACCGTCAGCGGCGTCAGGAGGCCTGTATCCCCAGCGCAGCCCTGGTGGGCTACACCAACGCCGGCAAGTCCACCTTGCTTAATACCCTTACCGCTGCCGGTGTACTGACTGAGGACAAGCTGTTTGCCACCCTTGATCCCACCACCCGCAAGATCACGCTGCCGGACGGAGAGATCGCCCTGATCACCGACACGGTCGGCTTTATCCAAAAACTGCCCCATCAGCTTATCGCTGCCTTTCGCGCGACCCTCGAAGAAGTCGTGCAGGCTGATTTGCTGCTCCATGTCATCGATGCCAGTCATCCCCGCCACCAGGAGCAAAGCGACGCCGTATTCAAGGTTCTTGGCGAACTCGGCGCAGCCGACAAGCCGCTGATCACCGTCTTCAACAAAGTCGACGCAATTGATAATCCCCACGAACTGGAGCGCCTTCTGCGCCAACCTGACAGTGTCGCCATCTCAGCCCTCAATAATACAGGGGTTGACGTTCTGCTCAGCGCCATACGCAAATCCCTGTTCAGGCAAAAGACCAATCTGACTTTACTGATACCTTATTCCGACAGCGGTGTTTTGGCCCGGCTATACGACAACGGAACCGTCAGTTCGGTGGAATATGAGCCTGAAGGTATCCGGGTAAAGGTCGCTTTGCCCCCGACCGCCCTTGATTCTTTCATACAATATGCGGCAGGAGAGATGACAAGTGATCAATGTCCCTGACCGGTTAAACCAACTTGAACAGCAGCTGCTCCCGCGCCTGGAGCCATTTTTCGCTCATGTCGACGCGACTGCCCGCTATAATACCGCCCGGGTTTTGGACTCCTTCCGCCTTCACCGGGTATCGGATTTTCATTTCCGCGGCTCAACAGGGTATGGTTATGGCGACGCCGGCCGGGATAATCTTGATGTCATTTGGGCCCAGGTCTGCGGTGCCGAAAAGGCTCTGGTCAGAACTCATTTTGTGTCCGGAACCCACGCCCTTGCCACCGTACTGTTTGGGATACTCCGCCCTGGTGACGAACTGCTTTCGGTCACCGGCGCGCCCTATGATACCATGCAGACGGTTATCGGTCACATTAAGCCCACACCAGGCTCGCTTACCGAATTTGGCATTATCTACAAAGAAGTTGCCCTGGCGGAAGAGGGGGGAGTGGATCTGGCAGGAGTAGCCGGCGCCTTAACCGCTAAAACTAAAGTTGTGCTGATCCAGCGTTCCCGAGGTTATAGTCTGCGCCGTCCTTTAAGCATTGCCGATATTGCCCGGGTCTGCAGCCAGATCAAGAAGCTTCGGCCTGAGTGCATCTGTTTCGTCGATAACTGCTACGGCGAATTTGTGGAAACCAGCGAACCCACAGCCGCCGGAGCCGACATCATGGCCGGCTCACTGATAAAAAATCCCGGTGGAGGCCTTGCACCTTCCGGCGGCTATGTCGCAGGAAGAGCCGATCTGGTAGAAATGGCGGCCTGCCGTCTTACCGCCCCCGGAATCGGCAGCGAACTGGGAGCCTCCCTGACTGATACCCGCTTGCTGTATCAGGGTCTGTTTCTGGCGCCCCATACCGTTGCCCAGGCCCTTAAAGGAGCGATATACGCCGCAGCCCTGTTCGCGGCGCTGGGCTATCACACCCTGCCGCGCTTTGACGAGCCGCGCAGCGACATTATCCAGGCCGTTGAGCTGGGCACGCCGGAAAAAATGATAGCTTTTTGCCACAGTATCCAGCGCCACTCGCCGGTGGACGCCCATGTCCGCCCTGAAGCCAGCGGAGTGCCTGGTTACAGCGACGCAGTCGTTATGGCTGCTGGTACATTTGTCCAGGGTTCGTCCATCGAGCTAAGTGCCGACGGCCCGCTTCGCCCGCCTTATGTCGTGTATCTGCAGGGCGGATTGACCTTCGAACACGCCTTTATTGCTATTTCGGCAGCTGTCAGAGAACTGGTTAATTGTTAAATCCTGCGCTGACTCACACATATTTCCCCAAATCTATTTTAATAGACAGGAAATTGCATAACAACGTCGAACAATAGGATAAAGTATCCGCTTGAATCTAGAAAAAGTCCGGGTGGGGTAGTGTGGAATACATAATTGTAACGTTACTGGCTATCTCAGCCACAACTTTTGTAATTTATATGCTTTTCAATAAAGTCTTTGGCGTCTATTTGCGTCTGAAGTCTTTGCTTCTATGCGCCGTGTGCTCGCTGGTCATCAGTGTGATCATACCGCGCATTGTCGTCAGTTTTGCCGGTCTGGCTGGGACGGTCGGCTTTTTGGCGGTTTTTGCCGTCATTTGCGCCTATGTTGTCTCTTACTATGATGACCCCAGCGATCTGCATCCTGTCCAAGGAGCAACGGCCTCAGGGGCGGCATTGCAGCCCGAACTTGCAGCCTCGGGTGTCACGGAAATCGTGTCAGATCTGCCACCGACAATAGAATTGCCATTGTTCCAGCAACAACCGACGATGCCGCCGGAAAGCCCGACGGTAGCCGAGCCGGTACTTGCCGCAGCACCACTATCGGCGGTTGAAGAAACCGTCTTTATAGCTACACAGCCCCCTGTGGCAATAGCTTCTGATAATAGTTTCATGCAGCCTCATCAAGAAATAGAAACCACTGTTGATTTTGCCGGTTTGGTATTCGGAGCTGCCGCCCAGGACCTCAATCCCGAACTTGACCAGCCCTCCTTAAGTGATGACGCCTATCTGGATGGGGAAGAGGACGGACAGGCTTATTCCGTTCCCTATCTTTCGATCACCAAAGATCCCGAATCACCCTTCATACCTGAAGACGAGCCCGAATTCGACCAAGATCTGCTGGCAGACACCTCGCTGGAAATGATGCAGCTGTCTTCTTTCTTGCCTTTCGCTCCAGCTCCTGATCCCACCCCGGAACCTGTCTTGCAAACAACTGTTGAATCAGACCCGTTGCCCCAGTCAGAGGCAGAGCTGGTGTCTGAAGCACTATCAACGGCTAATAATAAATCAAAATCCAAGTCGAAATCAAAAGCAAAAGCTGCTGCAACGCCGGAACCTGAACTGCCGCCTGAAGTTGTCATGGCGCCAGAGTCCAATCCAGAACCTGGCATACAGCAGTTGACAAGCGACATTTTGGCACTTTCCCCGGCCGCAGATATTTCTTTCGCCGCCCAAAGCTCTATGCCTGATATTCCCGCACCTGAACATGCGCTGGATATCCTCCCTGCAGCCGAAAATTCATCTGAGAACCTGGAGGTGACAGCCATTACTACACCCGTCGACTTAAGCCCGGTCTCCGATTCCCTTGATGATTTGCTTGACTTTGCTTTTAGTCGGAAGGAGCTTCACAACTATCCCCTGGCACTTGATACTTTTCGCCAGGCGATGAAACTTTACCAGGATAGTGACGCCGCCCCTTACATCGCAATCGAAATAGCCGCTTTACTGAAAGACAAGGGGGCTTATGACGAGGCTATTATGATATTGACCCAAAGCCGTAATTTACCCGGACTGCAGCACAATGATCCCTTGTCGCAGGAGTTTATCACCACCATTGCCTACCTGCGTATCGTAAAAAACATCCTGCTAGAAAGCCGCATGGGCTATCTCCCGTTTAGCAGCATTCCAACGGAAGTCTCTCAAGAAATTGACGCTGAGTTCCGTGAATGGCGCAATTTGGCTTAGTACTCACAATTATTAGGAGGTATACGGATGAAAAAGAGTGTCGACATTCTTGGGTTACCTGTTATCAGTATTTGCGAGGGCAGTGAACTTGGTACAGCAAAAGTATTGGTTATTGACCCTGTCCAAGGCTCGGTTGCCGCCATTGCCGTAGAAGACGGCAAATGGTATCTGGGAGCAAAACTCCTGCCGTTTGCTGCAGTTTCCGGCATTGGTGAAAATGCAATAACCGTCGAAAGCAGCGATCAAATTTTATCCCTTGCCAACGCACCCGATATGGAGAAATTTCTCGCCGCCGACGTGAAAGTTATTGGCGCGAAAGTCCTTACCAAAACCGGGCGTTTTCAGGGTAAAATTGTTGACATTTCGATTGACGAAAATGGCAAAATTGCAAGCTGCGACGTGGAAGAAGCCAGCGGCGAAAAAACCGTGGTTTCTGGCGCCAGGGTCATCACCTTCAGTAAAG
>Ga0316228_1004259_pt1 | contig 10807 bp, 9 predicted proteins | sample TBH18021metaG_FD_206005 | JGI IMG/M metagenome (GOLD analysis project Ga0316228, IMG submission 206005) | Freshwater microbial communities from Trout Bog Lake, Wisconsin, USA - TBH18021 | ecosystem: Environmental > Aquatic > Freshwater > Lake > Hypolimnion/Profundal zone | place: USA: Wisconsin... | reverse complement strand
TCGGCCGACACGCTTCGACCAGGGGCTCCAGCTCAGACCATTGCACGTCGCTCAGCATCATCCCTCCTGCCTTGGAGAAAGGAAAACGCGAGCACCACCAGTCCGTTCAGGCGACGACAGGCCTTAGACGCTTACTCGGACAGGCTCCGAGCACGCTGTGCTCGGAGTGGGCGCAGTCCCGGATGAGGGGCGCACCGTCCTCGACGGCGGTGCATCAGCTTCGCAACGCGGCCCTCGTTGGAAGGAAACGCCGATGACGCGGCTCGACAGCCTGCTTACCCTGCTGGGAACGCCCCGGGAGCGGCGCCGCGCCATCACGAAGGAACTTTCACGCGTCGCGGGTCAGGATCGGATCTGCCGGCTGATGATGACTATGCCCGGGTTAGGACCACGCACTATAAGCTTAGACCACAATTTCCCAAGCTTTTACGGGCAACATCGTAGAGGTTCCTGAGTGCGAATCGGGCTCCATGCCAGTTGAACTGGCATACTACCTGCGGTTAACGCTTAATTTTCGGCCATGGCAGTGAGTTCTTCGATGGAGCCATCAGCGATGAAGATGGCCTCCGCTCGGGTTTGCCAACCAGGGTAGTCCCGGTCGCTATGTCTGATTCGGCACCTTGGCTCAGCTGCGGTACCGGCGGAAATATCTCTTCGAAATAGCCTCTGCGGCCCTCTGCAAAACCAAAGTTCAGGAAGTGAACAAGTGGGTTCTCACCTGCCGCCTCCACATCAGGGTTCGCAGCCAGATAACCGGACGTGCTGAATCCGGAGCTCGGATCACGTCCTTCTTTCCAGCCGTGTTCGAGATAATGGCGACGTGGGTTGCAACCGGAGGAGCGGACGTCAGGATTTTTGTCCAGGTAATAGGCAGTATCAAAGCCCGGAAGCGGATTCTCGAACAGAGAGGTGCGACGCTTGAGCAATTTGAGAAGGTGCAGTTTCATAAGGCAGCCAATAAAATTGACGTGTTCAACAATCCGCCATCGCGTCTTTCGACGTAAGCTTAGTTGTTGGTGCATTGGTCACAGAGATTTTTCGTTAGACGGAATCCAGGGTCGAGGGGGGAAGAAATGAGGCCGGGGTCCTGAGCAGAACCGTACCTCCGTTTTAGGGCCATAGCGCCATCATAAACCTTATGAGAGAGATCGAGGTTGTTGAACAGGCTCTACTATCATTGATGATGTCCGCAGATGAGCACATTTCACCCTTAATCCTCGAGGTATCCCATATCACCGATGGCCGAAACAATCTCGTTGTACATATTGCAAATCCACCGCGGACGTTGGGTCCGACTGAAATCACAAGGTTCGACCGAGCCAGCTTAGGCTTTCTATGACGGTATGTGACGGCTGTCACCAGACCGAGCCAAGCCCCAACTAATGCCGAGGAACTACCATTCGCGAAAGGCGTGCCGCATGCATAAAATGAGGGCACCTCGCCAAAACGGGAGTCCGCAATCACGGCCGCTTCACACATAAATCTTGAGTATCGCTAAATTAGTCGGTCGGCGGGCTGCAGTTCTACGCGTTGAAAAACCATATGGCAGTAATCCATGCTGAAACCCTCGGGCACTCTCGACGCCAGTACAATTCGTTCACTGCCCCCCGTCGAACCCAGACACGCAACAGAAACGGACGAATATCGCCCCGGTTCAACAAAGGTCCAGGCGCTCAATGAGTAATCAAAAGACGGCCTGTCGTTTGAATTCAGCAAGTGACCGATGCTCTCTTCGTCGGCGTTCTCCGGAATCACCGCTACAGCAACTTCCACTCCCTGATTGCGGTGGGATGCGTTATGCACATGGGCCGTTAGGCGCGACGCACGGACGCTTAGTCCGTCGATAATTGCGCCAACGGGGCCGTCTGAGATCGGATGTACGAGCAATCCGCCAAGATCTTCGCGATATGTAACCAAGCTCCATGGAAGTGGATTGGACGGCCTAACAAATGTCCGAAAACTCCGAAGCGAGTGATCGGCAAGGAGTATCGGCGCTGCCAGCTTCCTCTCCGGCGGTTCCGCCGGGTTGATTGCGAGTAGAGTTAGGAAGGGTTCCATCGAAGATGCGAGCGACTGCAAGACTCCCCCAGTTAAGTATTTGTCATTCGAGCCCGAAGCATGATCGCTGTCCACCTCGGCAAGGATCTGTGGGATCGTGAGGGACTTGCCACCCGCTAACACAAGATCTCGGCTCCAGGCCGTAAACCATGCTTTTCCAGCACGTTCATCGAACGGCCGCGCTTCGATAGCCTCCCGCTTGAGTAGCGATACGATAGGGAAAGTTGCATCTTGAGTTAAGGCGACGCTCGGCATACTGCCTAGAAAACATTGCACAGCGTCCGGTCGTCCTGTCAAATCATCGACAATATTGACTTGGCCAGAGAATGCGTCGAGATAAGGCATCTTATGGACGACACTTCGTGCAAGAGGTAAAAAATCGGGTGAGATATCATAGCCGACCGGAACGAAAAGGACATGGGACGTGGTCAAACCGCTCGCAAAAATGCTCAACTGGGCTGCATCCCAGCCGAGGCCAGAAGCATAAACGACGTTCCAGCCCTTCTGCTCCAGCGCGCTCATCAGCGCCTTATCTCGTACGGATAGGGCCCGCGGTATAATGAAATATCCAGAGTGCTGACTGAGCGACAGGCGGGTGACACGTGCCGCATGGTGCTGAAGTTCGGCCTCGGTTTGGAAGCCGAAGCAGATGACTGACACGGTCACATCGGTCAGCGTGTAGACATCAGCCAAACCAGCGTCAGCGCTGCTTTCGCTGGAGGGCCGCACATCCTCCCAGTATGGTTTCGTTGTCACTAGCGATACGGTGGAAGTCGGGCGCCAATTTCGCGCGGCAGCCATAGCGTGAGCCAAATCGTGGCTCGAGCCGTCAAACATCAAGCAGTTTTCATTCTCCTTCCAGCGCTCGCTGACGCCGAACGCTATACATTTCCTATTCAGAATTACAGTCGCTCCGAGCGTCGCAGCTTCGAAGGCGAAAAGGCAGAGGCTTTCGAAATCGGATGGTACGACTACGATGGAGCGCTGAAGGATCAGAAGTCGTTCTTCAGCTGATGGAACGACAAATTCTATGCGGCTTTGCAGATAAACTGGAATAAGCGCCTTTAGGTACTCAATATATTTTTCGTCCCAGCCGTAAGAGGCCAACAAGCACTTTCCGTGATAGTCGGTTGTTGTCTCCAGAAATTCCACCGCAGCTTTTATGAAGGTGTCAGGACGTTTGAACGGTTGAAGCCTCGAGGAAAAGACGAAGTCCATCTGTTCTCGCGGCGGCACTGGTTCAGAGTCGCGAAGCTTAGAATGATCAACGGTGATCGGCGGAAACTCAAGGATCGTTTTCTCTCGCCAGCTAGAGTCAAGCTTGTAGAAACTTTCATTTAAATCGATGATGGCTTGGTTGTGGCCGACTACGATGTCGGCCTCGGCAATGCAGAATTTCTCAATGTCTATCAAAGCTCCGCAATAGTTGCTAGGATGATGGTAGAACCGCTCGTAGTGAAAAATGAGGCCGGCCGACGAATGTAGGCGCACAACCAAATTAGTTTCATGGAAGCGTAGGCCCGATTTCTTTGCTTGTATGGCAGTCAACCCCCATCCGCCGTAATCAGGGAACTCAATGTAATCGAATTTGAGATCGTGCTCATTTTCGATATTCACAAGTGACGCATAGTATGAATACGACTTGCTATAAAGACTCTCCGTGCTCCACGCATTTCCCGTGTGCCCGGACAGGAGTTGTGATAACTGTTCAGGATGTGTTGCCAGATTTAAGCGCAGATGTATGGTTGCGAGGCCATCGAAGGCGTTGAGAACCCGGTCCCGCGTTGCTCCGTCGATGAATGCCTCTGAGTCAACGAGGATGTGAAGGTCTACTGGATAGCCTCGTTTGGCGTTTTCCTGGGCGAAATTGTACATAAGCCGGCCGATGCCGCCGGGGCGTGCCGGATATAATTCGTTCGTTATGAGGCACACCCGGGTCTGTACGCCGCCGGACGCGCGAGTAATGTTGCGCATCTTCACAGCTCCAGGAAATCAGCGTACCGATCGCAGGCGATCTGCTGCCGTCTTGTCAAGTGATCTGAAATTGCCTGTTGACACGCGGCAGGGTCCGAATTCTGCCAGTCCAGCAAACGGTCCAACGCTTTAGTGATGTGGTAACCGTTATCTACGCAGTCAACCCCACATATCTGCATTACTTCATCGTCTTGAAAATCCGGAATGTTCAAACGCAGTGTTAAAGCAGGAGTGCCCACGGCAAATGCTTCAAGCTGAGTCATGGGCTGACATTCGGCCAGTGTCGCCAATAGTACTGCATCTACTGTTGCCATTTTCTCGAACAGCTTTAGGCCCCTCAGATAGTTGGTCAGTTTGAGTTTTGAAAGATCAATTAACGATTCGATGCCGTCAGGAAAGTTATTTGTGAGCACCGAGGACACTCTGGTGCTTTTGAGCGCCGCAATGATATTGGTATATCGGTTTTTTCTCCAACCTACATCAAGTGGAATAAATACACTTCCATCCAGGCGCGTTCTGGAGAAACTGCCTTCGGGTATTGTAGGTGCGAGATTGATGATTGTGTGCGGGTAATACTGACTAAAAGATGAGGAGAAATATGGCTTGACCGATCCTATGCGAGTTAGAGTTTTATACTGCAGCCTGGAAAAAATCCTGGCTTGCATATGCATTTCGAAATTATTATCAAACTGGGATGTTGTCGTGTGAGTTATGACGTAGAATTGAACTTCGCGGCCAACTCGAGGTGCGAGGTGAACAGCTAGGTAATCAGCGGCGTCGGAATATCCTTGAAATACGACCCGCTTTACAGCCCGGTTATCTACGAAGGAGGCGACGTGCTCAACTTCTTCGTCTGATGGGTTCTTGCTGGATGAAATCAGTAGCTTGTGCCCTGGAAGATAGGCAGTGGCGTGGCGTATGCCGTGCCACTCCCGATGAGCTACATGAAGAACGCTATCAAATGCATCGGACTTATGCATCCAGCTTATCATGCGGGTTTCATCGAAAGTAAATCCGCTGCCAGAAATACTCATCTGCGATCCCAGGAAATTTAGGTAGTAGGCGTTGTGCCGCCTGTTAGGGTAAGAGGCGGTTCTTGCGAAAATGGCTTGGCCGCCGTTTAATGAGCGGCGAGTAGCTTTGTCAAACCAGCCTGGTCGTTAGCGTACAGCGGCGGACGGAGCCCTGATGGAGTGCGATTCGGAAGCTAGAACCGGTTGCCCCTTACGTCCTATGGTTTGGGCAGCCGCGCTGACGAGCGCCCGCGCCAGCAGGCCGCGCGACCGGCGCCCGAAGTGGGTGACGTACTGCTGTGACGTGGACGCAGCCACTCAGTGAGGCAGGTGGCGAGCTTGGCATGCGTCGGCGGTATGATGTAGCCGCGCTCCGGCGCGATGGGGTAGATCCGGTTGATCAGCGTCAAGGGCCCCCAACCAGCTCGAAAGCCGGACCTTGCATTCCTCGCCCGAGAGAGGCGAGCAGGCCGGCCGTGTCGACGCCAGACGGATGATGGGCGGAGGCGCCGAAGGAATAATCTATTGTCCCGCGCGCACCCGCTGAGGCGGGCGCGCAGAACCGGGCCGCCGGGCCTCATCACCTTGCCGATGATCAACCCTCGTGCGGGCACGAGGAGCGTCGGCGGTGGTCCAGCGTGAGGACCTCGTCATGATCCTGGACCTGCACCGCCAGGGCCTGTCCGTTGCCATCACCCGGCAGCTCACTCTCGACCGCAAGACGGTACGCAAGGACACCGCCTGCGGTCTTGGGCGCCCGCCTACACGTCGCGCCCACCGCGCGAGCATCACCTCGATTCCTTCACCGCCTATCTGTGCGAGCGCGTCTCCGCCTATCCCGCGTTGACTGGCTCCCAGCTCTGGCGGGAGATCGGGGAGCGCGGCTACACGGGCGGCCACATCGCGGTCACCGATTACCTGCGCACCGTTCGACCGGCGCTGCCCGTCCCCTTCAAGGTCCGCTTCGAAACCCCGCCCGGCCAGCAAGCTCAGGTCGACTTCGCCCGCTTCGCTGTCAAGTCCGCCGACGAGGCGGGCGTGACCCGCATCGCCTGGCTGGTCTCGATGGTGCTGGACCACTCCCGCCATATTGGGGGCACGCTTCGTTCTGCATCAGGACAGACAGACGGTCCTGCGCTGCCACATCGCCGCCTTCACGGTCCTGGACGGCGTGCCCGGCGACATCCTCTACGACCGCATGAGGACCGCGTGCCCGGCGAGAGCGAGGACGGCCACATCGTCTACAGCCGCCCGCTCGTGGCGCTGGTCGCCCACTATGGCTTCCTGCCGCGCGCCTGCCGGCCCGACGGGGCGGAGACGACAGCAAAGGTCGAGCGGCCGTTCCGCGACTTGCGCGAAGGCGTCTTCCCCGCCCGTCGCTTCCGCGATCTCGAGGATCTGAACGTCCAGCTCGGCGACTGGCTCACCACGGTCGCCAACGTGCGCCTGCACGGCACCACGCAGCGCCTCGCCGCGGAGGCCTCCGCCGAAGAGCGGCCCAGGCTGTGACGGTTCAGAAGCTGCGCCGCTTCGGCCGCTGTCGAAGCTGCCTCGATCTTAGGCTAGGCCGTAGCCATAACGGGCTTCATAGCTTAAAGCGGCAGCTTAACGTGACCAGCACGGCTTCAACCCTTGATTGAGGGCCGGCACGAGGTCTACAAGCCGCTTTAGCACTGGGCTTTAGAATCTTCGCTAACATTGTAATATAATTGCGATTTCATAACATGTTTCGCCGATTTGTTCCTTTAGCAATCTTTATCATGGACGTTGGATTGTACGATTCCTACAGCAGTGAAGCCTTCAATTTTGCTACTTGACTATGTCTGGAAGGAGACAGAGGTTGTCGTTTCATATCGTTAATAAAATTAAGATGGCTGGATATTTTGCAAGGTCCAGATTTGGCAACCATAGCAAATATCAAAAGAATGTAATTTCCCGATCGCCGCTGTTTGATGAGAAATTTTACAGAAGGTCTGCGCGAAATGCCGGAATCCCGGTAAAACATGGCGATCCAATCGCGCATTACCTTTCAATTGGGGACAAGCGTAGAATTTCCACGCATCCTCTTTTCGATGTTTTTTATTACCATGATCGCTACAGAGATGTTGAGCCCAGCGGGATGTCGGCATTATTTCATTATCTGCAATACGGTGCTTTAGAATATCGAGATCCTCATCCGCTCTTAAACTCAAAATTTATCGCCACACAAATAAATCTTGGATCAGAAAATCCACTTATTGCGTATTTGCGTCTGCCTCCTGGAACGGTTGACCCGCACCCCGACATCGATGAGAAGTATTTGGCTGCCCAGCTCAAAGAGAGCGGGCTCTTGAAATCCAATGTGCTGGTCGATTTTCTCGAAGATCGGACCTACAGCGCCAACCCGTCGCGGAATTTTGACGTTCGTAGCTACGCAAGATTTCACCCGGATACGTGCAGCCACCATCCTTTCTACCATTTCGTCTGCTTCGGTCGATCCGAGGGGAGGCGATACGATTCTCTCGAAGACGATGTGAGCAATCTGGTCCCACAGATCAATGAAATCAGCAGTCTCGACGTTGATATAATTCCCCCGCACACAGACGTTGCCGAGCTGCCGAAAATCCGGTCGATTTCCGCTGCCAGAGACGTCTCGTCGCTGCTGAAGGTTTTGCAAAAAATAACGCGTGGGTCCCGCATCAACCATCTCTTCTTCGTTCCGCATCTCTTATTTGGGGGGGCAGAGAAGGTTCTAGTGAACATCGTCAGCGTCCTGTCGCTCGACCCGCGCGTCGAGGTGCTCATCATCATCACTGACAGTAGCGAGGAAGTTGCGATTAATTGGTTCCCAAAGCGGGATAATGTCAAGATCGCGAATGTTTATCCATTTATCAGGCATATCGACAGTTTTGATATTTTACAATGCCTCGGAATCTATCTGCAAACCAACAGATTCGACAATGTCTACAGTCTGAACTCCAAAATTGGTTGGGATTTATTTGAGCGCTATGGGCTTGCCATCTCTCAGCTAATGAAAATACATGGTTTTGCCTTTTGCTATGATTTTGATAACTATGGCCGACGCGGCGGCTACGCCTGGACACACCTTCGACACTGCATACGTTTTATGGAGACAGTAATCACTGATAACGGTTCAATCGTAAAGGTTTTTAGCGAAGAGCTTCGGCTTACAGCGAACGAAATTCGTAAGTTCAGAGTCTTGAGGCAGCCTGTGGAAATCAAGGCCGATCATGTCTATGATATGGAGGGCTTCAGTCAAATTGACTCGCGAAGGACTAGGCCGACAGTGCTGTGGGCAGGCCGATTCCACAAGCAGAAAAACGTCGGTTGCGGCTTGAGGATCGCGGCCTTGCTGCCGCACATCGATTTTTTGTTCGCGGGTGGATCTGTCAATGATCTGCCCAACCCTTCTACCGAGGTCTCGGCGAATGTCACGTTTTTAGGGTTGTATGACAGATTCGAGTCTCTTCTCGACCGACGTATCGATTTGTTCTTGCACACGGCGGATTGGGATGGGCTGCCGAATGTCCTTCTCGAAGCGGCATCACATGGAATTCCGATCGTCGCGAGAGATGTCGGGGGCGTCTCTGACCTCGTCAATAGTGACACAGGCTGGCTTCTCCCCCAGAGCGCTGCCGAGGGAGATTTCGCGATCGTGGTCTCCAGTGTGCTGTCCAATCAGCGGGACTTGAGAAGCAAGGTCAAAGCGATGACTGCAAAATTACACGCGGCGCATACGTGGGATATTTTCCGCCACGAGGTTGAGAGGGTTCTTTCTGAGCAAGAGATTTGAGATGCCCAACATCAATGTCAGCGTGGTAATCAATCTACACAGAGAGGGCCGAATCGCTGAAGCGACGATCGAGAGTGTCAAGAAGGCGATGAGCTTCGCTGCGAAGTACGACATAAAGTCTGAACTTCTCTGTGTCCTCGACCGGGCTGATGAGCTCACGAAGGCGACCTGTAAGATCTTTTCCCAAGGAGCAGAGATTTTTGAGACGTCTTTTGGAGATTTGTCGAAGGCCAGAAATTTTGGTGCAGGCAAGGCCACGGGACAGTACACGACCTTCATTGATGGCGATGATCTGTGGGGGCATCGGTGGATCTATGAATCTGTCCGTGAGGCTGAGAAGCTTCAAGACGAGAACATCATCATCCATCCTAAAATGAATCTGTATTTTGGCCGGCATCTATCGCCTTATTATTGGGTGCACCCTGACATGAGGCGCGATAAGATCGAATTGGTCGACATCGTCGCTTCAAACCGGTGGACGTCTCTCAGCTTTGCTCGCACGGAGACATATCGGAATCACCCTTATGTCGCCAACGATATCATGAACGGGTTCGGATACGAGGATTGGCTGTGGCATATCGAGACCATTCGCGCCGGCTTCATACACATAGTGCCCCCGCAGACGATCCATTTTATTCGGAGGAAGGCCTCTGGCAGTCTTATGGAAGAGTCCAACAAGCGGTTCGTATTGCCTAAGATTTCTAAAGTGCTAGGTGGCGCTAAGCTGTAAATTTTCTCCATGCGGCGTGTCGCAATCGACAATCACCTCCTCCGCCCCGCAAGCGCTCCGCCTTCGCATGCCGCCGGTCAGAGGTCGAAGGATTGAAGCGAGCTAATCGTCAGGCATACCGCTTCAGGAACGCTTCGGTTGGCCACAAGGCTTCCGCCCTCGGCGCAGCCGAGTCGCACGAGAGGTTGATGACGGTGCCGACGCGCGAGGCGGCCTCGACGGCAGAGAGAGGCCTGAGCGTCACCGGTGAGTGGCCGGGCGCGCTCGGCTTTAGCGCGTCTGCATCCTCGAGGCCTCACACGACCTTACAGTCTGCTTCTCACCTCGGGTCGAACGGTTCACTGTCGCGCCTCGAGAGCACCTCGCCATAATAGCCGCGAATCAGGTTGCCGCATTCCGCGGCCTGGGTCGGCCGGCGGGACCGCCCGTTCGCCGCGATGTCGATGGCCAGTAGCCGGTCGTTGCAGGCGGCGGGGTCGCTGGTCAGCGCGTAGGGTAGCAGGTGGCCGTTCGAGTTCGCGCACAGCCGCTCGCCGAGGCCGCCGAGGTTGAAGGCCGCCACCGGCAGGCCGGTGCGCATCGCCAGGGTCAGCGCGTACGCGTAGGTCTCGGGCCAGATCGATGGCAGCAGCACCAGATCCGCGGAGACCTGGGTGACGAGATCGAGGGTCTCGTCGTCTTCCCAGTGGTGGCCGGTCTCGGCGATCTGGAGGGCCGCCCGGGCGACCAGGTCGAGGGTCGGATCGTCGGTGGAGTACTTCCCAGTCTCGGTGACGCCGGCGCGCGCCAGGCCGCCCGTCAGGGCCGGGTCCGAGTGGCCCACGATCGAGAATGTGAGCGGCAGGTCCCGCTTGCGCGCGTCCGAGGCCAGTGCCTGCAGCAGCAACCCGCCTTCGGGCAGGCTGATCGCGCCGAGCACGGCGACGCGGCGGACGCGGCCGGGCCGCTGCAGCGCGGTCGAGCGCACCGACCGCTCCGGCTCCAGGTGCGGCCGCACCGTCACTGGCAGGTCCGGGTACACCGCCCGGATCCGGCCCGCCGTGTCGGAGGACGGCGCGAACACCCGCGCCGCGCCCGCCAGGAACGCCCCGAACACAGCCCGCCGCTCGCCTGGATCCGGCTCCTCGAACCCGTCCGCGTCCACCGCCAGGCACGACCGGCACTCCGCCACCGGCGCCAGGCCGCAATAGCGCCCGTCCGGCTGGACCAGGTGGTTGCGGTGGCATACCGGCGAGTAGT
>Ga0316228_1004254_pt1 | contig 10819 bp, 9 predicted proteins | sample TBH18021metaG_FD_206005 | JGI IMG/M metagenome (GOLD analysis project Ga0316228, IMG submission 206005) | Freshwater microbial communities from Trout Bog Lake, Wisconsin, USA - TBH18021 | ecosystem: Environmental > Aquatic > Freshwater > Lake > Hypolimnion/Profundal zone | place: USA: Wisconsin... | reverse complement strand
TAAGAGCGTGGGACAAAACTGGCTTGGGCGGGTTGAGAGGGCATGGACGCTCTCGTACCTGACGACCTCTGGGCGGTGATCGAGCCGCTTCTGCCGCCTGAACCTGAGAAGCCGAAAGGTGGCCGCCCTCGTGCCTCGGACCGGGCGGCGTTGGCCGGCATTCTCTTGGTCCTGCGCACCGGCATGCAGTGGAAGCACCTGCCGCGCGCGGAGATCGGTTGCAGCGGCAAGACGAGCTGGCGTCGGCTGGGCGCATGGCAGGCAGCCGGCGTCTGGGCCGCGCTCCACCGCGTGATGCTGGAGCGGCTTCAGGACGCGGACGCACTCGACTGGTCGCGGGCTGCTCTCGACAGCGCCAGCCTGCCCGCAAAAAAAGGGGTTTCGCGACGGGCCCGAACCCGACGGACCGGGGCAAGCCGGGGACGAAGCGCCACCTTGTCGTGGACGCCAACGGCACACCGCTCGGCCTGAGGCTCACCGGGGCCAACTGCCACGACAGCCGCATGCTGGCCGCCACGCTGGATGCGGTGCCGGGCGTGCGCACAGGTCGGCGCGGTCGCCCGCGACGCAGACCAGACAAGCTGCACGCTGACAAGGGCTACGATCATCGCCGCTGTCGGCGCGAGTGCCGGGCTCGCAGCATCACGCCTCGGATAGCCCGGCGCGGCATCGAGAGCCGCGAGCGCCTGGGACGCTACCGCTGGATCGTGGAGCGCACCCTGGCGTGGCTTGCCCGCTTCCGCCGTCTCACCATCCGCTACGAACGTCGCGCCGACCTGCACTTCGCCCTCACCACCCTCGCATGCGCACTCATCTGCCAAGCTCAGGCAAAGCGGTTTTGCCCCTGACTCTAAGCGACTTCCGGCTGATCGACCCGGAACGCGATGGTGAGAAACGACCGGCCTTCGAGGTTCACGAGGTAGAGAAGCTGTTCGCACATCCCGTTTGGACCTCGACGGCCTCTGAGCCGGAGATGCTGCGGATCGTGCGGAGTCAGCAGATCTTCGCGGCCGTCTACTGGCTGCCACTTCTCGGCTACTACTCCTGCGCGCGCTTGTCCGAGCTGGCCTATCTCGAACTCGGCGACATCGACGTGGAGCGGGGCACGCTCAAGATCCAACCGACACGCCGGCGGCGTCTCAAGAATGCGGTGTCTCGCCGGACGCTGCCGATCCATCCCGAGCTCATCCGCCTCGGCTTTCTGGATTTCGTGCGGACCAGAGCGGACGGGCGACACGATCTGATTTTCTCGGAGATCGCACAGCTTGGCGAGAATACACCCCTGTCGAACCTGTTCGACAAGCGCTGGACAGTCGTTCTGGACGAAGCCGTGCCGTCGGCTCGGGAGGAGGGAAAGACGTTCCATTCCTTCCGGCATTTCGGCAATACGGAGATGATCAGGCGTTTGGTGCTCGATCCGATCCGCGAGTCGATGCTGGGCCATGAGGGCGCCACGGTGAACTCGCGCAACTACCAGAAGACGCTCAAACCCGAAGACTTGCTCACGGCCATCGCGGCCATACCCGAGGTCACGCGGGGTCTGCGGACGTATGACTGGGCGCTTCTTGGAACAGTGATCACGGACGGCTCGTCGAAGGAGTGCGCGATGGGGAGGCGACGGCGAGCACGGCGCCCGTTATCCTCGTCATCGGCTCAATCATTCACGCGCAAAGACGACGCCGTGGGATCTGGACGGTCTCCGCTGATAACGGAATTCCGTTCACATCCAGACCAGAAGCCGCTCCACGCGACGTAAAGCCTGATGCGGCACGCCCCGATCCAAACAGCCGACTCTTGCCGCTTCTCCGATGCGGACGCCCAAGCAGATCAGTTGGCGTTTCTCATTTGCGCCACGAGCTGACCTTGGGTCGGCAGGCGCTGAACCGCCGCTCTCGACCTATTGCAGACCTTTGAACCGTTGCCGCCGGAGGTCCGAGAGAATTCAACACGCGGATCCAAAGCATCACGATCATGCGCTTACTGAAGGCACCCGTTGCCCCATTGGGTTGTCAAATAGCAAAAAGCTGAGCCTTGTCAGGGCGCCGCAGGGTTGGCCAGCTATGTTGCGTTTAAGGATACTTTTTCCAGGACAAAGTTATAATACTCAATTTTCCATCAACATTGAACTTGAATGGCGGCGTTGTTAGAACTAGTCTGTCTTCTTTAATGTCTGCCTGTCTGACCTGAGATGTTCCAGACCATACTTCGTTCCAAGAAGTGTCGATGTTGTGCGTGACTTTTCCATCTTCGATCTTGTAGGTTCCTGCATATGCGAAGAACGTCTTGTGTAGCTTGATTCGATCCTGATCCGTCATCCTGTCGTTAGCTTCGGGCCTATCTCGGTTCTCGAACGCGCAGATGACCATCATACGGCCGTCTTTGCCATACGTGATCCACCCATTGGGTTTCGGCCCCCCGTAAGCGTCGACGACCTCTCCGGTCTCCACGATGTTGCGCGTTGCGCTGGCAAGCCGCCACGTGCCAACGACATCATCTGCATCGAGCGCCCGGGCTGCCGTGGTGCTCAGTATGAGGAGGAAGAACAGAGCCCATGACTTCACGGCGTTCCTCCATTATCTTCGTAGAAGTTCTATGATGATGGCACTGGATATGAATTGATATTCCTAAGGCGGAGTTCAGTTCCAAGTATGAAGGACGGTGCGCCAGCCATCGCTGCGGCGTTCCATTACATTCACCCAGTTGCCCTCAAACTTCTTCGTCCCGCCATCTGCGGGGCCGGTCATTTCCCAGCGCCCCGACACGATGAGCAGATTATCTTTCGGCAGAGTCGTCTTCACGGTCGTTTTATGATCCTCCCAACCTTTGGACTTCAGGCCCGAGAAAAACTTTTGTATGCCCTCGCCTGATTGCGGCGTTCCCTTCGTTACAACTATAGCGTCATTAGTGTATAGCTTGCTCAGGGTGTCCATGTCGCCCTTGTTGTAGGCTTCATCCCACTTTGTTGCCGCGCTTTGCGCTTCGGTTTGCATAGCATCGGATTGAGCTGGACTCGCGATCGCCAGCATCCCAAGAGCTATCATGCGGAAAGCGAACGTCTGGCGCATCGAATCCTCCATTCAGAGGCAAAATTTTCTAGCGTAAGAGCAGAGTTTATGGCAAGCGCGTCGTCACGACTTCTTGGTCGTACTCCATTTGTCAGACGCGGTAGCCAGGCCGTTTCACAACGTTTTTGGACACCATTTAATCCGATTCGGCGCGCAGGCACTTACAGGATGCGACGCGTGGGAACTGTTCAGCCATCCCGAGCTTGGCCTCGCGTCAGCACATCTAGGGCGTGCAGCAGGGGTATGGCGGCTAGAGATTGCACGTCCGCTCCCCAATCCACACGATCTTTGACGCTTGCCGGGCCATTCTCGGAGGGTGGATATTTTCACTGAGACGCCGCGCTTTCCTGGATACGGGCGCGTGCATACATATCCTCTGTGCCCATCCTACTCGCGCTTGGCGCCGCCCTCCTGTTCGGTCTGGTGTTCGGCCCCCATTGGTGGGTGCGCCAAGCAATGCAGCAACACGCCACCGAGCGGCCGGACTTGCCCGGGACCGGCGGCGAGTTCGCCCGCCACCTGCTCGACCTCGCGCAGCTGGAGCACGTCCTCGTCGGGATCGCGCCAGCGGACCACTACGATCCGGTCGCGAATGTCGTGCGGCTGTCACCAGGGAATCATGACGGCCGCTCGATCACGGCGGTCGCGGCACACGAGGTCTCTCACGCGCTCCAGCACGCGGCGGGGGACCGGCTTTTCGCGGCGCGGGTGAGGTTCGCTCCGGTCGTGGAGGGCTTCGAGTTCGCCGCGGCCGTGGTGATGATGACTGCGCCCGTGGTGCTCGCCGTCGTCCATTCGCCGGTGCTGCTCGCCCTACAGGTCGGTGTCGGCATCGCACTCCTCGTCGTTCGGCTCGTGTTCCACGTCCTGACACTGCCCGTCGAACTCGACGCGAGCTTCCGCCGAGCCCTGCCCATCCTGGAAACGGGTCACTTCCTCGATGCAGGCGACCTGCCCGGCGCCCGCACCGTCCTGCGCGCCGCAGCCCTCACCTACGTGGCCTCGTCCCTCATGGCGCTCGTGAACATTGCCTGCTTTCGGCGCCTGCGCCCGTTCTAAAACCTTCGAGGTAATGGGCCGATGCCCCTGCCCGCCAAACTGCGAGCGGACCGCCACCTTCGGAATTCAGACCTGGCCATTCCTCCCAGTTGCTGTGCGCTATCAGCTGACCTCCGACCCGCTCGGCTGGAACTGCTGCTCCCGACCCGGTGCAGCCTTTGAAAGGTCCGCTTCAAGGCTGCCGCTGAGAAAGGGTCTTACGTCTGAGTTGGGTGGGCTTCTGCCAATCAGCTCTTAAGCGTCGAACTTCGAAAGCCGACGTTTGACGTTCGGCCGGCTGCAACCGAAGGCGGCACCTTCGGTTCGGGGACGGTCCGCCTCAGATGCGCATGATCCTGCGACCGCCCGTGAGCTGTCGGTAGCCTGCAGCGCTGGGCGGACGGGACCTTTTGCTAGGGTCAGGACTTATGTGCCGATGACCGACCCAGCCGATCCCTCAATTCCCTATGCCCTCGTCGTCGACGACGACGGCCTTATTCGCATGGATGCGATGGACATCCTGCAGGAGGCGGGGTTTCGCACGTTCGAGGCCAGCGACGGCGACAAAGCCATAGCGCTGCTGGCTCGTGAGCACACCCTCATCTTCCTGGTGTTCACCGACGTCCAGATGCCCGGCTCCCGCGATGGCTTCGCCGTGGCTCGCGAGACCGCTCAACGATGGCCTCACATCGCCATCGTGGTCGCCTCGGGACAGGCGCATCCGGGACCCGGCGACATGCCTGAGGGCGCTCGCTTCATCGGCAAGCCATTCACAGCCGAATTGGTGCAGGATCACCTCAAGGAGATCCTGCCAGACGGGCGTAAGCCGGCCCCGCTGCGCGACCTGGCCTAACCGGCCGGTCGCCGCCGCCTGTCGGATACATTTGCTGGCGTTCCGCATTACTCGGGGGGTTGAAGGTCGAGTGTCGACCGGGATCGTCGGGACGACGCAGGGCGCATGGACGCAAGCACGGAAGATCCTGGGCCGCCGGTCGACCTGACATCCTGTGACCGCGAGCCGATCCACATCCTCGGCGCGGTGCAGCCATTCGGCTTCCTCCTCGCCGTCTCGTCGGACTGGATCGTGGTGCGCGCCAGCGCCAACGCCCCGGAGTGGCTCGGCCGGCCGGCCGAAGACCTGCTTGGGCTTCCGCTCGACACCCTGGTCGACCGCGAGGCCATCCATCTCCTGCGCGGCCACCTGCAAACCCTGCGCGGCCCCGACGCCGTAGACAGGGTTTTCGGGGTCCGCCTCGTGCCGGGCAAGCCCGTCTTCGACATCGCCCTGCATGTATCCGGGGGCGCCATCGTCGTCGAGGCCGAGCCCAGCGCACCCGAGCATCTCAGCGCCGGCAACCTCGTCCGCAACATGGTCTCCCGCCTGCAGCATACGGTCGAATTCGAGCCGCTCTGCCGGGAGGCCTCCCGGCAGATGCGCGCGCTCACGGGCTTCGACCGGGTGATGGTCTACCGCTTCGCCCCTGACGGATCGGGCGAGGTCATAGCCGAGGCCGTGCGCTCGGGTCTCGACCGCTACCTCGGTCTGCACTACCCGGCCTCCGACATCCCCAAGCAGGCCCGCGCCCTCTACGAACGGAACTGGCTCCGCATCATCGCCGACGTCGATGCCCCAGCCATCCCGGTGGTCCCGACGCGCGACCCCGCGGGCGAACCCCTCGACCTCTCGCTCTCGACCCTGCGCACGGTCTCGCCGATCCACCTCGAATACCTCCGCAACATGGGCGTCGCCGCCTCGCTGTCGGTCTCCATCCTGCGCGGCGGCCGGCTCTGGGGCCTGTTCGCCTGCCACCACACCGAGCCGCGCCACATCTCCTTGGAGCGCCGCACCGCCGCCGAGCTGTTCGGGCAGATGTTCTCGTGGATCCTGGAGAGCCGTGAGCGTGAAGTCCTCGCCGCCCAGGAGGCGCTCGCCCGCGAGACCCATAACCGCCTGATGAGTGCGATGGCCGCGGGCGGCACCGGCCTTGAGGGCTTGGCCGACTTCGCCGAGGAACTCTCCGGCATCGTCGCCTGCGACGGGCTGGGTCTTTGGGTGAACGGTGAGATCACCCTGCAGGGCATGACGCCGACGCGCGAGGAGTTCACCGGCCTCGTGCGCTTCCTCAACCGCACGGCGGCGAGCCGGGTCTACGCCACGGACGAGATCGGGCGGTACCACGAACCCGGTCGCGACTTCACTGAGCGAGCGGCCGGGATGCTGGCCGTGCCTGTGTCGCGCACGCCGCGCGACTTCCTGGTGTTCTTCCGCAAGGAGGTGGCGCGCACCGTGACCTGGGCTGGAAATCCGGAGAAGCCCGCGAGCCTGGGCCCGAACGGCGTCCGCCTGACCCCGCGCAAGAGCTTTGAGGCGTGGCGCGAGGTCGTGCACGGCCGCTCGCTTTCCTGGACGGAGGCGGAAGCCCGCACTGCCGAGGCCCTGCGGGTCACGCTCCTTGAGGTCATCCTCCGGCTCAGTGACACGGCCGAGCGCGAGCGCAAGGAAGCGCAGGAGCGGCAGGAGCTGCTCATCGCCGAGTTGAACCACCGGGTGCGCAACATCCTCAACCTGATCCGGGGCGTGGTCACGCAGAGCCGGGCCAGCGCCGGCGACGCGGAGGATTTTACCGAGGTGGTCGGCGACCGCATCCAGGCGCTCGCCAGGGCCCACGACCAGGTCACCTCCGCCAATTGGGGACCGGGATCGCTCGCCGAGCTCCTCGCCGTCGAGGCCTCGGCTTATCTCGGCGCCAAGGCGGAGCGCGTCGTCCTCGACGGTGTCGACGTCCTGCTCGAACCGCAGGCCTTCACCACGATGGCGCTCGTCGTGCACGAGCTGGTGACCAACTCGACCAAGTACGGCGCCCTCAGCGACAGTTGCGGCCGGATCGACGTGCGGCTGGAACGGGACGGCTTCGACAGCCTCGTGATACATTGGACTGAGTCTGGCGGTCCCCCCGTCAAGGCGCCGACCCGGCGCGGGTTCGGTTCGACCATCATCGAGCGCTCCGTCCCCTACGAGCTCAAGGGCGAGGCCGAGGTCCGCTATGCGCTCACCGGCCTGACAGCCCGGTTCTCGATTCCCGCCGCCTTCGTCCGCGCCGCGCCGCCGCGGGGGGGTCGCGCCATTCAGCCCGAAGCGGTCCCGTCCTTCTCGTTCGGCGGGACGGCGCTGGTGGTCGAGGACAACATGATCATCGCCCTGGAGGCCGAGGAGGCTCTCACCGCGCTGGGGGCCGACGCGGTCGACATGGCGGCCTCGGTCCGAGAGGCACTCCGGGTGATCGACGCATCGCCGCCGGACCGGGCGCTCCTCGACGTGAACCTCGGGTCAGAGACGAGCGTAGCCGTTGCCCGGCGCTTGGCGGAACTCGGTATCCCGTTTGCGTTCGCAACCGGTTATGGCGAGAGCTTCCAGGTCCCGAACGACCTTGGCGACGTGCCAGTGATCAAAAAGCCTTACGGGGCGGACATCTTGCGACAGGCCTTTGGCCGCCCCCGATCCCACTGACACTGGCGATTGAGCTGGCGGACGCCGCAGCTAATGCCAAAGCTCGCGCGGCGGCGCTCCAGATTGCCGAGGCGCCGAACTGTACAAAATCGCTGCTTTGGCGCGGCGCTACGGTACACGTCAGCCTTAGGCGGCGAGAGCCTTCGATTCGCACGACCGCGTGGAATAATTCGTTTGGTCAGAGGCAGAACGTCCGCTTGCGGACCCACTATCAAAGCCTGCTTTCCACCCCATCCGGACCTTCGGCGAAAACAGGTCGAATATCCGCTTGCGGGTCAGGACTTCGCACGCCGCTAGTTCGGCTGTGCGCCACCTGCGGACCTTCGGACAAGCGGGACCAAAGGTCCGCAATTTCCAGGCAAGCGGTCCCTCCCACTGCTAGAGGACCTGCCTGCCCGATCCTCAGGCCGCGCGCACTGTTGCGAGGAAGCGGCCGACCTCGGCACTCAGCTGCTCCGACTGCCGTGACAGCTCACCGGCTGCGCCGAGCACTTGGCTTGCGGCAGCGCCCGTCTCCTCGACGGCGTGCGCCACACCGGCGATGTTACTCGTCACCTCCCCGGTGCCGGTTGCCGCCTGCGCGACGTTGCGCACGATCTCCTGCGTCGCCGCGCCCTGCTCCTCCACCGCCGCGGCGATCGAGTTCGCGACACCGGCGATCTCGCGGATGCGCGCGGAGATACCGCCGATCGCCTGAACTGCCCGCGCGGTCGAGCCCTCTATCTGTCCGATCTGCCGCCCGATCTCCTCGGTCGCCTTGCCGGTCTGGCTGGCCAACTCCTTCACCTCGCTGGCCACCACCGCGAAGCCGCGCCCGGCCTCGCCGGCGCGCGCCGCCTCGATCGTGGCGTTGAGCGCCAGGAGGTTCGTCTGGCTGGCAATCTGCGAGATGAGGGTCACGACGTCGCCGATCCGGGCAACCGCGCCGCTGAGTTCTTGCACCAGGGCGGCCGATTGCTCGGCCTCCGAGACGGCGACCTGCGCAAGGCTGGCCGAGCCATCGACCTGACGGCTGATCTCCTGCACCGAGGCGCCGAGTTGTTCGGCCGCTGCGGCCACCGTGTTGACGTTGCTGGCCGCTTCCTCGGCGGCGGCCGCGACGGTGGTGGACTGGGAGGCGGTCTGGGCGGCCGTCGCGGTCATCTGCTGCGCCGTGGCCTGCAGCTCGGTGGCTGAGGACGACACCATGCCGACGATGCCGCCGACGGCTTGCTCGAGCCGGCTGGCCATGTCGCGCAAGGTGGCTCTGCGCTGCTCCTCCGCGGACGCGCGGGCGAGCGCCGTCTCCTCCTCCAGGGCTTTCATGCGGACCAGATCGTCCTTGAAGACCTGCACGGCCTTGGCCATCTCGCCGACCTCGTCGCGGCGCTGGGCACCAGCGACGTCCACGGCAAGGTCACCACCGGCCAAGCGGCCCATCACCCGGGTCATCTCCGTGATCGGCCTCGTCACCCGCCACCGCACGATGACGAAGCCGAATAGGGCCAGGACGAGAGCGACGGCGAGCAGGCCGACCTGGCCGATCAGCGTGCTTAAGGCGGCCCCATGGCGCGCTTGGGCCTGCTCCCGGGCCATCCGCATCGCGGCGTTCGAGATGGCCGTCAGCGCGTCGAGCCCGGCATTGCCGAGGCGGTCGAGTTCGTCGTTGGGCACGCTCGGCGGGCGCTTGGCGGCCGCATCCTCGTAGGCGGCCTTGCGAACACGCTCGTAGCTTCCGAAACTGATGTCCTTGGCAGTGCCGGCCAGGGCCACCAGCTCCGCCGGGGCGCCGGGTCGCGCGAGAAGCTCGTCGAGCACGGATCTGTTCACGAGCGCCCGGCCGCGCAGATCGGCCATCCTGCGGTCAAGCTCAGGCGTGAGTTCGCCCCGGCTGCGCGCCTCGGCCAGAAGGGTGCGCTCCAATCCGAGGCCGTCGCGCGCGAGCCACGCGGCCTGCTTGATGGCCATCAGCTCCGCCGTAGTGGTGTCGGCCATGCGGATCGCCTCGCCGAGGGCGACCGACATCTTCTCCAGCCTGTCGATGACCTCGGTGGCAGCCGTGTTGTACTGGCTGCTTAGGCCTGTCCGCCGCTGGTCGAGCGGGACCTTCAGAGCCGCGTCGGCCTCTTTCTGGAGCGCGGCAAAGCGTTCGGCGCTCCCGGGCAGACCTGAGGCGATCTCGGCGCGGCCGCTCGTACAATCGACCGTCTGACAAAGTGCGATGACCCGCGCAGTGGCGGGATCGGCCTTCGCGCGCGCCGCGACCAGCATGCCGAGGAAGGCTTCGGAGGCAGGCGGTCTCGCCTCCAGAGCAACGCGCGTCGGCCCGCGCTGGGTGCGCGTGTTCTGAAGGGCCACGAAGACCTCGTACCCGGCCTCTGCAACCTGCGTGACCCGCTCACTCTCACGTAGCTTCTGCACCTCGCCGTGGATCGGTGCACCGACGGCAACCACGACAAGGGCTGTCATGGACCCCAAGAGGATCTGCAGGGTCGTGCCGATCTTTGGCGAGAAGCGCGCCAGGGTCATCATATGTCTCGCTGCAAGGCGCGGTTCAGGTCACCGCGGCCCCATGCAACCTGGGCGAGAACACTGAAATAAAGCTTACGTATCGGCGGCTTCTACCTACTGGTGCCGAAGGCTCTGCTCCACTGCCCGACCTGCGGCCGTTGCGAAGTCGTCCTGAAGGGTGGATCGCGCTAGAATCCCTCGGACCCGCGTCGGGTTTGGCGGACATGCCACGTCGAAGGAGGCTTACCCGTGAGCCAGACCCTCTGGGCCATCGCCGCCGAGCCATTGTAGGTTAGCCAGATTTCTTTGGCTCAGTCTCGAATGGCGGCTCTTTGCAGCATAAACTGATATTGGCGACGTTGGGCCTGGACCGCCACTATCGACCCTATACAGCCTATCGGGAGGTCCGCTTTTGGGCTATCAACGAGGCAGAGATCGTCGGCCGAGACGAGTGGTTGTGCAATCGTCTGCTTTCGGATGCCAAATTCAAATTGCGGCCACGCGATGAAAACAAGGCACTCCCCCTCTTTTCGCCAAACCCGTTGCTGTCATTCAGGCCGGATTTCGGGGGGTGGTCGGAAACTCCAGCGGAAAGTCGTTGAGCACGCGCCACAGCTCGTAGCCAACGGTCACCGTCTCCATCCGGATCCAACCCCGGGCCTTGGCCCCGAGCGGGATGGCATCGACGTCGGGCCATGCGGATTGCCCAGGATCCTGC
>Ga0316228_1004252_pt1 | contig 10821 bp, 13 predicted proteins | sample TBH18021metaG_FD_206005 | JGI IMG/M metagenome (GOLD analysis project Ga0316228, IMG submission 206005) | Freshwater microbial communities from Trout Bog Lake, Wisconsin, USA - TBH18021 | ecosystem: Environmental > Aquatic > Freshwater > Lake > Hypolimnion/Profundal zone | place: USA: Wisconsin... | reverse complement strand
GGTCGCGCCGCCGACGCGGATCACCGCGACGCCGCCCGCGAGCTTGGCCAGACGCTCCTGCAGCTTCTCACGGTCGTAGTCCGAGGTGGTCTCCTCGATCTGCGCCTTGATCTGCGAGATACGGCCCTCGATGTCGGACTTCTCACCGGCACCGTCGACGATGGAAGCGCCTCTGAGTTACAGTCGCCCTTTGTCGTCTGCAGCATCTCGCGCCAAGCGCGCTGCCCTCAAGCACGCAGTTTTCACGTCCGTCCTGCTGGCGATTGGCTCGTTCGGAACCGCCGGCTTGGAAGGCTTCTGGGTCCTGGCAAATTCAGCGGCAGCTCGCTTCCATTCTCTGCTGTGATCGTCAACCATTGCTCGCCTCTGTAGCTCGTATTCAGGCGTGAGTGAGCTTTCGCATTCGCTTCGGCTTCAGCAGCACAGCAGCCGCGGCGTCAGCCGCCTTCGCGAGCCGTAGGGCCTTCAGTCGTGCTGCCTTCTCCTCTTGCGCCTGGAGTACTTCCCCATAGTCATTCCAAACGTCCGCACCATCCCGAGCTCGGTACGCCTGATGACCGGCAAGGATTTCTAGCGTGTTCGGAATATAACCCGCAAAATATGACATGTAAGAACTCCATTCAAATGAGGCAATTATAGATTATAAACTTAGATAAGTCGGATCCAGATGTGGCATCTCTCTTACCGCAACGAACCCTAGTTCCAGTATCGTGCAAATGAACCGGGTCCACACACAGCGGGTCGACAGCGTTCCGATACAAAGCTTCTACATCCTCGCTAAAGCGCCATCGCGAGGTCAGGCATGATACCAATGGCGTGTGCGGTGTTTTGCGAAAGGCGCGCATCCGCTAGGGCAACGCAAGCCCCTGGCTTCACCGCCTGCCTGACGAGCGCAACAGCTTGCTCCGAGGTTTCCGTCAGGGCTGCATAGAAAGCAGCCATGGGCATGGGCGACACCTCTTCATCCAGAAAACTTACGTGAACAATGAATGGGGTCTGGTTCGCCTCAGCGACCCAAGCTGGATAGATATCTTGCATCATGGTCTACTTTCTCGCTTTGGCCCTGCAGGCCGCGTAGCGCACGAGCTTCTGCTCTGCCTTTTTCTGCAGCCTGACGCTCGATATTATCGGCGGCATGGCGAGCGACCTCTTCTGCCGCGCTCCCGCTGGGCAACAGCTTCTCTCTGCGCTCTGCTTCGGCCGCGAGGCGCAGCGCCTCACGCTCAAAGGCGCAGATCTCACGCGCTTCCAGCACTGCTTCACGCGCAGTTTGCTTGGCGATACAGTCTCCGGATCATCGGCCGTCGGCTATGTACGGAAAAGCTCGAGCGTTTGCTGGCGCGCGGTCGCCGCGGTCCGTAGCCGCGGCGAGTGGATTTCTTGAACTAGCTCAGGCACATCCGCCGGCTGAACAAGTCACCGAGGTCGCAAACAGACAAAACCATCGCAGCCGGGACGGTTTTGGTAGTGACTTGGTCGCTGGCATGGACCTCAGGCGGCCTGTAAATTGCCGGCGGCCTGCTTCCCGCTGCGCTTATCGGTCTCCATCTCGTAAGAGATTTTCTGACCCTCGACGAGGCTGGACATGCCGGCGCGCTCGACTGCGGAGATGTGGACGAAGGCATCCTGGCCGCCGTTGTCCGGCTGGATGAAGCCAAAGCCCTTTTGTTCATTAAACCACTTAACGGTGCCGATGCTCATGTGTCATTCCGTATGTTTAAAGACAATAAATGGACCAAGCGAATGCACATCATGCGCCTGGTCATTCATTTTCGAAAAATGGGAGAGATGCAGAGCGCGCACCCGCTTGGAGCGCAGCGGCCGGATTACTAGCCAAAAATCGATTTCCTCTACTACACCACCGAAAAGAGATTTTCAACTGCCGTTCGCCTGAAACGAAAAATCTTTTAATTATTTCTAGGCGTTCTATTGCTAGCTAAAAGGTGGTGGGTTCACGCGCCTGCGAAGCACCTAATGTCTCCAGGTGCGCTGCGCTTCATCCGATGAGGACGTATAGCCCTAGTAAGGCAGCAGGGTCAGAGACTTCCCACGGCCGAGAGGTCTGCGGGAAAGAAGGCCGCGTTCCCGTGAGGCTCTCTAAGGATCAGCCGGACAGCTCTTCGAGAAAGGCTGCTTGTACAAATCTTCCGGCGTGCCCGCGAACTCGCGATAAATAAATTGGAACAAATAGCACAGCTGAAGTCTTGATTTTAGCTGGGCCCCTTGGAGGGTGCCCGATACGAAAGCCGAGCCAGTGATTATTCTCGACCCTATCAGTGGAAAGCTCGTCACGGTCCAGAGCCCAAAGCCGCGTCGGTTTTGCTGATCCATCGTCGGGCATGCCGCCGGGCTGCCATCCTCGATCCAATCGTGTGGGCGCCTGGACGCCGGGTCTGCTTTGGTGCTCCTTCAAAAGGGAGCAAAAAGCATTGTGGCTTGCGGCCCTCCTAAGTTGTGTCGAGATTTTTTGTAACACGAGCCGTCTGTTGCGCGCACTGGGCGCCAGCTCTCGCCCAGTCGTGCCGGGTCGATCGGATCGCCGCACCCGACATCGACGCTTCATGCCGGCATTCGACCCGATGCTTTCACGCAAATGACTTCGTAGAAACGCCGATTATGTGAACAACGGATTGCGTAAGCATGAAACACTTAAAGGCCCTGTTTGCGGCCGCTATCCTCTGCGCCCTCAGCGGCACCCACGTGATGGCAGACTGCCAAATCGCGGACACCAAGCTCGAAGAGGCGATCCTCCAGAAGCCCGAGCTTCGCGGGCCAGCCAATCGGCAGACCGTGAGGGACCTGCGCAGCTTGCGGGACGCTGCTTTCACTTTGTGGTCGTACGGGCGTCATGCCGATTGCGAGCGCCTCATGGCCAACATCCGCGAACTGATTGCGGGCCCCGCCATGAGCGGCCTGGGCGACAACGACGAGGATGCGGCAGAGGAACAGTTGGCAGCCAGGGACCCGAAGGTTCGGCGCGGGGCCATACAGGGACGCCGCGACGAGAAGAACGCTAAGCCGCTCGTCAGCATTGACGCGCTCGCGCCTGGCTTGCGGGCGGACCAGATCATCGGTGCAGAGGTTCGCAGCTCCGACGACAAGATTGTCGGTGAGGTCAGGAACATCGTCTTCGGCACGAAGGATCGGCGGGACTACGCGGTCGTCGCATCGGGCGGGTTCTTCACGCCTGGAAAAGACAGCATTGTCGTCCCCATCCGGTCTCTGAAGGCATCGCAGGAGCGGGATAGTTTCTTTCTTCCCATTCCGCATGCGGCAGTGAAGGGCATCCCTCTCATGCCGGATCAGGATTACAAGTGGCTCTCGGATGAAGCCTGGAAAACCCGGAACGACGCGCTGTTCGCGCGTCCCTGATGTCCATCCCGGGGCTGAGGCCAATTGGCCTCGGGCCGGATCATCAAGCGGCGACCGCAGGGAGCGCTAGCCGGACGAACCTCGGGCCGCGCAGGACATCATTTTGAACGATCGTGGCTCCACCACTCCTTCCCACAGCGAACGGGAGTTGAAGCTCGAAGCGGAGATCGCCCGTTTGAGGCGGGCCCTCGACGAGTCCGTGCAGCGCGTCTCCGATGGTACTTCCTCAACCAGAGTGGAGCATGAGCGCGAGATCGCTGAGTGCCGGGCGGCCCTGGCTCTTGAACAAGCGCGCGCCGCTGAGCTGGAGCGAGCTCTGGCCGATCTTACCGCACGCTCCGCCTTGTTGGCGGCGAGCGAAGCCCGTTATCGCTTGGCAGTCGAGAGCGCGAAGGATTACGCGATCTTCACCACCGACCTCGCCGGCCGCATTGCCGGCTGGAACACCGGGGCGGAGAACCTGCTCGGGTGGGAGGAGGAGGAGGCCATTGGCCGTCCCGTGAACGTCATCTTCACGGCCGAGGACAACAGGGAGGCTGTTGCCGAGGAGGAGATGAGGCTGGCGGTTACCGAAGGCCGAGCCGACGACAACCGCTGGCATCTCCGCAAGGATGGCGGACGGTTCTGGGCCAGCGGCCTGATGATGCCCATGCGTGATGACACTGGTGGGCTGACGGGCTTTCTGAAGATTCTGAGGGATCTCACCGAAGCGCAGCTTGCCAGCGAGCATCAGCAGCTTCTCATCCATGAACTCAACCATCGGGTGAAGAACACCCTTGCCACCGTTCAGGCGTTCACGACGCAATCGCTCCGGTCTGCCGCATCCTTGCACGACGCTCGGGAGGCAATCACGGCGCGCCTCATCGCCCTGGCCAAGGCACACGACGTGCTCACCGCCGAGAAGTGGGAGGGCGCGGATCTCGCCCAGATCGTGGCCGACGCCTTGCGCCTCCACGGCGGCGAAGCGCAACGCTGCCGCTGCCGAGGGAAAGCTGTGCGGGTGATACCTCGGATCGCACTCGCTTTGTCGATGGTGCTGCATGAACTCGCCACGAACGCCATCAAGTACGGGGCTCTCTCGAACGCGACCGGGACCGTGAACGTGTCCTGGGCGATGATCGACACAGCGAGCGCGCCTGCCGATCCCCAGCTGCGCCTCAACCTGCGCTGGGAGGAACGAGGCGGTCCGCCTGTGGTGCCGCCCAGTCGCAAGGGATTCGGCAGCCGGATGATCGAGCGTGGCCTGGCTGGCGCACTCGGGGGCGAGGTGCAGATCGGCTACAAACCCGACGGCGCAGTTTGTACTTTGGACATTCCCCTCGAGCTCGCCTGAGCCGCGCGGTTTGGGAACTAAGGACGATCAAGCGTGCACCGAGAGAACAAACATGAGTCATCAGGCTACAGCCAGCACTGGGCCCGGTCCAAAGTCAGCTCGCTTTTCCTCCGGCATCGGGGGGCTCGACGAGATCCTAGGCGGCGGGCTCGACGCCAATCGGGTCTATCTTGTTGAAGGTCAGCCGGGGAGCGGCAAGACCACTCTGGCGTTTCAGTTTTTGCTCGAAGGAGTACGTCAGGGTGAGAGGACGATGCATATCTGCCTCTCGGAAAGCGGACCAGAACTTCGGCTGATCGCCGAACGCCACGGCTGGTCGCTCGATGGGATCGATTTGTTCGATCTGTCCTCCTCGGAGGCGAGCCTCGATCCTGACGACGAGCTGACGGTGTTCCAGCCCTCGGCAGTTGAACTCAGCGAGGCCACGAAGGGGATCATCGACCGGATCAAGGCCATCCAGCCGGCCCGCATCGTCTTTGACAGCCTGTCGGAGATGCGGATCCTGGCGCAAAGCCCTCTGCGGTACCGGCGCCAGATCATGGCGCTCAAGCACTTTTTTGCCAGCCAACCCTGTACCGTGCTGCTCCTGGATGATCTCTCCTCGCAGGGCGGCGACGTCCCTCTGCATAGCCTGGCACACGGGGTGGTGCTGCTGGAGCAGAACCCGGTCGACTTCGGTGCGGAACGCCGCCGGCTGCGCGTGATCAAGATGCGCGGCATTCAGTTCAAGGGCGGCTATCACGACTTCACAATCCAGCGCGGCGGGCTAGAGATCTACCCGCGCCTGGTCGCGGCCGAGCATCACAAGCGCTTCCTCGGCGAGTTCACGCAGAGCGGCAATGTCGAGATGGATGCGCTGCTCGGTGGTGGCCTGGAGCGCGGCACGAACGCCCTGTTCATCGGGCCTGCCGGCGTGGGCAAGTCGACGCTGGCGCTGACTTTTGCGGTCGCGGCGGCGCGGCGCGGGGACCATGCGGTCATCTTCGCCTTCGACGAGGGCCGCGGCACCATCGACGCCCGTGCCAAAGCCATCGGTTTGCCCATCGAGGATCTCGTGGCAGCCGGAACGCTGCGCATCGAGCAGATCGACCCGGCCGAGATGGCGCCCGGCGAGTTCGCCCATCTCGTGCGTTCCAGCGTCGAGCGTGACAAGGCCGGAATCGTCGTGATCGACAGCCTCAACGGCTATCTCAACGCCATGCCGGACGAGCGCTTCCTCATCCTGCAGATGCACGAGCTTCTCAGTTACCTGAGCCAGATGGGGGTCGTCGCGATCCTGCTCCTGGCCCAGCATGGCTTGGTCGGCCCGATGGAGACGCCGATCGACATCAGCTATCTCAGCGACGCGGTGTTGATGCTGCGCTACTTCGAAGCCGAGGGCCGGGTCCGACGGGCGCTGTCCGTGCTGAAGAAGCGAAGCGGGGCGCACGAGGACACGATCCGCGAGTACCAGCTTACCGCGGACGGGATCAAACTCGGCCCACCGCTGACCGAGTTCCGGGGCATCTTCACGGGATCACCGACCTATACCGGCACCCTCAAGCCGCTTATGCCGAAGGCCGCCCATGATAAGGGCTGATCCGAGCGAGGAACGGGTCCTTGTTCTGACCCCGACAGGGCGCGACGGTGTCGCCACGGCCGAGCTTCTACGCAAGGCTGGGCACCTCGCGATCGCCTGTCCCGATGTGAACACGCTTACCGTCTCGCTCGAGGATGGGGTCGGGGTCGTTCTGGTCGCGGAGGAAGGCTTGCTCGGGCAGGCCGTGGAGGCGCTCGTGGCCTGGGTCGAGCATCAGCCGCCCTGGTCCGATCTGCCGTTCCTGATGCTGACGAGCGACCGGGAAGCCCCTTCGATCGGGAGACTGCGAGAACAGCTGATCGGCCAGCTGCGGAACGTATCGCTCATTGAGCGACCGGTGCAGCCCCTGACCTTGTTGAGTTCGATCGGCTCGGCTCTGCGGGCCCGCCGACGGCAGTACCAAGTGCGCAGCCACCTCCTCGAACGGCAGCAGGCGGAGCACGATCTTGAGCGTCGGGTCGAGGAGCGCACGGCTGAGCTGGGGGTTTCGGAAGCGGCACTGCGGCAATCCCAGAAGATGGAAGCAGTCGGGCAGCTGACGGGCGGCATCGCGCACGACTTCAACAACCTTTTGGCTGGGATCTCGGGCAACCTGGAACTTCTTCAGACGCGCATGGCCCAGGGGCGGCTGACCGGCCTTGATCGCTACATCAACGCCGCCCAGGGCTGCTCCAAGCGTGCCGCCGCGCTGACGCATCGTCTGCTCGCCTTTTCACGCCGGCAGACGCTCGCCTCCAAGCCCACCAACGTGAATGGCCTGATCGCCGGCATGGAAGAGCTGATCCGGCGAACGGTGGGACCGGAGATCACAGTGGAGGTTGTGGGGGCTGCGGGATTGTGGGCGGTGCTCGTCGACCCGCCCCAGCTTGAGAACGCGCTCCTCAACCTGTGCATCAACGCCCGCGACGCGATGCCAGGGGGCGGGCGGATCACCATTGCGACAGGCAACAAGTGGCTGGATGATCGTGTCGCGCGTGAGCGCGACATGTCACCCGGCCAGTACATCTCCCTGAGTGTCAGCGACACCGGCACCGGCATGCCGCCCGAGGTGATCGCGCGTGCCTTCGAGCCGTTCTTCACCACGAAGCCCGTCGGCGAGGGCACGGGGCTGGGCCTGTCGATGATCTACGGCTTCGTGCGCCAGTCGGGTGGTCAGGTGCGGATCTACTCGGAACTGGGCCAGGGCACGACGATCTGCCTCTACCTGCCGCGCCACTACGGCGAGGCCGAGGAGGTCGATGTTCTTGCCACTCTGAGCAAGGCTCCTCGCGCGGAGCAGGGACAGACCGTGCTGATCGTGGACGATGAGCCCAGCGTACGCACACTCGTGACCGAGCTGCTGGAGGATCTCGGCTACACCGCCATCGAGGCGGTTGATGGATCGGCCGCGCTGAAGGTGCTGCAATCGGATGTGCGTCTCGATCTTCTCGTCACCGATGTTGGGCTGCCAGGTGGCATGAACGGCCGGCAGGTGGCGGATGCAGGCCGAGTTGCGCGCCCTGGCCTGAAGGTTTTGTTCATCACCGGCTATGCCGAAAACGCCGTCCTCGGCAATGGACACCTCGATCCCGGCATGCAGGTGCTGACCAAGCCCTTCGCGATGGAGGCGCTGGCGAGCCGTATCAAGGAACTGCTTGCCGAGACGTAGGGTGCCCAGAGCGAGAGTTGACCAGCGCCCTAACCTGGACCGTCCGATCCACCGCCGCTCTTGGCAGAAGGTGCGTTCAGGCTGGCGCCGATGCCGTTGTCCTCACCCTTCAGCTCACGCTCGGCCTGTAGCCAAAATTCAACCTCGTAGCCCTCAGGATGGCCGCGTTGCTCCCAAAGTTCGAAAGCGCGCTGCCTGACCTGGTGCTCTGGGTTGCTGACGATCACGTCCATGGTGTTGTCCCCGTGCAGGTTCTCAGCGCAGGGTACGAACCATACGGCGGCTTTTTTACGGACGGGATAAGTTAGCGAGGCATCAAGAATGCGCTGCGAACCACTTTCCAGTGCACTGAGTTTGCCGCCCGCACGGGGGTCAGTGACGAGAAGCTGCGCAAGGCCATCCGCATGGTCGGTTCACACCTCACGACGCTGTCTTCTTACCTCAAGTTCTGACGGCCAGTTTCCCAGGATCAGACAAGCACAAGGGCGCCGTTCTGCGGTGCTCTTTTCCGCATCAGCACACCGGGTGCCGCCCGCATCCGGAGATGCTCGAAGCGCCACAGAGGTGTTTCGCCGGCGGCGCTGGGACCTTCCTTCTGCACGAAAATGGCGACACCTTTGCGGGCGAATGATAGGATGTCGCCTATGGCTGATGAACAATCCCGCCCCAGCGTCCCACCCGACCAAGTCATGCCGGCCACTGAAGCCCTTAAGACCGCAGCACATCGCGACGACCGCTACCGGATGCTCGTCAAGGCGATCGTCGATTACGCAGTCTATATGCTCGATCCGCAGGGGAATGTTGTGAGCTGGAACCGCGGCGCACAGCACTTCAAGGGCTATGCGGCCGACGAGATCATCGGCCAGCATTTCTCACGGTTCTACACCGACCAGGACAAAGCCACCGATCTCCCCGCCCGGGCGCTGCACATCGCCGCCACCGAGGGCCGCTTCGAGCAGGAGGGCTGGCGCGTCCGCAAAGACGACGGGCGTGTCGCAAACGCGCGGCGTTTACCTCGCATTGACCCTACTGCCTGCATGGCGCCTCGGTTTTCGGAGGCCGCCCATGATCCTGTCTGCCATCGCCGCAAAGCTGAAGCAGCGTGCCAAGGCCGACTTCAAGGGACGGCACTACGAGGCTGCGCTCATCGTGCAGGCCGTGTCCTGGTACCTGTGCTACCCGCTGAGCTACCGCGACATCGAGGAGCTGTTCCTGGAGCGCGGCGTCGAGGTCGATCACAGCACGCTGAACCGCTGGGTTCTGGCTTACGCACCGCTGATCAACAAGCGTCTGCGGGCCTTCCGCAAGCCGCATTGCGGCTCGATCAGGATCGATGAAACGTACATCAAGGTGCGCGGTGAGTGGCGCTACCTGTACCGCGCCGTCGACAAGCACGGCGAGGCGATCGACTTCCTGCTCACCGCCAACCGCGAACTCGACGCCACCAAGCGGTTCTTCCGTAAGATGCTACAGGATCAGCCGCTTCTCGCTCCGGATCGCATCGGCACGGATGGCGCGGGCCCGTACCCGCCGGCGATCGCAGAGAGCCGGGATGAGGGCCTGCTGCCGCGCACGCCGGTCCGCTACGTCACCAAGCACCTGCAGCAAGGGATCGAGAGCGACCACTTCCGGGTGAAACGCCCCATGCCGCGGGTTGGCGGCTTCCGCACGTTCCACACGGCCCGGCGCACGATCTGCGGCTTCGAGGCGATGCTCTGGCTGCGCAAGGGCTTTGGCTTCTCAGGCGCGTGGACCGTGCGCGAGCAGAACCAGCTGCTTGCCCACTGCTTCGGACTTCCCGTTACGAACAAAGCTTGAAAGCGGGGCGGTAAACGCCCCTTCGGGGCCTACAGCCGGGTTTGCGACAGGCCCGCCAGAAGCGGGGTTGCCCAACATGGATCGGGACGGATCAGGCGCGCTCCTTGCAGCCGGATCGCTCTGCTTCCTGACGCGCTACGCTGAGGACCCGGCGCCGCCCCTGTGTGTCCGGTATCGCTGACCAAAGGCGCACGAGGGTCAGTAGGTCTCCTGCCTCTCCCTCCGCAGGGGCTCGGAGGAACGCCTCAACCGGGACGTTGAGTTCGCGGGCGAGCTGTTTCAACATCGCGATGGTGCGCGCGGTGCGATCGTGAATGGCCATGCTTGGCAACGCGCCGGGCAGTGAATTGGCCTGCTGTTGCATTCAAAATTCAGTTGGGCGCGTCTCGTCAGGGCAGTGCGCCAGTCCGGGATGCCCGTCGGTCCTGCCTATGATCGGGCGCACGGTCGCTTCTTCTCGTTCGGCAAGTGGCCTCGAAACGAGCGACGGGGATGGCGCTTAACCATACGCCGAAGCTTGAGGGTCCGATGATGAAGGTGTTCCAGATCCGTCAGGCCGCGACGGGCGCAATCCTCTGGACCGGCTCGGCGTCCGACCCGATCGCCGCTCTCGATGCCATGGCACACGAGGCCGGGTACTACAACCACGGCGACATCCCTGATCACCTGCGGGCCGGTGGCCTTTCCGCCGAAGAAGTCCGGATATGACGGCGTAGAGCATGCCGCTGGATGAGCCGCTCACCTGCGAGGTGAAGGTCGAAAGCCAGATGCCTACACCGGCACGCCGTCGCCGCATCCGCAGGCGCTCACCTGAGGTGAGTGGGGCCCGTCCCCTGATATGACGATAGAAGCCCGCCCTGGTGTTCCAGGTGCGGGTTTGATGCGACTGCGCCGACGAGGCCGCACCGTGAGACCGTACATCCGGGTCTCGGTGCTGCTCTTCCGACGCTCAGCCCCCAGCCGATCGCTGACAGCTACCTCGACCATCATGGTTAACGGATCGTTGCCGCCAGTCGACTGCCCCGCGGTGTTGTCGGCCCCGCCGCCCGATCTGATCACGGGTCGGCAGGG
>Ga0316228_1004246_pt1 | contig 10834 bp, 9 predicted proteins | sample TBH18021metaG_FD_206005 | JGI IMG/M metagenome (GOLD analysis project Ga0316228, IMG submission 206005) | Freshwater microbial communities from Trout Bog Lake, Wisconsin, USA - TBH18021 | ecosystem: Environmental > Aquatic > Freshwater > Lake > Hypolimnion/Profundal zone | place: USA: Wisconsin... | reverse complement strand
GGGCGACGATCAGGTGCTGCGCGACATCTGGCTGCTGCCTCTACGCGACTTCATTGGCCTCGGCTTCTGGGTGTGGAGCTACGCGTCTGACATCGTTGTCTGGCGCGGCGAGAGCTTCCACCTGCATAAAGGAAAAATTTCGCGCGTTGCTTGAGATAAGGCTTAATGTCGATGAATCGGCATTGATTTTTGAGCCGTCGAAATACCTGTTGACATATCCGCATAACCGTACTACTGTACTCATACAGTATGATCATTCGCGTACAGCCCGGCCTGGGAGTTCCCATCTATCTACAGATTGAATCGCAGGTAAAGCATGCCATTGCCGCGGGCGCGCTGAAGCTGGACGACGCCCTGCCGTCTGTGCGCAAGCTGGCTGCCGAGCTGCGCATCAACCCCAACACAGTGGCACGTGCGTATCAGAACCTGGAGCGCGATGGCATTCTGCGTACCGTCCCCGGCGGCGGTTGCTACGTCAACAGCCAGAGTCCCGGCTTGCTGAAGTCGGAGAAGCTGCGCCGCCTTCGCCCTATCGCTCTGCAACTGGCGGTCGAGGCCAAACAACTGCGGCTGACGCGCGCTGAGTTGCTACTACTGCTGGAAAACTCGTACGACAATCTGGAGTCGCAATGACGGAGAGCACAAGGAACGATCTCGCAATTGAAACCCATGCGCTGCACAAACACTACGGCGACATTCGCGCCGTCGACGGGCTGGAGATGCATGTGCCACGCGGCGCAGTGTATGGGTTTCTGGGCCGCAACGGCGCCGGCAAGACCACGACCATACGCGTACTGACCGGGCTTGCCCGCGCGGATGGCGGCGATATGCGCGTGCTTGGCCTCGATCCGCGCACGGACAGCGTTGCCATCCTGCAACGCACCGGCCTGGTCATCGAAAAGATGCTGATCCCATCGATGACGGGCAACGACCTGGTGCGCTTCAATCGCGGATTCTTTCCGCGCTGGTCGGATGCGCATGCGAAGAAGTACGCCGAGGTGCTTGAACTCGACATGAGGCGCAAGTTCAAGAAGCTCTCCACCGGCAACCGGACGAAGCTGTGCCTTCTGCTTGCGATGTCGCAGGGTGCCGAGCTGGTGGTGTTGGATGAGCCGACGGCGGGACTGGACCCTGTCGTCACCGACCAGTTGCTGCGCGTGATGGTGGAGGACTTTACCAACGAGGGCCGCACGCTGTTCCTCTCGTCGCATCATCTCTCCGAGGTGGAACGCATCGCCGAGTGGGTTGGCATCATCGACCACGGCAAGCTGTTGCTGGAAGGCCGGCTGGAGGACATGCGTGCCAACTTCCGCCGCGTCCGCGTGGTGGGCGAGGCGCTGCCGCTGGCTGCAAGGCCGGAGATCGTGAGCGCCAACACCGGCGAGGGTACAACCGAATATGTCCTGCGCTCAGATGCGGATGCCTTTACAGCACAGCTCATAAGCCAGGGCACGACAGTGCTCGACGTTACGCCACTGAATCTGTCGGAGATATTTCTGGAAGTGGTTGGAACTGGTTCCATAAGCAACCGCAATGCTCGCCACGTAATTATGGATCCCGCCGCCGAAGCGGGTTCCATGCAGCTTTGAGGATCGACCAAGTAGATGTATGGAACCAGTTCTGAAAAGGGGAAGACCCATGTATCTGTGGAAGTATTGGCGTGAATCGCGCATCACTTTCTCCATCGGCCTGGTCCTAATTGGCTTGTTGTTCTGGGCCCTGCATGTGCATCACGTTGGACCACCGCTCCAAGGCTCTCGTGTTCGGGCTCAGTACAATCCCGACCAGATTTATATGATCGTTGCACATGTTCTGACGCTTCCTCTGGCCTTCCTTGCGTTGCGCTATGGCAGCTTCGGTGTGGGTCGCGATCTAAACGAAGGCAGCGGGCCATTTCTCTTTAGCCGTCCGCGCGAGCGCACGTTCTTTGTGTGGAGCGACTGGTGCTATGGCATGGCGCAACTGCTGCTTCTTGTGCTGGCCGCGAATCTGGTAGTGGTCTTCGCTGCGCACCGCATCGCCGCAGAAAGCGGTCCGACTTTTATCGCTGACGGATCACTCTCCTTGCTTTCCATCTTCTGTGTCAACTGCGTAACTGGCCTATTGCTAACGGCCTCGATGTTCAGTCTCACCTACTTTTGCTCGGTGCTGACGCGGGGTCGCGGTGTCACTTTGGCCGTGGGAGTGATTGTCATCTACAGCATCGCAGGAGCTGTGGTGAACCACTACTGGCCGACCATCACACTGCCTGACCTTATGCTGACGGGGTTTTCCGTCTCCCACTCTATGATCATCAGCTTCACCGATGGCCTTGGCCGCTCAATCGCACTGCGGGGTGCTTTGGCGATGGCCTTCCCCATCGCCGCACAGTTACTACTAAAGCAAAGGGACGTCGACTAGATAGTGTAATGGCAGCTTCAATTCGTCGAAGGCGGCACGACGTCACGCAGCTGAACCTGTCGGTGATATTTCTGGAAGTGGTTGGAAGGGGAAGACCAATGTATCTGTGGAAGTATTGGCGTGAATCGCGCATCACCTTCGTCGTCGGCGTGCTGCTGGTTGGCTTGCTGCTTTGGGCCGTGCTCAAGGCCCACGTAGGCGCTCTGTCGTCAGGGCCTCGGGATGTCAGCCAGCAGAATCTGGCGCAGCTCTATCTGGTAATCGCGGCACCACTGACGCTCCCGCTGGCCTTTCTGGGGTTGCGCTACGGCAGCTTCGGCTTGGGACGCGATCTGGGCGAAGGCAGCGGGTGGTTTCTGTTCAGTCGGCCAAGAACGCGCGCCTTTTTTGTGTGGAGCGACTGGGGATACGGCATGGGCCAACTGCTGCTGCTGATTCTTGCGGCAAATGTTGTGCTGGCGTGGGCGATTCACCGCGTCGCACCGGACACCGCCACCATCTTCATGAGCCGCCAACCCGTCTCCATGCTGGCGATCTTCTGCCTGCACTGCGTGGCTGGAATGCTGCTTGCGGGATCGATGTTCAGCCTAACCTACTTTTGCTCGGTGCTGACACGGGGACGTGGCGTGTCGCTGGCCGTTGGGGTGATTATTGCGTACTGGATTGCCGGGGCGGTGGTGAACCACTACTGGCCGGATATCACCCTGCCCAAACTTACCCTGACTGAGTTCTCCTTCACCCGTTCTCCTACGATGCCCTTGGGCTTTGCCGATCATCTGGGCATCGAGATTGCAGCTCGCTCGGCTTTGATGCTGGTCTTTCCACTGACCACGCAGTTGCTGCAGCAGCAGCGCGACATCGATTAGGGCGAAGAGTGACACAAAGGCCTTACCGGTTCGACTGGTTGCTGACGATCTCTTTGCCGCCGGATTTTACGATGACGTAGACGGGCGAGAGCGCGGCGGGTAGCGCGCTGGGCTGGTTGCCAAGATCCTGCCACACGAAGATGCGTTGTGGGCCTTGCCACTTCTGCGAGAGCGAATGCGGCGTCTCGAAGATAGGCGGCGCATCCGGAAAGAAGCTGCCGTACCAAAGGTCCGAGCTGCGGCCTTCTAGGATGTGCAGATCGTCTCGACGCAGATAGAATCCAAGCGTGCTGGCAAACTCATACTCCTGATGAATGACCACGATATCCTCGGCGTGAATTTGTGGCGCGATTGCTTCAGCTAGCTGCCGTGAGCTGAGCACAGGCGCAAAGATTTGGAGCGCAAGGTGTGCAGCCAGCAGAAATCCGAAAGCTCCAGCCGCTAGAGAGAGCGTCGCAGCATGTGGTCGATTCTTCTTGCGCAGAATTAATGCACAGATTGGGCCGAGAAGGATACTGAGAGCAGCCAGCGTTATTGGCAGGCGAAAGAGTGCCAGCGCCTGTGCGTTGAGGTCAAAAAAGTGGCCCATGCTGAGTGTGTAGTCGGCGGGATTTTTTTGCAGTAGTGCGGCCAGGTCGGCATTCGATGCAGGTGCATGCAAGCGCAGTAAAAAAATCGCCGCAGCCGTGGCGAAGATCGATCCCAATGTAAGCAGGACAGCAGTCGCGTGCAGATTGACACGGCGGATTCGCCCAGCTAGCCGTGTTGTGCGTGGCTCTACCGCATGGCCCTCGTCCAATGCCAGCCAACCGGCAATCAGGATCGCGAGAGCAGGCAGCGCAGGCAGAACGTAATACTCCTGCCGCGTGGAGAAGCTGAAGAACACCAGCGGAATCGCAGCCCAAAGCACCAGTAGAAGATGTATCTTCTGTTGTGGAGAGAGATTCCGGTTGCGAAAAGCATCGCGCCAGTTCGTCAGGCATGCGCGAATCGCATGGCCCATCGCAGGAATGAGGAATGCGCTCCACGGCATCAACCACACCAGGCACAGCCCCCAGAACAGCCATAGCGGCACCGTGTCATAATCACGCGGAACGCGCAGGTTCAGGTAACGCAGCAGTTGCTCGTTCACAAAGTAGAACCAGAGCCAGCCATGAACGTTGCCCTGCGTCGGAAGTAGAACTTGCCAATGACCAGCGGCGAAAATCACGCCGCCGGGGTTTTCCTGCGCCGGGTTCGCCACAGCAGCGAGAATGTGCCATGGCACGGCAATCGTCAGAAATATTGCGCTGGACGACAGCGGATGAAGTTGTCCAATGCGTGTAACGCAGCCGCGCACGCCACGCGTCAGCATCAGATAGAGCAGCACAATTGCGACCGGAAACACGACTCCGATCAGACCCTTGGTCAGTATGCCGAGAGCGCAGCATGCAGCGAAGGTATAGCAGAGGAGCCGATGATTCTTTCCCCACCCATCGCGATGGGGCTGCGATGAATGAGGCACTCCAGTGGTTGGCTCATCTGTCAGCCAGAAGCAGAGCATCGCCAGTGTGAGCCATAGGCAGAGCATCCCATCCGGTAGCAGTATGCGTGTGAAGAGGAAGACACCGAAACCGGAGAGCAGAATCAGCGCGGCGTACAGGCCGGCGTGGACGCTACAAAATGCGCGTCGTGCAAACGACTCCACCATCAGGGCCAGAGCCAGAACCATCAGAGCGAGTGGAATGCGGGCTGCCGCAGCGCTAACGCCGAACAGTTTGAAGCTGGCCGCCATCGACCAGTACAGCAGCGGTGCCTTCTCCAGATAACGAATCCCATTGACGTGCAGCGTAATCCAGTCGTGATGCAGAAGCATCTCGCGCGCCACTTCGGCATGCACCGAATCAGCATCGTCCAGCAGGGCGGGTGTGTATAACGTAAAGCTCCCATAGAAAATGACCCACACAATAAGCAAGACGAAAGTATTGGCCAGCGGTCGCTTCGGAATGTAGGGAGCAGGCTGCATGTGTGATCTGCTCGATCCTACAATGCTATGGATCGAGCTTCCATTCTGCTGTGTCTGCTCACGCCAGCGAGATGTCTTCATCAATGGCGAGCTGGTCGGCACAGATGTAGAGAGCCTCACCGAGCTTTTTGAAGTCGAGTTTGCACTGCGCGGAATAATTGTTCCGATCGGAGTGGCGGAACAGCTCATTCCAGATATTCTGCGCCTGCCACAGGTTGACGTCGAAGGGCATGGTGCGCAGCGCCAGGGCAATAACAAGTGCATTCCGTATGACCGACTCCGGCGGCTGACCCAGGTTGACCGCATCCTCAATCTGCACCATGGCGCGCTTCATTCGCTTGTCTGCTGCGAAGCTGAGCGCCGCACTGTCCAGGGCGACATGATCCGTTGTGGCGCGCAAAAAGAGTGCCCGCACCTCGCTGGCGTCGAATGGCTCTGCCTCGATGGCGCGGCGCAGGCTGGCATTTATGGCGAAGTTGGCGGCGATGGCCAGTGCGGGCGGCGTGGCCATTCCCGACTCGGTCAAAAAATGCAGCAGTGATGCATGATCTTCGTAGATGCTGCGCAGTGAGTCTTCCATCTCCGCCAGTGTCTGGTTAAGAATCGTACGTAGGATGCGCTGCTGCTCGTCGGCAAACAGCGAGGTAAGCGAGTAGGAAATGGTTCCGAAGAATCGGTCGATCAGGCGAATTACTTCAGGAAGATTGGCGCGTTGAATCGCTTTGCGGATGTCATTGGAGAATGTGGTAAACGCCGCCCCATTCTCCGGGCCATCGGTGGAGTAGTGGCGCACCGCCGCGGACAGGTTCTGGTCGCCCAGGTGCATCACGGCAAAGCATATCTCCTCATTCTCTTCCGTGATGCGTGAGCGCAGATGCGCCCGCCCGATGGCCACCTTGCCCCGGCCCGAGGTAAAGCTCTCGTACGAATCGCGATGCACATTGAAGCAGAACAGAACTCCATCCTCCGGATAGTTGCGAAAGATGGAGCTGATGGCATAATGCGCACCCACCTGCTCCAGTCCTATGCGCAACGCCGTAACAAAGCGACGATAGACTTTGGCCCCGTCCCCCATCTCCGGAAGGTTGGATTTGGCGCGCGATAGGATCTCCAGAAAGTGTTCTTCCAGTACGGCCCCGGCGGGTCCGAAGAGCTTGCTGGCCAACTGCATCACGCGTCCCGCATAGGCCATTACCTGCAGCGTCTCAATGCCGGAGATGTCATCGAAGAACCATCCGCAACTGGTGTACATCAACTGGGCGTGACGCTCCAACTCCAACAGCTCCAATAGTGTCGTGCGTTCTTCGCCAGAAATGGGACGCTTGGCGTGCCGGTCGAAGAAGTCCGCCACGGAATCGGGAGATCGGTCGAGCACAATGTCGATATACGCATCGCGTGCACTCCATAGGTCAATCAACAGTGGATCGGCAAGCGCTTCGGCCAGCGGCGCAGTGGCATCGCGTAGATAGTCCAACGCATCGCGCAGGGGCGTGCGCCACTGCTGGTTGCAGCCCGGCTTGCCACCGTTGCATCCACAGTTCGAACGCCATCGCTCCACCCCATGCTCGCAGCTCCAGGAGGTGTTCTCCACCACTTCCACCTCCCATTGCGGCGGAAATTTCTCCAGGAACTCGCCGTAGTTGGTCAGCTTTGCGTGGCCTTTGTCCTCGATCCATTGCATGGCATAGGAGAGCGCCATCTCGCCGTATTTATGGTGATGGCCATAGCTCTCTCCATCGGTTGCAACGTGCGATAACTGCACGGGATTGGCAGTGTTGACAGACGCAGCTCGGAATCCGTCCAGCAATCGGCTACCGAAGGCTTCGCCACTGTTCAGCAGGCCCTCGAAGGCGATGGCACGCGACGCGGGCCCGTCATAGAAGAACACCGCAATACTTCTTCCCTCATCCAGCTTCACCGTGTAGGGACGGGTGGTATCGACCGGTGCATTCCTGGTGGAGGTCCAGTTTTCCGTGGACGGCGGCCTCACGCTCGCGCACTGGTGAGGCGCAAGTATCGTGAACTTGATTCCTTCAGCGGCCATCAGATCCAGTACTTCGCGGTTCACCGCGGTCTCAGCCAGCCACATGCCTTCGGGCCGGCGGCCAAACCGGTGTTGAAAGTCGGCAATGCCCCAGCGGATCTGAGTGATGGCATCGCGCCGGTTGGCCAGCGGCAGAATCACATGGTTGTACACCTGCGCAATCGCAGAGCCGTGCCCACCGTAGCGCTGTGCGCTGCTACGGTCCGCGTCCAGTATGGTGCGGTAGGTCCGCGGAGTATTGTCCGCCATCCACTTCAGCAGGGTCGGGCCAAAGTTGAAGCTCATGCGCGCGTAGTTATTCACAATGCGTACAATCTCGCCCTTGCGATTGGTGATGCGCGAGGCCCCGTTGGGGGCGTAACACTCCGCCTCAATCCGCTCGTTCCAGTCGTGGTAGGGCGCAGCAGACTCCTGCACCTCCACCGTCTCCAGCCAGGGGTTTTCGCGCGGTGGCTGGTAGAAATGGCCATGCACGCAGACGTATCGCTGGGTCTGGACAGATGAGGATGCTGTGAGATTCACAACTTGCTGGGAGCTTCTGGACTTCACACTGGAATTATAGGAGGTATCTTGCGTCGGACGTATTCGCGTGTGTGAACTCGGCTAGTCAATATGGAGTGACCGGTCCCGATGCGCTGGCCGTGGGTTAGGCTGTGAGAGTTTAGGCAGCACAGCTCAGAGCCACAAGCGGAAAGGAACCGGTCATGAAGGAGAAGTTACGATTTTTAGGTTTGGATGTCCACGCCGAGACGATCACCGCGGCAGTTGCAGAGCCAGATGGCGAAGTGCGGAGCCTGGGAACGATTGCGAACCGTGTGGAATCGATCCGCAAGCTGATGAGGAAGCTGGGTCCGGTGGAGCAGTTGCGGGCGTGTTATGAAGCTGGCCCAACGGGCTACGTTGTCTACTGGCAGTTGGCGGAGCTGGGAGTTAAGTGCGAAGTGATCGCGCCGACTCTGATGCCCATGAAGGCGGGCGACCGGGTGAAGACAGACCGGCGGGATGCGGAGCGATTGGCTCGGAGTTACCGGTCCGGAGATCTGACCGCGGTGTGGGTGCCAGACGAAGCTTCGGAGGCACTTCGCGATCTGGTGCGAGCGCGCGAGGCGGCCAAGCAGGATCAGTTGCGTGCGCGTCATCGGCTCAGCAAGTTCCTGCTGCGGATGGGTCGGCGGCCGGCGCCGGGGATGAAAGTGTGGACGACGCTCTACCTGGCCTGGGTGCGCCAGCTTCGATTCGAGCAGCCGGCACAGCAGGCCACGCTGGTGGATTATCTGCACGAAGTCGACCATATGGCCGAGCGAGTCGAGCGTCTGGAACAGGCGATTAGCGAGGCAGTCAAGCTGGCCTCGCCAGCGGTGCAGGAAGTGGTAAAGGGTCTGCAGGCCCTGCGCGGCATCGCGGAGATCTCGGCGGTGACGATCGTGGCGGAGTTGGGAAACATGACCCGCTTTGAAGGCGCTCGACAGTTGATGGGATATTGCGGCACGGTTCCCAGCGAGAACTCCAGTGGGCAACGAACCCGGCGTGGCGGCATCACCAAGACAGGCAACGCGCATCTGCGACGCATCGTCGTCGAAGCTGCGTGGAGTTACCGGCACCGGCCCGCGATTGGGCATCGCTTGCGCAAGCGGCTGGAAAGTGTTCCGGAACCCATCAAGGAGATCGCATGGAAGGCCCAGGTCCGGTTGCACAGGCGTTACATGAAGCTGGCGGCAGCGGGTAAGGACCCCTGCAAGATCGCCACCGCCGTGGCACGCGAACTGCTGGGCTTCGTCTGGGCCATCGGTGTCAAGACAGAAAGGTCAGTCGCGCAGCAAATCGCGGCCTGACAAAGACAAAAAGCAAAACTTTCCAGAGAAGGAAAAAGCAAAAACACAAACCATGAACAGCATCGACCAATTCGAGGACAGAGCCAGCAGCAGACGAGGCCAGTACGAAGGAGAACCCTCGAGAGAATTATGCGACAGGCTCAGCCGGACTCGCGACGCTAGTCAGAGGCAGCTCCCGACGGATCAAGATTATGCGGTTTCGACCCGCGAATATCAGAGTGATCAATCGTCGCCAAAACCTGCCCCGGCTGCTGCTCGCCCTGTCCTTGAAAGACGACGAAAACAAAGACACAGCCCCCATCGATGTGCAGACGTTGACAGGTCACTCCATATCAGTTCTCTGAAGGGCGCTCCATGTGGTCGATGATAAGCGTATCCACCTGCCCCTTTTCGGATTCCAGCTTCAGTCCAAGCTGGTCCTGCAGGAGCGATGTGATTGAAACCCCGGGGTCGTTTGCCGCAGCGGGTCCATTCTGCTGCTCGCCCTGCTGAGGCCCCATCATCATATCCCCCATCTTCAAGGTGATATCGTACTTGCCTGTGAGTCCCGTCTTGTCCTGAATTGGGCGCCCCCCTCCATTGCCCCAGGACGACATGATGGATGCAAACGAAGCCATGGTAGTGCTGTAGAAACTCAGAGTGGCACCTTTAGAGAAATCCATCACCATGGTTCCGCCCCAGGGCAGCTTCATGCCGTCTGGATGCTCCACGGTGGGATCTGCCACTTTGAACTTCGGTCCACCTTTGGCCACAATCAGCGAACTGACCCCGACATCCTTCACTTCGCGATGCACGGTCAGCTTGCACCGCTCTGCAAACATCGCTTGCAGCATGGCCTGCAGCATCGCTTTCTGCGATTCGGGCTTCTGCCATTGCGCTCGGTCGTCATCGGCAATACGTGCGTCAACGTCGTAGCGCTCGCTCATGAACCAGTCGGGAAGACCCTTGATCTGGTCTTGCGGATTGTAAAACGCCGTGCCGCCGGCCTGCGGGACATAAGCAGTGATGAGAGGCAGCAGAAGCGACTGATTGGCCATGTGATAGCCGTCCCCCGTTGCCCCAAATACAGGCATCCCCATGCCACCCTGCATGGGTGTCTTGTTCTCGCGGATTGAAATGACATCGAAGGCGTAGGCCTTGGCGGGGGCAGATGCCGCGGTTGCTGTAGTTGTGGGAGCTGAGGCCTGCTGCGCCAGTACTTGCCCTGCTGCCATCCCCACATACACAAGTCCCAATGCCAAAATCCTGCCAATCATGAAAGGCCCTCACCTCAAATCCTACTCCAGTGCACAACCAGCCTCCTCCGTCTTCAATGGGCGACCACATATGGTGGACGGAGTATAAAGGGGGTGCGGAACAGTCGATTTCGACTCAGTGAGACGAAACCGGGGCTAAAGCCCCTTCGATTTTGTGGACTTATTCAGGGGGCTGAAGCCCCCTGCTCCCTCCGAAATGCAAATATGAGAGTTTTCATCCGCCTCTAAATCCCCGTCGATATTGCGGCACTTACGGACGGACTGAAGCCACTCCCATTGACGACCAATGCAAACAGAGACAGACCGAATCTCGAATCAAGTTGACAGCCCACGCCCAATAGCGAAGACTTGAGGAGAACCCCAAGGAATCTGAGTTCCCCCATGACGACCCCACAGGCCCCCGCTCCCCCTACCTCTAACGTTCACCTCAT
>Ga0316228_1004245_pt1 | contig 10835 bp, 13 predicted proteins | sample TBH18021metaG_FD_206005 | JGI IMG/M metagenome (GOLD analysis project Ga0316228, IMG submission 206005) | Freshwater microbial communities from Trout Bog Lake, Wisconsin, USA - TBH18021 | ecosystem: Environmental > Aquatic > Freshwater > Lake > Hypolimnion/Profundal zone | place: USA: Wisconsin... | reverse complement strand
CGCACCATTCCAGGGCGGTGGATCGCGGCGATCCTGTATCCGGACGCCAAGCCGATGGAGACCTTCACGGCGACGCCGAATGCCGACCGGCCGCCGAACGTGAAGTTCTAGGGTGCAACCGATGGGGTTGAGTTCGGGGCGGGCCACGGGCCGGGCCATGCCCGTCCGGGCGCGGCTTGCCCTGTCGCTCGCCGTCCTCGTCACCTGCCTGACGCTCTACGCGTTCGGGGCGCTGGCGGCCGAGCTGACCTTCCCGGCGCTGACCGGCCGCGTGGTCGACGCTGCCGGCGTCCTCACGCCGGAGCAGCGCGGCACGCTCGAAGCCAAGCTGAAGGCGCACGAGGACAAGACCTCGGATCAGGTGGTCGTTGCCACGGTGCCGAACCTGCAGGGCACGACCATCGAAGACTATGCCAACCGCCTGTTCCGCGATTGGAAGCTGGGACGGGCCAAGACCAACAACGGCGTCCTGTTGCTGGTGGCGCCGAGCGAGCGGAAGGTCCGGATCGAGGTCGGCTACGGCCTCGAGGGCGCCCTCACCGACGCCCTGTCCAAGGTGATCATCGCCAGCGCCATCACCCCGCGCTTCAAGACCGGCGACTATTTCGGCGGCCTCAACGCCGGCATCGACGGAATCCTGTCGATCCTGGCCGGCGACGCGGAGGAATGGCAGCGCAAGCCCCAGGTGCGGACCGACGAGGTCGATCCCGCCCAGGTGGCGGTCTTCATCGCACTGTTCGTGATCGTGCTCTTCGTCGCCTGGCGCATGAGCCGGGGCGGAAGGGCCGGGCGTGGCGGCGGTATCGTGCTTCTGCCGGGCCCCGGCTCGGGCGGATGGGGCGGCGGCTTCTCGGATGGCGGGTCGTCGGGCGGCTTCGACGGTGGGTTTTCCGGCGGCGGCGGCTCGTCGGGCGGCGGAGGAGCCTCCGGTGACTGGTAGACGTGCGGATGTGCTGACTCCGGAGGCGCGGGACCGGCTCGCCCGCGCGGTGGCACGGGCAGAAGCCGGAACATCCGGCGAGATCGTCGTGATGGTGAGCCGGCGTGCCGGCGCCTATCGCTCGGTGGTCCTGCTCGCCACCCTGGCGGCGGCGCTGATCCTGCCCTGGCCGCTGATCGTCCTGACCGCCTGGAGCGCCGCGTCGATCCTGCTCGCCCAGGCGGGGCTGGTGGCCGCGATCCTCGTGGCGAGCCAGAACGAGCGGCTGCGCATGGCCCTGGTGCCGCGCAGCCTGCGCAGCGCTCGCGCCCGGGAGGCCGCCCGCCGAGCCTTCTGGTCCCGGGGCCTGAGCCTGACGCGCAACCGCACCGGTGTCCTGCTCTACCTGTCGCTCGCCGAACGGCACGCGGAGATCGTCACCGATCTCGGCGTCCTGCGGGAGATCCCGCCGACCGCCTGGGACGGAATCCTCGCCGAGCTGGTGCCGGCCCTCGGCCGCGGCGCCGTCGAGGCCGGCCTGACGGCGGCGGTCGAGCGTGTCGGGGCCTGCCTGGCGGAGCATCTTCCCGCGGGTCCGGGCGACCCCGACGAGTTGCCGAACCGGGTTGTCGTGGTCGACTGACAGCAGTCGCAACGCGTGATGGCCACCGGCACCCGACGCGCGACACCTGCAGCATACGACATTCCGATATTGCACCGTACCGCAACCGGATGCCATGGTGCGGTGCCGCACGAAGCATCCTTCGGTTGTGTAACTGTGCCGGACAGGCCGCGATTCTCCCTCTGAGTCCGGCGTGCCGGAGCCCCGGGGCACCTGCGCATGACGCCGCCGGGTTGCTGACCAGGGACGCCGCCGGCGCGACCGGCTGCGCGCAAGGAGGCCGTGATGAAGATCCTGATCGCCGCGACGCCGCTCACCGGCCACGTGAACCCGCTCCTCGCCATCGGGCGGGCGGCGGCCGCCCGAGCGGACGACGTCCTCGTGCTCACCGACCCGGCCTTCCGGTCGAAGGTCGAGGCGGCGGGCCTGCGCTTCACGCCCTACGCAGACAATCATTCGGCCGAGTACCGCGAGACCGAGCTGCCGGCCGGGCCGGAGCGCTACCGCCGCGAATTCGAGCGCCGGTTCGTGGATCCGATGGCGATCCAGGCCGCCACCTTGCGGGCGCTGATCGCCGCCGAGGCGCCCGACGTGATCCTGGCCGGCAGCATGTTCCTCGGGGTTCTGCCGCTGCTCCTCGACACCGCGCCGCGGCCACCCATCGTGACCGTCAATGTCAGCTTCCTGTTCCTCGACCGTCCCGACAACGCGCCCGTGGGCCTCGGCCTGCCTCCGGCCCGCGACCGGGAGGATCTGGTTCGCTATGCCGCCCTCAAGGCCGGCATGGACGCGGCCTTCGTCAATCCGGTGCGCGCCTACACGGACGCGAAGCTCGCAGAACTCGGCCGGCCGCCTCTGCCGGCCTCCCTCCCGCATTCCATCGTGATCCTGCCGGACCTGTTCCTGCAGCCGACCGTGCCAGGCTTCGAGTACGATTACGGCACCCTGCCGCCGGGCCTGCGCTTCATCGGCCTTCTCCAGCCGCCGACGCCACCCGCGCCGCTGCCGGACTGGTGGCCCGATCTGGAGCGGGCGAACGCGGCGGGCCGGCCCGTCGTGCTCGTCACCCAGGGGACGCTGGCCAACGCGGATTTCGGCGAGCTGGTCGAGCCGACTCTGACCGCCCTGGCCGACCGGGACGATCTGCTGGTCCTGGCCACCACCGGCGGGCGCCCGGTGGATGCGCTGACGGTTCCGGTTCCGGCCAATACCCGCGTGTCGTGCTTCCTGCCGTTCCGGGAGTTGCTGCCGCGCGTGAGCGTGCTCGTGACCAACGGCGGCTACGGGAGCGTCTCGCAGGCGCTCGCCGCCGGTGTTCCGATCGTCTCGGCCGGGCTGACCGAGGACAAGGCAGAGGTGAACGCGCGCATCGGCTGGTCCGGTGTCGGGATCAACCTCGGGACCAACGCCCCGAGCCCGGAGGCCGTCGGCACCGCGGTGGCGCGCGTGCTCGATGAGCCCGGCTTCCGGACACGTGCCGGGGCATTGCGGGATGCCTTCGCGGCGCGCGACGCCATGGCCTCCATCCTGACGGCTCTGGACGATCTCGCGCGATCCAATGCCGAGGCCGGCGTCGCGCGCGCGCTGGCGAGGTCGGCATGAAGCCGGCTTCCGGCGCCGGGGTGCTCCGGGTCGTCGTGGATCTTAACCGCTGCCAGGGCTACGCCCAGTGTTGCTACGCCGCGCCGGACGCCTTCGCCATCCGCGGCCACGAGATCCTGTTCTACGATCCCGCGCCGCCGGCCGAACGGCGCGGCGCCATCGAGCGAGCCCTGCAGGCCTGCCCGGTCCGCGCCATCAGCCTTCAGGCCGGCCCCGATGACGGAGACGCTCCGTGACCCCCGAACCCGCCGGCATCGTCGTGGTCGGGGCCTCCCTCGCCGGCCTGCGCGGCGCCGAGGCACTGCGGCGGGGCGGCTATGACGGTCCGCTCACCCTGGTTGGCGCCGAGCCCTACCGCCCCTATGACCGCCCCCCCCTGTCGAAGCACGTGCTCGCCGGGGAACTTGCCGCCGACGCGACCCGCCTGCCGGAACTGACCGACCTCCGCGCACGCTGGCGCCTCGGGAGCCCCGCCGTTTCCCTCGACCGGGCTTCCCGCACGCTCCGGCTCGGCGACGGGTCCGTCCTGGCCTACGAGGCCCTGCTTATCACCACTGGCGCCGAGGCCCGGCCCTGGCCGGCCGAGACCGGCGGCGGTCTCGCCGGCATCTTCACCCTGCGCGGACGCGACGACGCGGCCGCCTTGCGGGAAGCCCTGGTCGCGCGGCCGCGCCAGGTGCTCATCGTGGGCGGTGGCCTGATCGGCTGCGAGGCGGCGTCCTGCCTGCGCGATCTCGGCCTGCCCGTGACCCTGGTCGATCCGAATCCGGCGCCCCTGGCCCGAGGTCTGGGAGGCTTCGTCGGCGGGGTGATCGCCGGGTGCCTCCGCGATTCCGGCGCCATGTTCCGCCCCGGCACGATGGTGCGCGCCTTCGAGGGCGATGCGGCGGGGCATGTGGCCCGGGCGCGGCTTGCGGACGGCAGCACCATCGAGACCAATCTCGTCATCGCCGCCCTGGGAGCGACCCGGGCGACGGGCTGGCTGCGGGGCGCGGGCCTGAGGGCGGATGCCGGTGGGGTGACCTGCGACGCGGCCTGCCGGGTCCTCGCCGCCGACGGGACGCCCTGCCCGGACATCTACGCCGCCGGCGATGTCGCCCGGTGGCCGATCGCGCTCTATGGCCATCGTCTGATCGCGGTGGAGCATTGGGGTAACGCCATTGAGCAGGCGGCCCATGCCGCGCGCAACCTGCTGGCCGGTCCCGGTGACCAGCGCCCCTACACGCATCTGCCAGCCTTCTGGTCGAGCCAGTTCGGGGTCAACATCAAGCTGGTCGGGCTCCCCGAGGGAGCCGATTCCGTCGCGGTCGTGCAGGGTTCGCGGGCCTCCCGACGCTTCCTTGCCGTCTATGGACGGGCCGGGCGCAGCATCGCGGCCGTCTCGTTCGATCAGGCGCGCTGGCTGCCCGCCTACGCGGAGGCAATCACAGCCGGCGCCCCGTTCCCGCCGATCAACGACGCCACCGACCGGCCCCGCATCGAGACGTCCGCCCCGGGCTTCCCGTCGCTGCGCACCGCCCCGGCACACCCCGCCGCCGAGACCGTCCATGTCTGACGATGCGCTGTTCGCAGCCGTGATGGATCCGGCCAACCGGGCCGATCCCTACCCGCTCTATGCCCGGCTGCGGGAGCGACCGGTCTCCCGCCAGCGCGACGGCAGCTACGTCGTCTCTACGCACGCGGCGATCCGCAGCCTGCTGTTCGATCCGCGGCTCAGCTCCGAGGACCTGCCGCCGCCCCGGCGCCCACGCACCGGCAACCCGCTCAAGGACCTGATCCTCAACCCGATCAAGAACCGCATCAGCGCGACGCATCGGCCGTTCATCTTCCGCGATCCGCCGGACCACGACCGGCTCCGCAGCTTGGTCATGCGGGAATTCTCCATCGCACGGGTGCAGGCGCTGCGGCCGCGGATCGCCCAGGAGGTCGACGCCCTGATCGACGCGTGCCGGGGACGCGGGGAGGTCTGCCTCGTCAGTGACCTCTCCTATCCCCTGCCGGTGACGGTGATCTGCGAATTGCTCGGCGTGCCGCGCGCGGACGAGCCGCGATTTCAGGCCTGGGCGACGCAGCTCGCCACCGCAGTGGAGCCGGACGCACGCCACGATGATGCGACCCGCCGCCAAATCGTCGGCGCCTTCGACGAGATCGCCGCCTATATGGGCGATCTCATCCGCGAGAAGCGTCGGCGGCCCACCGACGACATGCTGAGCGGTCTGGCCGCCCCCGGTCCGGGCGGCCGGAAGCAGATGAGCGACTTCGACCTCCTGTCCACGGCGGTTTTGCTGCTGGTGGCGGGTCACGAGACCACCGTGAACCTCATCACCAACGCCATGCTGACGCTGCTCCGGCACCCCGAGGAGCTGGAGCGGCTCCGGGCCGATCCGGAGCGCGCGCCGCGGCTGATCGAGGAGGTCTTGCGCTATGAGCCGCCGGTGCATTTTCGGACCCGGAAGGCGCTCGGCACGATCACCGTGGCCGGCGAGACGATTCCCAAGGGCGCGCCGGTGATCCTGCTCTTCGCCGCCGCGAACCGCGATCCATCCCGCTTCCAGGCGCCGGACCGCTTCGATCCCGACCGGGGCGACATCGAGCATTTCGGCTTCGGCGGAGGCTTGCATTACTGCGTCGGCGCCCCCCTGGCGCGGATCGAGGCCGAGATCGCCCTGGTGGCGCTGAGCCGCCGCCTCGTCGCCCCGCGCCTCGCGGTCGATCCGCCGCCTTACCGTCCGGGCGCGTCGCTCCGGGGGCCGGAGGAGCTGCGCATTGGCATCGACGGCACCGCCTGAACGGAATCGGCGCGGCGGCGCGAGTCGTAAAGCGACGGTGAACGGAGCTGTTTCACGTGAAACAATTGTAAACCTCTGAGCCCGGGGGTGAGCGGACCACGCTCGGGCTGCCCCGCCCGACAGCCAACACGCCGCAATCGGCCCTGGAACTTGGCCGTACCGGCGGGAGCTTTACGGGAGAACGGCCGAGGCGGCCGCAATCCCAAAAGCTCTTGGAGATCCTGCGATGAAGGCACTGTGCTGGCATGGCCGCAACGACATCCGCTGCGACACGGTCCCGGACCCGGTCATCGAGGATTCCCGCGACGTCATCATCAAGGTGACGAGCTGCGCGATCTGCGGCTCGGACCTGCACCTCATGGACGGGCTGATGCCGACCATGAAGAGCGGCGACGTCCTCGGCCACGAATTCATGGGCGAGGTGGTCGAGGTCGGGCAGGGCTTCACCAAGTTCAAGAAGGGCGACCGGATCATCGTGCCCTTCAACATCAATTGCGGGGAATGCCGGCAGTGCAAGCTCGGCAATTTCTCGGTCTGCGAGCGGTCGAATCGCAACGCCGAGATGGCAGCCGCGCAATTCGGCTACCCGACAGCGGGCCTGTTCGGCTACTCGCACCTGACCGGCGGCTATGCCGGCGGCCAAGCCGAATATGTGCGCGTGCCGATGGCGGACGTCGCGCCCATGAAGGTGCCGGACGGCATGGACGACGAATCCGTCCTGTTCCTCACCGACATCCTGCCCACCGGCTGGCAGGGCGCGGAGCATTGCGAGATCCAGGGCGGCGAGACCATCGCAATCTGGGGTGCCGGCCCGGTCGGCATCTTCGCCATCCAGTCAGCGAAGATCATGGGGGCTGAACGGATCATCGCCATCGAGACGGTGCCCGAGCGTGTCGCCCTCGCCAAGAAGGCCGGCGCCACCGACGTCATCGACTTCATGAACGAGGACGTGTTCGAGCGGATCAAGGAGATCACCAAGGGTCAGGGTGCCGACGGCGTGATCGACTGCGTCGGCATGGAGGCGAGCGCCGGCCATGGCGGTCTCAACGGCATGCTCTCCACCGTCCAGGAGAAGCTGACCGCCACCGAGCGCCCTTACGCGCTGGCCGAAGCCATCAAGGCGGTCCGGCCCTGCGGTATCGTTTCGGTGCCCGGCGTCTATGGCGGTCCGATCCCGGTCAATATGGGCTCGATCGTCCAGAAGGGCCTGACCCTCAAGAGCGGCCAGACCCATGTGAAGCGCTATCTCGAGCCGCTGACCAAGCTGATTCAGGAGGGCAAGATCGACATGACCTCCCTGATCACCCACCGTTCGCAGAACCTCGCGGACGGGCCGGACCTCTACAAGGCCTTCCGCGACAAGAAGGACGGCTGCGTGAAGGTGGTGTTCCACATGAATTGAGACGCCGCGCGCCCCGGCCACGATAGGCTGGGGCGCATGCCGTCGGACCTGCTGGGCGCGGCGTCCCGGAAGCGTGTAGAGCCGGCTCCGTACTTACGAACCGTCCGGGACGTCCATGTGCAATCTCTACAGCCTGCGGACCGGTCCCGCGGCACTGCGCCAAGCCTTCGGGATCGCGCAGGACCATACCGGAAACCTGCCGCCGTTGCCGGCTATCTTTCCCGATCAGATGGCGCCGGTGGTCCTGAACGGCGAGGCCGGGCGGGACCTGGCGATGATGCGCTGGGGCATCCCGGGTCCGAAGGCGTTCGGCGCGCATCCGATCACCAACGTGCGCAACGTCGCGAGCCCGCATTGGCGGCCCTGGCTCGGCATCGCCCATCGCTGCCTCGTGCCGGTCACGGCCTTCAGCGAGTATGCGGATACCAAGCCGCGCAAGACGCCGGTCTGGTTCGCCCTCGATGAGGACCGGCCGCTCTTCGCCTTCGCGGGGATCTGGCGGTCCTGGACCGGCGTGCGCGGGACGAAGCGCGAGAATCCCGACCGGATTTCCGAGGAACACCGGTTGTTCGCCTTCCTGACCACTGACGCGAACGGCGTCGTCGGGCCGGTCCATCCCAAGGCCATGCCGGTGCTGCTCACGAAACCGGACGAATGGGCGACCTGGCTCGAGGCGCCTACCGCGGAGGCGCTCCGGCTGCAGCGGCCGTTGCCGGATGCCGCGATGCGCGAGGTCGCCCGGGGACCGCGATCGGACGGGGCCGACACCGAGGTTGGGGACTGACCGGCGTTACCCGCCCGCCGGGTCGCCGGAGGGAGCACCCACGGGGCCGGCCGTCACGCCGCGGGCCCGCCAGCGCGCTATCACGGCGGCGTTGAGCCGGGCGATCCGCGCCCGGTGAACCTCCCAGAACGAGCGCGGCGCGGCCGGGGCAGCGGCCACGCGCTCCCGGTGGACGGGTCCCGTGGGCCTGTCGACGAGGCGGAGCAGGGAGGCCGGGCGGGCGCTGACCCGAACAAGGCGTCCTTCGGGATCGGCCAGGACCGCCTGGGCGCGGGCGCAGTAGAGCTGCGACAGCGGTGACATCACCTCCGCCCCATGTCCGGCCCGGTACTTCATCAGGGCGCGACAGAGGTCGCCGTCGGCCCGGCGCCAGGCTTCGGCCAGGTAGCGCACGCCGTAGCGGACGTTCATCTCCGGCGCCGCCAGTTCCGCGAGGGTGCCGCGGAAGCCGAGCATCGCCGCGGTGGTCGGCCGGACCTGCATCAGCCCGACCTCGCCGACGCTGCCGACCACGGTGGGATCGTAGCCGCTCTCGATCCGCGCGACGGCATCGGCGACCGCGAGCGGCAGGCCGGTACCGGCAGTCTCGCGGGCGATGAGCGGCAGGAAGCGGGCCCGCGCGTCGGCGGCGGGTGGCGCCGGCGCGGAAACCGGCGGGACCGGCGGCAGGGACGCCATGCCCAGCGCGTGCACTGCCAGGAAGGTGGCGGGCCGGGCCTGGGCGGGGGCCGCGCAGGTCAGCAGCAGGAGAAGCAACGGAGCGCGCATCGGCCGCCACGGGGAGGGTCCGCGGACCTGCTTACGCCCGTCGCCTCAACGAAGCCTTTCGCGGCGCCCGCTTCGCGATCGGGCGTTCACTGGACCGGGCCGCGGTCCCGCGCCTGCAGCAGCCGCAGGGCCTCGCCCAGGACGGCGTGGAGATCGGCCGCGCCCTGCGGGCTGAGCGGCAGGCCGATCCGCTGCCCGTGGATCGTGTCGAGGACCAGCATGGCGAGATCCTCGCCGATCAGCAGGTTGGATCCCGGCAGGCAGAGAGGCAGGACGAAATCGCCCTCGACCTCGCCGAGGATATCGACCGCGTCGGCCGGCCGAAAGGGCGGTTTCCGATCGGTCATCGCTCCCCTCCTCGCGTTTCTCTCGTCACCGGCGGCCGGCAGCGGGGCTCAACCGCGGTCGCGGTCCGGCATCCGCACCGACCGCACCGTCAGCGTGCCGATCTCCAGCGTGCCAACCTCCAGGGAGCCGACGCGGGCGCGGCCCACCGAGAGGCGGCCGATCGCGAAGGCGCCCACCGCCACGACGCCGAGGGCCGCGGCCCCGAGGGCCAGCGCGCCCAGGGCCGACGCCCCGATTGTCCCCGCGCCGACAGCGCCCGAGCCGAGGATCGCGGTGTCGCGAGACGGATGGGGGCCCGCCCCGACCGCGTGGATCTCTGTCTCCGGAACCCTCAACTGCGCCATGCGGGCTTCACTCCGACCGGTCCACGTCCGGGACAGCTATACCCGACGTTAACTGCGTTTTCACGCCGCTTGGAGACGATGGCCCTCGATCCCGGCCGGCCCGGACAGCGGGTCCGCCGCCAGAGAGGACGTCGCCCGTGCAGCACCTGCTCCAGGCCGTCGCGATCTTCGCGTTCGGCTGCCTGCTGATCCATGTCGGCCGCGCCTATGCTCGGGCGACCACATTCCTGCTCTCGGCCACCGCGCTGATGTTGAGCGTGACTCTCGGCACCGTGCTCTGCCAGCGGATCGGTGTCCCCGGGCGCTCCGTCGCGCTCGCCCCGTCCTACACGGTGGCGCTCGGCCGGCCCGCTCAGTAAAGCCGCGTCCGGTAGGCATCGGCGATCGTGGCCTCGGCCTCCGCCACGTCGGCGGCCGCGGTCTGGTCGGACAGGATGCGGCCGAGGCTCGGGAAGGTGTCCCGCGCGACCTGGCCTGCCGGATCCCAGAGGCGGGAGCGGATCATCGCCTTGCCGCAATGGAAGAACGCCTCCCGCACCCGCACCACGAGGCCCGCGACCGGCACCTTGCCCTGGGCACGCAGGGGTTCGAGCAGCGCGGCGTCCTGCGTCATCGCCGCCGTGCCGTTCACCCGGAAGGTCTCGTCGATCCCCGGCACCAGGAAGATCAGCCCGAGTCCGGGCTTCTCGAGCAGGTTGAGAAACGTGTCGATGCGGTTGTTGCCGCGTCGGTCCGGGATCAGCAGGGTCCGGGAATCGACGACCGCGACGAAGCCCGGCGCATCGCCCCGTGGGCTGGCATCGACGTTGCCGGCCGCGTCCGCGCTCGCCACCACGAGAAACGGCGAGAGCGCGATGAAGCGGCGGCCGTAATCGTCGATGTGGTCGAGCACCTTGCGGGCCGCGAGCGGACCGATGGGACCGAACCGCCCGCGCAGCGCAGCGGCGTCACGAGACAGCGGCGTGTCGGCTTGCGCATCCATGCGAACCTCCTGGCCCTGGGCTGACGCGGTGGGCGCGCCGCGGTCAAGCGAGATCAGGGCCAGACGCGGATCGCCACCGGTCGGCGCAGCAGGTCCCGGTCGGACGTGATCGTGCAGCCCTCCGTGCGCAGACTCGCGTAGGTCAGCAAGGCGCGATCCCCGACATCGTCGAAGTTGCGACCCTGCGCATCCGGATCGAGCAGCGACGGATAGGCGATGAGCGGCGCCGTCGCCGTGCACGGGTCGTCGTAGAGGGTTGCACTCGCAAGGAGCAG
>Ga0316228_1004240_pt1 | contig 10851 bp, 10 predicted proteins | sample TBH18021metaG_FD_206005 | JGI IMG/M metagenome (GOLD analysis project Ga0316228, IMG submission 206005) | Freshwater microbial communities from Trout Bog Lake, Wisconsin, USA - TBH18021 | ecosystem: Environmental > Aquatic > Freshwater > Lake > Hypolimnion/Profundal zone | place: USA: Wisconsin... | reverse complement strand
TGCGAGCGCAGTCAGTGCCTGTTTGGGTAATAGATATTGAGTGAGAACGGCAAGTCGATCAGACACAGTAGGTGACCTTTGAATTGAAGTGGTCGGGAATTATAACGTTGTGGAAAGAGAAATCACGCATTTCATGCGATTTCGACCGAGTTTTGATGCAAAAAGCGGATTTCCCGCCATATTTCAGACCATTTTGATATTGACTTCCGCTGGTCCATCATGACCGTGTGACGATGGGGTGACATATGCATGGAACAAATTTACGGTATACTTGTTGTGATAGTTAAAATTAATTGAATTGATAAAATTAATTAGTTTTTCATAAATTTGAAAACGTTCTATCATACAGTCTCATCACGTAACACTTGTTCCAACTACAAAGGAAATTACCATGTCATTGATTAATACAATCGTAAAACCATTCAAAGCAACTGCTTACCATAATGGCAAATTCGTTCCAGTAACGAACGAAGATCTGAACGGCAAATGGTCTGTTTTCGTATTCTACCCAGCAGACTTCACATTTGTTTGCCCAACAGAATTAGGTGATTTGGCTGACCACTACGCTGAATTCCAAAAATTAGGCGTTGAAATCTACTCAGTATCTACTGACACGCATTTCACCCACAAAGCATGGCATGACACGTCTGACACAATCAGCAAAATTAACTACCCAATGATTGCCGATCCAACTTTGGCTATCTCCCGCAATTTTGAAGTGTTGATCGAAGAAGAAGGTCTGGCACTGCGTGGTACTTTCGTTGTGAACCCAGCCGGCGAAATCAAAGTGATGGAAGTGCACGACAACGGCATCGGTCGCGATGCAAAAGAATTGCTGCGCAAAGTACAAGCTGCGCAATACGTAGCAAGCCACCCAGGTGAAGTTTGCCCTGCAAAATGGACACCAGGTGCAGAAACATTGACACCATCTCTGGATCTGGTTGGCAAGATCTAAATATGGGGCTGAAACGTGCGGCCAGATTTAGTCGCACAGATTAGCAAGTCGTTCATACCCTGATGTCTGACTTTCAGGGTATGGACTGATGCAAAATCGCCCCAATAGCTTTAAGGCGCATCAATCATGCGTCCGATTGGGACAATTTTGCATCAGTCCTAAAACAGAAAGCATTACATGCATGCAGCATACAGCGCATGTGAATAGCATGTGAATAGCACGTGAATAGATACGAATAGGAAAGAAACATCATGTTAGACAATACACTCAAAACACAACTGAAAGCTTATCTGGAAAGATTGACTCGCCCGATTCAGTTGGTCGCGTCCCTCGATGACAGCGAAAAAGCCAAAGAAATGCAAAGTCTGTTGAACGAAATTGCTGAATTGTCAGACAGAATTACTTTATCGGAAAATAATGATCCAACGGTTCGCAAGCCATCGTTTGCGATTACCGCCCCCGGTCACGATATCTCGTTGAGCTTTGCTGGTATCCCGATGGGTCATGAATTTACCTCGCTGGTCTTGGCGCTGTTGCAGGCCGGTGGTCATCCGCCTAAGGTTGATGCGGATGTGATCGAGCAGATCAAAAATCTGGATGGTGACTTTGAGTTTGAAACCTATATTTCGCTGTCTTGCCAGAATTGCCCTGAGGTCGTGCAATCGTTGAACTTAATGGCAGTATTGAACCCACGTATCAAATCGGTGACGATTGATGGTGCCTTGTTCCAGCAAGAAGTCGAGCAACGTCAGATCATGGCAGTGCCTACCATTTACCTCAATGGTCAGGTATTTGGTCAAGGTCGTATGTCCGTTGAAGAAATTCTGGCGAAACTTGATACCGGTTCCGTACAACGCGCCGCAGAAAAACTTGATGCCAAAGCGCCTTACGATGTGCTGATCGTCGGTGGTGGGCCTGCAGGTGCTGCGGCTGCGATTTATGCGGCGCGTAAAGGTATTCGTACTGGTATCGTTGCTGAACGTTTTGGCGGTCAGGTTCTTGATACGATGTCAATCGAGAATTTTGTCTCTGTGACGGAAACTGAAGGTCCAAAATTTGCGGTCGCTCTTGAGCAGCACGTGAAAGCCTACGATGTTGATATCACCAATTTGCAACGTGCAGAAAAACTGACACAGCAAGACGGCATGACCGCAATTCAACTCGCCAGCGGTGCGACATTGAAAGCCAAAGCCGTCATTCTTGCCACTGGTGCGCGCTGGCGCGAAGTGAATGTGCCAGGCGAAAAAGAATACCGCAATCACGGTGTTGCTTATTGCCCGCACTGCGATGGCCCTTTATTTAAAGGTAAGCGGGTTGCCGTGATTGGTGGTGGTAATTCTGGCGTAGAAGCTGCAATTGATCTTGCCGGTATTGTCAGTCACGTGACTTTGATTGAATTTGCGGCCGAATTGCGTGCTGACGCGGTGCTCCAGAAAAAACTGCATAGCTTGCCGAATGTCACTGTCATTACACAAGCACAAACGACAGAAATTTACGGCGATGGTCAGAAAGTCAATGGTATTAGTTACAAAGACCGTGCAACTGAAGCGGTTAAGCATATTGAGTTAGAAGGTGTGTTCGTACAAATCGGATTGGTACCCAATACTGAATGGTTAAAAGGTACACTTGAATTATCTCGTCACGGCGAAATTATCGTTGATCCCCGTGGTCAGACTTCCTTGCCCGGTGTATTTGCTGCAGGCGATGTTACAACTGTGCCTTACAAGCAAATTGTGATTGCTGTTGGTGAGGGGGCAAAAGCGGCGTTAGGTGCTTTTGATCACTTGATTCGTAGCTGATTTTGTCAAATCGTAGTACTTAAGCAAACCCGATTACGTAGCATTTACATCGGAAAAATCAGAAAAGCCTCACTCTGTCAGCGAGTGAGGCTTTTTTATTTGTTTTATTTTTATTTTTATTTATTAATATAAAAACATTAGTTAATTTGTTACTAATTGTTGTTATAATTCACATTATTACAAATTGTAACAATGTGACTATGAATTTCTTTCCCAGATGGCTGCATCAATGGTTGGGTTTCAACTATCCTGCAAAACGCATTCCGCTCACTGTTGCATTGCCATTGGTGAAATCGACGCCTTTACCTGTATTCAATGAGTTATATCAGTTGCAAAAAAAAAGAGTGACTGAAGATGAGGACCTCAGATTTTTACGATTGATATTAAAAAACATCAAACAACTGAATCGCTGCGATACCCGTGTCACACTGCGAGAAGAATATAACCACCGATTAGCGGCGCTATTTTTTCCATTGGCGCTGGTGATGGCCGGACGGTTTGGGAGGGATGGTGGCGTCCCGGATAGTGAAGCACGCGCGCAAACTCTCGATAGTCTGATTGCTGTTTGTGACGAATTTGTCAGTTCATATGGCGTCGTCGTTCAATATTACCAGCAGTGTTCGCGTTTTCGTTATGCCCGTGCAATCAAAAAATTGGATCTGGCTGCATTACGTTTGTTGGAATTTTTAAAACTGGGGCAATCGATCAAAGGATTGCGTTATCAAGAGTTGAGCGAAAAATCCTGGAGCATGGCGAATACCATCATTCATATTCTGGCAGCCTCAGAACGATTGAATGTGGTGTTGAAACCGCTTGATCAAATGTACAGCGCGGAGCGCGGGATCGCGACAACACGAGCGGTGGACATTTATTTGAGCATACAAATGTTGGAACGCCTCCAGCTCAGCTTCTGGCCGGTGCAATGGCAAACTTATCTGCAGCGCTCTATAGGGTTAGGGGAGCTGAAAATAGGATTAAGTCATTTGTCGGAGCAAGCGAATACAAACCAGACTTCGCTCGTGTATTGCAACGACCCCACGCCAAGCTGTTTTGTCCTCAAATCAAATAATGTGGGTGTTGAGCCATTGGTCATCCAATGGGATCAATTGCAACAGACATTAACGACTGATTTTGCCCAAGTTTTGCGCTCTCGACAGCCTGATCGTCAGATCACACTTTCTAAACATCTCAGTCTGTTTCATCCTGATGAACAACTTGCAATGGCGCAATTGCAGTTCGATAGATTTAATGCGTACCCAACAAAAATTGCGAATAGGCTTGACCAGGAAAAAAATGTCCCGGACTTGAGAATTTTTATTGGATTTAATGACGTATTCGCGTTGCTGCGACATATCGCATCAGGGGGAGCCAGGAAGGCAATCGGGCAACGCATGAGCGATTTACTCGCCAGACATTCAGCCGTATTTTCTGATGATGCGCAAGCCAGTGTCGAAAGCGCTTGGGCATTGAGACATCAGGATGACAAGTTGATTTGTTTATCGAGTCTGGAAAGTCGTCACACAACGCGAATGCATATTGGTGATCTTGCTGCCTGTATGCTCGAAGAAGCTGATTGGCATCAACCAAAGCTATGCGTCATACACCGTATTTTGCGTCCGCAACAAGGACAGGTATATATCGAAATGCAGATATTGAGCGATCAGGCCGAGGCGATATTTTTTGAGTCAGAAGTAATGAATGAGGCTCGGATTGCAAGTAGTTCTGTGCATGGAAATGAACTTGTGCAAGCCATCCGCGGGAAAAAAGCGGATGCCTCGCATTTGATTCTACCGCGTGGTGTTCGTCTGAATCAGGAAAGCCCGTTAACGATGAATACAAAAAATGGAATGGAACTCGCGCAGCCCGGGCATATCATGACTGCAAGTAAAAGTTTTAGCGTCTATGCGCTGCGCGCAAGTCAGCCGGTTCGTGCGACACAGAGACGCCAAAGTATTAAAGCCTAGAAAAAATTGGCATCAGTGATGATGCCAATCGCGCTTTATTTTAAGCTTATTGTTCTTTTTTCCGCTTCTTATACTTTTTTTAATCGCGCAGTGTCTCAGGCTGGTCTATTAATATTGATTTGCTCTATATGGTCCGGATGCGGTACCTTTTTTGAACTGCCTGCAGGATCTTGATACATCCAGTGAAGCATAAATTTAGTCATTTCTGAAGCCGCATGTACAGGTGCTTCGGCCTGGTGCGCGACCGCACTACAGATTGCCTCGATTAAACACAACGCCGCGCCTTCAGAGTTCGGGGAAAACTGGCGCCTCGTTTGCGCATATAAGGTGATATTCGCTAAGGCTGCTAATGGTGAGCTTGGTGCATCGGTGAGCGCAAGTATCGGAACTTCTTTTTCATTCAGTTGACGCAAAATAGTGACAACATCTTCTGCATAACGTGGAAACGAAATCCCGATGACCAGATCGCGCGGGGTGAACTTAAATAATTGTCTGGCTACTGTTGAGGGACCACCCGCACCTATGGTTGATTGTACTGTATTGCAAAACGGATCAAGATTGTGCGCCATTAACCCGGCTAAAAATGCGCTTGCACCATAACCGACGATATAAATACGTTCGGCATTGAGTATCATTTTTACTGCCTGATTACAGGCATCTGCATCCAGTCCCCGTCGTGTTGCTTCGAGGTTTGCCAGATCTTCATTGAGCGAGCCTGCGACAATTTCGGTACTGCTTGCCGCGCGACTGACTTCAGTACGCAGGTTATCGATAGGCGCGAGCATCGCTTCAAAGCCGGTCACTAGTTCCGCCCGGAATTGCGGGTAACCTTCAAATCCCAGGGCGCGGGCAAAACGATTTGCTGTAGCAACCGAGATACCAACAGCGTTAGCCAATTCATCAATCGACATCGTGGCTGATCTGAATACGTTAGACAACACATAATCAGCAGCTTTTTTATGTGCTTTGGAAAGGTTCATATAAACCTTGCCTATCCGTGCGTTGACTGTACCACCAAGGGATTGCGTATCAGGGCGATTCATAGTTGGTTGGCGTTTTCAGTAATAGGAAATGTAAATATAGTTTCACCAATTTTAGTTGTAAAGTAATGAAACGTATCAAAGTGAACGACTAAGCTTTTTTCTCCGAACGTTAATATTCGCATTACATTCACAGAATATTCATCCGATTATTCTTATTAATGTAAATTATATTTTTAGTTGCCCCTAAAAAACTGTTCCTATTTTGTCTCTTTTTATAAACATCGATGAAGTCAGATGCGCTTCATCGTCGACGAAAACAGGCAGTGTGCGCAAGGATATTTTAAAGATTCTTTGCGGCAAGTATGATTGAAAGGGCATTGTAAGTTTGTGCTGTGGAGCACAGTGCCCGAAGAATGTGTAAGGCGGTTCAGGTTGTGCCTGCCCGATAAGATTGCGCGATTGGCAGGACGGGGTGATCCGCAGCATCAGAGACTAATGCAGGATTGATGTCAGTTCAGAGTGCGCATCACCAGATGGCGAGTTGCCATCCGGCGTGTTTGGTGTGATTGTCTCAGGCGGGTCAGATCACGCTGTTGCGGCGTGAATAATGCCGCCGCCAAGGCACACATCCCCGTCATAAAGAACGGCTGATTGCCCCGGTGTCACTGCCCATTGTGCTTGTTCAAAATGCAAATTGAACTGTTGTTCGTCGCCAGAAAACGTACAACGCATATCCGGCTGACGGTAGCGGGTTTTCGCAGACAGATCCGTATTTTCAGGTGCGTGACCAGCCACCCAGCTCACTTGAGTTGCATCTAAGCTCGATGACAGCAACCATGGATGATCATGACCCTGTACCGCATACAAAGTATTGGCGGTAATATCTTTTCTGGCTACATACCACGCATCGCTGCTGCCATCGGTATTCTGATGAGTTTTAATACCGCCGATGCCGATGCCCTTGCGTTGACCCAGGGTATAGAAACTTAATCCTACGTGCTGACCGATGATTTGATTTTCCGGTGTTTTAATGTCGCCTGGTTTGTACGATAAATAGCGATTTAAAAAATCACGGAAAGGGCGTTCACCGATGAAGCAAATCCCGGTCGAGTCTTTTTTCTTGGCGTTTGGCAATTGCAATTGCTCGGCAATTTTTCTCACCTCGGTTTTTTGAATTTCACCCAGAGGGAATAAGGTATTTGCGAGTTGCTTCTGATTTAAACGATGTAAAAAATAACTTTGATCTTTGCTGGCGTCGAGTGCTTTGAGCAATTGGAATTCGCCATTGACTTCACGCACGCGAGCGTAGTGACCGGTCGCAATATAATCGGCGCCGAGTTTCATTGCATGATCTAAGAATGCCTTGAATTTAATTTCGGCATTGCAGAGCACGTCGGGGTTGGGGGTGCGCCCAGCCTGATATTCGCGTAAAAATTCTGCGAATACGCGGTCTTTATATTCACTGGCGAAATTGACGGCTTCAATATCAACGCCCACCACATCCGCGACACTGACTGCATCAATCCAGTCTTCACGGGTAGAACAGTATTCTGAATCATCGTCGTCTTCCCAGTTTTTCATGAAAAGACCGATGACCTCATAACCCTGTTCCTTTAATAACCATGCTGACACAGACGAATCGACGCCGCCGGACATGCCAATAACTACTCTTTTTTTGCTCATAATCGTGATCCAAGTATGCTTGGATGGGTAAAAAGCAAGGACAGCGGTGCGCGTTGTCCTCGCAGGTAATCGTCTATACATTGCAGCACTAAAGGGCTGCGATGCCGTTCCTGGCAGTCTGCAATTTCCTGATAGCTCATCCACAGGGTGCGCAATATACCAGTATCGAGCGGCTGCTGATGTTGCTGTCCAAGTTCGCCAGTAAAAGCAAAGCGCAAATAAGTGACTTCCTCAGCGCTTACCGGAGAAATGAAGGTCGACAGATAAGTGCCGACCAGTGCCGTCGGAGTGAAATCATGCGCGGTTTCTTCCAGTGTTTCCCGAATCACCGCTTGTATTAAGGATTCATGTGGATCCAGATGACCTGCCGCCTGATTGATACGTACGCCGTCCGGGGTTTCTTCTTCGATCATTAAAAAGCGCTGATCGCGTTCAATGATCGCCGCGACTGTGACCGAAGGTTTCCAGATAGTGGACATCACTGCTTTCATTTAGTCTGCCAATGGCGACATTTTACTTTGCCGTCAAAATTTGTGTGGCAAACCAGCAAATTTGAAAGTGAATTAGCTAATGCGATTTTTATCTATGAACAAAAAATGCGTCATTTCCATGTGAAGAAGTTAATTTTATTCCGCTTTAATTTTTGCTTTTCAACAGAGGCCAGGTTGGTAGGTCTTTGTTTTTAAAGATAAAAATATTCTACTTTTTTCTTAGGCGCTGCTTTTTAAACAAATTAATTGAAGTAAATAGTTTAAAAATGAACAAAAAAACGAACGGTTGTGCTAAAAAACATTTTCCGTGTAATATTGTTGTCGAATATTAAATGTAAGATTCAGGTAAGTATTTTTGTGCGCCACAACTGACTTGATGTTGAGCAGGAATAAAGTCAGCTAATCGTTACCTGTTGATCGTACATGAGCACTTAGTTTGCTATCGCGTACAAGAATAAGCGGAGCGCGGTGCTGCAAGAAGACACAGATTTCATTCACAAGCAGGGAGCAAATCTATGAAAATCGGCATTCCCGCCGAGACTCGGCCTGGAGAGACGCGCGTTGCGGCGACTCCGGAAACCATTAAGAAGTACGTTGCTGCAAAACATCAGGTGATCGTGCAGTCTGGTGCTGGTGTGGCTTCGAGTATCACAGATGACGCATATCTGGCGGCAGGCGCTCAAATCGGCACTGCGGCAGAGGCATTCGGGGCAGAATTAGTACTAAAAGTACGCGCGCCCGATGCAGGTGAAAGGACTTTGATCAAGTCCGGAGCGGTATTGGTTGGCATGCTTAACCCGTTTGATGCCGATAATATCGCAGCAATGGCAGCGCACGGTATCAGTGCTTTTGCCCTTGAGGCGGCGCCGCGGATTACCCGTGCGCAGTCGATGGACGTACTGTCTTCGCAAGCTAATATCGCTGGTTACAAGGCGGTGATGCTGGCGGCCAATACTTATCAGCGATTTATGCCGATGCTGATGACAGCCGCTGGCACGGTCAAGGCCGCCAGGGTATTAATCATGGGCGTAGGCGTAGCAGGTTTGCAAGCAATTGCCACTGCAAAGCGTCTGGGTGCTGTGATTGAGGCATCGGATGTTAGACCTCCGGTCAAAGAACAAGTAGAATCCCTCGGCGCAAAATTTATCGACGTCCCCTATGAGACCGATGAAGAGCGCGAAATCGCTCAAGGTACGGGAGGCTATGCGCGCCCCATGCCTGCTGCCTGGATGCAACGCCAGGCAGCCCTGGTTCATGAGCGAGCCAAACAAGCTGACATTATTATCACTACTGCTTTAATACCTGGCCGTAAAGCGCCGGTATTGATTTCAGAAGACACTGTCAAATCGATGAAGCCAGGTTCTGTGATCGTCGATATGGCGGTCGAACAAGGCGGAAATTGTCCTTTGTCAGAATTGGGCAAAACAGTGACCAAACACGGTGTCCACATTATTGGTGAACCCAATCTGGCCACCTTGCTGGCGGCCGATGCTTCGGCCTTGTATGCCCGCAACGTGTTGGATTTTCTGAAACTCATCATCGACAAAGATGCTGGACTGGCGATGAATCGTGAAGACGAAATTGTTGCTGCGACCTTGGTTTGCACGGGTGGCGAGGTACTAAAAAAGTAGCTGAGTATTAAGGTTTTAAGATTTTTCGTAACACGTATCAGAAAGTAGAAACACCATGCAAAGAAATATGCTCCGCGCCAAAATTCATCGCGCAACTGTAACCCAGTGCGATCTCCACTACGAAGGTTCCTGTGGGATAGATGAAGATCTGCTCGACGCTGCGAATATCATCGAGAACGAACAGATTGAGCTGTATAACGTCAATAATGGTGAGCGTTTCTCTACCTATGCCATTAAAGGCAAACGCGGTAGTGGCGAAATCTCATTAAACGGCGCTGCAGCTCGTCGCGTGCAACTCGGCGATTTGATGATCATTTGTACTTACGCGCCAATGACAGAAGAAGAAGCGCGTGCACACAAACCGAATGTGGTTTTTGTGAATGCAAAAAATCAGATCACGAGTTTGAAGGAGTATTAAGCCGATATCGACGGTAGCGAAGTGACAGGCAATTTAAAAATGCCTGTCCAACCCATGTTACCGCTGTCATCGTCTGCATTTGCATGTCTTAATCCATACAACAGAGAGGACATCATGGAAGTTAGTCATACCCTTACCAACCTCATCATTTTTGTGCTGGCCATTTATGTTGGCTATCACGTGGTCTGGACGGTAACACCTGCTTTACACACGCCTTTGATGGCGGTGACCAATGCAATTTCAGCCATCATCATCGTTGGTGCCATGTTGGCAGCAGGTTTGACTGAAGGTTTGTTGGCGCAGGTCATGGGCACGGTTGCTGTGGCTTTGGCGGCAGTCAATGTTTTTGGCGGATTTCTGGTGACTCAGAGGATGCTGGAAATGTTCAAGAAAAAAGAGCCTAAAGCAGTCAAAACCGACGGTGCTAAGGAGGGCAAATAATGAGTATGAATCTGGTAACAATGCTGTATCTGATCGCCTCAGTGTGTTTTATTCAGGCGCTCAAAGGTTTGTCTCATCCTTCGACAGCCAGACGCGGCAATGCTTTTGGCATGATAGGTATGACGGTGGCGGTAGCAACGACGATTGCTTTGATTGTTAAGCTCAAAACCGAAAGTGCCGGTAGCGGCATGGGTTATGGCCTGGTGGCGTTGGGCGTGATTGTTGGCGGCAGTATTGGCGCGATTCTGGCCAAACGGGTTGAGATGACCAAGATGCCAGAACTCGTCGCCGCGATGCACTCGCTGATCGGTCTGGCTGCCGTATGTATTGCGGTCGCTGTTGTATCTGAACCATGGGTATTCAATATCGTTGGTAAAGATATGCCGATTCCATTTGGTAACCGGATCGAGTTATTTATTGGTACCTTTGTCGGCGCGATTACCTTCTCTGGATCGGTGATTGCGTTCGGTAAATTATCCGGCAAAT
>Ga0316228_1004232_pt1 | contig 10862 bp, 8 predicted proteins | sample TBH18021metaG_FD_206005 | JGI IMG/M metagenome (GOLD analysis project Ga0316228, IMG submission 206005) | Freshwater microbial communities from Trout Bog Lake, Wisconsin, USA - TBH18021 | ecosystem: Environmental > Aquatic > Freshwater > Lake > Hypolimnion/Profundal zone | place: USA: Wisconsin... | reverse complement strand
TTCGCAGGAAAACATTCATCACAAGAAGCGCCTGCTTTTCAAGGATTGCGCCATTGCAATCTCCCGCGACAGGCGTCAGCAACCTCCCTAGGCAGTGCCCAGACAAACTCGCCGGACATGTGGTCACTGTAAGACTATTGTACAGCAGTCGCAATAATTCCTGCCAGAATTGCCCACCAGCAAGAAAAAACGTGTCGCACCTGCGACACGTTTTTTTGATTGATGAATAGCGCTCGCGGAAAATAACGCAGATTGCCCTTTTCCACCCAACCGCGCCACGTTATTTCTTGTATAGTAAGTATTCATACGCCCCCAGCGCCGCCTTGGCGCCGTCTCCTGCGGCGATAATGATCTGTTTCTCCGGCCCACTAGTCACGTCGCCTGCTGCAAACAGACCGGAAATATTGGTTCTGGCTCGACAGTCGACGGCAATCTCGTTGTACGTGTTGAGTTTGACGACACCGCGCGTGAACTCAGAATTGGGGTCAAGGCCGATTTCGATGAAAACGCCCTGTACCCCCAGCTCCTCCGTGGAATCACTATTTGCTACCACAAATTTTTCCACCGTCTGTCCACCGGAAATGGACTGGGCGCGATAGCCTTTTAGTACAGTCAAGTTGGAACAAGCCTCCAGTTTTTCCACCACGATCGGGTCAGCGCGATAATCGCTGCGCACCACCAGATGAACCTTGTCGGCGACACCGCAAAGTTCGATGGCCGCCTGCAGGGCAGAATTGCCGCCGCCAACCACGGCAACTGTTTTGCCGGCATAGAGCGGTCCATCGCAGGTAGCGCAATAACCGACTCCCCGCCCGGTGAATTCCTCCTCCCCGGGAACATTAAGCCGGCGCGGCCGTTTTCCCGAGGCCACGATCACCGTTTTGCCCTGATAGGAGGCTTCGCCGCCTTGCACAACAAAGGTACCGTCAGTGGCCCGGGTCAACTTCTCAACTTCCTCATATTTGATATTAACCGGAAATTGTTTGACCTGCTCCTCAAATTTGGCAATAAGCTCCGGGCCGGTAATATATTGATAGCCCATATAGTTTTCAATTTCCCTGGTCCACATCAACTGGCCGCCAAAATCCCTTGTAATCAGCAGAATATCCATCTTTTTGCGAACAGCATAAACCGCGGCCGTCATCCCGGCGGGACCGCCCCCGACAATAATCAAATCATACAACTGACATCATCCTAACTGCTATCTTCTTGGACTTTCTTAGACCTGCTATTATTCTTTGCGCAAAGCGATAACAATATGTCCCTGCCCCAAAGACGCGCTGCCCTGCCTGCAGGAGGGATAAGCTTGCTTGTTCACCGATTATTTGATAGTATTTTTTTATCAGTCAGATATAAATGAGGTGACAGCGGTGATAACTCCGGAACTCATAGCCAGAATTAACGAACTGGCTGCCAAACAGCGCCACGGTATTTTGACCGGAGCCGAAAAAGATGAACAGACCAAACTCAGACAGGTGTACGTCGACAGCATCAAGGCCCAGCTGAAAGTTCACCTCGACGCAGTCAAACACTCCCACTCCGATACTTGCGGCTGCGGCTGTCATCCTAAACACTAGCGATGCTGCCCTAGTTTATAGTATGCCTCCAGCCAGGAAAAAGCGAAGGAGGGTTCGGGCAAAAATGCAGACACCCCGGGACGGGAAATTACCTGTGGCTCTGCTGGCCGCGGGACACTTCCTCAGCGATTTTTACAATAATTTTTTACCGCCTCTGCTGCCGGTGGTCATGGCCAGCCTGGGAATGTCACTTACCGCCGCTGGGCTACTTGTCATGATTTTCGCGTTTACCGGCAGCATCCTTCAGCCGGTCTGCAGTTATTTCATTGATAAAAAGGGGCATGGCTGGCTCATCCTGTTTACCCTGCCGGTGGGCGCTTTTTTCATCAGTTTGATGGGGCTGGCTCCGACTTATTTCATCCTGGTGGCCTTTATGTCGCTAGGCGGCCTGGGTTCTTCCCTGTTTCACCCTCTCGGCTCTAGTCTGGTGAGCAAGGTCAGCCTGCCGGAAAATAAAGGACTGGCCATGTCGATATTTATCGGTGGAGGAAATTTCGGTTTCGCTCTCGCGCCGGTGATTGTCGTTTTCTATCTGATGGAATTCGGCATCCGGAATTTGCCGTGGCTGATCCTGCCTTCAATCATCCTCAGCCTCGCCTACTACTTTTCCGGCCTGCACCGCATCCCTCTGGCATCGCCGCGGACGGCAGTGAGCGAAAGTACCGTCGCCTGGTATAAATCCTTCAGTTTGTTAAAACTCAACACGGTAATGGCCTTGCGCTCCTGGTCCCAGATGGCCCTGCCGAATTTCTTGCCAATCTGGCTGGCCCAGCAGGGTCACGCCCCCATGCTGGCCGGCAATATGCTCACTGTTTATCTTTTAGGCGGGGCGGTCGGCAGCTTTGTTGGCGGCTGGCTTGGGGACAAGTTCGGCCGCAAAACCTGCATTCTCGTCCTGATGGCGCTATGCCTGCCCACCATGTTCCTGTTTGTGCGCAGCGAAGAAATCACGCTGTTTGCCTGGCTGTTGCTGGCGATCAGCGGGGCTGCTCTCCAGGGCACGCTGCCCTCTTCCATCGTCTGGGCCCAAGACATCATTCCAGGGAACGCCGCCATGGCGTCAGGCATGATGCTGGGGCTGGCCTACGGGCTGGGCGGTGTGGGAGTGGCGATTACCGGAGCCGTTGCCGATATCGTCGGCCTCAAAACCGCACTTGTCTGGTCGCTGCTGCCATTAGCCCTCGCCATTAGCCCTCGCCATTCCCCTTGCCGCCTCCATTCCCGCCAAACAGCCTGGCAAACCACATAAGCCGCTTACACAATAAGGCCGGGACTTCGTCCCGGCCTTAGCCTTTTTCCCAACAGACGAGAGCCGGGACAACCGTCCCGGCCTTCACTACTTAGCCTCAAATGTCTGACAGTCGGTATCAGTGGTTTTTGCCGCCTGCGGACCATTAACCTCGATACTGGCGGCGTTGCAGTAGTTGCTGTCCTCCCAGTAGCGGCAGTTAGCCACATGGCATTCCACCGAAGGCGTTATCTGGGTGCCGGCGACGAACGCGGCTTTCAGAGTGCCGCCGACATTGGCGTTGTGCAACGCCCCGACATAATCCCCGACTCCCTGGCCGGGATGGAAGGATTTGCACTGGGTATCACTCGACCGGTTTGAGGCACTTGCCTCTTCCTCATTATAAATGGCAATTTTGGCAGCCATGCATTGGTCGCCAGGCATCCAGTGGGTGCATTGGTCAACCCGGCAGGCAACTTTCGGGTTATTGCTACTCATGTTGTGGCCCCCTATCCCTTTTTCCATAGTATGAAACCTCAAGGTGACTTTTATCCAAAGTGGTGCCGTCTTTTCATAGGACCTTCAATTCCCAGGCTGCCCTGGTATCGTGGCCGCATTCCGGGCAGGTTAGCAGATGGATGCAGTACGTATCAGGACCAAAGTTCTGCAATGAAGCTTCATCCATATACGGACTGTACGGTCCGCGATAGTCCGACAGTTTTCCCGCATCCGTCAGCTTTGTACCGCAGCAGCGGCAGCAAGCGGTTACCGGTTGCAAGCCGTTACAGAGCGGACATGTCTTGTCCAATTTTCTTCCTCCCTACTTAACATAGAACGGTTGCCTTACTGGCCGCATATCATATTACAGAATACAGTTACACTTTCTCCTGGGAGGTGACTATCTTGCCCCAGTTTGCCAGGGGAGCCATCATTGCCAAACAGTTGCTGCCTCTTTTCTCGGCTGGAGCATTCGCGTTTCTCATCTTTAGTGGTCTGACTTCCCTTACACTTGAGTCGTCCAAAATGCAAATCTTCCACGGCATCCTGGAAATGACCAGCATCATTATCGGGTTTATCATCTTTTATATTACCTGGTACGGCGCCAACGCCGTTAATGGTATCAGAGTCACGGCAATCAGCCTGGTGGTCATCAGCTCGGCCATCCTCGAACTGGTGCACATGCTGTCTTTTCCGGGAATAGCGGGTGACCCGCTGGGCAGTGGTCATGTCTGGGTGACATCCTGGGTGTTTTCACGACTGATATGGTCTTTCGGGATGCTCTACGTCACAGGACTGCCGACAAGCTGCAACGGCCAGACTCCTTCGGCCAACAGAACGCTGCTGTATTGCACCCTTGTCGCCCTCGCAGCCCTGGTAGCCAACATTATTTTCAACTACGGTTTCCTGCCCTCCCTGAATATCGACAGCTATGACCAACCGGCGGTTCTTCTGACTCATTACGCCTCCGTAGCGGCCGACCTTGTGGCGATTATTATTCTGCGCCGCTACTATCCGGCCTATGTAGGCAATTTGCCCCAGTACGCTCTTTTGTTCGCCGCCTTTTCTGATATCAGTTTCTGCCTGGCGGTCCATACGCCGTTCAGCCTCAACGTTGCCGATCACTTTTTCAAAATCATGGCCAACTTCTATATCCTTCGTTCGCTGTATATCCGAGTAATCCGGCAGCCTTTCGATGAAATGATCAGACTGAAAGAAGAGACCGAAAACCTGGCAGAGAAAAACGCCAAACTGTATCAAGAGTCGGAACAGCAGCGCAACCTGGTGGAAGATGTCCTATCCAAGATCGGCATGATTATTTCTTCACGGCTGGATGTCAAAGAGACCCTGGAAGGCATCGCCGATATGGTGGCCGATATGATGCACACCCGCCAGAGCGCAATCGCCCTGTTCGACAAAGACCTTTCCGCCCTGCAAGTTGCCGCCACTTACGGTTTCAGTGCACCGCCCGACTCCATCCCGCTGGATAACAGTCTTGCCGGGCAGGTATGCACAGCCAAAACCGTCCTTTATATTGATGACCTCACCCTCCATCCGGAACTTTTCCGACCTCAGTTGATATTCGCCAGTATCCGCTCCTTAATCTGCGCCCCGCTGGTCAACGACCAGGAGATTATCGGCGTAATCGAAGCCTATTCCAGTGAAAAGGGCATGTTCGGCAAACGGGACGCCCTGCTGCTGAAGGCGCTCGGTTATCATGCCGGCGCGGCGGTTGCCAGTGCCCTTTTATACGAGCAAACCAAAATGCGTCTTGACGAAGAGCAGTTTTTGTATCAAATCGCCCAGGCCTCCGCTGCCACAATTGACACCGATACCATCATGGAACAATGCACCGCACACGCCGCCCGGGCCTTACACGCCGATATCGCCGTCGGCTTTCTGGTCACCGACCATCAGACAAAAACCCTGACCTACAAAACTTCCCTCGGTTTGAGTCCACGTCCTGTCGGTTTCGAGACCAACTATCCAAAACTGTCGGAACTACTTGAAACCCCAGTCCCCGAGGTAACCCAGGTCGAACAATTTCCGCCATTTGGCGAGGTCTGCGGTGATCGGGCCAATGGCCCCATCATGGTCCTGCCTCTGCAGGTTAACAATCGCATTTTAGGAGTCATTGTCCTCGGCTGGCGGCGGTTTATAAACCCTGAACGCCTGGAGCGCACCTCCTTCGCCGCCTTGATGGCTCAACAAATCGCCCTAGGCCTGGAAAATGCCCATCTGTACAATCAGGTGAAGGCGATGGCTCTATCAGACAGCCTGACCGGTCTCGCCAACCGGCGCAACTTTGATATGTTCCTCAACACCGAACTGCGGCGAGCCGCCACGCTGAAGCGCCCACTCAGCCTGATCATGCTTGATCTTGACAAATTCAAGACCTACAACGACACCTACGGACATCCGACCGGCGATAAACTACTGGCCCAACTGGGTAAGATACTGCAGCAAAGTGTACGCAACATCGATTTCCCGGCCCGCTACGGCGGCGAAGAGTTCTCGATTATCTTACCTGAATGCAGCAACACCGACGCCATGGCTTTAGCCGAAAAAATCCGTCAGGCGGTAGAGTCCGGTCATTTCCCGGATAATTCCGGCACATTTACCGCAAGGATAACCGCCAGTTTAGGAGTGTCGACCCACGACCCGTCTATGGGTTTGCCGCCCCCCGATATCGCAAGGTTTGTGGCTTCCGCCGACGAAGCGCTCTATCAGGCCAAAAACCAAGGCCGCAATCAAGTGGCTAACGCCACTATCATCCAACATTAAAATCTCCCCGCTCCGGCGGGGAGATTCTGACATAATAAGGAGGGAAACGGTCAAATTAATAGAATAATACTCCAAAACGTCTGGGAAGGGGGAGTCATTACGCGCTATAAACCGTTAATCGCCCTGCTTGTCCTGGTACTGCTGGCCGCAAATCTGATCGGCTGTGGCAGTAAAACTACCGTTAAACATCTTCGCTACTCGGTGGGCACCGAACCGGAAACCCTCGACCCGCGCAAATCCACCGGCAGTCCCGAGGCTAATGTCGAAGCGCAAATCTTCGAAGGCCTGACCACAGTGAATGACAAGAATGAGCCGGTTCCGGCGGCGGCTGAGAGATGGGAAGTATCGCCCGACGGCCTTCGTTATACTTTTTTTCTCCGGACTGAAGCCAAATGGTCCAACGGCGACCCGGTAACAGCCGAAGATTTTGAGTATGCCTGGAAGTCGGCGCTAAGCCCGGAACTTGGCAGCAAATACGCCTACCAGCTGTTTTATCTGAAAAACGGGGAAGCCTGTAACAAAGGAGAAGCCAGCGCCGCTGCGGTCGGGGTCCGGGCGGTAAACGCGCGCACTCTGGAAGTGACCCTGGAAGAACCGACGGCCTATTTTCTCGCGTTGACCGCCTTCCAGACTTATTATCCGGTACAAAAGACCACAGTCCAAAATAACGACAAATGGGCGACCGACCCCAAAACCCTTGTCGGCAACGGCCCCTTTAAAATCGTCAGCTGGGTCCACAACAGCAAAATCGAGTTCGCCAAAAATGAATTTTACTGGGACGCCGCCAAGGTGAAAATGGCCAAACTTGAATTTTTCCTCACCGACAATGCCAACACCGAGCTGACACTGTTTGAAAATAACCAGATCGATATGGGTGGAAACCCGCCAACAGCTGAGATCCCCCGTCTGATGAAAGAAGGCAAACTAAAAATATATCCCCTGCTGGCTACCTACTTCTATTGCTTCAATGTCACCAAGCCCCCGCTGGACAACCCCAAGGTGCGGCAGGCCCTAACCCTGGCCATTGACCGCGAGTCCATCATCCAAAATGTCGCCAAAGCTGAGCAAAAAGCCGCTCTGGCCTGGGTTCCCTATGGTCTGCCTGAAGCCAAGTCCGGCGAAGACTTCCGCAAAACCGGCGGTGACTTCTTTAAAGATAACGATGTGGCTTCAGCAAAGAAACTGCTTGCTGAGGCCGGCTATCCTGACGGCAGGGGCTTGCCGGCAATCTCGCTGATCTACAACACCAGCGAAGGTCACAAAGCCATCGCTGAAGCCGTCCAGGAGATGTGGAAAAAGAACCTGGGGGTGAATATTACCCTTACCAACCAGGAGTGGAAAGTATTCCTCAATACCCGCAGCAAGGGCGACTACCAGATTTCCCGCCATGGCTGGACCGGCGATTATGCCGATCCGATGACTTTCATCGATCTATTTGTCTCCGACGGCGGCAACAATGACGCCCAGTACAAGAATCCGGCCTACGATCGGCTGGTGCGGCTGGCCAAAACCAGTAACGACCAGGCGACCCGCATGCAGGCCATGCACGACGCCGAGAAAATCCTCATGGATGACGCCGTAATTCTCCCCATTTATTTCTACACCAACGCCGTCCTCGCCAAGCCTACCGTAAAAGGCTATATCCGTTCAGTCCTGGGCCACTTTTATTTCAAGGAAGCCTATATTGAATAGATCTGATCAGTCTGGTGAGACCCACGTTCGGTGACTATTATCGCGCATGCAAGCGCTCTCCAGGAGCACCACGCTAGGCGAAGTTTCTCTAGCCGCCTGAAGCCAGCGCCTCTTTCGGCGCTGGCTTCTCTATACTAAGCACAACATCGCCTGCCCGGTACCGGCAGGCCCTTCATCCCTCGGGAAATTCATTGTCACGCCGCCGGTTTGGTGCTTAACACAATTTTTGATATAATTAAGCAAAGGACTTTTTTAACCAATTGGTTGGGAGGAATACTGCCTTGCTGCAATACGCCCTAAATCGGTTTTTGTCCATGTTGGTAGTGCTGCTGATTATCACCACCGCCACTTTCGTGCTGATGCATTCCGTTCCCGGTGGCCCTTTCACCGCTGAAAAGAACCTGCCGGAATCGGTGATGAAAAACATCAACGAACGCTATCATCTGAATGACCCGCTCTGGAAGCAATACACCGACTATCTCGGCAATGTTGTCAAGGGCGACCTTGGTCCGTCTTTTAAATACGAATCACGCACCGTCAACGACATCATCGCCGAAAGCTTCCCTGTTTCAGCCGAACTCGGCTCGCTGGCAGTGCTCATTGCCCTCATCCTCGGAATACCTGCGGGAATTATCGCCGCCCTCAGGCAAAACCGCTGGCCCGACTATCTGGCAATGTTCGGCGCCACCATCGGCATTTCGGTGCCCAATTTCATCCTGGCGACGTTGTTCATCTATGTTTTCGCGCTAAAACTCGAGCTTTTTCCCGCCGCCATGTGGGACGGGCCGGAGTACGCCGTCCTGCCGGCACTCGCGCTGGCCGCCTTTCCCACGGCCTTCATTGCCCGCCTGATGCGCTCCAGCATGCTGGAAGTAATGGGCCAGGACTTTATCCGGACAGCCCGGGCCAAAGGGTTGCCGGGTTATGTGGTCATCTATCGCCATGCTTTAAAAAACGCCATGATGCCTGTGGTCACCTACCTGGGCCCGCTCATAGCAGCCATATTCACCGGCAGTTTCGTGATTGAAACCATCTTCGCCATACCCGGCCTGGGACGCCACTTTGTCTCCAGCATCTACAACCGCGACTACACCGTCATCCTCGGAGTTACCGTGTTCTATAGCGCCATGCTGGTCTTCCTGAATTTCCTTGTGGATATCGCCTATGCTTGGCTGGACCCCCGGATCAAGCTTGATGGCGGAAAGGGGAAACAGTGATGGTAAACATTCAGGATTTCGAACGCGTCGGTTACGCCCCCCTTTCCGCCCAAACCATGAATCGCCCTGTCACAACCTACTGGCAGGACGCCTGGCGGAGGCTGAAACAAAACAAGCTGGCCATGGCGGGACTGGTGGTTATTAGCTTCATCGCTTTACTGGCCCTCATCGGCCCCCTGTTTTCCCCCTATTCCTACTCCGACCAAGTGCTGGCCGAAGCCAACCATCCCCCTTCCGCCACTCACTGGTTCGGCACCGACAACCTCGGCCGGGACCTTTTTACCCGGATACTCTATGGCGCGCGGATATCCTTATCCATCGGCGTCGTCGCAAGCTTCATCAATTTGACCATCGGCATCATCTACGGTGGCGTCGCCGGATATTTCGGCGGCCGCCTCGGCTCGGTCATGATGCGGTTGGTCGACATTCTGTACGGCATTCCGCTGCTGCTATACGTCATCCTGCTTATGGTAGTCCTCAAACCAGGGCTGACCAACATTTTTATTGCCCTCGGCCTAGTATATTGGCTGCGAATGGCTCAGATCGTGCGGGGTCAGATTTTGTCACTGAGGGAACAGGAATACGTTCTGGCGGCGCGCCTGATTGGCGCAAGCTCGGGCCGGATCATTCTCAGACACCTGGTACCCAATGCCATGGGCCCGATCATCGTAACCCTCACCTTATCCATTCCGGAAGCTATCTTTACCGAGGCTTTCTTGAGTTTTATCGGCCTTGGGGTTTCGGCCCCCATGGCCAGTTGGGGCGTACTGGCATCGGAAAGCGTCGCCGGTCTCAGATCCTATCCCTATCAGCTGCTTTACCCTGCCCTGGCCATCAGCATCACCATGCTTTCCTTCAATTTCCTTGGCGATGGACTGCGCGACGCGCTCGACCCACGGATGCGCAAATAGGAGGTGGAAAACAAATGGAACCAGTCTTATCTGTAGAAAATCTCACAGTCTTATTTCATACCTATGCCGGCACCGTCCAAGCCGTCAAGGATGTCAGCTTCCACCTGGACAAAGGCGAAATCCTCGGTATCGTTGGCGAGTCCGGCTGCGGCAAAAGCGTCACCGCCAACGCCATAATGGGACTTATCCCTTCCCCGCCGGGCGACATCGCCGCCGGCCGCATCCTCTTCGGCGGCTCCGATATCACCAAAATGGACGAGGCATCACTGCGGCGCATCCGTGGCAATGCCATCAGCATGATCTTTCAGGACCCGATGACCTCCCTCAACCCGGTATTGACCATCGGTACCCAGCTGACCGAATGCTTCCTGACCCACCATAGCATGGCCAAAAGCGCTGCCGCCGAACGGGCTGTCCAGATGCTCAAACTGGTGGGCATCCCTGTTCCGGAAATCAGAATGAAGCAATATCCCCACCAACTCAGCGGCGGTATGCGCCAACGGGTGATGATCGCCATGGCCTTGGCGCTGGATCCGCAAATCCTCATTGCCGACGAACCCACTACCGCCCTGGATGTCACCGTCCAGGCCCAAATCATCGAATTGATGCAAAAGCTCAACCGCGAACTGGATACCTCGATTATCCTGATTTCCCATGACCTCGGGGTCATTGCCGGGCTGTGCAGCAGAGTTGTGGTCATGTACGCCGGTCAAATCATCGAAACAGCCAGCGTTTCCGAGCTGTTCAGCAATCCGAGGCACCCCTATACCCACGGACTGCTTGATTCGATACCGCGCCTCGATGAGGCCCGGGCCCATCTGGAGTCCATTGAAGGCCAGCCGCCGGATCTGTTGTCGCCACCGGTCGGATGCGCCTTCCAGCCTCGTTGCCGCTACGCTATGCGTCTTTGTGAGCAGGCTCCGCCGCTGTTCGCCCCGGCCGCCGATCATCTCAG
>Ga0316228_1004231_pt1 | contig 10863 bp, 8 predicted proteins | sample TBH18021metaG_FD_206005 | JGI IMG/M metagenome (GOLD analysis project Ga0316228, IMG submission 206005) | Freshwater microbial communities from Trout Bog Lake, Wisconsin, USA - TBH18021 | ecosystem: Environmental > Aquatic > Freshwater > Lake > Hypolimnion/Profundal zone | place: USA: Wisconsin... | reverse complement strand
AAAATCCGGGTCGGGATTGTCGGCTATGGGGTCTGCAAATTCGGCGCGGAGTTCGGGTTCCAGGACCACCCGAATGTCGAAGTTGTGGCGGTAAGCGACCTGATTCCCGAGCGTTGTGCCGGGCTGGCGGCCGCGTGCCGTTGCGCGAGGACCTATCCATCCCTCGAGGAACTGGTCAAGGACGACCGGGTCGAGGCGGTCTTTGTGGCGACGGACGCCCCCAGCCATCTGCGGCACTGTCGCGAGGTCCTCCGGCACGGTAAACACGTGGCCTCGGCCGTTCCGGCTGTGTTCGGCTCGTTGGAGGATGCGTCGAGTTTGTTCGACGCGGTCAAGGCGAGCGGGCGCCGGTATATGATGTTCGAGACCTCGTTTTTCCACGAAGACCTCTATGCCATGCGGCAAATATACCAAGCCGGCGGGTTCGGCCGCATCGTCTATTCTGAAGGGGAGTACTACCACTATATGCCGCAGCCGATTGACTCGTATCAGGGCTGGCGAATCGGGCTGCCGCCCCAATGGTATCCGACGCACTCGAACGCGTATTATGTGGGGGCGACCGGGGGCAGTTTCACCGAGGTATCATGCCTGGGGATGCCCAGCCGGATCGCCCACCTCCAGCCCGCCAATAATCCCTACGGCAACGCTTTCGGCACCGAGATCGCGCTCTTTCGGACCAGCGAGGGCGGCATGTCACGGATGGCGGTGAGTTGGGACACCCCCGGCGCGGGCGGCGAGATGGGGCGGATCCGAGGTCAGACTGGTTCCTTTTATGGCCAGTACGACGGGTTGGAACAAAAGCTGCCGGAACTCAAGCGCCCCCCGCTGCCCCTGTCCGTGGCCCCCGGCGGTCACGGAGGTTCGCACGGCTACCTCATGAATGAATTTGTTTCCGCCATCCTCCAGGACCGCCAGCCGTTGGTGGATATCGGCACCGCCTTAAACTTGACCGTCCCCGGCCTGGTCGCACATGCGTCGGCGCTCAAGGGAGGCGAGTGGATGAAAATCCCGCAGTACAAGATTTGAATTGGCTTCCCCCTCCAACCGTCCACAATAGGACCATGCAACCACACGCGAAATTGGACCAGGCCGGGACCGCCCGGAATGTCGCTCGCCGCGCCGTCGGGCAATCACTCAACCGCCGAGGTTTCCTCCGCACCGCCCTCCAGGCAGGGGCCTTGCTCGGTACCATGCCCCAGATCGTCCGGGGCGCGGTCGTCGGACGGGATGGCGGAGTCGTCCCGAGCGAACGAATCACCTTGGGCGCCATCGGTATCGGCAACCGCGGCGGCTATGACCTGGGCTGCTTTCTCGGCGAACCCGATGTGCGGTTCGCCGCCATTTGCGAGGTGAAGCGGGACCGGCGTGAGAAGGTCAAACAGCAGGCCGACGCTCACTACGGCAACACCGATTGCGTGATGTACCGCGACCTGCGGGAGTTGCTGGGGCGCGACGACATCGATGCGGTCCTCATCGCCACCGGCCCTAATTGGCACGCCGCGGCCGCCATCCTGTCGGCCAACATGGGCAAAGATGTGTATTGCGAGAAGCCCTGCACCAAGAACATCGTTCAGAGCCTGGCCCTGGCGGACACCTTCCGCCGCACCGCGCGGGTCTTCCAGGCCGGCACGCAGCGGCGCAGTCTCCCCAATTTTGCTTTTGCCATCGATCTGGCGCGCCACGGAAAACTCGGGAAACTCGAAACCCTTTATGCTCACCCGGCCGGCCTGGGTACCGCCACCAGCGGTTGGGACGCTCCCGAGACGGAGCCGGCCAAAGACGACGTGGATTGGGATCTCTACCTCGGCCCGGCAGCTTGGCGGCCGTACAACAAGAAGTTCCTGGACGGCTTTAACTTCGAGAAGGGTGGCGGCCTGGTCGGCGGCGGTTGCCTGGAATGGGGCTCCCATTGCGTGGACCTCTGCCAATGGGCCAACAACGCCGACGAGACCTCCCCGGTGGAGTACGAGCCCAAAGACAACCAACTCTTTGCCCGCTATGCCAACGGTGTGCGCCTCATTCTACGCAACGACGGCTGGCTCCCCCTCGGCTCCTGCCCGGTGCGCTTCGAAGGCGACACCGGCTGGGTGGAGACGGGGGACGACGGCGAGGTCATTGCCAGTTCACCCTCGTTGCTGGTGGGCAAAGGGGCCAAGGTCTCCGGCTACCCCGCCAACTTCCACATTCGCGACTTCCTTGACTGCGTGAAATCCCGGGCCACCACCCGCGCCAACGCCGATGCCGCCTGCCACGCCCATATCACCTGCCATGCCGCCAACACCGCCCTCTTCCTGGGCCGTAAACTCCTTTTTGATCCGAAAAAGAGCGAGTTCATCGGCGATGCCGAGGCCAACCGCCTGCGGTCCGAAGCCTTGCGCGCCCCTTGGAGAATTTGATCAGGAATCCCCCACTATGACTTCCCATTTTACTCACGCCTCCTCACGCCTCGGCCTTTGGCTCGCCGCCGTCCTTTTGCTCGGCGCCTCGCCGGCCCTGCTCTCCAATGCCTCGGCGGCCAACCGCTCCCAGGACAAGTTCAACGAGCAATCCATGTCCTCGGCCGTGCTCGCCGCCACCGCCTCGGACATCACGTCCGCCGAGAAGCAAACGAAGCTCATCGCCCTGCTCGAATCTTCGGCGCCGAAGGCCGAAAAGGCGGTGGCTTGTAAGTTCCTCGCCATTTACGGGACCGACGCGGCGGTGCCTGCGATCGCCGAGCTCTTGTGCGATCCGGAACTTTCCTCCTGGGCTCGTATTGGGATGGAGGCCATCCCCGGACCCGTGGCGGACAAAGCCCTCCGCGAAGCGACTGGCAGAGTTCAAGGTCAGTTACTGGTCGGCATGATTAACTCCATTGGCGTCCGGCGTGATGCCAAGGCCGCCGATCTGCTCGTGTCCAAGTTGACGGATGCGGACGGCGAGGTCGCCTCCGCTGCCGCCGAGGCGCTGGGCCGCCTGGGAGGGGCGCCGGCGATCAAGGCGCTTAAACCGCTGCTGGCTACGGCGCCCGCCGACGTCCGGCCGTCCGTGGCTGAGGGCTGCATCCGCTGCGCCGAACTCTGCCTGGCTGAGGGCAAGCGTGCCGAGGCCGTCGCGCTCTACGATGCCGTCCGAAAAGCGGGCGTTCCCCGCGCGAAGATCATCGAGGCCACCCGCGGCGCCATCCTGGCGCGGCAGAAAGCCGGGCTTGATTTGTTGCTGGCGGAATTACGGTCCCCCGACAAGGCCCATTGGAGCCTCGGCCTGCGCGTGGCGCGCGAGTTGCCCGGCCCCGAGGCCGCTAAGGCCCTGACCGCCGAGCTGTGGAAGACCGCCCCCGAGCGACAGTCCTTCCTGCTCCTGGCACTGGCCGACCGCGGCGAAGCGGGCGTGTTTCCGGTGGCGGTCGAGGCCGCCCAGCGCGGGCCCCAGAAACTCCGGATGGCCGCGATCGGCATTCTCGAACGGCTCGGCGGTCTGCGCGTCGTGCCCGTTCTGATGGAGTTGGCCGGCGGGGCGGATGCGGAATCGAGTGCCGCTGCCATCCCCGCCCTGGTCCGGTTGCCGGGTAGTGATATTGATGCCGATCTCCTGGCCTGTCTCGAGCCGGCCAAAGGCAAGCTCTGCCAGGTATTGATCGAGATCGTCGCCCAGCGTCGCATCGAGGGGGCCTTGCCCGCCATTGTCCGCCGCATCAACGATCCCGACGATGGGATTCGCGGCGCGAGCCTGCGCGCCTTAGGCCTCATGGGTGGCGAGGAACAACTCACCGCCTTAATCCAACTGCTCGCCCAGCCGGGCACGCTGAAAGACCGCGCCGCCATCGAGGCTGCCCTTCTGACCATCGGCGGACGCCAAGGCCAGGCCTGCGTGCCGCGGCTCCAGTCCCTCGCAGCCAGCGGGGACAGCGCCACCCGGATCATCGCCCTCCATTCCCTGGCCGCCGCCGGCGGCCCTAAAGCTCTGGCCACGCTCAAGTCCGCTACTGAGGATTCGGACGAGACCGTGCGCGATGAGGCCGTCCGCAGCCTGTCCTCCTGGCCCAACACCTGGCCCGAGGACGGCGCCGTGGTGGAACCGTTGATGGCGCTCGCGCGCAACGCCCCGAAGGCCTCGCATAAGGTCCTGGCCCTGCGCGGCTGCCTGGAGTTCATCCAGAACGACAAACAGATCAAGCCGGATCAGAAACCGGCCAAAGTGGCCGAACTCGTGCCGCTCCTGACCCGGCCCGAGGAAAAGCGCCTCGCCATTGCGGTCATCCGCAACGCGCTCAACGCTCCGGCGCTCGAACTCCTGGGCACCTTTGCCGCCGATCCCACCGTGGCCGGGGACGCTGCCTCCGCCATCCTGGACCTCACCGCCAAGAAGGGCGCGACCCGGATCCCGAAAGAGGCGCGCCAGAAAGCCCTCCAGGCTGTAGTGGCCAGTTCCGCCGGCGAGGCCGCCAAGAAAACCGCCACCGACGCCTTGGCCAAGCTCGAGTAAGTTAGGGTGAGAGGGTCGCCGTCCACGACTCAGTTGACCTCCCCGGGCGGGCGACGTTCCACCGTCGCCCGTAGCTTCGGCCGGTAGTTGGTCGTTGGGGGCGGGATCAACGAAGTCGAATAACCGCCCTCCTGAGGCATTATTGGGGGGAGGACGTTCCGCTCTCCCCCACGATCACTTACTCTTCGCCGGTGGAGCGGTCTTGGTGCCAGCAGGGGCGGTTTCCTGCAAGAATTTGTCGAGAATTTCCAGGTAGCTATCCATCGACTCTGCGGCAGGGTCGTTGCCGAGATCACGCTTGAGGGCGCGGGCCTGGGCGGCCACGGACTGCGCCTGGGCGCGAATATCGCTGACCCCCAATTTGCCGCTCAGGAGGCCCGCGACCAGGTCGTTGAATTGTTGGTTGGCCTCGGGACCCGCGTCATTGAGGAGTTGGCTCTTAATGTCTTGCACCTGGCTGTTGTTCAGGCTCAATCCCCCAAGGTCTCCGACCGGGTAGGTCGGGGAGGCAGCTTCGGTGCCGGGGTTGGTGGACGAAAACGCCAGCGCGGCCTGGTTGGTTCCCATCGGGGTCAGCGTGATGGACGAAACCTCGCAGCGCGAGAGGCTGATTTTGCCCAGGACGGGGCTTTGGAGGATCAGGGTGTTGGTGTTGAGCGAGAGGACCCGCCCCGCAAAGCGGTCGCCGTTCCGCATCCAGACTTCGTCCTCGGACCTCGCCCCGGAACTGGCCGGGGCGTTAGCGATGCCGGGCGCCAGCATGATGGACGCCAGATGTCGGCGAGGCAAGGTGACCTTGCCCAGGGCGGTGCTTTGCAGAACCAGGCTGTTCGTGTTGAGCGTCAGGACCTGCCCCGCATAGTGGTCTCCGTTCTGAATGCGAACCTCGTCTGCGGTCAGTCCAATGGGCAGGAACCCGAGAACGACGAGGGCGAGCAAAACGGCCGCGCGCGATCCTGAACTCTGCGACCGCGCCGGTTGGTGATTATCCGAGGGTGCCCTGTCAGTCATACAGCTATTCTACTCCCGTGGCGGGAGGGAGGCAACCTCCAGTTTAGGCTTGCCCTTTCACAGTGGGGGATAGAGGTTTTAGACATCCGCTATGATGAAGATGGGCGCACCGATGCAGACGGACGTTTCTGCCAGCACCGCCGCAACGCGGCGGCATAATTCCGCTCAGGGCAACGCTCTGGGGCCACCGCCCGCGAATCGACCTGAGCCATGAAAGGGCGAAATATTGGCTGGCCATGCTCCAATCGCTCGCCAGGATACTCGTTCACCTTGTATTTTCCACCGAACCTCGCCAACCCGCCACGCCCGATCCCCGTCCTCTTTTATGACCAACAAAAACCCCACCCACCTTTCCCGCCGGATGTTTCTGCGCCACACCGGTGCCGCCGCGGGGGCGGCGGTCGTGTTCCCCGCTATGGTTCCCGCCTCGGTGTTGGGGGCGCATGCCCCGGGCAATCGCGTGGCGCTGGGGCATATCGGTGTGGGAGGGCAGGGGGGCGGCTTGCTCTCCGGGATGCTGGGGCTCAGCCAGTGCCAGAGCGTGGCGGTGTGCGACCCGATTCGCGATCGGCGCGAGGCGGCGGCCAAAACGATCGAGCAGCATTACGCCGCCCATCGGAACGCCGAATCGTTTAAGGGCTGCAAAGCTTACCGCGATTTTCGCGAACTGCTGGCGCGGGACGACATCGACGCGGTCGTCGTCGCCACGCCCGACCATTGGCATGTGCCGATCGCCTTGGCGGCGGTGCGGGCCGGCAAAGACGTCTACGTCGAGAAGCCGCTCGGGATCAGCATCGAACACAATAAGGCCCTGCGCGACGCCGTTCACCTCCACGGCGCCGTCTTTCAATACGGCACGCAACAACGGTCGTTCAACCAGCAGTGCGGGTTCGCCTGCGAATTGTTGCGCAACGGCTACCTCGGCGACCTCAAGGCCATCCATATCCTCGCCCCCGATGGCAGCACCGGCGGCGATCCCAAGCCTGAGCCCGTTCCCGACGGCATCGATTACGACCTCTGGCTGGGTCCCGCGCCGATGGCCCCGTACGCCAACGATCGCGTCCTCGGCACCGGCCGCTGGTTCATTTACGATTACGCCCTCGGGTTCATCGCTGGCTGGGGCGCCCATCCTCTCGACATCGCCCATTGGGGCTATCCCCATATCCCGGTGGAATACCAGGGCACCGGTACCATCCCCACGGCGGGACTGTTCGACACGATCGTGAATTGGAACCTCTCGGGACGCTACGCCAGCGGCGTCGAGTTCACGATGCAGCCGGGCTCCGATGAGACGAAATTCGTCGGCACGCAAGGCTGGGTCGCTGCCTCGCGCGGGGGCATTCGCGCTGAGCCCGCCTCGCTCCTCCAGGTGAAGATCAAACCCTCCGAGATCCACCTGCTCCAGGATAACCACCACTACGCGAATTTCCTGGATTGCGTCCTCAACCGAAAGACACCCGTCAGTAATATCGATTCCGCTGTGCAGTCCGATTTTATCAGCCACTTGGGCGACATCGCCATCCGCACCGGGCGGAAGATCCGGTGGGACCCCGAGAAGGAAACCATCGTCGGCGACGACAGCGCCGCCCGTATGATGCGCCGCACCCTCCGCGCACCTTGGAGTCTGGCGTGAACTTCAGATCAGGACGGATGAGCGGACGAGCACGATCTGATTTACGGGGGTGGGGTTTGATCCGGGAGCTTGATTTTCGAGGCTCCGGACGGCTCGTGCTGAGGTGTTATCTGCGACGGAACCCCTTAATCGCCAGCGTCACCGCGAAGCAGGCGATGGCGACGAGCACGATAGACGCCCCGCTGGCAGTGTTCGTGTAGTAAGAGGCGACTAGGCCGGTGATGCCTGAAAACAGGGCAATGGCCACCGCGCCCGCGACGTACTGGCGGGCGTTGCTCGCCAGATTTCGGGCGCCGGCCGCGGGAACGATCAGCAGGGAGTTGACGATCAGGATGCCTACCCAGCTCAGACTCATGATCACGACCATCACCACGCCGCTGCAAAAGAGCATCTGCGTCCACCACGGGCTCGATCCCCGGCTGCGGGCCAGCGACTCGTTGAGCCCCAGCAGCAGGATCCGGTTGTAGGCCAGCAGCAGTCCGCCGCCCACGACCACGGCGATGATCAGGAGATGGCCAACCTCGGTCGGGGTGATGCTGAGCAAATCACCGACGAGATAGCGACTGAACTTGTTGAAGTTACCTCCACGCGAGAGCAGCGCCACGCCCAGGGCTACGCTGAAGGACATGCTCAAGGAAATTACCGTATCCATGGTCGAGCGGGTAAACCGCTGGAGTGAGATAATTCCCAGACCGAGGATCAGGCCAAAGGCCAGCAAGGCCCAAAACGGGTCGGCCAACCCGAGCAGAACCCCCAACCCCACGCCCGTGAGCGAAGCATGGCCAATGGCATCCGAGAAAAACGCCATGCGGTTGTTCACCACCAACGTCCCCATCAATGCGAACAGCGGCGAGATAATGATGACGGCCAAAAGCGCGGTGCGCATGAAACCGAACTGCGCCCACTCGAAGGGCAGTCGGCCGATGAGATCGTGCCAGAGGTTCATCGTTTCATTCATCAATGGATTCGCCCGCAGTCGGGGGCGCGGCCAGGTCGAGGCCGAAGGTGCGGCGCACCTCGGGATGGGCGATGACCTTCGCGGGCGGCCCTGAACAGACTATGCGGCGATTGAGGAACACGATGCGGTTGGAGACGGCGGTCACCCCCGCGAGGTCGTGGGACACCATCAGGATCGAAAGGTCCAGGCGCTTACGAAGCTCGGAGACAATTCGATAGAAGATCTCCCGCCCCGGCAAGTCGATCCCCGACACGGGTTCGTCCAGCAACAGCAGGTTGGGCGGCGGCGTCAGCGACAGGGCCAGCAGCACGCGCTGGAGTTCACCGCCCGAGAGTTGGCCTAGTTTGCGGTCGATCAAGTGGTCGGCCTCGACATTGGCGAGGGCCTCGCTCGCGGTTCGACGGCTGGGCTGGGCGCGCCACAGGGCGACCGGCCAGCGGGACAAGGCGCACGCGAAGAGATCCTGCACGCTCAGGGGCGAAAAGCGATCGAACTCCAACTGCTGGGGGACATAGCCCACGGCGGGGGCATCCTCGCGGCCATGACCAAACACCGGTAGGAAGTGGATGGCCCCCGAGTGCGGTACCTCCCCCAGGAGCGCGCGCAACAGGGTGGATTTGCCGGCGCCGTTGGGGCCCACCAGCGTGGTGAGTTCGCCGCAGTGCAGGTGGAGCGAAATGTCTTCGAGCACGGAATGGCCGTTCAGCGTCACGCCGATGCGGTCGAGCGTCGTGCAGCATTCGCCGCATTGGTGGGGCGCCAAACCGTGATGATGATCCGAGTGCGTCTTCATGCGTTCTTCGCCGGGGCGGCTCACTCCCGCAACGCCTCCGCCAGCACTTCCAGGTTCTTCCGCATGGTGCGGAGATACGAGTCGCGGGCCTGCTCCGGCTCCCGCGGCCCGGTCACTGCCGGATCTAACGTGCGCACCGGCACCCCGGTTTCGCGCTGGATGATCTCGGCGCTCTTCCCCGGGTATTGGGGCTCGGCGAAGATGGCTCGGACGCCCGCCTGCCGCACCGTCGTGATGGTTTTGGCCAACTCTCCGGCGTTCGGCTCCGACCCCGGCTCGCGTTCAATCACCGCCGCGACCCGGAGGTTGAACTCGGCGGCGAAATAGGGAAAGGCCTCGTGGAAGGTGATGATGTCACGGTGTTTCGCGCCGTCCAGGGCCGCATGCATTTCGTGCCGTAGGCGCTCGATCCGATCGATGTAGGCCGCCGCGTTCGTCGTGTAAGCCCCCGCATGGCGGGGATCCGCTGCCGCCAGGCCGGCGGCGATGGTGCGGGTCTCCTGGATCGCGCCGCCCAGGCTGAGCCACACATGCGGGTTTTGGTGAAACGCCAATTCTATTCCCTGACTCGCCTCGATGACTTTGAGTTTTGGCGATTGCCGGAGTGCCTTCTCGACGAACATTTCCATCCCCCCGCCGTTGGCGACGAAAACATCCGCGGCGGTGAGGGCCTTGAGGTCCGTTGGCGCAAGTTGGTAGTCGTGCAGGCACCCGGTGGAGGACTCGGTCATGCAGCGAACCTCGACCCCCGGTATATCCTGCGCGACGTTCAACGCCATCACGTACATCGGGTAAAAGGAGCAAAGCACTCTAAACGGCCGGCCGGCTGAGTCGGCGGCGGAAGCTGACAGCGTCGCGCCGAGCCAGAGCGTCACGCCGAGCCGGATGAGGCCGGTTCCAGCCAAGGAAGAACGCCCCGGCATTCCGCGCACTCCAAACGGCTGGCGAGTGCCTGGCTCGCGTCCGAGATCGTGAGGCGTTTGGATTGCGGCGCCGGCCGCCGCTTTGGCAGCCGGTGCCGGCCGGACCATGGGGGTGGCTTCGTTCATAGTACGTGCGCCGTCAATCCCGCACCATCTCCCCCGCGCAGGAAACACATTCACCGTACAGGACGATCTCATGCTGCCGGACTCGGAAACCGTTGGGAGCGAGCGCTTGCACACCGCGCACGCAGCCGATCAGGTCAAACAACCGCTTGCATTGCTGGCACAGGAAAAAGTGATGATGGCTGCGGCCCGCCTTTTCGTAGTGCGGACCCGCTCCGGGGACCTCCACGGCACAAACCCGCCCCTCGGCCACCAGTTGTTTGATGGCCCGATAGACCGTCGCGATGCCGAGCGAGGGGATTTCTCTCCGGGCTTCCTCGCGGATCTCGTGGGCGGTCAGCGGTCGTTTGGCGCGCTCGAACACGGCGCCCAGGACCTGCCTTTGCCGGGTCACGTAACTCATCTGCCTCAAGGTGCCTCAATTCAATCTGAGAGTCAATTATCAAATATAAACCGACTAACGAGCGAGCCCTTTGTCATTGTCATGCCTCAGGAACCGGTCCATTTTTCCTGAACAACATGTCAGGAAAGCTTAAAACCAGTTCGGTTTCCCGTGCGGGCAGGGTGCTTTGGTTGTGCCTCCTTTGGCCCCTGGTGACACCCGTTTTCGCCCTCGACCTCGCCGACCTTCCCACCCAGGCGCCATCGGATGCGGTGATGGCCTCGCCGGCGGACATCGAGGCCATCCAGGATTGGGCGAGCGCGGCCTTTCTGGGCCACAAGCCGCCCGGGCGACAGCCTGCCGTCGGTGTCGAGTTGCGCCGCCAGGACCACAGCGTCTTGCGCTTTGGTCAGTCCTGTATCGAAACGCCGATCCAACTCGGTTCCCGCCAATTCAAACACGGGCTGGGCACTCACGCCAACAGCGAGATCGTCCTCCATCTCCCGCCCGGGGCCCGAGAATTCCGATCCACGGTGGGTATCGATAACAACTTTGATACGGCCGGCTGGCGTGGGT